>Ga0055531_10002316_pt1 | contig 12860 bp, 13 predicted proteins | sample AraplaCvi_mCL_r2_FD_55008 | JGI IMG/M metagenome (GOLD analysis project Ga0055531, IMG submission 55008) | Arabidopsis root microbial communities from North Carolina, USA - plate scrape MF_Cvi_mCL_r2 | ecosystem: Host-associated > Plants > Roots > Endosphere | place: USA: North Carolina...
ATGGCGGTGGCGCAGGCGATCGGCGACAAGAAGGGCATCACCCGCTACGGCCACAGCTACGTGCCGCTGGACGAGGCGCTGTCGCGCGTGGTGGTGGACTTNTCCGGCCGTCCGGGGCTGGCGATGGACGTCAAGTTCACCGCGGGCTCGGTGGGCGCCTTCGACACGCAGCTGACCTACGAGTTCTTCCAGGGCTTCGTGAATCACGCGCTGGTGTCGCTGCACGTGGACAACCTCAAGGGCCACAACGCGCATCACCAGTGCGAGACGATGTTCAAGGCCTTCGGCCGCGCGCTGCGCATGGCGATGACGCTGGATCCGCGCTCGGCCGGCGTGATCCCGTCGACNAAGGGGACGCTGTGAGCATCGTTCCCAGGACCGTCGCCGTGGTCGATTACGGCATGGGCAACCTGCGCTCGGTCTCGCAGGCGGTGATGGCCGCGGCGCAGGACCAGGGCGTGCGGGTGGTCATCACGGCCAGACCCGAGGAGGTCCTGAGCGCCGAGCGCATCGTGCTCCCCGGCCAGGGCGCGATGCGCGACTGCATGCGCGAGCTCCAGGACAGCGGCCTGAAGGAGGCGGTGCTGGACGCCGCGGCCAACAAGCCGCTGATGGGCGTGTGCGTCGGCATGCAGATGCTGCTGGACCACAGCGAGGAGCAGGACACGCCGGGCCTGGGCCTCATTCCGGGGCGCGTGAAGCGCTTCCGGCTGGAGGGGCGGCTGCAGCCCGACGGCAGCCGNTACAAGGTGCCGCAGATGGGNTGGAACCGGGTCCGCCAGCGCCAGGCCCACCCGGTCTGGGGCGAGGTGCCGGACCAGAGCTGGTTCTACTTCGTCCACAGTTTTTATGCCGAGACGTCGGACCCGCGCGACAGCGCCGGCCAGAGCGAGTACGGCCTGAGCTTTACCTGCGCGGTGGCGAGGGATAACATTTTTGCCACCCAATTCCACCCCGAGAAAAGTGCCGCGTCCGGGCTTGCCCTGTACCGCAATTTCCTGCACTGGAAGCCCTGACTCGCGGCTTTCAGGCCATTCCCGGGTNTCCGCATCTTCATTTCCCNACCCTCAGCCCCCTCGGCCATGCTGCTGATTCCCGCGATCGACCTGAAAGACGGCAAATGCGTCCGCCTCAAGCAAGGCGACATGAATGACTCCACGACATTCGGCGAAGACCCGGCCGAGATGGCCCGCCGATGGGTNGACGCCGGTGCCCGGCGTCTGCACCTGGTGGACCTGAACGGCGCCTTCGCCGGCAAGCCGGTCAACGAGGCCGCCATCAAGGCCATCCTGCGCGAGGTCGGCGACGACATCCCCGTGCAGCTGGGCGGCGGCATCCGCGACCTGGACACGATCGAGCGCTATCTGGACGACGGCCTGTCGTACGTGATCATCGGCACCGCGGCGGTGAAGAACCCCGGCTTCCTGAAGGACGCGGCGTCGGCCTTCGGCGGCCACATCATCGTGGGCCTGGACGCCAAGGACGGCAAGGTCGCCACCGACGGCTGGAGCAAGCTCACAGGCCATGAGGTCGTGGACCTGGCCAGGAAGTTCGAGGACTACGGCGTCGAAGGCGTGATCTACACCGACATCGGCCGCGACGGCATGCTGACCGGCATCAACATCGACGCGACGGTGACGCTGGCGCGGGCGCTGTCCATCCCGGTGATCGCCTCGGGCGGTCTGTCGAACCTGAAGGACATCGAGGCGCTGTGCGCGGTCGAGTCCGAAGGCGTCGGCGGCGTGATCTGCGGCCGTGCGATCTACACCGGCGACCTGGACTTCGCCGCCGCGCAGCAGCGCGCCGACGAGTTGAACGGGGGCTGAGCGGTGCTGGCCAAGCGGATCATCCCGTGCCTGGACGTGACCGGCGGTCGCGTCGTGAAGGGCGTCAACTTCGTCGAGCTGCGGGATGCCGGCGATCCGGTCGAGATCGCCGCCCGCTACAACGAGCAGGGCGCGGACGAGCTGACCTTCCTGGACATCACCGCGACCAGCGATGGCCGCGACCTGATCCTGCCGATCATCGAGCGGGTCGCGTCGCAGGTGTTCATTCCGCTGACGGTCGGCGGCGGCGTGCGCGCGGTCGCGGACGTGCGGCGGCTGCTGAACGCGGGCGCGGACAAGGTCAGCTTCAACTCGGCGGCGGTGGCGGATCCGGAACTGATCCGCGCGGCGTCGGAGAAATACGGCGCGCAGTGCATCGTGGTCGCCATCGATGCCAAGCGCCGCGTGAACGCCGACGGCAGCACCGGCTGGGACGTGTACACGCATGGCGGCCGCAAGAACACGGGCCTGGACGCGATCGAGTGGGCCACCAGGATGGCCGAGCTCGGCGCCGGCGAGATCCTGCTGACCAGCATGGACCGCGACGGCACCAGGAGCGGCTTCGACCTGGCGCTGACGCGCGCGGTGTCGGACGCGGTGAGCGTGCCGGTGATCGCCTCGGGCGGCGTGGGCTCGCTGCAGGACCTGGCTGATGGCATCACGAAGGGCGGTGCCGATGCCGTGCTCGCCGCGAGCATCTTCCATTACGGCGACCACACGGTGGGCGAGGCCAAGGCGCTGATGGCGTCGCAGGGCATTCCGGTCCGTCAATGAGCGGCCAGGAAGCGCGCGCCAAGGGGCGCGGCGGGCCCGGCGAGGTCCGCATCGTCGGCGGCATCTGGAAGCGCTCGAAGCTGCCGGTGCCGGTCAGCGACGGCCTGCGGCCGACGCCGGACCGCGTGCGCGAGACGGTCTTCAACTGGCTTGGCCAGGACCTGGCCGGCTGGCGGGTGCTGGACGCCTTCGCGGGCAGCGGGGCGCTCGGCTTCGAGGCNGCGTCGCGCGGCGCGGCGCGGGTGGTGCTGCTGGAGCGCGACGGCAAGCTCGCCGCCGCGCTGAGGGCGAATCAGAAGCGGCTCGACAAGGACGGCGCGGTCCCGATGACGATCGAGAGCGCCGATGCGCTGGCCTGGATGCGCCGGGCGGCGCCCGGGAGCTTCGATCTGGTGTTCCTGGATCCGCCGTTCGCGCAGGGCCTGTTCGTCGACGCGCTGGCGGCCGCGGCGCCGCTGCTCGGCGAGCATGGACTGATCTACCTGGAGTCGCCGGAACCGGTGGCGGCGCCCGAGGCGCTGGGCTTGTCCGTGTGGAAGGAAGGGCGGGCCGGGGCGGTGCACTACCGCCTGCTGCGGCGCGGCGGATAATCCGCGCCCATGACCTCGCAGACCCTGCTGACCGCCGTCTACCCCGGCACCTTCGACCCGATGACCCTCGGCCACGAGGATCTGGTGCGCCGCGCCAGCCGGCTGTTCGAGCGNCTGGTGCTGGCGGTCGCGGCGGGGCATCACAAGAAGACGATGTTCAGCGTCGACGAGCGGCTGGAGATGGCGCGCGAGCTGGTGTCACCGTATCCGAACGTCGAGGTGGTGGCCTTCAAGGGCCTGCTGCGCGACTTCGTGCTGCAGAACGACGGCAAGGTCGTGGTGCGCGGGCTGCGGGCGGTGTCCGATTTCGAGTATGAATTCCAGATGGCCGGCATGAACCGGCAGCTGATGCCGGACGTGGAGACGCTGTTCCTGACCCCGTCGGACCAGTACCAGTTCATTTCGTCGACTTTCGTGCGCGAGATCGCGACCTTGGGCGGCGAGGTCTCCAAGTTCGTCTCGCCGCGGGTGCGTGAGCGGCTGGAAGAGCGCATCGCCAAGAACCGCGTGGAGCAGTAAGCCATGGCCTTGATGATCACCGACGAATGCATCAACTGCGATGTGTGCGAGCCGGAGTGCCCGAACCAGGCGATCTCGATGGGCGAGGAGTTCTATCAGATCGACCCTGGCAAGTGCACCGAGTGCGTGGGTCATTTCGACGAGCCGCAATGTGCGATGTTGTGCCCGGTGGCCTGCATTCCGGTGAATCCGGCGCATGTCGAATCGCGCGAGACCTTGATGCAGAAGTATCTGCGGTTGACGCAGTCCACGGCTTGAGTCATTCGCCTCCTTGGATGGGCAATTGAAGCGCCGGCCGCCCCGGCGCACCATCGTCGCTTTCTGATTCCGGCTGCTGAGCGTCGTGAGGCGCGCCGGGATCGTTTCAGCTATCGAGACATCTTTGCAGCGGGCCTGGTGGCCGTGTTGGAGAGACGTCTCGATAGTTGAGGATCAGAGCCCCCAGCGCTCGCCGTAAGCGGGCGGAGCCGGCCAGCGGTCTGCCTGTGGGACCTCGTGCGGATGCATCTGCCGCCAACGCCGCGCCAGCATCCATCCGCCGTGGCTGACCACCAGCGCGCCCTTGGACCAACCCGAAGCGCGCTCCAGCAGTGCCGTCAGCGGCTCACCTCCCTGCGGCGCGAAGCGGGCGAAGTCGGCGACCCACGCATCGATCTCCGTCTTTGGGATCCCGGCCCACGGCCGGCCGTCCCAGACACCGAAATCGATCTCCGCGAGCGCCGCGTCAACGCGATGCCGCCAGCCCCAGCGCTTGAGCCAGCGTCCGACCTCGGCACAGCGCCGTAGCGGCGAGGTCCAGACCTCATGCGCCAGCCGGTGCCTCCTCGCATGCGATTGAATGCGCCGGGCGAGCCGCTTCGCACGGCGCCAGTTCACTGGCAGATCGCACCGTCCGCCGACGCACAGACCTGTCGCGCCTTCGGGTCGCGGGTGGCGCCACACGCTGATCGGGATGATGGGCGTGAGCGGCATGNCTGGCTCGTNCAGCGTTCTNGGCCCGCTCGTCGCGCGCGCGGACATGGCGTCACTCCGCCGGGAAGAGCGGCGCCAGCGCCAGGAAGGCCANCAGCGCGCCNAGNTCCACGATCTGCTGCGTCGCGCCCAGCGTGTCACCGGTGTAGCCGTGCAGGCGGCGGTCGAGCATCGACTGCATGTAGAAGGTCAGCCCCGCCGACACCACCACCGCGCCCAGCATCAGTGGCACGTTCTCCGGCATCAGCCACGCGCCCACGAGGCTCGCCACGATGACCAGCCCCAGCGCGATGGTCAGGCCCGGGCCGCTGATCTGCGTCGCCAGCGGCTTGGCCTTGGCGTGCTCGGCGTCGCCAGCATAGGGCAGCGCATGCAGCAGCCACACCGGTGCCGCGCGCGACGCCACATGTGCCCACACCACCGCCAGCAGCGCCAGCGTCGGATCGGTGTCCACCAGCCCCAGCAGCACGGTTGCCTTCAGGCCCAGCACCAGGATCAGCCCCAGTGCCCCGTAGCTGCCGATGCGCGAGTCCTTCATGATCGCCACCGCCTTCTCCCGCGACACCGCGCCGCCCAGCGCGTCGCAGCTGTCGGCCAGGCCATCCTCGTGGAAGCCGCCGGTGAGCCAGACGCTCGCGGCCATCGCGAGTCCGACCGCCACCGTCGCCGGGAACACCAGCTGAGCCGCCCACAGCACCAGCGCCGAGAACCCGCCCACCACCAGCCCCACCAGCGGGAAGTAGCGCGCGCATTGCTGCAGCCAGGCCGGCTCGAAGCCGACCCAGCGCGGCACCGGCACGCGGGTGAAGAACTGCAGGGCGACGAAGAACAGGCGGAGTTGATGCATGACCGGGACCGACAAAACGGCCGCGATCATACGGGCCGGNCTTNAGTGGGCGCGCTCGCGCTCCAGCAAGCCTTCGTACGCGATCGCGACGTTGGCNCAGAAGATGTCCAGCAGCTCGCGGCCCTCGTCGTCGAGCGGGTCCGACAGCACCATGTAGAGCAGGCTCTCGTTGCCCGAGTGCGTCCGGTAGTAGCCGATGAAGCGCCCGTCCTCGAAGCTGCTGCGGCGCGTGAGCAGCGCGCGGTCCAGTGCCTCGCGCACATCGCCGGGCAGGTCGGAGACTTGCGCCTCGGCCAGCAGGCCCTGGTATTCCGAGGTGGCCGCCAGCACGCGCAGCCGGCCTTCGGCGTGCGAGGCGGCGTACATGCGGCTCGCGCACAGGCCCTTGGCTTCGTAGCCCAGCATGTGCCCCACCTGCTCCAGCAGCGCCGACGCGAAGTGGCGCAGGCTGCTCGAATCGTGCAGCTGGGTGATCGCGTCGATCGAACGCCGCAGCGCCGCGCGCGATTGCGACAGGATGACGATGTCCCGGTACGAACGCAGCGCCGAGTAGAAGACGGTGATCAGCTTGCGCTTGGTCAGCTCCGTCTTCTCCTTGTAGTCGTTGATGTCGTAGGTCTTGATGACGTGTTCTTCGGGCGCCTGCCCGGGCTGCCCGGTGCGCAGCACGATGCGCACCTGCGTGTTGCGCAGCTCCTCGCGGATGAAGCGCGCCACGTCCAGTCCGGCGTGTTCNGACTCCATCACCACGTCCAGCAGGATCAGCGCGATGTCATGACGATCGCGCAGCAGGTCGCGGGCCTCGGACCCGTTGTAGGCGCTGAGGAACTGCAACCGGCGGCCCGCGAACTCGAAGTCCGCCATCACCAGCTGCGTCACCTGATGCACCGCCGGATCGTCGTCCACGATCATCACCACCCACGGATCGAGCATGCGGGCGCGGGTGTTCTCCCCCGGTTCCGGCAGCTCGTCGGCGAACACCATGTCGGTCATTGGTTCCTCCCTCGCTGGCTCTCGGCCATGCGGACCATTATCAGCAGCGGCCATGGCAAGGGAATCCGGACATGCGCGGCTTGCCGCGCCGGAGAGGCGCCTGATGTGCGCTTCGCACGCGGGAAGGCCGCGCCGTCGCGCGGGCACGCCGCGGCGGCTGGCGGACGCTGTCCGTCAGCAGCTCGGCTCCAGCGGCACCGGGCCCGTCCGGTCGATGCCCTGGCGCGCGCGCTTGGCCTCGTACATGCGCATGTCGGCGCATTCCATCAGCGCCGTGGCGTCGCGCCAGTCCTCCGGGCAGCGGGAGGCGCCCATGCTGGCGCGCAGCTGCAGCACGCGCTCCATGTAGGGGAAGGGCCCTTCGATCGCCGAATGGATGCGGTCCAGCGTCGATTCCAGCACCGCCGCCGATCCGGCGTGGGTCAGCAGGACGGCGAACTCGTCGCCGCCCAGCCGCGCGACGGTGTCGGACTCGCGCGTCGCGGACGCCAGGCGCCGGCTGAACTCGATCAGCGCGGCATCGCCGGCCGCATGGCCCAGCGTGTCGTTGATGCGCTTGAGGCCGTCCATGTCCAGCAGCACGACGGCGATGGGCGGATCGCCGCGCTCGACTTCGGCGGTGGCGTGGCGAAGACGATCCATGAACAGCGAGCGATTCGCCAGTCCCGTCATGTCGTCATGGGTGGCGCGATGGAAGAGGTCGTCCCGTCCGTAGCGGGTCGCCCAGTACATCGCGGCGCCCAGCACCTTGGACATCAGCGACAGCACGTCGACCTGACTGCTCCCGAAACAGTGCGTGCGCGATGAGAACGCCTTGAGCACGCCGACCGGCGTGCCCTGATGCACCAGCGGCAGCACGATCATCGAGCGCAGCCCGACACGGCGGCAGGCCTCGATGTCGACGCGGCCGTCGGACTCGACGTCCTCGCAGATCAGCGGGATGCCCTGGCGCAGGCAGGTGCCCGAGAGGCTGCCATCGCGCCGCACGCGCACGCCGAGCTGATGGGAGGCGGCGCCCGCGACGGCGCGATAGACCAGGTCCTCGCCCTCGGCGAGTTCGATGGCGGCGCCGTCNGCCTCGACCAGGTCCAGCGTGCCGTGGACCGANAGCGACATCACGCCCGCCAGGTCCAGCCCGAGCTGGGCGACCTGACTATGGATCTCGATGATCCGGAGTAGCGCTTCACGGCTTGGCATCGACTGCCCCGACCGGCCAGATCCACTCCCTGACCTGCGCCGGACTCCATCGCGCGCGCACTTGCGTGCGTCGATGCGCGGGACTGCCTGCCGGCGTGCAGTCAGTCTAGACCTGGCGCCCGCGCGATTCACCCCCTGTTTCCGGTGACGTGGGATTGGCGCCCGGCTCGGAGGCCCAGGGTTTCCCGCGTTGCAGGCATGTCTTTACGCAGTGGAGACCGGGCATGCGCAGAATCGCGCCCCATGTCAGAAAGCAAATCCACTTCGCCCGGACCGGCCACGCCGGCGGTTCCCGCCGGGGCTCAGCCGGGCACGCCCGCCGCGATGCAGGCGTTCACGCCCTATCAGAAGCTCGCCGCCGCGCTGATGGCGCTGCTGCAGTTCTCCGTGGTGCTGGACTTCATGATCATGTCGCCGCTGGGCGTGATGATCATGCCGGCACTGAAGATGAGCTCGAGCGAGTTCGGGACGGCCGTGTCGGCCTACGCGTTCAGCGCCGGCGTCGCGGGACTGCTGACGGCCGGTTTCGCCGACCGCTTCGACCGCAAGCGGCTGCTGCTGTTCTTCTTCGGCGGCTTCCTGCTGGGCACGCTGTGGTGCGGGCTGGCGACGAGCTTCGTCTCGCTGCTGGCGGCGCGCATCGTCACGGGGCTGTTCGGCGGCGTCATCGGCTCGATCATCATGGCGATCACCGCCGACCTCTTCCCGCCCGCGCAGCGCGGCCGGGTCATGGGCCTGCTGCAGGGCGGCTTCGCGGCCAGCCAGGTGCTGGGGCTGCCGTTCTCGATCTATCTGGCGCGCTACGACTGGCACGCGCCTTTCCTGGCGATCGTGCTGTTCGGGTTGATTGCGCTGGGCGTGATCGCGCTCAAGCTGCAGCCGGTGAACGCGCACCTCGGCGCGCCCGGCACCGGCCAGCACAGTGCCTCGCGCCACCTGCTGCAGACGGTGCGCATTCCGCGCCAGCAACTGGCCTTCGCGCTGACCGCGCTGCTGACGACCGGCGGCTTCATGCTGATGCCCTTCGCCAGCGCCTTCGTGGTGCACAACGTGGGCATTCCGCTGGACCAGTTGCCCATCATCTATCTGATCACCGGCATCTGCACGCTGGTGTTCTCGCCGCTGATCGGGCGCCTGGCCGACCGGCTGGGCGCGATGCCGGTGTTCTATGCGGGCTGCGTGATCACGATCGCGATGGTGGCCTTCTACACCCGGCTCGGCGTGTCGCCGCTGTGGGTGCTGATCCTGGTCAACGTGGTGATGTTCGTGGGCATCTTCTCGCGCATGATCCCGGCGCAGGCGACGCTGGCAGGCGTGCCGTCGCCGGAGCAGCGCGGCTCGTTCAATGCGATCAACTCGGCGCTGCAGCAGCTGGCCGGCGGGCTGGCCTCGCTGGTGGCGGGCCACATCGTGTTCATCGGCCCGGACGGCCATGTCAACGACTTCGACCACGTCGGCTACGTCGTGATCGCCTCGACGGCGGTGGCGGCGCTGCTGATGCGCCAACTGGTGCGCGGCGCGCCGGCGGCGGGCGCTACAGCTGCACCCGCGAACCCAGTTCGATGACGACGTTGTCGGGCAGCCGGAAGTAGTCGGCCGCGCTGCCGCCGTTGCGCGCCATGGTGGCGAACAGCTGGCGGCGCCAGCGCGCCATCTGCGAGGCCTGTCCCTTGGCGGCCGGCACCACGACCTCGCGGCTCAGGAAGTACGAGGCCAGGAAGGGATCGAACTGCAGGTCGTGGCGCGCGCAGCGGCCCAGCGCGGCGGGGATGTTGGGCTCGTCCTTGAAGCCGTAGCGGACCTCGACGCGCCAGAAGCCGGCGGGCAGCGGCTCGACGGTGAGCTGCTGATCCTCGGGGACGTAGGGCACCTCGTCGAAGCGCACGGTCACCAGCACGTTGCGCGCGTGCAGCGTCTGGTAGTGCTTGAGGTTGTGCAGCAGCGCCGGCGGAACGACTTCCGGATCGCCGACCGGATAGACGGCGATGCGCTCGGGCCGGTTGCCGGAGATGTCGTGCTCCAGCGATTGGAGGAAGGGACGCAGGGGCAGGTCGTCGCCGGCGGCCTGGGCGTGCAGCAGCTCGCGGCCGCGGCGCCACGTGGCCATCACGGCGAAGAGCACCAGCCCCATGGCCAGCGGGAACCAGCCGCCTTGCATCACCTTGAGCGAGCAGGACATCACCAGCACCGCGTCCACGAGCAGGAAGCCGGCGGTGGCGGCCCAGGCCAGCGGCGCGGGATAGCGCCAGGCGTGTCGCACCACGAAGTAGGTCAGCGCGGTGGTGATCAGCATGGTGATCGTGACCGCGATGCCGTAGGCGGAGGCCAGCGCGGAGGAGCTCTCGAAGCCCAGCACCGCGAGCAGCACGGCCACCAGCAGGGTCCAGTTGATGGCGGGCAGGTAGACCTGGCCCATCGCGTGGCTGGAGGTGTAGAGCACGCGCATGCGGGGCAGCAGGCCGAGCTGGATGGCTTCCTTGGTCAGCGAGAACGCGCCGGAGATCACCGCCTGGGACGCGATCACCGAGGCCAGCGTGGCCAGGATCACGACGGGCAACAGGGCTGCGGCGGGGAAGAGGCGGAAGAACGGGTTGTCCAGCGCGGCGGGATCGCGCATGAGCAGCGCGCCCTGGCCGGCATAGTTGAGCGCGAGCGTGGGCAGCACCAGCGCGGTCCAGGCCAGGCGGATCGGCCGCTTGCCGAAGTGGCCCATGTCGGCGTAGAGCGCCTCGGCGCCGGTCAGGGCCAGCACCAGCGCGCCGACGACCAGGAAGAGGGCGGGGCCGCGCTCGCGCAGGAACTCCAGGCCGCGCAGCGGGTTCAGCGCCTGCAGGATTTCCGGCGTCTGGGCGATCTGGTGGACGCCGGCCAGGCCGAGCACCGCGAACCAGACCAGCATCACCGGTCCGAACAGCACGCCGACGGCGGCCGAGCCGTGACGCTGGATCAGGAACAGGGCGGTGAGCACGGCCAGCGAGATCGGCAGCACGAAGGGCTTGAAGGACGGGGTGACGATCTCCAGGCCCTCGACGGCACCCATGACGGAGATGGCAGGGGTGATGACGCTGTCGCCGTAGAACAGGGCGGCGCCGCAGACGCCGACCAGCAGCAGCACGCGGCGGCGCTGAGGTGTCGAGCCGGCGGCGCGCACGGCCAGGGCGGTGAGGGCCATGATGCCGCCCTCGCCGCGGTTGTCGGCGCGCAGGATCAGCACGACGTACTTGAGNGTCACCACCAGCATCAGCGCCCAGAAGATGGCGGAGACGGCGCCGACGATGGTGTCGGGTTGCAGCGTCACCCCGTTGGCGGGGTTGAGCACCTCNCGCATGGTGTAGAGGGGGCTGGTGCCGATGTCGCCGAAGACGACGCCGAGGGCGCCCAGCGTGAGGGCGGCCAGGCCTTGGCGCGCGCCATGATGCGGGGTCTCCCCGGACGGCGGAACGGGGGAGGGCGCGTGCCCGGCGGCGGGGTTCACCATGAAGCGGGCGTCCGGATGGGGGACGCGGAAACGAAGGCGGCGTGACTATCGCACGCTCGGTGCGAGGCNGGAGAGCCTTTCGTTACCAAGTTGGCATGCCTGCCTCCCTAGAATTCAGGGTATCCACTGACGCAAATTCACACCATGCCCACCGAAATCCGGCGCCCGAGCGGCGCCGTTGCGCTNTCCGCCCTTTTGTCCTTCGCGGCGCTCGCGTCGCAACCGGCGCTGGCCGCCGGACCAACCATCGACACGATGGCGCGGATCAAGGACACGCACACGATCACGCTGGGGGTGCGGGAGGCTGCGAGGCCGTTCTCCTTCGTCAACGAGCAGAAGCAGGGGCAGGGTTACTCGGTGGACCTGTGCCTGGCGGCGGTGGACGAGATCAAGCGGGACTTGAAGCTGCCCGACGTCAAGGTGAACTACGTGGTNGTGACGGGCGCGGACCGCATTCCGAAGCTGCAGAAGGGTGAGATCGACCTGGAGTGCGGCTCCACGACCAACACCAAGGCGCGGCAGGAGCAGGTGGACTTCAGCTACACGATCTTCGTGGCGGGCATGCGGGTGTTGATCCCGAACGGCTCGAAGGTGGAGACGGTGAAGGACATGGACGGCATGACGATCGCGCTGAGCAAGGGCACGACGTCGGAGAAGCTGTTCAACCAGCTGAACAACTCGGGCGAAGCCAAGATGAAGCTGGTGCAGTACGCCAACAACAACGAAGCCTTCAAGGCGCTGCGCGAGGGCAAGGCGCGGGCGTTCGCGCAGGACGATGCGCTGCTGCTGGGACTGGCGTCGAAGGAGAAGGCGCTGGACCAACTGGGNCTGGGCCAGCTGGCGTTCTCGGTGGAGCCCTACGGGATCATGATGCGCAAGGGGGATGCGCGGCTGGCGTCGGCGGTGGACCGGGCGCTGAGCCATGTGTACTCGAGCGGCGAGATCGAGCAGCTCTACGCGAAGTGGTTCCAGACGGCGACGCTGGCGATTCCGATGAACCGCCTGACGCGCGACGGCTTCAAGCGTCCGAACAAGGAGCCGGGCGTGGCGATGCTGCTGGGGTACTCGATCTGATCNGATGCCTCGCGGAAATCGCGACGGAAAAGTGAAAGCGGGCCTGCGGGCCCGCTTTGCGTTTGGGGTGCCGCCGCCCGCTCACTGCGCGGTGCGCAGGCTACTTCGCTGATTTCGCCAGACGGGTCGCGAGCGTGTCCAGTTCACTGCTGTGCATCAAGTCGATGCACTTCATCGTGTTGAAGTCGGACNGGATGGATCCGCCATAGGTCCGCTTCGCGAAGCGGTCCGCCAGTTCTCGTAGCGGTTCATAAGCCTCGATCGGCAACTTTCCAAATTCCATGTAGGCGCTTGCGGCTGCATTTGCGTCTTCCTTGGCGTCCTGTGTCTTCGCCACTTTGGCGAGGCAGACGCTCATGGTCCAGTTCTTCAGCAGCGTCTTTTGTGAATAGGTTGCCACTGGGCCTTTCGCCTGGTCCGAATTGGTTCGAGCCTGTTGGGCCATCGCGCCGGAGCCGCAGAGCATGGCGGCAAGCAGAAGAGCTTTCATCGCAGAGTCCAGATTGAGGCCGTCTCCGGGATGAAGGGGCCGTTGTCGGGGTCGTGCATCAGATGGCAGACATCCGAGCATTTGGTGCCGTCCCAAAGGG
>Ga0055531_10002348_pt1 | contig 12739 bp, 8 predicted proteins | sample AraplaCvi_mCL_r2_FD_55008 | JGI IMG/M metagenome (GOLD analysis project Ga0055531, IMG submission 55008) | Arabidopsis root microbial communities from North Carolina, USA - plate scrape MF_Cvi_mCL_r2 | ecosystem: Host-associated > Plants > Roots > Endosphere | place: USA: North Carolina...
CAGGCCCAGGTGCGCGAAGGCGCCACCGTCATGTCGACCAGCACCCGCAACTTCCCGAACCGCCTGGGCAAGAACACCAACGTGTACCTGGGCTCGGCGGAACTGGCCTCCATCTGCTCGAAGCTCGGCCGCATCCCGACGCGCGAGGAGTACATGGCCGATATCGGCGTGATCAACAGCAACGGCGACAAGATCTACCAGTACCTGAACTTCGACAAGATCGAGGACTACAAGGGCGTGGCGGATACGGTCGCGGCCTGATCGGGCTCTCCCGGGGTGATCTGCGGATCGCCCGATGAAACGAGCCCCGCAAGCCTCGCTTCTGCGGGGCTTTTTCTTTTTCAGGGCGAAGGCTGGTTGGGCTGCAGGTACTCCTGCCCCGTGAGCACCATCGCCGCGCCGGCCGGGCCGCCGACCGCATGGGGCAGGGCGTTCAGCAGCGAGTTTGCGAAGTCGCCGCGGTACAGCTTGGCGCCCTGGTGGGAGAGGTTGGAGTTGGCGTCGATGTAGATCGACTCGCCCAGCCCCGTCCAGAGGCGGCAGAAGCCGTAGTCCTCCGACAGGTAGCGCCGCGTCTGCGGATCGACCATGACGTCGAAGAAGCGGTAGTGCAGGCCCAGGTCGGCCTCGCCGATGCTGTCGGGCACGTAGCGCAGCTCGGGGTAGCTCGCTATCAGCCGCTCGAACACCCGGCGCCTGATCACCATGAAGCCGGTCGGCGCCTCGGTCATCTTCATGAAGCCGTCGGGCTGCACCTCCAGTTCGACCCGCGAGGTGGTCGCGGATGCCTGGGCGTTGACCGTGTAGCGGGTGAAGGTGGACTCGAACTGCTGCTGCGTCGTGCCAGCGGCTACGCCGCCTTCGGGCCAGTTCTCCCGCTTCAGCGGGTAGACCCCCGCCGCGACGTCGTAGCCCGACAGCAGCAGGCGGAAGGCCGCCTGCGCCGAGAAGCCGATGTCGGCGTCGACCCAGAAAAGGTGCGTCCACTGCGGATTGGCCAGGAACTGGGCCACGCAGTTGTTCCGCGCGCGCGTCACCAGGCTCTCGCCCTGGTGCGTGAACACCTGCAGCCGCATGCCGGCACGCTCGGCCTGCACGGCGAAGTTCAGCATGGAGTTGACGTAGTTCAGGAAGACCTTGCCGTCGTGGCTTGGCGTCACGATCACTGGGAAGAACTGCCGGAGTTCGGATGGGTTGAGCATGTCGGTTCCGTTCGCTTGTCGTTGGCCGGGTGACTGCCGGGCTTATCGGGCCGCGCGCCGCATCAGGCCGAGCAGCAGGGTGTCGTAGACCTCGGTGGCCGCGGCGTTGCCGGGAAGGTAGCGGCCGATCAGGCTGCGCTGGCGCTCGCGGTACGCCCCGGCCTGCGCGTCGTGCGTGTCGATGGCCTCGACCACGCGGGTGCTGGCGCCGGACACGTCGTTGCCCTGGTAGTAGTAGCCCAGGTCCGCGCACAGGTGGGCGTTGTGCACCAGCGGGTAGCCCTGCCAGCAGGTCTCCAGGTAGAAGTAGTTCAGCGGGTTCTCCCACTGGTGCGAGACCACGATGTCGGTGTTCTGCGCGAGGAACACGGGCGTTTCGTGCCGGCCCAGGAAGACCGCCTTGTGCTGGCGCACCAGGTCGAGCTGGTTCATCAGCGTGATGAACTCCATGTTCTCCTTCGCCAGCCGCTCGGCATTGGTGACCTGCAGCAGCGCGATGGCCTCGGGCCGCGCCCGGTAGGCCAACTCGGCGATCAGCACCGGGTAGAGGCAGAACTTCACCACGTTGATGTTCGGCTCCATCACGCTCAACCGGCGCGGGCCGGCCTTCGGCTGGTAGACGCCGGCATCGGGCAGGCCGCGCGTGCGCTCGTCCAGGAACACCGGACTCCACACGAAGGGCACCGGGCGCGCATCGGCCCGGCGCAGCACCTCGAAGTACGGCTGGCTGATGTTGGCCACCTGCGGAACCATCCAGATGTCGTCGTAGCGCTGGTTGACGAACAGGTTCTGTCCCCAGAGCGGCTTGCTGAACAGCATCGCCTCCATGGCGTGCACATATTCGAAGCCGCAGCAGTACGACACCAGCCGCGCGCCGCGCTGCTTGAGGTAGTCGGTCTGCGCCGCGTCGATCTGGCCTCCGAGCTCGATCAGCACGTCCACGCTGTCCTTGGCCGCCTCGAAGGTCACGGTGGGCCAGCGTGCCTGGTCCCAGGGCAGGGCCTGGGTGATCGGGACGGCCGTGGTGTTAACGAGCACCACCGAGGCCACGGTCGGGCAGTGCTTCAGCGCCTCCGCCAGGAACACGGCGTTCTGCTTGATCCCGTTGTTCCACAGCGTTTCGGCCTCGTGATGGAGGCCGATGGTGATTCCGATGCGCAGCCTTGGGGCGAGAGACATTTGAATTGTTTCTTAAATGTTAATTGCCGGAGGTGGGCTCATTTGCGTGAAAAAAGTCACGAGGCTTGCTATTGGGTCGTGATCAATTTCACGATTTTAATTTCACGGCAGACCTTTGCATTCAAAGAAATCGAAAAGCGAACCGCTGTGCGGCATCACCGAGAACGCCTGGAAAAGACCGCCAGATGGGAGGTGTTCGATGCAAATGAATGGAGTTGGACGTCTGCATGGCTTCAATTGGAACCCTGTTTCAACGTTCGACGACCGCTTCTGGCATGCAAGAGAGGACGCTTTTTGAAATTTTTGTGAACTAAATCATCAGAGTTGATTTTGAAGAATGCTGCGGTGCATCGGAAATGTAAACAACTCCGTACATTCCACCATTCTTGTAATTGAGGTGCCGTATTGGGCGCCTCCGCGATGGAGCCTGAGGCAGGAAGCATCGCATTTCCGCTATCCGAATCCGTCCACACCGCGAGCCGAAAGTCACATGAACAAGTCTTACAGAAGCATATGGAATGAATCCCTTGGCGCCTGGGTGGCGGCATCGGAGATCACCTCGGCGCGCGGCAAGCGAAGCGGTTCCAGCGTGACCGCCACGGTCGCGGCAATCGGTCTGGCGATCGCCTCCATGGCCTTTGGCCCGCATGCGGGGGCCTCGGTGCTCGGGCCGTCGGGCACCTGCGTGACCGGCGGCGGCACCGGCCCCGATGGCACGACGGCGTACGGGGCGACCGTCGCCCCGGTCGATGGCTCGGGCGTGTGGTCGACGGTCGCCGGCTGCTCCTCGAACGGCGGCAACTTCCTGGGCGTGACGACGATCGGCTCCTTCACCACCGCCCAGGGCGCGGGCGCCACGGCCATCGGCATGGCGGCGGTGGCCAACAAGCTCGCCACCGCGCTGGGCCACCAGGCCCAGGCCACCGGCATCACGAGCCTGGCCGCCGGCTTCAATGCTCGCAGCGCCGGCGACAACAGCACCGCCCTCGGTTCCGCCGCCAACGCGATCGGCACCAGCAGCGTGGCCGTCGGCAATGCGGCCAGTGCGCAGGGCGTCAACGGCATCGCCATTGGACTGAACGCCAATGCCGCCAGTGTCGGTTCCAGCAACCTGGCCATCGGCTGGGGCGCCAATGCGAGCGGCACCGCGGCCTCCCTGGGCGACTCGACCGCGATCGGCACGGGCGCCAAGGCCACGGGGCAGGATTCGACCGCCGTCGGCGGACAGACCTCGGCCACCGCCACGAACACGCTGGCCATCGGCAACAACGGCACCAGCGCCACCGCGCAGGGCGCGACCGCATTCGGCGTGGGCGCCAAGGCCTCCGGCCAGAACTCGCTCGCAGCCGGCAACGGGACCACGGCATCGAGCACCGGTTCCATCGCCGTCGGCAGCAATGCCAGCGGCGTCGCCAATTCCGCGGCGACCGACGGCATCGCCATCGGCGGCCAGTCCAACGTGGCGGCGGCTGCGACTTCGGGTATCGCGGTCGGCCGCGGCGCCGTGGTGAACAGCGTTTCCGGCATCGCGCAGGGCGACGGCGCCAACGTTGCCGCGAGCTCCAATGGCGGTGTTGCCATCGGCGCCAGCTCCAAGGTTTCCGGAACGAATACCGTTGCGATCGCCAGCGGTGCCAACGCCAGCGGCGCCAGCGCGACGGCCATCGGCAACAACGCCAACGCAGCTGCCGCGAGCGCGGTGGCGGTCGGCTCCAGCGCGGCAGGCCTGGGCAACAGCTCCGTCGCGGTGGGCAACACCGCCCTGGCCAGGGCCGACGGCTCCATCGCCATCGGCAAGAACGCCGCCATCGGCTCCAACACCGACGTCAACTCGGTGGCCATCGGCACCAACGCCAACAGCTGGGGCGGCAGCATCGCGCTGGGCACCGGCGCATCCGCCGACCAGTTCGGCGTCTCGGCCCAGAACGCGGGCATCGCCATCGGCGGCAATGCCGCGACGGACGACCGCTCGACCCGCAGCATCGCAATCGGCAACGGCGCATCGGTCAAGCCGCCGAACACGACCTCGGTGGTCGATGCGACGCTCGCCCTCGGCGTCAATGCACTCGGCTCAGGCTCGAACGCAGTGGCCATCGGCACGGCCACCGCAGCCAGCGGCGCGGGCTCGACCGCCATCGGCGGCAACGCCACCGGCGGCGCAGCCGCGGCGGCCGCCGACTCCATCGCCATCGGCGGCCAGTCTTCGGTCGTTTCGACCGCCACTTCGGGCATCGCCCTCGGCCGCGGCGCCGTGGTGAACGGCGCCTTCGGCATCGCTCAGGGCGATGGCGTGACCAGCGGCGGCACGGGCCAGAACGTGGCGATCGGCTCCAGCGGCACCACCGCCAACAGCGGCTCGGCCACGGGGGGCGCAGTCGCCATCGGGCGCGGCCAGAAGGCCACGGGCAATGGCGCCGTGGCCATCGGCGATCCCAACACCGCCAACGGCACCGGCGCCGTGGTGTTGGGTGCCGACAGCACGGCCGCAGGCGACGCCGCCGGCACGACCGCCGCGAACGGCGCGGTGGCCATCGGCAATGCCAACAACGCGATCGGCCAGGGCGCCGTCGCAATGGGCAACAACACCAACGCGATCGGCGCAGGCACGGTCGCCCTCGGCGACAGCTCGCGCGCAACGGCCCTGGGCGCCGTCGCGCTCGGCAGCAGCGCAAGCGCCGTCCAGGACTCGACGGCCATCGGCCGGAACGCCAACGCTTCCGCCGTGGCATCCGTCGCAATCGGCGTGAACGGCTTCGCGGCGCAACAGTCCGTCGCGCTCGGCAACAACACCACCGCAACCGGCCAGTCGGCGGTGGCGCTGGGCGATACGGCCAACGCATCGGCCCAGCAGGCCCTGGCGATCGGTGCCGGTGCGCTCGCGTCGAACACGCGCACGGTGGCCATCGGCACGCTGGCCAATGCGGCTGGCGCCAATGCCGTGGCCATCGGCTACAAGGCCATCGCGCAGTACGCCAACGCCGTGGCCATCGGCAACGGCAGCGTGACGGGCGCGGCCGCCCCGACCGGCGCCGCCTACATGACCGGGCAGACGGCCAACGGCGGCGAAGTCTCGTTCGGCGGCGGCACGGCCGCGACCAACCGCCGCATCACCAACCTGGCCGACGGCGCCGCGCCGACCGACGCCGTGACCGTCGCGCAGCTGAGCACCACCGCATCGAGCCTTTCCACCGGCCTGAGCACCACCAACAGCAGCCTGACCAGCCTCTCGACCTCGACCTCGACCGGCCTGAGCACCACGAACAGCTCGGTCGCAAGCCTGTCGACCTCGACCTCCACGGGCATCGTCAGCCTCTCGACCGGCCTGAGCACGACCAACAGCACCGTCAGCAGCCTGTCGACCTCGACTTCCACGGGGCTCAGCACCGCGACCAGCCGGATCAACAGCCTGTCGACCTCCACCTCGACGGGGCTGAGCACCGCCACCAGCAGCATCGGCAGCCTGTCGACTTCGACCTCGACCGGCCTGAGCACGGCCACGAGCAGCATCGGCAGCCTGTCCACGTCGGCTTCGACCGGCATCAGCAGCCTCTCGACCTCGACCTCGACGGGCCTGAGCACCACCAACAGTTCCGTTGCGAGCCTGTCGACCTCGACCTCCACGGGCCTGAGCACCGCGACAAGCAACATCGGCAGCCTGTCCACCTCGACTTCCACCGGCATCAGCAGCCTGTCGACCGGTCTCAGCACGACCAACAGCGCCGTCAGCAGCCTGTCGACCGGCCTGAGTAACTCGGCGAGCAGCATCGGCAGCCTCTCGACGGCCCTGAGCAGCACCAACAGCTCGGTTGCGAGCCTGTCGACCTCGACTTCCACGGGCCTGAGCACTGCGACAAGCAGCATCGGCAGCCTGTCCACGTCGGCTTCGACTGGCATCAGCAGCCTGTCGACTTCGACTTCGACGGGCCTGAGCACCACCAACAGCTCGATCGCCAGCTTGTCGACCTCGACGTCGACCGGCCTGAGCACCACGAACAGCTCCATTACGAGCCTCTCGACCTCGACTTCCACCGGTCTGAGCACAGTGACGAGCAGCATCGGCAGCCTGTCCACGTCGGCTTCGACCGGCATCAGCAGCCTCTCGGCCTCGACCTCGACGGGCCTGAGCACCACGAACAGCTCCGTTGCGAGCCTGTCGACCTCGGCGTCGACCGGCATCAGCAGCCTGTCGACTTCCACGTCGACTGGCCTGAGCACCACGAACAGCTCTGTTGCCAGCCTGTCCACCTCAGCGTCGACCGGAATCAGCAGCCTGTCGACCTCGACCTCCACGGGCCTGAGCACCGCCACCAGCGGCATCGGCAGCCTGTCGACCGGCCTGAGCACGACCAACAGCAACCTGAGCACCCTGAGTTCTTCGGTCAGCTCGATCTACAACACCGGCACGAAGTACTTCCACGCCAACAGCACCGGCGCGGACAGCCAGGCCATCGGCGCGAACAGCGTGGCCATCGGCCAGAACGCCATCGCCAACGGCGACAACAGCGTGGCGCTGGGCGCGAACTCCACGGCCAGCCGCAGCGCCGCGGCGATGACGAACTACGACGCCTTCGGCCTGACCAGCAAGCAGAACGCGTCGGGCGAACTGAACGTCGGCAACCGCGTGATCACCGGCGTGGCCCCGGGCAGCGCGGACACGGATGCCGTCAACGTCTCCCAGGTGAAGACCGTCACGGCTTCGCTCTCGAGCGGCCTGAGCACGGCGACCAGCAGCATCGACAGCCTGTCGACCTCCACCTCGACCGGCCTGAGCACCACGAACAGCGCTGTTGCAAGTCTGTCGACTTCGACTTCGACTGGCCTGAGCACTGCAACCAGCAGCATCAACAGCCTGTCCACGTCGACTTCCACCGGCATCAGCAGCTTGTCGACCTCCACGTCGACCGGCCTGAGTACGGCAAACAGCCGCATCGACAGCCTGTCCACGTCCACCTCGACGGGTCTGAGCACGGCGACGAGCAGCATCAGCAGCCTGTCGACTTCCACTTCGACCGGTCTGAGCACCGCAACCAGCAGCATCGGCAGCCTGTCGACTTCGACCTCCACGGGCCTGAGCACCGCGACGAGCAGCATCAACAGCCTGTCGACCTCGACTTCGACCGGCTTGAGCACCGCGACCAGCGGCATCAGCAGCCTGTCGACCTCCACGTCGACTGGCCTGAGCACGGCCACGAGCAGCATCGACAGCCTGTCGACCTCCACGTCGACTGGCCTGAGCACGGCCACCAGCAGCATCAGCAGTCTGTCGACTTCGACCTCCACGGGCTTGAGCACGGCCACGAGCAGCGTCAATAGCCTGTCGACCTCCACGTCGACGGGGTTGAGCACGGCGACGAGCAGCATCAACAGCCTGTCGACCTCCACGTCGACGGGGTTGAGCACCGCGACGAGCAGCATCAACAGCCTGTCGACTTCCACCTCGACCGGTCTGAGCACTGCAACGAGCAGCATCGACAGCCTCTCGACTTCCACGTCGACTGGCCTGAGCACCGCCACCAGCAGCATCAACAGCCTGTCGACCGGCCTAAGGACGACCAACAGCACCGTCAGCAGTCTGTCGACTTCTACGTCGACCGGTCTGAGTACGGCGACGAGCAGCATCAACAGCTTGTCGACGTCGACCTCGTCGGGTCTGAGCACCGCCACCAGCAGCATCAACAGCCTGTCGACCGGCCTGAGCACGACCAACAGCACCGTCAGCAGTCTGTCGACGTCCACGTCGACCGGTCTGAGTACGGCGACGAGCAGCATCAACAGCTTGTCGACGTCGACCTCGTCGGGTCTGAGCACAGCAACAAGCAGCATCAACAGCCTGTCGACCTCCACCTCGACCGGCCTGAGCACTGCGACCAGCAGTATCGACAGCCTCTCGACTTCGACCTCGACCGGCTTGAGCACTGCAACCAGCGGCATCAGCAGCCTGTCGACCGGCCTGAGCACGACCAACAGCACTGTCAGCAGCCTCTCGACGTCCACGTCGACGGGTCTGAGCACCGCCACGAGCAGCATCGATAGCCTCTCGACTTCCACGTCGACTGGCCTGAGCACTGCGACGAGCAGCATCAGCAGCCTGTCGACGTCCACTTCTACCGGTCTGAGCACCGCCACGAGCAGCATCAACAGCCTGTCGACCTCGACTTCGACCGGTCTGAGCACTGCAACGAGCAGCATCGACAGCCTCTCGACTTCCACGTCGACTGGCCTGAGCACGGCGACGAGCAGCATCAGCAGCCTGTCGACATCCACGTCGACCGGTCTGAGCACCGCCACGAGCAGCATCAACAGCCTGTCGACTTCGACTTCGACCGGCCTGAGCACTGCCACGAGCAGCATCAGCAGCCTGTCGACCTCCACGTCGACCGGCCTCAGCACCGCGACGAGCAGCATTGATAGCCTGTCCACCTCGACCTCGACGGGCCTGAGCACCGCCACGAGCGGCATCAACAGCCTGTCGACCGGCCTGAGCACGACGAACAGCACCGTCAGCAGCCTCTCGACCTCGACTTCGACGGGTCTGAGCACTGCGACGAGCAGCATCAACAGCCTGTCGACTTCGACCTCGACCGGCCTCAGCACTGCAACGAGCAGCATCGACAGCCTCTCGACTTCCACGTCGACCGGCCTGAGCACTGCCACCAGCAGCATCAACAGCCTGTCGACCTCGACGTCGACCGGTCTGAGCACTGCGACCAGCAGCATCAACAGCCTGTCGACCTCGACGTCAACCGGTCTGAGCACTGCGACCAGCAGCATCAACAGCCTGTCGACCTCCACCTCGACCGGTCTGAGTACTGCCACCAGCAGCATCAACAGTCTGTCGACCTCGACTTCGACCGGCCTGAGCACTGCGACCAGCAGCATCGACAGCCTGTCCACCTCGACCTCGACGGGCCTGAGCACCGCGACGAGCAGCATCGACAGCCTGTCGACCTCGACTTCGACCGGCCTGAGCACTGCGACCAGCAGCATCAACAGCCTGTCCACGTCGACTTCGACTGGCCTGAGCACCGCCACCAGCAGCATCGACAGCCTGTCCACGTCGACTTCGACTGGCCTGAGCACCGCCACCAGCAGCATCGACAGCCTGTCCACCTCGACCTCGACCGGCCTGAGCACCGCGACGAGCAGCATCAACAGCCTGTCGACCGGCCTGAGCACGACCAACAGCACGGTCAACAGCCTGTCCACGTCGACCTCGACCGGTCTGAGCACTGCGACGAGCAGCATCAACAGCCTCTCGACTTCCACCTCGACCGGCCTGAGCACCGCCACCAGCAGCATCAGCAGCCTGTCGACGGGCCTGAGCACGACCAACAGCACGGTCGACAGCCTGTCCACCAGCCTGTCCTCGGCCGGCAGCGGCCTGGCGAGCCTGTCCACGTCGACGTCGACCGGCCTGAGCACCGCGACGAGCAGCATCGACAGCCTGTCGACCTCGACCTCCACGGGCCTGAGCACCGCTACCAGCAGCATCAGCAGCCTGTCGACCTCCACGTCGAGCGGCCTGAGCACCGCCGCGAGCAGCATCAACAGCCTCTCGACCTCGACCTCGTCGGGCCTGAGCACGGCGTTCAGCGGCATCGGCAGCCTGTCGACGGGCCTGAGCACGACGAACGTCAACCTCAACAGCCTGAGCACCTCGGTCAACAACATCTACAACACCGGCACCAAGTACTTCCACGCCAACTCGACGGCGGGCGACTCGGTGGCCAGCGGGCAGGAGGCGGTGGCGATCGGCCCGCAGTCGGTGGCCAGCGGCGCCAACTCCTTCGCGGCCGGCAACGGTGCGAAGGCGACGGCCGACGGCGCGGTGGCGGTGGGCTTCGGCGCACAGGCCACGGGTGCCAACGCGATCGCCATCGGCACGGGCGCCCTGGCCACGGGCTCGCAGGCCATCGGTGCCAACGCCCGTGCGGGCGGCGGCGGCGTGGCGCTGGGCGACAACGCGGATGCGGGCGGCACGCCGCTGAGCCAGGCGCAGAACGTCTCCAAGGGCACGGCCATCGGCTTCGGCGCGATCGTCCAGCAAAGCGGCGGCGTGGCGCTGGGCTCCGGCTCGGTGGCTTCCACTGCCGCAGGCATGGCCGGCTATGTGCCGGGCGGCGCGACGGCGCAGCAGGAGGCCGCGATCAAGGCGACCACCAGCACGCAGGCAGCGGTGTCTGTGGGCGACGCGGCCAACGGCCAGTACCGCCAGATCACCGGCGTGGCGGCGGGCACGGCCGACAGCGACGCGACCAACGTGGCGCAGCTGAAGGCAGCCTCGGCGGCGTCGAAGGCCAGCAGCGTTCAGTACGCGACCAACCCCGACGGCTCGGTCAACTACAACCAGATCACGCTGGGCAACGGCCAGGCGCCGGGCGGCACGCGCATCAGCAACGTGGCGGCGGGCATCCTGCCGGGCGACGCGGTCAACGTGCAGCAGCTCAACCAGGTGCAGGGCCAGGTCGGCGACGTGGCGCGCATCGCCTACTCGGGCACGGCCATGGCGTTCGCGATGTCGGGCACCTACCTGCCGACGCTCTATCCGGGCGAGAAGACGGTGGGCGTGGGCCTGGGCAGCTACAAGGGCTACAGCGCGGTGGCGCTGACCTTCAAGGCACTGTCGGACGACGGCAAGATGTCGTGGGGCGCGGGCCTGACGACCACGGGCAAGGAGTGGGGCATCAACGCCGGCATCGGCTGGAAGTGGAAATAAGGAAATAAGCCACTGAAAGGCCGCCGAACCGGCCCTCGAACGGGCGGCTCCCTCGCTTCACGGCGTGGGAGCCGTTCTTTCTGGTACACACTCCGCCTCATGCGCATAGGTATTTCAGTCCTTACCCATGCGGGGCAGAACATCTGGGAGAACGGAATGGGGCAGAACGTCCTGTTCCTGGCCCGGCTGCTGCAACGCATCGACTTCGTCGAATCCGTGACCCTCGTCGACGCGGGCGACCAGCAGGCCATGCCGCCCCAGGTCGACATGGCTGCCATGGGCCTGGGCTTCGGCCGGGCCCGCGAACTCACCGACGCGCTGGACGTGGTCATCGAGATGGCCGGCGCGCTCGACGTGCAGTGGCTCTCATACTTCCGCGCATGCGGCGGCCGCGTGGTGTTCCATTGCGTGGGCCAGCCCTTCGCGGCGCTGGCCGAGCCCATCGTCTTCACCGACAAGGGCCACTTCAGCAAGCCCGACCGCTGCGACGAGGTGTGGCTGCTGCCCAAGGACGAAGTGTTTGCGCCCATGATGCGCACCATCCACCGCTGTCCGGTGCACGAGGTGCCTTACCTCTGGTCGCCGCAGTTCCTGGCGCAGCGCGTCGCAGAGGTCGAGGCCGCGGGCTATCCCTTCGGCTACAGGCCGCGCACCGCCGAACAGCCGGGCTTCCGCGTGGCGATCTTCGAGCCCAACATCTCGGTGGTGAAGACCTGCAGCGTGCCCATGCTCATCTGCGACGGCGCCTACCGCGCCGACCCGTCGGCCGTGACCTCGATGCAGGTGCTCAACAGCCTGCACCTGAAGGACCACCCGACCATGCTGTACCTGGCGAACTCGCTGGACATCGTGCGCCAGCACAAGGCGACTTTCCACGGCCGCAACGACTTCGCGGGCTTCATGGTGCAGTTCGCCGACGCGGTGGTCTCGCACCAGTGGCAGAACGACCAGAACTACGGCTATCTCGACGCGCTCTACGGCAACTACCCACTGGTGCACAACTCGCCCTGGCTGCGCGACGCGGGCTACTACTACCCCGATTTCGACATCGCCGCCGGCGCCGCGCAGCTGCGCGAGGCCGTGCGCTCCCACGACCTGCAGCTCGACGACTACCGCGCCCGCGCGCAGCGCGTGTTCCAGTCGGTCGACCCGCTCAATCCCGCGAACATCGAGGGCTACGCGCAGCGCCTGCTGCACCTCGTGGGCGGCAATGCAGGCTTCCGCGCCGATGCAGCGAGGGCCGCCGCATGATGCCGGCGAAGCTCAAGGTCGGCGTCTCCATCTTCATCCGCAAGGGCGAGCAGAGCCTGTGGGAGAACGGCGTCTACCAGAACTGTTTGTTTCTCGTGATGCTGCTGCTGCGCTCGCCGCGCGTGGAAAGCGCGGTGCTGGTGGCCGGCGGCGGCGACGGCGGCCCGGCGGATGCCACCAACTTCCTCGCCGACTCGCCCGTGCCCGTCATCGACATGGCCACGGCGGGGCAGCAGCTCGACGTCATGTTCGAGATGAGCGCCCAGCTCGCCGTGCCGTGGTCGGTGGCGTTCCGCGAGCGCGGCGGCAAGATCGTCTCGATGCGCGTGGGCAACGACTACGTGATCGACATCGAGCGCATGATCTTCGACAAGCCGCACGGCCTGCTGAT
>Ga0055531_10002352_pt1 | contig 12725 bp, 15 predicted proteins | sample AraplaCvi_mCL_r2_FD_55008 | JGI IMG/M metagenome (GOLD analysis project Ga0055531, IMG submission 55008) | Arabidopsis root microbial communities from North Carolina, USA - plate scrape MF_Cvi_mCL_r2 | ecosystem: Host-associated > Plants > Roots > Endosphere | place: USA: North Carolina...
CCCTTGTGCGGCTCCTTGCCGAACAGCTGCTTGACGACTTCCTGGACCTTCGGCATGCGGCTCATGCCGCCGACGAGAACCACTTCATCGATTTCAGCCGCGGTGACGCCGGCATCCTTCAGCGCTGCCTTGCACGGTGCGATGGTGCGCTGGACGAGATCGTCGACCAGGCTTTCGAACTTGGCGCGGGTCAGCTTCAGCGTCAGGTGCTTCGGGCCGGAAGCGTCTGCCGTGATGAACGGCAGGTTGATTTCGGTCTGCTGCGAGGACGACAGTTCGATCTTGGCCTTTTCGGCAGCTTCCTTGAGGCGCTGCAGGGCGAGCTTGTCGTTCTTCAGGTCGATGCCGTTGTCCTTCTTGAACTCGGCTGCGAGATATTCGACGAGACGCATGTCGAAGTCTTCACCGCCGAGGAAGGTATCGCCGTTGGTGGACTTCACTTCGAAGACGCCGTCGCCGATTTCGAGAACCGAGATGTCGAACGTGCCGCCGCCAAGGTCGTAGACGGCGATCGTCTTGCCGTCCTTCTTGTCGAGGCCATAGGCGAGAGCGGCAGCGGTCGGCTCGTTGATGATGCGGAGAACTTCAAGACCTGCGATGCGGCCCGCGTCCTTGGTGGCCTGGCGCTGCGCGTCGTTGAAGTATGCCGGAACGGTGATGACGGCCTTCTCGACCTTTTCACCGAGATAGGATTCGGCGGTTTCCTTCATCTTCTGAAGGATCATCGCGGAAATCTGGGCGGGAGAATAAGCCTTGCCCTGTGCCTTGACCCAGGCGTCACCGTTGTCACCCTTGGTGATGTCGAAGGGAACGAGGCCCTTGTCCTTTTCAACGGTCGGATCTTCGTAGCGGCGGCCGATCAGGCGCTTGACGGCGAAGAGGGTGTTGGTGGGGTTGGTCACCGCCTGGCGCTTGGCCGGCTGGCCGACGAGGCGTTCGCCGTCATCGGAAAATGCGACCATGGAGGGCGTGGTACGCGCGCCTTCGGCGTTCTCGATCACCTTAGCATCTTTGCCGTCCATGATGGCGACGCAGGAGTTGGTGGTTCCGAGGTCGATGCCAATTACTTTTGCCATTTCTTCTCTCTCCTTTAAGCGAACCGTCGGAACCCCTTTAAGGCATTCCACTGACGATTCCTCGACTGGGATGGTTTCGCAGCATCGGCTGCGGTCATGCGGCGTATATAAGGACGGGTTTTTAGGACTGCAAGGCGAGAAATCGCCCGGATCCGAGCAAAAAGAACAGTTTGCCGAGCAATACTGGGAATACGCTTCACTGGCCCATGATCACGTCGAAAAGCGTGGTCTGCCTCGGCTGGCCCCTGGGGCCCGCAACACCGACCTCGCCGGGCGGAACGGGNCCGCCGCCGATCGCGCCCGGCGGCATTGGAGCGGGCGAATCGTAGGGGCCGCGATACTGNCGATAGTCGCGGACCGGGACTTCGCCGGGCGGTATCACGTCACTATGGCGGCCGCGGTCGCCATAGACCGGCCGGTTGTCGTAGNTNTGNCGGCNGTCCCGGTTGTCATAACCCTGATTGTCGCCATAGACGGGCCGCACGCGGGCCGGCTCCCGTTCGATCGAGGCGGAATCCTGGGCAGGAGGGCGCGGCGCCGGCGGATAATCTGTGGGCAATTCCTCCTGGGTGCGGCGGCTGCCGGGCAGGATGCCGGAAATGATGTCGCCGATCGTGGTCGAGGGCGAATCCGGCTGGGGTGCGGCAGGGGGCAGATCGAGGCCGCGGCCGGTGCCGAACAGCGGCGTCGGCGTGTAACCCTTCATCGCCGCCGTCATATATTCCTTCCAGGCCTTTGCCGGCAGGCCGCCGCCCGTCACCTTTTTCATGAAGGCGCCGTCGTCGTTGCCGAACCAGATGCCGGTCGTCATGATGCTGGTGTAACCGACAAAAAGCGCATCCCGGAACGACTGGGTCGTGCCCGATTTGCCGGCCGCCTGCCAGCCGTCGATCCTGGCGGCCTTGCCGGTGCCTTCGTTGATGACGCGGTTCATCATGCCGTTCATCGTCGCAGCCACGGGTTCGCTCAGTACGCGGGGAGGATTGGCGTAGTCGGCCTCGTAAAGCACCTTGCCATCCGGGTCGGTGATGCGCTTGACGATATGCGGCGTCGCCTTGTAGCCGCCGTTCATGAACGACGCGTAGGCCGAGGTCAGCTCGACCAGCGAGACTTCCGAGGTGCCGAGCGCGATCGAGGCATTCGACTGGATGTCGGAATCGACGCCGAGCCGGTGGGCGAGGCTCACCACCTTGTCCGGCCCGACCTGCATGACGAGCTGTGCCGCGATCGTATTGAGCGACTGCGCGAAGGCGGAGGCCAAACGTCACCGGACCGCGGTATTTCTCGTCAAAATTCTCCGGAGACCAGTTGCCGATCTTCACCGGCGCGTCGTTGACGATCGAGTCCGGCCGGGCGCCGGCTTCGAGCGCGGCGGCATAAACGAAGGGCTTGAAGGCGGAACCCGGCTGCCGTTTTGCCTTGACGGCGCGGTTGAACTGGCTCGTCGCATAATCGCGGCCGCCGACCAGCGCCCGGATCGCGCCGGTCGCATCGACCGAGACGAGGGCCGCCTGCGAGGCGTTGAGCTTGCCGCCCTCCTTCTTGAGCACGTCGTTCAGCGACTTTTCGGCGGCGGCCTCAAGGCGCATGTCGAGCGTCGTTTCGACGGTCACATCGACCTTCGGCTCGCCGATCAGGCTTTTCACCTCGTCGACAACCATGTCGGCGGCATAATGCTGGGCGCCGGTCCAGTAGCTCTTGGCCTTGGTCGGCGGCTGCGACATGGCGGTCTTGAGGTCGCTGTCGGTAACGTAGCCTTCCTCGCGCATGGTGCCGAGCACGACCTGGGCGCGGGCTTCGGCCGCCTTCGGATCGCGGGCGGGTGACAGGCGGGAGGGGGCTTTCAGCAGGCCGGCAAGCGTCGCCGCCTCGCCGAGATTCACGTCGCGGGCGGACTTGTTGAAATAGCGCCGGGAGGCGGCCTCCACGCCATAGGCGTTCGAACCGAAGAACACCCGGTTCAGATACATGGCCAGAATCTGGTCCTTGGTGAACTTGTGCTCCAGCCAGAAGGACAGGAGTACTTCCTGGATCTTGCGTTCGAACGTGCGGTCGGGCGAGAGGAACAGGTTCTTGGCGAGCTGCTGGGTGATGGTCGAACCGCCCTGGATCGGCTGGCCGGTCAGGTTGTTGACGAAGGCGCGCGCCAGGCCCAGCGGATCGACGCCGAAATGGGAATAGAAGCGCCGGTCCTCGATGGCGATGACCGCCTGCGGCAGGTAGGGCGACATTTCCTCGAGCGCCAGGGCTTCGCCGCCGGTCGAGCCGCGATTGGCGACGACCGAGCCGTCGACGGCGGTGATCTTCATGTTCGGCGGACGGTCGGGAATGGACCAGGTGCTGGCGGCCGGCATTCTGGCGCCGTAATAAAGCACAAGCCCTCCGACGCCGATGCCGGCCCAGATGCCGAGCACGAAACACCAGTAGACCAGTCTGCGCAACGGCGCGAAAAAGCCGCCGCCCTGGCGACGAGGTGGAGCTTTTTTGTTGCGGGAGGGGCGGTTGCGTTCCGGGCGCTCGTCGCGATCCTCGCTTTCGGCTCTCGATGGGCGCCTGCCGGGCCGGCCGTTGCCCACGACCCGTTCGTCAGCGTCGAGACGGAAATCGTCGCTCGGCCGCGAACCTTCGAAGGATGGCTCAACGCGTTTGTCTGATCTGCCTCTGGCTGCCATGGTGAGCCGGCATACCCCCGTTACGCGCCTGTCAAAACAGGCTGTTACTCGAATGTCTGATCGCCCAAGCTTTCGCTGGACTCTAAATGCGGCGATTTAAGGAGGCGTAAAGGAATGGTTTATCGCCCGGTACTTCTTGAATCGCTTGACTTNCATTTCTATTTATGAGAACAAATAGAGAACATTTGGAGGGTGCTGATGAGCAGAACCGAACAGGTGATCGAACGCGCAATGGCCGCAGTCGCGGCATCGAAGGCCCTGCGTGAGGCTGAAGCCCAGCGCCGGCGCGAGACGTTCCAGAAGATCCAGATCGCCAACCAGCGACGCCCGAATATTCCCAAAGGCATCCAGCTGCCGCTGGACCTTCATTGANATGCCGCAACGCCCTGCAATGCAGGGTGTTCGTCTATGTCACAAAAGCTGACCCAGACCATATCCGACCTTAAAAAAATCTGATTCCTGATGGAACAAGGAGGCAAGATCCGCGTTATGACGGATTCCGCCTTGGAGGAGGGGAGGATATGCACAAAATCGTTGAGGCCGTTGTCCGCAACGGCGACCAGCGTGTTCCGGTCGGGCTGGTCACCGTCAAGCAGGCGCTGGAAATACCTGAAAAGGGGATGCTGGAATTCAGCCATCCCGCTTATGAAGCNGGAAAGACGGATATTTTCGTCAACCGCGAGACCCTTTCAAAGCTGATGTGATCGCCTCCGGGCGACGACAAACAGATAATANGATGGCAGCCCGAAACGCGAATTCGTGATTTCGGGTTCATTGCGTTGCGGGTTACCTTTGTTTTTGCAACCACAGCGAAAGGAGAATGGCATGAAGACAGTTCTCGTCATCGCCGCCGTGCTCGGCCTGTCGTCCACCGCAGCCCTTGCGGAATGCGCCGGCCACGACGTCACGGCGTCCGCCAAGGTGGACAAGGAAGTCACCACGGCAAGCATCGCGGCTCCGAAAATGGACCCCCGCGAGGAGGCCGCCGTGCTGAAGCAGTCCGAAGGGCAGGCTAAAGTCACCGAATAGTCGTTTTGCCCGCGCCGGTCTCCCTTGGCGCGGGCTTCTTTTCTCGTCGGGCGAGATCCCTCTTTTTCGGAACGGACGCCGAAGACGGAACCTCCTGTTCTGCTTGTGTGTTGTTTCCGGAAAAGGAGACGTCCATGGCCAAGAAGAACCTCACCGCCGGCTTTACCGGTGATGTCGCCAAAGAGACCGGCGTAACCGCCCGCACGAAATCCGCCGTTGACCATGTCAGGGACGAAGCGGGCATGGTGGCGGCTCATGCCGTCGATCATCCTGCAGCCACAGGCTCGGCAGTCGCAGTCGTCGGCCTGCTCGGTCTGGCGGTCGGCTATATGCTCGGCGTGTCGTCGGCTTCCCGCGACCGGCGCTGGTATCGTTAGGGTGATGGGNTTTNCTGNCCACGGAACTGACGNCTCGGAACCGTGTGGCAGTTCAGCCGTTGGCTCTTCGACAGGAAAAGGAGGCCATCATGCCGAACCGAAACCCTATCCCGACGCCCAGCCCTGAAACCCCGCGCGGCCCGACGCCGACAGACGGGGTTCCGGACCGCGTCCAGGAAAANCCACCGCTGACNCCGGCGCAGGATCCGGGCGACAGCAAGAACCCCCAGGATCCGACGCTCGATCCAGCCCTTCTGCCGATTGGCGATCCCGCCGGCATGGCATAACCCACCCTTCAGCTTCGTCGCCGCGACCGCGGATACCCTCAATGGACCCGGATAGGTAGTATTCCCTACGGGTCCACCCTTATATTGCACCCGTCGATTATTGTTATTGTCAATTTATTAGCCAAGGCTCAAAATCCGGGCTCCTGTGGCTTGTAGACCTTTGGTNCCNGCTGCCGATAAGGCCGGCGCAAGGCCGTCGCAATAGAAGGCCGCTGGTAATTTCCTCCGGCCCCGTTGCAGAACAGGGCGCGGCGGGAGGGGCCGCCGGTGGGGGCTTTATGATCGGGAGGGTTAGATGCCTACNCAAATGGTCCGAAATCCTGTCAATCCCGAGCAGCTCAGTCTGCTGCAGCAGGTCTTTGATCAGGCCTGCGCCGAACATGAAATCGATAAGGCGAGCCCCGATGCGGAGGCGCTGGCGCTGATCCTCGTGAACTCCCTTCAAAAGGGTTCGGACGACAAGGAAAAGCTCGCAGCGCTTGCGGAGGCGCTTGCCAAAAGCCGTTAGGCTTATTGCCCGGAGGAGGAACCTATCGGGCCTTCGACAGTTGACCGATCTCTCGCTCAACCAAGGAGGCCGGTATGGCAGAGCCAATCAGAAACCTGAATACAACCGTGAAGTCGGAGACGCCCTCCTTCGATCACGAACCCAGCGAAAACTTCAAGACGGAAATTGCGACGCTTCGCTCCGAGATCGCCAGCCTGCGCGAGATGCTGGCTGAAAAGACCGGCGCCGCATATGACAAGGTCGCCGAGCGTGCAGGCAGCGCCGCGAGCTATGTCCAGAGTGAAGCGAATTCGGTTGCCGGCACGATCCGCGAACATCCAGCCGCCACGACGACGCTGTTCACCCTGATCGGCGCCATAGGCTTTGCCATCGGTTATGTGGTTGCGACGGCTTCGGCGGAAAGCAAGCACGCCTGGTACGATCGCTATCTGAACGGCCGTTTCTAGGAGACCCCATCACCGTCCGAAACAGGATCCTGACCGACATCGACCCAGGTCGCTGCGGTCAGGTCCGCCATGCGTTCAGGGCTGATGCGCACCGCGGCATTGATGGCGCCGGCCGCGGGAACCACTTCCGAAAACTTCCTCAGCGACACATCGCAATAGATGGGGATCGGCGAAGGCAGCCCGAAGGGGCACACGCCGCCGACCGGATGGCTGGTGATCTCGGCCACGTCATCGCCGCCCAGCATGCGCGGCTTGGCGCCGAAATGATCCCGGAACTTACGATTGTCCAAACGGCTGGTTCCGGACATTACAACAAGCGCTGTCACGTCACCGGCCCGCACGCAGATGGTCTTGGCAATCTGCTCGGGTGCCACCCCATGGGCGGCTGCGGCCAGCGGCACCGTCGCCGAACTTTGCTCGGTGATGATGACGTCGATGTCGGGGGCGTGGACGGCGAAAAAGGCGCGGACGGATTCGAGGCTCATGCTTGCGAAATTGGCGCAGGTTGCCGCCCGCGGCAAGTGGCCAGTGAAGCCATGCGAGAATTGCAATGCTGCACTGCGATATCGTGACTGTTTTTTAAGCTTGGATTCTCTATATTCAAATCATCGGCGGGCGCACTCCTCCTCCCAGCGCCTCCGATGGGACCGACAACACCTCCTCCTCCCAGTTGTTGGTCAGTATCGGAAACCCGGCGCACCTCCTCCCGCGCCGGGTTTTCTGTTTTATGCGCCTTGAAAACGTTGACGATTTCGCTTTTGAAGGCAGCGCTTAAATTTCCCGATCTTGACCTTTTTGCGCGAAGACCCTATTTGGTTCGCCATCGATATTTGTTTGATAGCCAGCACTAAGCGCCTTGCGGCGTTTGCGACGATCTCTCTTCAAATACGAAACTTCAACGTTCCAGGCGCGAGCGTGGAATAGTCGGTCATATTTGCAAGGGAAAGGCATCGTTATGGCTACCGGTACTGTAAAGTGGTTCAACGCAACCAAGGGCTACGGCTTCATCCAGCCTGACGACGGTTCGCAGGACGTCTTCGTTCACATCTCTGCCGTTGAGCGCGCCGGCCTCGGCCAGCTCAAGGACGGTCAGAAGATCTCCTACGANCTCGTCAGCGACAAGCGTTCGGGCAAGGTTTCTGCAGACCGCCTCCAGGGCGCATGATCTGCTGAAGACCAAGGTCTTGAGATTGGAAAGGCCGGCCCGTCCGGCCTTTCTGCGTTTTGGAAATGCCGCATTCCATTGTTTAGAGAAATTCTAAGTTTAGCCTCTTGTAAAGGCAGAGCACCGTTCCCATTTGAGGATCAATAGCGTTTCCGGCGCACCGCGTGGTCGGGCTTCACAAAGCTTCAGCGATCATGCGTGTCAGGGCAAATACGGGCGACCGTGCCGTCTCGAAGCAGTTTCCATATCCGCGTTAACGGAATGTTTACCTCGCAGAGAGACGATGACCGCTAGAGCCGCGGTGATCTGAAAAGGTCGAAAGTGGCCGCGCCGGAAATGCTTGTCCCATCTANAGTGACCACGGATGTACTGGCACCAATGAGTGGGAGTGGAAAGGTCGGGCTTGCCCGGCCTTTTTGTTTTTTGGGCTGGCGTGGAGACACGTCAGCCCTTTTGCGTTTCAAGCTCAGGCAGCGAGTGCCGCGATGATGCGCGCCCAGGAGCGGATGCCCTTGTGGAAGGAGCGCAGGTCGTATTTTTCGTTCGGCGAATGGATGCGGTCGTCGCTGAGGCCGAATCCGACCAGCAGCGATTCCATGCCGAGCATCTTCTGGAAATCGCCGACGATCGGGATCGAACCGCCGACGCCGACGACCAGAGCAGGCTTCGGCCATTCCTCCGAAAGCGCAGTTTTCGCCTTGGTGAGCAGCGGGGAATCATAACCGAGCTGGATCGCCGGCGAGCCGCCGTGCTTCAGGAATTCCACCGAGCAATCGGCAGGGATCTTCGAGCGCACATAGGCGCGAAAACTCTCGCGGATCTTTTCCGGGTCCTGGCCGCCGACGAGACGGCAGGACACTTTTGCCGAAGCCTTCGAGGCGATCACGGTCTTGAAACCCTGACCCTCGTATCCGCCGCTGATGCCGTTGAATTCGCAGGTCGGCCGCGCCCAGAGCAGTTCGAGCAGCGAGCGGCCCTTTTCGCCGGCCAGTTCCGACAGGCCCACCTCGCCGAGGAAATCGCCGCGTCCGCTGACCAGGCTCTCCCAGGCCGCCTTGATGTTGGACGGGGTCTCCTCGACGCCGTCGTAAAAACCTTCGAGCGTCACACGGCCGGTATCGTCATGCAGGCCGGCGAGGATTTTCGACAGGATCTGGATCGGGTTGGCGGCCGCCCCGCCATACATGCCGGAATGAAGGTCGCGATTGGCGGCGGTAACGATGACTTCCTCGCCGACCAGACCGCGCAGCGATGCGGTGATCGCCGGCGTATCCGTGTCCCACATGCCGGTATCGCAGACCAGCGCGTAATCGGCCTTCAGTTCGGCGGCGTTGGCTTCCAGGAAGGGTGTCAGCGACGGCGAGCCGGATTCCTCTTCGCCTTCGAAGAGAATGGTGACGCGCACCGGCAGCGAGCCATGCACATCCTTGTAGGCACGGCAGGCCTCGACGAAGGTCATCAGCTGGCCCTTGTCGTCGGCAACACCGCGACCGGTCAGCACCTTGCGGCCGGGGCCCAGCTCCTTGACCTTGGGATCGAAGGGATCGTCTTCCCAGAGTTCGATAGGGTCGATCGGCTGGACGTCGTAATGGCCATAAAACAGCACATGCGGCGCATCCTCGCTTGCGCCCGGGTGATGGCCGACGACCATCGGATGGCCGGTCGTATCCCGAACCGACGCCTCGAAGCCGAGATCCTTCAGTTCGGCCGCCAGCCATTCGGCGGCCTTCCGGCAATCGGCCTCGAAGGCCGGGTCGGTGGAGATCGACTTGATGCGGACGAGGCCGAACAGGCGCTCGAGACTTGCAGGAAGGTTCAGGTCGGCGCGGTCGAGGACGGAGGAAAGATCGGTCATGCGGAATCCTGTCTTTGAAGTGCGAGACCCCGAGCCCAGGAGGCGGGAAGCGGTCCAACGTTTCGAATGCCCGACCTTGTTAGCAAGTCCGGGGCGCAAGAGACAATGGTAAAGCGCGGGAGGGCGAGCGTCCTAGCCCAAACGGCTCGCCCCGCGGACGAGCCCGTCGATGGCGCGGAAGGCGAGGACAGCAAGAGTGCCAAGCGCCGCCGTGATCGAAAGCGACCAGATGAAACCCAACCATTGCATGGAGAGCGCCAGGACGAACGGGGCGATGGCCGAGGCGATCAATCGGGCCGACATCATCTTGCCCTGCAATTTGCCGTAACCGTCGCTGCCGAACAGCGTCAGCGGAAGGGTTCCGGTGACGATGCTCAAAAGCCCGTTACCCATGCCGAAGATGACGGCAAACAGCATCGCTCCGGGCACCGACGGCGCCGTCAGGACCAGGACCAGAACGCCGGCCGGAAGCAGCGTCGCCCCGATCAGCGCGAGGCGAAGCGGCTGCAAGTTTCGGCCGAAAGTCATATTGATAAGCCGGCTAAGTACTTGGGAAGGGCCGAACAATGTGCCGACAAGAGCCGCACTCGTGCCGAGACCGAGGCCCGAAAGCAGCGGTACCATGTGGACGAGCACGGCGGAGCTCACCAGCGACTGCAGCGAAAAGCCGGCGACCATCAGCATAAAGCCCATGAACCGAAGTTCAGGCGACAGAATGCCCTCGGTTCGGACAGGTGCGTCCGAGGACGCGGCCTTTCGCAGCGCCGCACCGCGCGACAGCCAGGCATGCAGCGGCAGGCAGACCAGCAGGTTGAGTGCCGCGAACACGAGGTAGACATCCTGCCAGGAAAGATAGGCGTGCAGGGTGGCGGTGACCGGCCAGAAGATCGTCGAGGCGAAACCGGCGATCAGGGTGAGATAGGTGATGCTGCGCAGCGCAACCTGCGGCCGAAGCTGCACCAGAAGGGCGAAGGCAGCGCCATATTGTACGAGATTGGCGGCGACCTCGATCGCAATCAGCGCCACGACGAAGCTTGCCTTGCCGGGTGAGATGGCGCAGGCGATCAATGCCGCGGCGGCGGTAGCCGAACCGATGGTCATCACCCGGCCGGCGCCGATCCGGTCGAACAGCGCCCCGAGCCACGGTGCGGTGAGCCCGCCGATCAGAAGTGCTGCGGAAAGCGCACCGAAGATCCATTCGCTGGACCACGAGAAATGCGCCGCCATGTCCGGCGCAAGGATGCTGAAACTGTAGTAGAGGGTGCCGTACCCGATGATCTGCGTGACGCCGAGCGCCAAAACGGCGGCAACGGGCATGCGTTCAGACAATGCGTTTGCCTTCGGCGTCGAGCACCTGCTCGCCGTCCTCCTTGGCGAAGGGACCCTTGTGGGTATCCGGCAGAATGTCCAGGACCGCCTCGGACGGCCGCGCCAGGCGGGTGCCGAGCGGCGTAATGACGAATGGGCGGTTGATCAGGATCGGATCCTTCAGCATCGCGTCGAGCAATTGATCATCGGAAAGCGCCTGGTCGTCGAGGCCAAGCTCCGCATAGGGCGTGCCCTTCTCGCGGATCGCCTGCCGCACGGTGAGCCCCGCATCCGCGATCATCTGGATGAGCTCACCGCGCGTCGGCGGTGTCTTCAGATATTCGATCACGGTCGGCTCGATGCCGGCATTGCGGATCATGGAAAGCGTGTTGCGCGAAGTGCCGCAATCGGGATTGTGATAGATGGTGACGTCCATGGTCATTCTGCGCCCTTCATATGTGCGAGCGGTTGGGTAAGGGGTTTGCTCTCCGCCAGCAACCAGCCGGTGAGCAGCAGCGCCACCGAAGCGCCTGCGATCTCGGCAAGGATGAAGCCCGGAAGGTCGCCGGGCCGGATGCCGGCAAAGGTATCCGTGAGCGACCGCGCCATGGCGACGGCCGGATTGGCAAACGAGGTCGAGGCGGTGAACCAGTAGGCGGCGGTGATATAGAGGCCGACCAGCCACGGAATCGCGTCGGAGCGGAAACGCAGGCCGGCGAGGATCGTGAGGACGAGGCCGAAAGTGGCAACCACCTCGGCGAGCCACTGGCCCGGTCCGGTCCGGATCGTGGCGGATACCTGCCAGAGCGGCAGATCGAACATCGCATGCGCCAGAATAGTCCCGGCGACACCGCCTGCAAATTGCACGGCAATGTAGAAACATGCCACGCGGACGGGTATCTCCCGCCTCAGCGCAAACACCATCGTGACCGCCGGATTGAAATGCGCTCCTGAAATCGGACCGAGCAGCGTGATCAGCACGACGAGCATGGCGCCGGTGGGGATGGTATTGCCGAGCAGCGAAATCGCCACGTCCGCCGACAGCCGGTCGGCCATGATGCCGGAGCCGACCACGGTCGCGACCAGCATGGCGGTGCCGAGGGCTTCGGTCGTCAGTCGGCGGGACAGGTCGAACATGGGGATCAACCTGCCTTCGGCAAATCGCGGCCGATTTCGTCGAGACGTTTCTGCAGCGCNAGCTTGTCGAGCGTGGTCATGGGCAGGCTGGTGAATATGGAAATGCGGTTGTGCAGCATGCGGTATGTTTCCGCGAATGCAAACCGTCGCTCGGCTTCTTCCCCCTCGGCAGCGGCCGGATCCGGTACGCCCCAATGCGCCGTCATCGGCTGGCCCGGCCAGACCGGGCAAGACTCGCTGGCGGCGTTGTCGCAGACGGTGAAGACGAAATCCATCTGCGGCGCGCCCGGCGCGGCAAACTCATCCCAGTTCTTCGAGCGGGCAAACTCCGTCCGGTAGTTCAGACCCTTCAGCAGGTCGATCGTATAGGGATGCACTTCGCCCTTCGGCTGGGAGCCGGCCGAATAGGCCTTGAATTTGCCCGTGCCGAGCCGGTTGAGGATCGCTTCGGCGATGATCGAGCGGGCGGAGTTGCCGGTGCAGAGAAAAAGAACATTGTAAACGCGATCGGCGGTCATTGCAGGTTCTCCTTGGGTGCAGGGGCGCAGCAGGCGGCCACCTCGGCGGCCGGCGCGCAGATTTCCGGATGCCCGGCGCAGCAGTCTTCCATCAGGAAGCGGACGAGGCCGCCGAGCGCTTCGAAATTGGCGGAATAGATGATCGAGCGGGATTCCCGCTGCTGGGAGATGAGGCCGGCCCGGTCCAGCTCCTTGAGGTGAAAGGACACGTTCGAGGGCGATACGTCCAGCTTCTCGGCGATCGTACCCGCCGCCATGCCGGCCGGTCCGGCCACGACCAGCATCCGGACGATCTGCAGGCGGGTTTCCTGCGAGAGTGCGCCGAATGACGCGAGGGCTTGACGTTC
>Ga0055531_10002353_pt1 | contig 12723 bp, 9 predicted proteins | sample AraplaCvi_mCL_r2_FD_55008 | JGI IMG/M metagenome (GOLD analysis project Ga0055531, IMG submission 55008) | Arabidopsis root microbial communities from North Carolina, USA - plate scrape MF_Cvi_mCL_r2 | ecosystem: Host-associated > Plants > Roots > Endosphere | place: USA: North Carolina...
CGCTGCTGCACGGGCGGGTAGGGGACGTGCGGGACCTGTTGGCGAACAATTTCCTCAACAAGCCGTAGGGCGTCACGACCAACGGTCGTGACCTGCCGCGCCGGTAGGTACCGACCGTTGGTCGGTACGGGGCGTGCCCCGGTGTTCCACGCATGCGTCTGTCGCCGGGCGCAATGAACGCCTACCATCGGGTACCCCCCACCCCGTGCCCCCTCGCATGCCTGCATCCGCTCCTGTCTCCGGTCGCCCCCGCTGGTTCGTCGCCGGCGATCTCAACGGCTTTTTCGGCCTGGTGGTCGACAACCTGTCGATCCTGGGCTTCATCGCGATGGCGCTGGTCGGCATCTTCCAGTTCCCCGCCGACGTGGTGTTCGGGCGCATGTTCCCCGGCACCGCCTTCGGCGTGCTGGTCGGCAACGTGCTCTACACCTGGATGGCACGGCGGCTGGCCGCGCGCACCGGCCGCGATGACGTCACCGCCATGCCGCTCGGCCTGGATGCGCCGACCAGCATCGGCATGGCGCTGCTGGTGCTGGGCCCGGCGTTCCTGGCCTTCAAGGCGCAGGGGTTGGCTCCGCACGATGCGGCCATTGCCACCTGGCAGCTGGGCATGGCCTCGCTGGTGATCATGGGCGTGCTCAAGACCGTGCTCTCGTTCTTCGGCGAGGCGGTAACCCGCGCGCTGCCACGCGCTTCGCTGCTGGGCTCCATCGCCGGTATCGCGATCGTGCTGATGGGCTTCCTGCCGCTGCTGGAAACGCTGCGCTCGCCGGTGGTCGGCTTCGTCACGCTGGGCCTGCTGCTGTACGTGCTGGTGGCCAAGCGCAAGCTGCCGATCCGTGCGCCGGGCGTGCTGGTGGCGTTCGTGTTCGGCACGGTGCTGTATTACGGGCTCGGCCTGGCCGGGCTGGGGGCACCGGGCTTCAAGGTGCCCGAGTGGACCCCGCTGCAGATGGTGCTGCCGTGGCCGACGCTGGGCTTCATCGATGGCCTGCCCACGGCGATCACCTACCTGCCGCTGCTGCTGCCGTTCGGCCTGCTGATGGTGGTGGGCGGCATCAACGTCTCCGAAAGCGCACGCGCGGCCGGCGATGACTACCGCACCCGCGACATCCTGCTGGTGGAGGCGGTGGCCACGCTGGTGGCCGGCCTGTGCGGTGGCGTGGCGCAGACCACGCCGTACATCGGCCAGCCGGCGTACAAGCACATGGGCGCGCGCAGCGGCTACACGCTGCTGACCGGCCTCTTCGTAGGCATCGGCGGCATGCTGGGGGTGATTTCCGGGTTGGTGCAGTGGCTGCCGCTGGCGGTGCTGGCACCGATCATCGTGTACGTGGCCATCGACATCACCACCCAGGCGTTCCAGGCCACCCCGCGCGAGCATGCCGGTGCGATGGTGCTGGGGTTCCTGCCGTCGGTGGCCTACCTGCTGGCGATCAAGGCGCCGGGCTGGATCCCGCCGGAGCAGCTGGTGGCGATGACCACCACGCTCGACGGGCATGGGCTGCCGGAGCTGGCGGTGATCTTCACCCTGGGCAATGGCTTCATCATCACCTCGATGCTGTGGATTGCCGCGGTGGTGGCGATGATCGATGGCAGGCTGCTGCGCTCTTCCGGGATCCTGCTGGTGGCTGCGGCGCTGACCCTGTTCGGGCTGATCCACTCGGTTGATCCGCGCGGTGGGATCTACCTGCCGTGGACGTTGGAAGGCTTGCCGGAGCAGATCATGTGGCAGTTCGCGGGCGCGTATGTGGCGCTGGCGGCGCTGCTGGGCCTGTTGTCCCTGCAGAAAGGCAATCACGACCAACGGTCGTGATCTACCGGTGGGTCACCACCCGTCGAGCCCCGGTAGGTCACGACCGTTGGTCGTGACCGGACCTCAATCCTCGCCATCCAACTCCGGGTAATGCCGGAAAATGCCGTTGGTGTTGAACGCCAACCGGCGTTCCGAGGCGAGGTATGCGGCGATGTTCGGTCGCCGTTCCACCCGGTCCTTCAGTGCATGCAACAGCGGCAGCGACGGCCGCAGTGCCTGCATGCGGCGCGGGAACATGTAGTGCAGCCCGCTCAGCAGATCCGCGCGGTGGGATCTACCTGCCGTGGACGCTGGAAGGCTTGCCGGAGCAGATCATGTGGCAGTTCGCGGGCGCGTATGTGGCGCTGGCGGCGCTGCTGGGCCTGTTGTCCGTTATTCCGGTGCCCGCACGGGAAAAGGACGCGGCGTAGACCGCCTGGGCCGACCAACGGTCGGCGCTACCGGGACAGGCCTCCGTCCGAGGCGCTCCGTAGCGCCGACCGTTGGTCGGCCCAAGGAATGCGTCACGCGTCCGCGTCCAATTCCGGGTAGTGGCGAAAGATCCCGTTGGTGTTGAACGCCAAGCGGCGTTCCGAGGCCAGGTATGCGGCGATGTTCGGTCGCCGCTCCACCCGGTCCTTCAGTGCATGCAGCAGCGGCAGCGACGGCCGCAGTGCCTGCATGCGGCGCGGGAACATGTAATCCAGCCCGCTCAGCAGCTGGAACAGCGACAGGTCCACGTACGAGTGCTCGCGCAGCGGGTGCAGGCCGCCATTGGCCTCCAGCACGCTTTCAAACCAGCCCAGGAACTTCGGCAACCGCTCGTNCCGCATCGACGCGGCGCGCGCCTNGGCTTCCTTCTTCTGGTCTTCNTAGTACTTCGAGGCCGCAATGGGATGGTGGGTGTCGTGGACCTCCGCGACNAGGTCGGCGATGGTCAGCTGCAGCTGCAACGCCTGCACACGACGTGAGGCCGCCTCAGGTACCAGCCCCAGCTCCGGCCCCAGATGATCGAGGATCGTGCCCACCTGCGCGATCACCTGTCGGCCGCTGACCAGGAACGGCGGCGCGAACGGACGCAATCCGTCGGCCTTGCCGTCCAGGAACGGCTGCATCACCTCGTCGCCGTGCACCCGCGCCATGTCCGTATAGGAGGCGCCAGCATCTTCCAGCGCCAGCCGGATGAACTCGCCCCGGCCCTGGATGCCGGTCCAGTAGTACAGCTCGTAATGCATGCGCACGCTCCGCGACAGGAGCGCCCANCCTCCCGCCTGCGCNGCCAAGCAGGCGTGATGGNGATGTCGCTGCCACGTCGTCCGGGGCCTGAATGCGTTCTCATCCCCCCTTGAAACACGCCTGCATAACCGCATCTGTCAGATAGTGCTGGCTCGGCCAGCGGCAACATATCGAGGATTCCCCCATGCGGATGGACAAGCTCACCTCGCGTTTCCAGCAGGCGCTGGCGGACGCACAGTCGCTGGCCGTGGGCCGCGACCACAACATCATCGAACCGGNGCANGTGCTCACCGCGCTGCTCGACCAGCAGGGCGGCAGCACGCGCCCGCTGCTGGCCCAGGCCGGGGTCAACGTGCCGGTGCTGCGCGAGCGNNTGANCGAGGCGCTGGACGCCCTGCCGAAGGTCTCCGGGCAGGAAGGCAACCTGTCGATCGGCAATGACCTGAACCGGCTGCTCAACAAGACCGACAAACTGGCCCAGGAGCATGGCGATGCGTTCATCGCCAGCGAGTGGTTCGTGCTGGCCGCGCTCGACGATGGCGGCACGCTGGGCATGGCGCTGCGCGCTGCCGGTGCCGACAAGAACAAGATCGACGCGGCCATCGACAAGATTCGTGGCGGCGAAAGCGTGCANTCGGAAAATGCCGAAGAACAGCGCCAAGCGCTGGAAAAATACACCATCGACCTGACCGCGCGTGCCGAGAGCGGCAAGCTGGACCCGGTGATCGGGCGCGACGAGGAAATCCGCCGCACCATCCAGGTCCTGCAGCGCCGCACCAAGAACAACCCCGTGCTGATTGGTGAGCCGGGCGTGGGCAAGACCGCCATCGTGGAAGGGCTGGCCCAGCGCATCATCAACGACGAAGTGCCCGAGGGCCTGCGCGGCAAGCGCGTGCTGTCGCTGGACATGGGCGCGCTGATCGCCGGTGCCAAGTTCCGCGGTGAGTTCGAAGAGCGCCTGAAGGGNGTGCTGAATGACCTGGCCAAGAGCGAAGGGCAGATCATCCTGTTCATCGACGAACTGCACACCATGGTNGGCGCGGGCAAGGCCGATGGCGCGATGGACGCGGGCAACATGCTCAAGCCGGCGCTGGCGCGTGGCGAGCTGCACTGCGTGGGTGCCACCACCCTGGACGAGTACCGCAAGTACATCGAGAAGGATGCCGCACTGGAGCGCCGCTTCCAGAAGGTGTTCGTGGGCGAGCCCAGCGTGGAAGACACCATCGCGATCCTGCGCGGGCTGAAGGAAAAGTATGCTGTGCACCACGGCGTGGAGATCACCGACCCGGCGATCGTGGCTGCGGCCACGCTGTCGCACCGTTATATCGCCGACCGCCAGCTGCCGGACAAGGCCATCGACCTGATGGACGAGGCGGCCTCGCGCATCCGCATGGAGATCGACTCCAAGCCGGAAGANCTGGANCGCCTGGAACGGCGCCTGATCCAGCTNAANATCCAGCGCGAGATGCTGAANAAGGAAAAGGACGACGCCTCGCGCCAGCGCCTGGCCGACCTGGAAACCGAGATCGATGCGCTGGAGCGCGAGTTCTCCGACCTGGACGAGATCTGGAAGTCGGAGAAGGCGGCGCTGCAGGGCACCACCAAGATCAAGGAGCAGATCGAACAGGTCAAGCTGGAACTGGAAGCGGCGCAGCGGCGCCAGGACTTCGGCCGCATGAGCGAACTGCAGTACGGCCAGCTGCCGCAGCTGGAAAAGCAGCTGCACGCGGCGCAGGAAGCGGAAAACACCGAGTTCAAGCTGGTCCAGGACCGGGTGACCGCCGAAGAAATCGCCGAGGTCGTGTCGCGCTGGACCGGGATTCCGGTCAACCGCATGCTGGAAGGCGAGCGCGACAAGCTGCTGCGCATGGAGGACGTGCTGCATGAGCGGGTGGTGGGCCAGGAAGAGGCGATCAAGGTCGTCTCCGACGCGGTGCGCCGTTCGCGTGCCGGCCTGTCCGACCCGAACCGGCCGAGCGGCTCGTTCCTGTTCCTGGGCCCGACCGGCGTGGGCAAGACCGAGCTGTGCAAGTCGCTGGCCGAGTTCCTGTTCGACAGCAGCGACGCCATGATCCGCATCGACATGAGCGAGTTCATGGAAAAGCACAGCGTGGCGCGCCTGATCGGTGCACCCCCGGGTTACGTGGGCTACGAAGAGGGCGGTTACCTCACCGAGGCCGTGCGTCGCCGCCCGTACTCGCTGATCCTGCTCGACGAAGTGGAAAAGGCGCACACCGATGTGTTCAACATCCTGCTGCAGGTGCTGGACGATGGCCGCCTCACCGATGGCCAGGGCCGCACCGTGGACTTCCGCAACACCGTCATCGTGATGACCTCCAACCTGGGCTCGCACCAGATCCAGGACATGTCCAGCGATGACAGCCCGGAGGCCTACACGCAGATGAAGGCGGCGGTGATGGGCGTGGTGCAGGCGCACTTCCGCCCGGAGTTCATCAACCGGCTGGACGACATCGTGGTGTTCCACCCGCTGGACAAGGTGCAGATCAAGCAGATCGCCCGTATCCAGATGCAAGGCCTGGAGAAGCGGCTGGCCGAACGTGGCCTGCGCATCGAGGTCAGCGATGCGGCGTTCGAGCTGCTGGGCAACGTCGGCTTCGATCCGATCTACGGTGCCCGCCCGCTCAAGCGCGCGATCCAGGCGCAGCTGGAGAACCCCTTGGCACAGAAGATCCTGTCCGGCGACTTCGTCGGCGGCGATGTGATCCAGGTGGATGCGGCCGAAGGCCGGCTGGCATTCGCCAAGGGTTGAGTGGCGATGTGATCCAAACAGAAGGCCCCGGTTTCCCGGGGCCTTTTTTTGTTGTTACTTGGCGACGAACTTCAGCGGCCCCTTGTAATCGGGCCACGAGATGGAGCGCTCGTCGCGCACGTTGAGCGCCACCGGCTCGGCGGGCGCTGCCGTAGTGTCGGCGCTGCCTTCCACCGCCACGGTGGTGAACAGCGTGGGAGTGAAGAAGGTGGCGAACAGCGTGCGCTCTTCGTCGACGATCAGCGGCTCCATGGTCATCGTGGTGGTCTTGCCGGCCTCCACCGTGAATGACAGGACGTCCGGGTTCACGTAGGCACCCTTGGCCAGCACTTTCTCCACGCTGAAACCGGTGTGCGGTTCGAACCCGACCGTGGTCAGGCGGTAGGTGCCGGCAGGCAGCTGCAGCGTCTGGGTGCTGCCGTAACGGGTCATGTAGTTCACATCGAAATCGACGAAGCGCTTGTTGAGCAGGGTGACCACCATCTGCCCATCACGCAGCCCCCACTCGATGCCGCCGGTCTTGAGCTGCGATTCGATCTTGGGCTTGAGTGCCACTTCGGAACGGAACGGCTTGAGATCCAGTACCAGCGTACCGGTACCGGTTTCGGATTCGGCCGAGCTGGTGAAGCTGCCCAGCAGCAGCACCGAAGCCAATGCAAAACGGATGGCAAAACGCATATGTCGTCCTTGGTCAGCGTGGAATGAACTTGATGGGGCCGCGGTAATCCGGCCAGGCGGTGGAGCTGTTGTCGCGCAGGGTGACTGCTTTACGCCGGGGCGCTGCGCCGCCCGGTGCGTCGCCGTCCGCGCTGGACACGCTGGCGAACAGGGTGGGGATGAATACCGCCGGGTTGAGGGCGTCCTCATCCATGATCACGGGCCCCACCCGCACGGTGACGGTCTTGCCGGCTTCGATCGTGAAAGACGCCACGTTGCGGTTCACGAAGGTCGCCCGGTCCAGCAGCCGCTGTTCGCTGTAGCTGCGGCGGGGTTCCCGGCTCACGGCGGTGATCCGGTAGGTACCCACCGGCAGCTGCAACGCGTGCCGGTACCCATAGCGGGTGGTGAAGCCGTAGTCGAAGTCGAGGTACCGGGTATCGACGACGGTGAGCACCAGTTCGTTGCCCTTGATGCCCCAGTCCACGCCGCCGGTGCGGATCAGTTCCTGCAGTTCCTTGCTGAGCGGTACTTCCGATTGCAGCTTGTCCACTTCCATGACCAGCGTGCCGGTGGCCGTCTGGGCCAGGCAGGCGAAGCTGCCCGACAGCAGCGCAGCCGCCAGCAGTGTGCGTAAGGCAAAGCGCATGTTCCGTCCCTTGGTGACAATCGCAGGGACCCCGCCCCTGCTGCGACGTCGCCGGAAGCTTCCCGGGCGACCGTCGCGGAGTATGCGCGTTCAGCTGGCAGTTTGAAATGTGAGTTGCGGTCCCCGCTTCAGACGATCAGAGGTACACCACCCGTTCCGCATCGGTGCGGGTCATCGGTGTTCCCGGCGTGCAGTTGAAGGCTTGGGCATAGGCCGGCAGATTGGCCGGGCCCACATTGGCGCGCGGGGCGCCGAAGGCGTGGACGTCGGTTTCCGCGTCCTGCCGCAACCGCTGCGCGGTGTGCAGGCGGCGGTGGGTAACGGCCCCGCCCACGAAGAAGTCCCGCACGATGCCCAGCCTGTCGNGCACCGGATCGGTCTGGTTGTCCGTGACATGCAGCAGCGCGTCCAGGGCAATGGACAGTCCGCCCAGATCGGCCATGTTCTCGCTGGCTGTCAGCTGTCCGTTGATCGCCACGCCGTCGACCGGCTGCTGGTCGAACTGTGCCGCCAAGCGCGCTGACAGCGCGGCGTAGCGCTGGTGGTCGGCGTCGCTCCACCACCCCTGCAGGCCGCCGTCGATGCCGAACTGGCTGGATTCGGCGGAGAACGCATGCGACAGCTCATGCCCGATCACCACCCCGATCGCACCGTAGTTGAGCGCGGGCGTGGCGTCGACGTCGAAGTAGGGCGGCTGCAGCAGCGCCGCCGAGAGGGCGATGTAGGGTTCTTCCTCCAGCATGTCGTAGTACGCGTCGACGGTCTGCGCGGTCATCCGCCAGGTCGACGGGTCCGCTGGTGCCCCCAGCCGCGCCAGTTCCCGGCGCTGTACGAACGCAGTTGCCCGGCGCAGATTGCGCAGGTAGCCGCAGGATTCGGTGTGCAGTCCGGACCAGTCGGGCCAGCGCTCGGGGTGGCCGATGCGGGTACGGAGCCGGTCCGCCTTGCGCAGGGCCGTGGCGCGGGTATCGGGGTCCATCCAGGGCACTACCTGCAGGCGGCGTTTCAATGCAGCGGTGATCTGCTCGACCAGCGCATTGACGGCCTCGCGCGTTTCAGCGGGAAATGCCACCGGCACATACAGCTCGCTGATCGCTTCGCCCGCCACCCGCTCGATCGCGGCCAGCACCTGCTTCCAGCGCGGTGGCATCGCATCCTGGCCCTGCAGCGTGCGCGCGTGGAAGGCGTGGTGGGCACGCACGAAGTCATCGCCCAGGAACGGGCTGGCCGAATCCAGCGTATGGAAGCGCAGGTAGGCGCGCCAGGTGGCCGGATCCTCCGTGGTCAGGGCCGCAGCGACCTCCTGGTGGAATCCCGGCGTGGGCAGCGAGAACCGGTCAGGAGGGGCCACGCCCAGCGACTGGAACAGCGCGCTCCAGCGGAACCCGGGCGTCAGCGCGTCGGCCTCTGCCAGGCTGACCGGGTGGTAGTAGTGGGTGAGGTTGGCGTTCAACTCCTCCCATGGCGCGGACGCAGTGGCGAACCGGCGTTCCAGCGCCAGTACCGCATCGGCCTGGCGCTCGGCGTCGGCCGTGGTATCGCCGGCCAGACGCAGCACATGGGCAACATGCGCGCGGTAGCCCAGCGCGGCTTCGACGTGGTCGTCCGTGAGGTAGTAGCTGCGATCCGGCATCCCGAGGCCGCCCTGGAAGGCGTAGGCGATCTGCGTATCGCGCGCGTCCATGTCGCGGTCCACCCCAAAGCCGAACACCGGGTTGATTCCGGCGGCGGTGAGGGTGTGCAGATGGGCCTCGATCTGGGCGGGTGACTGAAGCCCTTCGATCGCGGCGAGTTCATCGCGCAAGGGGGAGATGCCTTCGGCATTGATCCGGTGCTGGTTCATGCCGGTCGTCCAGAGATCGGCGACGATTCTTTCCGCAGGCGTAGGCAGCTCAAGCCGCGCCGCCTGCTCGGCCAACCGCCGCTGCAGGGCCAGGGAACGGTCCTGCAACATGGCCGGTACGTCCCAGCGCGACTGGTCGTCCGGCCGGGTTGCGGTGGCGTGCCAACGCGCATTGACATGGTCGTACAACGAGTCGCACGGCGAGTGGGCAGGATCGAGATCGGCGGGGGTGAACCGCATCGGCGCGGGCAGGCCATCGGCGGTCTCCGGCGTCTGAACCTGCGAGTCGGCGGCAGGGAGACCCGCGAAGCGTGTATCGCACTCGTCCCGGGCTGCGCGGTGGCCAGCCTGGTAGCCCAACCACCCGCCGACGAGCGCACCGCCCAGCGCGGTGACGGCGGCACCGGCGAGGAGTTGCGGACACTGGCGGGGTCGCGACAGGCAGCCTGCAGCGGTCGCTGAAGCAATTCCGTTCAATGGATCCTGCGCCGGCACGGCCAGGTACGCCTCGCCCCGCGACGCGTCCGCACCAGGCAGCAGCGCCGGCCGTACCGGCGACGTCGAATCCGCGCGCGCCGCGGCCGACGCGGACGCCGGTACGATCAGGCTGGAGAGCGCGGCAAGGGTGAGCACGCCCGCGTTGCCCACGCGCAGCAGCGGTGGATGGGCGCTACCGAACCGCTGGTGCCGGGCGTGATCCTGCGCGGGCTGTTGGCCGCGCAGCGACCGATGAAATTCGCCCACGCTGCGGCGGTGTTGTTGTACGGCATCGGCACGCATGGCGTGACCTCCACTATCAGTCGTGCGGGTGCCTGCCGTCGCAGGCGGAGCGCGATCATGACCACGGGCGCGCAGAACGCACATAGGATTGGTACGAAACGCACCCTGCACATCACCACAGCGCCGGTGCTCATGAGCAACCGGCATGACAGGGCACGGCGGGGCTCGGCTATGGTGCGTTTTCGCACGCACCGTGCGCGGAGACCTCACGATGTCGGAACCGGACACCTCGCTGCCGCCGTGGAAAGCGGAAACCATCGCCGTGCATGGCGGGTATCGCCCGGACCCGACCACGCGCGCGGTGGCGGTGCCGATCTACCAGACCGTGGCCTACGCATTCGACGATACCCAGCACGCGGCGGACCTGTTCGACCTCAAGGTGCCAGGCAACATCTACACGCGCATCATGAACCCGACCACCGACGTGCTGGAGCAGCGCCTGGCGGCGCTGGAAGGCGGCATCGGCGCACTTGCGCTGGCGTCGGGGCAGGCGGCCATCACCTACGCGATCCAGACCATCGCCGAGGCGGGGGACAACATCGTGGCGTCCAGCGCGTTGTATGGCGGCACCTACAACCTGTTCGCGCACACCCTGCCGCAGTTCGGCATCCAGACCCGGTTCGCCGATTACCGCGATCCGGATGCGTTCGCCGGCCTTATCGATGACCGCACCAAGGCGGTGTTCGTCGAATCCATCGGCAACCCACGTGGCAACATCACCGACATCCAGGCGGTGGCCGACATCGCGCATGCGCACGGAGTGCCGCTGATCGTCGACAACACGGTGGCCACCCCGTACCTGCAGCGCTCGTTCGACTTCGGCGCGGACATCGTGGTGCACTCGCTGACCAAATACCTGGGCGGGCACGGCACCAGCGTCGGCGGGGCGATCGTGGATTCGGGCCGGTTCCCGTGGGCCGAACACAAGCAGCGCTTCCGCCGCCTCAACGAGCCGGACGTGAGCTACCACGGCGTGGTCTATACCGAGGCGCTGGGNCCNGCGGCCTACATCGGGCGTGCCCGGGTGGTGCCGCTGCGCAATACCGGCGCGGCGCTGTCGCCGTTCAATGCNTTCCTGATCCTGCAGGGCATCGAAACGCTGGCGCTGCGGCTGGACCGGATCAACGCCAACGCGCTGGCCATTGCCGNTTTCCTGCGNGACCACGCCAAGGTGGCGTGGGTGAACTACGCAGCGCTGCCCGACCACCCCGAGCACGCGCTGGTGCAGCGTTACCTGCGCGGGCATGGCTCGGGTGTGCTGACCTTCGGCCTGCCGGGCGGCCGCGCGGCGGGTGCGCGCTTCCTGGATGCCCTGCAGCTGTTTACCCGGTTGGTGAACCTGGGCGATGCCAAGTCGCTGGCCACCCATCCGGCATCGACCACGCACCGCCAGCTGGATGCGGCGGAACTGGAACGCGCCGGGGTGAGCGAAGACACCGTGCGGCTGTCGATCGGCATCGAACACGTGGACGACCTGCTGGCCGATCTGGAGCAGGCGCTGGCCAAGGCGTGAGGCGGGACCACCCCGGCCGGTGCGGGCCGGCCGGGGTGGGTTTTATCAGCGCGCAGGCGCGTGCAGCCACGCGTCGAGGGCGTTCTCGATCACGGCGAGCGCGGCCATGGCGCGACGCGGGTCGACCTGGTCGAGCTGGTCGTGGCGGTTGTGGATGTTGGCCATCGCGCGTGACAGCGGCAACGCCTTGTAGGTGTGCATGGCGTGTTCCATGGCGTCCATCCGCGTTTCCATCGACTGGGTCTCATCCGGTCCCAGGGTGCCATTGAGGTAGTGCTCGAACCGGCTCCAGTCCACGTCCGCATTGGCCAGCCACAACCGCGTACGCGCCTGCTGCATGTCGCGTTCAAGGGTGATGTCGGCCGCATCGGCCAGGTTCATTCCCAGCGCCGGCACGCNGTCGCGCTGGAANGGAATATGGTCGGACTGCATTACCCAGCCCGNGCTGTCATGCACGGTCAGCCCGACCTGGCCGGCAGCGGCTTCGAGCAGCCCACGCAGCTGCGCTTCGGCNGCGGTGACCGGAGCCGGCGGTGGCTGCAGCGCACGCGAATCGCCGTCCATGTAGANGTGGTGGCGGTCCGAGCCGGACAANGTCATGCCGTCGCCGCGCCCGGTCATGTCCAGGTTGAGCGCCACATCGGGGCAGCTGGCCTGCGCCAGGCATTGTTCGACGAAGGCTTTGGCGCCGAGCATGCCGTGCTCTTCCAGATCCGACACCAGCAGCTGGACGCGAACGCCGTCGGGCAGCGTTGCCGCGCCCAGCTTCCGCGCCAGCGCCAGCAGCGTGGCCAACCCGGTGCCGTTGTCGCTGGCACCGCTGGAGCCTTCGCGCGCGCCGGTCATGTCGCCATGGGCGAGCACCATCAACGTGCGTCGGGGGGTGCCGGCGCCGGCAAACTCCAGCATCAGATTGCAGCCGTTATAGGCCTGGTCGAAGCCGAAGGAGTCGCGGGTGCTGCCGGAGAACGGTAGCTGCTGCAGGGTGTGTCCGTCGCGCCGGAGCAGCGCACGAAGCGTGTCGAAACGCGCGATGTTGGCGGCCACCTCGCGCTGTGCACCGGTCATGCCCGGCTGCTGTGCATCCAGTGTGGCCTGTGCGATCTGCTCCAGATCCAGCTGGAAGCACGCCTGCGCCGGGCTCACCACGCTGCCCAGCAGGTCCGCTGCCCAATCCACCCACGACAGCAGGGGGGCCAGTGCGGCCGCGTCGGCACCGGCGGGCCAGCCGCCGTGCGTGTGCGTTTCAGCATGGCGGGCCACGCCCAGCGTCACCATGATCTGCCGACGGGTGGCTTCAGGGAGTTCCTGCAGCAGCGACCGGATCGCCGGGGCGGTGCAGGCCGCCGCATCGGTGCCGCAGTCGCGGACGATCTGCAGCAGCTGTATGCGCTGCTCGTCCGGCAGCAGCGCATACAGCGACTGCGGTAGGGACGGGGACGACTCGCGCGACGCTTCGGTGCCGGCTGCGGGCGCAGTG
>Ga0055531_10002355_pt1 | contig 12708 bp, 9 predicted proteins | sample AraplaCvi_mCL_r2_FD_55008 | JGI IMG/M metagenome (GOLD analysis project Ga0055531, IMG submission 55008) | Arabidopsis root microbial communities from North Carolina, USA - plate scrape MF_Cvi_mCL_r2 | ecosystem: Host-associated > Plants > Roots > Endosphere | place: USA: North Carolina...
TGTGAACCGATGGAGTCGATCATGAGCGAACCGCTGCGCACGCTGCCTCCCGACTGGAAGCTGGAAGTACATGGCCCGGCCTGCGGATGGCCGAACTGCACGATCATCATCACCAGCCCGCAGGGCGTGCAGATCCGTTTCGTGCATCGCCCCGATGAGGGCGCATGCAAGTTGACCGAGCAACTGCAGATGGCGATGGGGTATCGGCAGGATGTTTCGAGTTGGGGTTAGTTGGCTCGCCGGGTTAGATTGCGCGCTGGCAACCAGCGGGAATGGCAATGACAAGGAAGTTGCTGGCGGCTGCACTGGGATTGAGCGGCGCCGCATTTGTGGTGGTCGGCGTGTTGCTCATCACTTCCCGCGTGTTCGGCCCGATCACCTTGTGGACCAGCGCCCAGACGTACTACGTGTTCGTCCCCAACGCCGGTCTTCCCGCGCCGATGGCGGCGGGAGGACTTGTGATCGTTGGCGTCGTCATCGCCCTCGTGTCCCTCCGCGTGTGGAAGTCATCGTAGGATGGGTTGAGCGCAGCGAAACCCATCGCGATCCGTTGCGACTACTGCTTATTGATCGAGCGTGAGCGCTCTCCGCAAACTCGGTCGCAAGGAGCTCCAAACTCCGCGCAATTCGGTCACCCGCCACCGGACCTCGGCGGGTTTCTCATGTCCAGGCGATGGGCATGAGTGCGACGCATGCATCTCCGCGTCGGGAGGGCGGCTAATACAACACCCGCAAGGGAAATACGCCCGCCGAACTGTGCCGGCTTTGGACCTCCCGACACCTCGCGCCGGATTCCCCGGCGCGAGCCGGCTGGTTTTGCTCTGGAGAGCCCCCCGCATGAGCAAGGAACCTCGCACGATCCCCGCGGAATTCCGCGGCTACCTGTTACCCCGATCCGCCTACGAGTCGCTGATCCAGACACGCGAGCAATTGCGCCTGCTCGCGCAGTTCACCGAAGCACGCAGCGAACGCATAGAGAATCTCTACCTCTCATCGGACGCGTTGTCCGAACTCTTCGAACGCGTGGCCAGTCATGTGGACGATGCCTTGGCCGCTGTCGTCGAAGATCCAAGGGCCGCCTGAAACACACCGCTTCGCAGGATGGGTTTCGCGAAGAGGAACCCATCGCCGACCGGCGCGAGAAACACGATGGGTTGACCTGCGGTCACCCTATCCCACGAATCCAATCGAGGCGCCGCATTGGGCGCTTGTAGCCCGGGTAAGCGCAGCGCACCCGGGTGGGCGTGACAGGCCCCGGGTGCGCTTCGCTTACCCGGGCTACGAGGCGAGGCCGCAGGAGGGGTGGCGCAGCGAACGCCATCGGCCGCGCTCCGACCAACAGCCTCGCATCCCGGCGGACGCCGGGATCCAGGCCGTCACGCCACCAGCCCCCTCCCGCCATTCCAGCGAACGCTGGAACCGACTTTGACTTTTCGGCAGGTGGACGACGCAGGCGCTAAGCTGCGCAAATCGGGGGAGCGGGGATCTACATGGATTTCAGGCGCGTGGCGCGGGCCGCGGCATGGACGGTGGGCGCGGGTGTGGCCCTCGTGGTGGGTTTCTATCTGGTGCTGGTTGTCGTCAACTGGCGCGATGAGGCGCCGTCGGCACAGGCGCTGGAACTGCAACGCATCATCGACCAGCGTCCCGCCGTTTCCGATCCGGCGAACGCCTATGTGCTCATGCTGGGCCTTAGCGTTCCGCAAGCCGAGGACCCGCTCGCGTGGGGCATCAAGCGACGGGCTTTCCTCGAAGCCTTCCCGCCCGCCGATGTCGCCAGCACCTGGGCGACGTTGCCGGGACCGGAATCGGACTTCCTCGAGCGCCAGACGCCAATTACGAAGACACTGGTCGAAACCTGCCGGCAGGGCAGTCGCGAATGTCGCGACCTGCTCCAGCGGGAGCCCGAAGCGATCGACCAGTGGCTGGCTTCGGAAGGCTGGCTGCTCGATCGCTATTCGAAGCTGATCGCGCTTGCGCAGTGGCGCGAAACGATTGCCACCGACCTGCGTGCGCCGTTTCCCGCCTACCATCATGCGATCAACGCCCAATGGCTGTTGCTGATGACGGCGTGGCGGCACGCCGGTAACGGCGAAGCCGCGGCGGCCCGCGACCTGCTGCAGAAGGACCAGGTTTTCTGGCGCATGGTGTCGCGTTCCTCCGACACCCTGATCACCAGGATGATCGCCACCGTCGCCATCGAACGGAATTTCCTGATCGGGAATCTCGTTCTTCGCGAACTGCAGGTGCTCGGCGGGGATTCGACGCCACCGGACGTATGGCGTCTTCCCATCGGGCGCGAGGACTGGTCCATGAAGCGGACCTTCGCGGGGGAATGGCGCTTCCTGCATGCGGCGCTGAAGGTACCGGCGCAGGCGCTGGCCGAGCAGGACAGTTCCTTCGCCACCCGAGCGACCGAATGGGTGGGTCGCCCGCTGTTGCAGGAGCAGGCGACCCTCAATGCGCATGCGGCGAACCTGGCCCACCTGAGCGAAGCGCTGGATGTGGGGCCTTCGGAGTTGCCACGAACCATGAAGGCGTTGCGTACCCCGAACGGCGAGTGGATACCGGGCCTCTACAACCCCGTCGGCTTCACGTTGCTTCTGGTCGGAAAGGACGCGTACGCGCCATACGCGCCGCGCGTGAGCGACCTGGAGGGCGTACGCCGCGCCGTGCTGCTCGCCGGCGAAATCCGACCGGATGTGTGCGCCTGCAAGGTCGAAATGGAGAAGCGCATCGGCGCCTCGACGCTGAAGAACCCGTATTCGGACGAGGCGTTCGCGTGGGACAACGAATCGCGCGGCATCGTGTTCACGGGATTGGCCGAATCGCCGCGCGGGCGCTACGTGGTGCCGCTATGAGCCGCGCAATGCCCCTCGACATCGCACGCTGGGCGCTGCTCGCGGCCGCCCTCCTGATGTGGGTGTTGGGGCCCGGGACATCGATGTGGAATCGCATCGCACTGCTCGCGGTCTTCACGAGCGTTTCGGTCGGATGGGCGCAGCGCGAGTTCGGGCCGGCGAGCAAGGCGCCGGACAAGGTCGTGCCACGTGCGCTGCTGCTGATCGGACTGTCGTGCATGGCGGCACTGTGGTTCTCGGCGTGAAGCGGGATAATCCGGCTTCAAGGATTCACGCCCGGTACCGCATTCGATGAACGACCCCGAAGTCATCCACCCACAGGTCTGGGTCGACGCCGACGCCTGTCCCGTCGTGGTCAAGGAGATCCTGTTCCGCGCCGCGGAGCGTGCGCAGGTGCAGGTCACGCTGGTGGCGAACCAGTGGATCCGCGTGCCCACGTCGCGCTTCATCCGCGCGTTGCAGGTGCAGGGCGGGTTCGACGTGGCCGACAGCGAGATCGTCGAACGCATGCGCGCGGGCGACCTGGTCGTGACGCAGGACATCCCGCTGGCGGCGCGCGTGATCGAAAAGGGCGGCGTCGCGGTGAATCCGCGCGGCGAGCGCTACAGCCCGGAGAACATGGCCGAGCGGCTGTCGATGCGCAATTTCATGGAAGAACTGCGCGGCGCCGGCGTGCAGACCGGCGGGCCGCCGGCGTTCCATGCGCGCGACCGGCAGGCGTTCGCGAACCAGCTCGACCGCTGGCTGGCGCAGCGGCCCAGGCCCCGCTGAAGCGGGGCCGCGCGCCTGACCGAAGCTGCACGCTACGGATTGCGCGCAACGACGGTCGCATCGAGCAGCACGAACAGGTCCGAAAAATCGCGGCGATCGCGGCCCTTCGCCGAACCCAGCACGACGGCCGCGTACCGCAGCGTCTTTCCACCGACGACGCGTTCGACGATCGCGCAATCGTGGCTGAAACTGTCGTCGCCGAATCCGATCTTCGAGGACAACTTCGTCGGCGTGCGGCCGACGCGCGCCAATGCGGCCAACGCGTAGCTTCCGATGCCTCGTCGCGGCGTGGTCGGCGGACGTGGCAACAGCATGTCCATCTGGTTGGCCAGGGTACGCATCTCGTCGCACGAGGCAGGATCGGCCAACGTGTCGGCCGCCATCGCCGTCATCAGCCGGCCCACCTGCAGCGCGTTGGCGACGAAGTTGCTCTTCGCGCGTTTCTGCGCGGTCGCCCAGCGCGGCGACAGCGCGACGCCGGCGGCGTTCGCGTTCTTCTCGGCCTGCGTCGCGACCCAGTCGTGTCCGTCGTAATCGCCCGACATCCACAGGCCTTGTCCCGCCGCGAAGAAGCCCGCGCGCGCGAACAACCCGTTGATGTAGAAATAGCCCAATGCGAGCACGCAACGGCTCGCAGCGGTGTTGTTCGACCAGCGCATCATCAACCGCATCCATTCGTGGAACTGGCCGACCGGCGTGCCAAATTCGCCGACGACGTCCAGCTGCGCATTGGTGATCGCGGCGGGCGATTTCGCGAACTCGATCCGTCCCGCCGGCGTGAGCGTGAACATCCGGTCCACCTGTGGAACGGTCACGTCCTGGCCGTTGCCGAAACTCTTCGCCGGGCGCGCGGGGAACAACGCCCGCAGCTTCGGCGACCAGGCGCGCCTGATCAGAGCGAACAGTTCCGGCGCCGTGGTCACGCCGTTGGCGCGCGCGGCATCGGCGAACGCCTGCACGCGGGCGCGCAAGGCGAAGGCGGCGTACATCGCGCCGACTTTCATCAGGCTTCCGACGAAGACCATTTCATCGCCGTGCAGGCTTGCGAACGGCGTCGAGGGCGGCGCGCCCGTGAGATCGGAAAGCGACGCGCACAGGTGGTTCGCCGTGCTGACGGTGACTGGCGCGAACGCGGCCGTCATCGCCACGTTGGTCGTGTTCAACGGCACCGCAACCACGGCGGGGAAGGGGTCGATCGCATCGGCCCACGCCGGCACCACCGCGCTGGCGCCGCCGATCTTCTGCGCGCGATACGGGCCGTTGTAATAACTCGACGTGAAGGCGCCCGTCTGCCTGCCGGGACTCAGTGGACGGTCCCAGCGTTCGGTGGTCGTCGAATCCTTCCACTTCATGTCGATCGACTTCGCCGTGAGCGACCAGGTGCCTTCGCCTTTCTCAAGGCTGCGCGTATCGCGCCAGCGCACCTTGCCGCCGGGCAGGAACTCGTATTCCCACACCCAGCCCTGTACCCACACCGTCCACTTTCCGAGGATCAGCTGCGCATCGCCGGCCGCTTCGGATTCCTCGCCGGCTTCGTCCTCGCCGGCTTCCTGGCGAACCGTGCGCGCAGACGACGACGTGGTGTACGCGACGTTCGCGCGCGGCTGCAAGCCTTCGAGCTCACGCTTGCGCGGATGCTGCCCCGTCACGAACCAGCGCTTGCGCTGGCGCACGTTGTCGGCCCAGCGCTGCGCGGACGTGCTGGCCAGCACGTCCGCGATCGCGAGCAGTACCTCGCTTTCGGGAATGCGTCCGGCGCCGTATCGCGAGGCCAGAGCCTGCAGGGCTTTTTCGACCAGCACGCGGCGTTTCTCGACGCGGTCGAACTTCTTCACCAGCCACCACTTCCCATGGCTGGCCACCGCGTCGAACATGAAACAGAACGCCTGTTCGCTACGCAGCTGGAACTGGCGGCAGTAATAGTCGCCGCGCGCCAGCAGGTTGCGCACGTAACGCACCTGGATGCCCTGGAAGGCGGTGTCTTCGGAGAGCTTGCGGAAATAGCCGACCCACGGCTGGCGCACGGTCCAGATCTTCCTGCCGCGCGCGTTGGTGGAAACGGTGTTCATTTCCTGCACGGCGAAGCGGTGCTGCTCCGCCTGCGCGGCCTTGTCCCGGCGCGAGATCAGTTGCAGGAAGCGCGATGCATCCGCGCCGAACACCGACACCCAGCGCGCCGGATGTTCCTTCGCGAAATCGCGCAGCAGCGGCTGCAGGCTGCCGGTGCCGATGGTCCAGTTCACCAGTCCGAACGACAGGCCCTGTCCGTCGAAGTTGCCGCTGAGTCCATAGAATCCGCCGCGCTTTCCGGTCTCGAACAGGCTGGTGATTTCCACCGCCTTCTGCTCGGCCGGCGTGAGGCCGCTTCCGGACAGGCCCGACTCGTCTTCGGTATCCAGCGCGAACGACAGCGGCGCCTCGGCCTCGTCCTGCGGCGACGCCAGTTCCTCGCTGGATTCCGCGCCCCATTCGGAATCGCGTTCGTCGCCGAATGCGTCGAAGCGTTGGGGGATGTCCTCGTCTTCGCCTTCGGCTTCGTTCCGGGCGTCTTCGGCGACGGCTTCATCCTCGTATTCCGACGCTGCGGCTTCGGTTTCCAGCTCCGCCAGATCCTGTTCGGCGAGTGCTTCGTACGATTCGCCCGCGTCGAAGTCTTCCTGCGAGCGCGTCAGCGCGGGCAGGGCAGCGAGCAGGCGCGGCAGATACGTGGCCGGTATCGCGCAATGCGAGACCTTGTTCGCCGCCACCGGCATTACCGTGAGCCGACCATTGCTGGCGGCTGCGAGTTTCGCGAACTCACGGCCGCGAATGCCGGTCGCCAGTTCCTTCACGACGGTCGATCCCTTCGCCTGGGAGCGGCCCTGGCGGAAGACCACCGTCGCCTGCAGGTCCTCGCGCGAACGCAGCCATGCGCGCCAGTCGGCGATCGGTGCGGAGTACGTCGTATCCAGCGCCCAGACATGCGTGGGGCACGACAGTGCGCCGCTGCGCATGTGCGGTGAGGCGTGTTCGTGCGCAAGCGCGTCGAAGAAGCCGTAGGCGCGCGAATGGCCCGAGAGGATCAGGCGCTGCAAGGTCGGCATGTGGTTCGTGATCGCACGCACCTGGTCCATCGCTTCGGCGGCGACGCGGTTGAAGGTTTCGGGCTGCGCGATGCGATGCCACTTGCGGCCGTAGGCCATCGCGTTGGCGGCGAGTCGCTCCCAATCGAGGAACGGCACGACCAGCACGATCGGGCGCCCCGATGCTTCGACCAGCGCGCCAAGTTTGAACGGCGCTTCGCTGATGAACGTCGCCGGCCGGTTCCTGAGAACGGGTTTGCATAGATCCAACCCGTGCGCGTACACGAGCATTTCCACTTCGCGTGCGGTTCGTGCGGCCTGCGTCACATAGACCGCGACCTTCACGCCCAGCGCCTTCGCGGTGAACGTGCGCAGGAAGGGCGAGGGTGCGGCTTCGTCCTCGTACTCGTCTTCGTATTGGGGAGCTTCCGTGTACGCAGACGCTTCGAGGCCGGCTTCCTGCTCCAGCTCGCCGCGCGTGGCGCCCTCGAATCGCGCCTTCAGGCCCGGCGGGTTGTATTCCCAATGCCACGGTTCGTTGCGGTACGGATACCAGCCGAACTCGCGTGCGCGCAGGAACAGCCACTTGTAGACGGGCGAGCGGTACATGCGCACCAGGTTGCCCATCTTCGCCGACGTGCCGGCTTTCGCGGCGGTGGCGCGATCCACCCGGGTGTTGATCTCCTTGATCGGCAAACCCGCAACGCCCATGCGCACGTCCATCGCCAGCCCGTACATATGCGCCGACGCCTTGCGTGCCACCGCGTTCGGGTTGGGCTGGTTCGCGCTGGCGGCGGCCTGGCGCGCGCGGCTGCGCCACGACGACAGGATCACCAGGTCCACGCCTTCGGCCTTCGCCGCGGCCTGCATGCGCACGAACGCGTCGCGCGCTTCGGCATACAGGCGATGCGACGGCTGTCCGGGCACCTTGACCGCGGGCCGTTCGATGAAGCGGATCGACGAGGGCACGCGACGTTCGGGCACCACCTCGGCCATCGCGTTGAACAGCGAGCGGGCGAGGGTCCAGTGCTGTTTGATCGTGGCCGTCGCGGACTGGCCCTTCGGCACGTTGCCGGGGAATTCGATATCGGACCAGTCCTGCGCGAGGAAGCGGTCGCGCGCGGCGGGGTCGCGCAGGCGTTCGATGGCCGAGCGATCCAGTGCGAGGACCCAGGCGCGCTGCTCCGCGCCCAGCGGCGTGACGGAAGGCGCTTCGGCCTCGGCCTCCGGTTCGAACTGTTCCTGCCACGCTTCGTACGATTCGCCCGCGTCGCGTTCCTCGTCATCGAGGTATTCGCCTTGTGCTTCGTCGTGCTCGTGCAGTGCTTCGTGCCCGTGTTCGTCGAAGCCCTCGTCCTCGAGTCCGAAGCCCGTGACCGGCGCTTCCTCCTCCAGATCCAGCCACGCCAGCCGCTCTTCCTCGCCGACCTGCATCGCCGCACTCTCCTGCAGCGAAGCCTCATCGTGTTCCAGCGCCTGCGCGAAGGGCGATTCGTCCATCCCGCCCCATGCGGCGCCGCTTTCGTGGCGGTCGTTGTCTTCGTTGTGCTCGGTGAATGGAAATTCCAGGCCGAGCGTGTCGTAAGGGTGGGAAGGAGCGGACATGGCCTTTCCTCGCAGGTGTTCTCAGCGCGACGTCACTTCACGGCGACCAGTTGCGGGCGGGCGATCTCGACGGCCTTGGCGCGCGTCTTCAGATCCTTGCCCGTGGCGGCGGCCCATTCGGTGATCAGACGGCGGCTTTCCAGGCCGATCGGATCGGGTGCGGGAAGCGGCGTGCCGGGCGGCTGCAGTTCCAGGTACAGCACCCACGCCGTTTCCTTCGTCACCACGTCCGCTTCGATGGCGCGCAGGAAGATCGAAAGGTCCACGGCCATGCCGAACAGCGCTTCGGACTTGCTGTGGGCGGGCAGGCCGACTTTCTGGCCCAGCGCCTTGCAGCGGGCGGCTTCGTTGGTGCCCTGTACGCCCAGATCCTGGATCACGGGCGTGTCCGCGTTGAAGGTCAGCTCGGTCCAGCCAAGGGCCGTGGCGGCGATCAGTTCCTCGCGATCGAGGGTGTTCTGCAGCCGGCGGGAACGCAGGACGAAGGCCAGTTCCTGGGCGAGGCGGAAGATCCGGTCGTCGTCGGTGGAATTCACGCCGGACTGGTTCTTCACGTTGGTGATCGCCTGCCAGACCTCGAACAGCAGCTCCTCGAACAGGCGCACGAAGTTCGTGTTGGTGACGTTGGACTTCTCGTAGGTCGAGGCCTGGTTGTCGTCGGTACCGAACGCAAGCTGCACGCCGAAGATGCGGTCGTAGGCGTTGCGGCGCACGTCCTCGGCCGAACGCCGCACTTCGCTGGCAGGCAGCCATGCCGCGACGGGACTGGTCGCGCCGAACAACAGCGCTTCGGTGATGTCGAGCCACCGTTGCGTTGCCGCCTTCGGAATGCCTAGCGATTCGCCCGAGCGATAGCCGCGCACCACGCGCCGCAGGATCTGCACCGCGCGCGTGTTCTCCAGCGCGTAGCTGTAGCCCAGGTGGTCCCAGGCGCGATGGCCGTTGGGAACGACGTAAGGCGCGAACCGGCCGAGCGCCCACACCTTGCTGCGTGCTTCGTCGGCGGCCGAACTTGTGGCGGAGCTCCAGACCTGTTCCATATGGAGCAGCAGGTCGAGTGGATCGGCCGTTAGGATCATCTTCGCTGCGTCGTCGCGGCTGATGCCGTCCTTCGTGACGATGCGCTTGAGTAGCTGCTGGATCATGACGCGCTCCCGGTGTGGGTGGAACTCAGTCCATCTGGTAAAGCTGCGAACGGTCGTCGAGACCCGGTCTGCTCACGGCCGGAGTGCCCGGTCCGATCCAGGACTCGCGTTTGAGGTCCGCACGCAGGTCGGCAAGACGCTGGCGTTCGGCCGCTTCCATCTTCTTGCGCTGCGGCGGCGCAAGCGCGGCCAGTGGCTCCAGTTGGGCAGCCAGCGGCTCCAGATGTCGGTGCAGCTCACCGGTCAGGTCCGAGAAGCCGTTCATGAGCACGTTCTCGACGGCCTGTGCGGTGACGAGCTGGTTGACCGTGGCGACGACGCGATCGATCTCGTTGCGCATCTGCATCAGTTGCGCGCGGGTGTCGTCCTTCGGGCCGCCGGGAGGTTGCGTTGCCATGTCGGTGTCTCCTGTGTCGTGTGCGTTCTCGGGTGCAGCTCAGGCGGCCTGCGCCTGCCGCGTCAGCCAGGCGCGGGCGCGGTCGATCCATTGCGGTGCGGTGTCGGGTTTCTCGGCTTCGCGCAGGCCGGCGAGGGCGACGATGCGGATGCCTTCGCGCTGCCGCCAATGCGGCGAGGTCCACAGCGCCGCGCCCGCGCTGCGTTCCAGTTCGGCAAGTGCGTTCGGGGACGCGAGTTGCGGATCGAGGACCGCGGTCATCGGCTTGTTCTGCAAGGCCGGTACCGGCGCCGACAGGCAGGCCGCGGCGATGCGCGGCATCGCGGCCATCGAACGCGCCAGCAGCGGCTGCACGCTTTCATCGGCATTCGATGCGGGATGGCGTGCCCGCATCGCGCGTTGCAGCGACACCCACGGGCCGTCATCGCCGTAGCATTGCCGCGAGAACGCGCAACCCAGCGCGGTGCGCAGCCAGCCGATGGGATGCGGATCGCCGATGGGCCAGTGCAGGATCGTCTCGCTGTCGCCGACCACGTCGTACAACGCGGCGACCGAGGCGTGGCCGGTCCACAGGAACGCATACACGTCGGCGGCGATTTCCGATGCCCACGGCGTCCACATCTGCTGCAGCTGCGGGTCGTCGGCGAGCACGCGCGCGAGCGCATCGCGCATCGACGGCACCCACCCGGTGAGGTACGCGACCTGGTGCCCGGTCTCGTGGAACAGCGACGTGGGACGGTACAGGTTGTGCCGCACGATCTTGATCGCCGCGACCGGCATGATCGTGCCCGGCGCCCACAACCGCACGCCCGCGCGCAGGATCGACGCGCCGGTGCCTTTGTCCTGGTACACGAGCACGCGCGGCACCGGTTTGTTCGCCCGTTGCAGCACCGGCGCCATGCTCGCCACGGCGAGCTGGTCCAGCGTCGACAACGCAACACACAGCAGCGGGCTGGTGCGCGAGTTGACGGCGTCGCCGAGGAAATCGAGCGTCGTGTCCACCTGCACGTAGCGGCGACGGAAACGCTGCACGGCGGTGGCGGCCTGCGCGAGGAACGCCGGATCGTGCCCTGCCTTCGCGATCAGCGCCGAAGTCGCATCGCCGAGCGAAACGAGTTCTTCCACCGCCGCGTGCAACTGCTTGCGCAGCGGCGCGCCGATCTCGCGTTCGACCGACTTCCACGCGGCCAGCGACGCGAACTCCTCCGCATCGCGGAAGGTGCGCGCGGCGGCGAGCCAGTGCGCGAGCTGCCGTTGCAGGTCGGCGACGACGAGCGCGTGGTCGATGGACGTCGCGTCGCTCATTTCCGGCGCCTGCCGCTGGTGACGCTGATATCGATGGAAGGCGTCCCACGCAGCGCGGCCGTCGCGGCGGCGGGCGTGGCCGCCTGCGCCAGGGCGTCCAGTCCCTGCACGCCGGTCAGGCGGACGCGCACGGTGACGCCCGCGTCCGGGTGCGCGGCGGCGCGCGCGAAGGCTTCGCCGTTGTTGCGCGTCCAGTTCGCCAGCGCGGGCAGGACCCATGCGTCGAGCCGCGCGCGGAGCGAGGCGGCGATCGCGGGCGGCAACGCCGGCGCTGCGGGCGCCAGTTCCTCGTGGTCCTCGCTGTCCTCGCGCACGATGCGCACATGCCCGTGCGGCGCGGCGGGCGAGGGCTGCGATGCGGTGCGGTACAGCGTCGTCAGTGCCTGCAGCAGCGCGATGCCGCCGCGTCCCTGGCGGATACCTTCGGCGACGCCCTGCGCATCGGTTTCGGACAGATAGAGGCCGACGGTGATCTTCGAACGGCGCAGGTTGACGACCGTCCACGCGCGGCTTGGCATGAGGCGTGCGTCCGCCGCGCGCGCGACGCCCGACAACGCGAGCGCACCGACCGCGCCGACGGGTTCGATCAGATAGAAGCGCTGGCCGACGGCGATGCGCTGGCGCGAGCGCAGGAACTCCGGCGCGACGGCGACGCCCAGCTTCGGCTCGCGTAGCAGCAACCCGGCAGCCTGCGGTGTCAGCGGATGCACCTGCGACGAGGCGGCACGTGCGCGGCCGCCCGCGTTCGCGCGATCGACCCCGATCATGCGCGGCAGGGTCGTGCCGGTGGTGGACTGGTAGATGTGCAGGCGCGCACGCAACGGGAACGTCGCGCCCGCCGCGCGCAGCACGGCGCCGACGGTGGTCCCGCCGAAGGTCGGCAATGCGTCGGCGAGCTGCGCGGTGAGTTCTACTTCCGGCATGCGGTTGTACTTGCGGTACGGACGCACGCTGCGCGCACGCCGCGCGACGAACGTGCCGCCCAGCGACGGCGCCTGCCGCAGGCGCTGTTTGACCAGGCCCTGCGGGAAATGGCTCGCGACCGCTTCGCCGAACGCGTCGGCGGCGGCGAGCTGCATCAGGTCCTCGTTCTCGTAGATGTAGTCCTCGTTCTCCGCGAGGCGCCGCACCGTGTCTTCCACCACGCTGGCCAGCGCGAGGGGCGCCGCTTCGTCCAGGCGCGCTTCGCCGTTGCCGTTCTCCGCTTCCAGCGCGATCAGGCGCATGCCGGTGTCGACGATGGCGCTCGACAGCGGCGCCGAGAGTTTCGGCCCGACCCAGCGCTTGATCAGCTGGCCCAGATAGCCGGCGAGGAAGCGCACCACCTTCGGCCGGCCGACGAGATTGATGCCCACCCGCAGCGCGGCGAGCAGCGCCGGGGCGAACTGTTCGATGGCCGGCGCCAGGTCTTCCTCGTCGCCCGCGTTGCGAAGCTGGTCGATCAACACGCCGCGTGCTTCTGCCAGCCGCTCCAGTTCGCGACCGCCGCTGCCGGCGTCCTGCTCGCTGTCCTCGTAGGTTTCGCCCGCGAACTGGCCGGTGCTTTCGCCGGTCATCGCCTC
>Ga0055531_10002361_pt1 | contig 12693 bp, 17 predicted proteins | sample AraplaCvi_mCL_r2_FD_55008 | JGI IMG/M metagenome (GOLD analysis project Ga0055531, IMG submission 55008) | Arabidopsis root microbial communities from North Carolina, USA - plate scrape MF_Cvi_mCL_r2 | ecosystem: Host-associated > Plants > Roots > Endosphere | place: USA: North Carolina...
CGCGCTCACCGCGGCCACGGGAGAGCGTAGCTCAGTCGGTAGAGCAACTGACTTTTAATCAGTAGGTCCAGGGTTCGAATCCCTGCGCTCTCACCAAAATCTCATTGAAAATCAGAGGCGTGCGATAAACGCCACCACAAGAATTTCCAGACGCGGCTAGGGCCACCTCGTGATCATCGTCGATAGGACGTCTCCAAGAACGTCGCCCGCCTGGATGTCGTAGTCATTAATCATCTGCCGCAGATCGAAACTTGGATGAGTGGTGATGCGCGTCCCTGCGTCATACAGCTCGTATTTGATTTGGCCATAGTTCCCGAATGACCGGCCCATAAACGTTCTCTGTGGGTCTGGCCCACGTACACCGCGATTTGCCGGATGGCCCGCACACAGATTCCGTTTGTCGCGAAGTTTCCACCATGCGGACTCCTTTGAGAGGGCTAGGGCGCTTCCGACCACAGCAATGTGCAACTCGCGGATGGCGTCTTGCTGAATATTGATGGCCTGCATCACCCCCCAGAATTCGATGTAAGCTGACATCGGATCCGGCGAGAAGTCGCGAGCCATATGAGTGTACACTGCCTCCGCCGTATCTTGAATGAGGAACATGGACGTGTAGTAGGCAGCGTATGCGTTACTATTCTCATTGAGAAAGAAGTGGTGCGGACCGGCCGACGAGTTCTGAAAGTGCTCGTATATATCGCTTCGCAAATCTAAGATTTTTTCCATTGCAGCTTACCCCTCGGAGTTAAGTTCCAGCCCAGCGCCGATTTTTCACCATCAAATCAGACGCTCGCGATATCTCGGCTTGATTCCATACACGACAGATGGCCGCGGCACGGTAGCCCTCACTTTCATCTTGTGCCAACCCACCGCCCGGCGTACGACCACTTTGTGCCTCGGCCTGCTCGTGTCGCTTCACCATTAAATTTTCCTCATCTTTCCCGCCAAATCCGTTCATTACAATCGCGTTACGTTTCAGCGGCAATCTGGGGATTGCGTTGAGGCAATCGACATCCCGGCAAGCCATTGAAAAGCAATACTTCCACCAGCAACGCCACAGCCTGGAGCGCAGGAATTGGCCCAAAATTCGGCAAAGCGCGGCGCTGGAACCTTATTTATTATTAAGCTGACCTGCGCCGCTTCGGGGCGTATTTCTATCTGCAAGACTGAATGCTGCCGGCGACCAGTTGATGTCGCGACGGCAGGGGCAGTTCCAGGACCGTTCACCAAAGGTGGAGCTCTCACATGCGCTCAACTGTTCCGACAAACCAGTATTCCACGGTGCCGCCGGCGCCCTGCCCGGTCTGGCACCTCACCGGACCGCCCGGCGATCGCTTTCGATCGTATGGAGCCCGGGTTGTTTCGCCTGTCTCCCGGTGATCCGGCCGTCTGAAGCAGCGGCTTTGCTCTGAAACCGCTTTCAGCCTCGCAACCTTCAAAATCCAACCGATCAGTCGCCCGCCTCTCGGGCGGCGTCGATCCCTCATGCCCTGAATGCGCCCGCCTCCCGGCGCCGGGACATGCAGACAAAAGCAGAAAGGAAGACCTTCATGTCCAATATCCTTCGCAGACATCGGATCGCAGTACTTCTCGGCGCCGCCATCGTTGCGGTCCCGCTCGCCATTCCGGTCATCCAGGGCACCAATGCGGCGCATGCGGCAACGATGGCAACGGCCGCTGCCGGCTCCGTTTCCGGCGTCGTCGCTCCGGGCGGCTCGTTTGCGCCGATCGTTTCGGCCGACAAGCCGGCGGTCGTCACCATTACCACCACGATGAAGGCGCAGAACGTCGCTTCCGACGACGGTTCGCCCTTCGGCGACGATTCGCCGTTCGACGAGCAGTTCCGGCAGTTCTTCGGCCAGCAGGGCATCCCCGTGCCTCGCCAGATGCCGCAGCAGCGGCAGGCTCCGCGCGCGGAGGCTCTCGGCTCCGGCTTCGTGGTCACGGCGGACGGCTATATCGTCACCAACAACCACGTGATCGACAACGCGATCGACATCAAGGTGACGCTCGACGACGGCACCGACGTTCCGGCCAAGCTGATCGGCGCCGATCCGAAATCCGATCTCGCCGTCATCAAGATCAAGGCGCCCAAGCCGCTCGCGACCATCGCCTGGGGTGATTCGGACAAGCTCAATGCCGGCGACCAGATTCTGGCGATCGGCAATCCCTTCGGCATCGGCACGACTGTCACGGCCGGCATCGTTTCGGCCCGCGGACGCGATCTGCACAGCGGTCCCTACGACGACTTCATCCAGATCGACGCGCCGATCAACCATGGCAATTCCGGCGGCCCGCTGGTCGATCTCGAAGGCAAGGTGGTCGGCATCAACACCGCGATCTATTCGCCGAATGGCGGCAGCGTCGGGGTCGGCTTCGCCATCCCTTCCGATCAGGCCCAGAAGGTCGTCGCCAAGCTGATGAAGGACGGCTCGATCGAACACGGCTTCATCGGCGTGCAGATCCAGCCGGTGACGGCGGATGTGGCGGGCGCCATCGGCCTCGACAAGCCGGAAGGCGCGCTGGTCGCCAATGTCAACGACGACACGCCGGCTGCCAAGGCCGGTGTCCAGACGGGCGACGTCATCACCGCGCTCGGTGGCCAGGCGATCAAATCCCCGCGCGACCTGTCGCGCATGGTGGCCGACCTGACGCCCGGCGCCAAGGAGGGCCTGACCGTCTGGCGCCAGGGTGAAAGCCGCAATCTCAGCATCACCGTCGGCGGCAACCAGCCCGACCAGCAGCAGGCGTCCGCCGACAAGGGCGACAAGTCCATGCAGGGCGCCCAGCGGGTGCCGACCATCGGCATCGGCCTTGCCGACATCACCCCCGACATCCGCCAGGCCCTCAACCTGCCGCGCCGGGAAAACGGGGCCGTGATCGAAAGCGTCGCTCCCGACAAGCCGGCCGCCGACGCAGGCCTGCAGCCCGGAGACATCATCGTCTCGATCAACCAGCAGCCGGTAAAATCCGCCAAGGAAGCCAAGGCGGCGGTTGCCGAAGCCGGCAAGTCGGGGCGCAAGTCGGTCCTCTTGCTCATCCAGCGCGGCGAGAACCAGACCTTCGTCGCGGTTCCCTTCTCGATCGGCTGAGCTCTGCCCCTTCTTCGTCCATCAACGCCGCCCCGTTTTCGCGACCGGGCGGCGTTCCTGGTTCGCGGCTGGCCGCTCGCCTTGCGAGACGCATTCCAAGGCAGCGACCAGTTCGGCAAACCTTTTCCTCGCCCGAGCCAGAACGAGCGCGTCGGCGATCGGCCTGTCCACCACATCCTCAAGCACCCGGACAACCCGGCGCGCGGCGGCTCTCGACTCGCGGGACGCCGTCTCGCCGACCGCGATTTCGGCCGCGAGAAAATACATCCGCCGATAGCTGCTGGCTTCGGCGGCTGCCTTGATCCACGTCCTTTGAGATTCAGTCATGCCGCCTTAGATGGGAGAGGCCTTTCGAAAGTCAGGCGAGCGATGACGGTAGAGTCAATCTCATTTTAACCAAAACCCAGGGATGAATTAGCTCAGACTCATGAAATCACTGCCGGAACCTTAACGAGTGCAAAGACGTTTGCTCGGCCGAAGGAGCATCCATATGCGCATTATATTCATCGTCATGATCGTTTCGGTGCTCAGCATCCTGGCTTTCAAATATGCCGACCAGTCACTCGGCGGCGGCGAAATCATGGCTTCTCCCATGGAACTCTCGGCCCGGAACTGAAGAGCGCATGACGCGGTCGATCTCTTGACGGCGGCCTTCGGAGCCGCTTGACCGTTCCGGCCTCGCCGCCATAATCCTGCGGTCCCGTCCAAATACAATTTCCCACTACAAGAGGTTTTCATGGCCAAGCCAAAGATTGCGATCATCATCGGCAGCACGCGCGACGTCCGTTTCGGCGATAAGCCGGCACAGTGGATTTACGACACCGCATCGAAGCGCGACGACATGGATTTAGAGATCGTCGACCTGCGCGATTTCCCGCTGCCGTTCTTCAACGAAAAGGCGTCGAACGCCTGGGTTCCCACCGAAAGCGAAGTCGGCCGCCGCTGGCAGAAGAAGGTCGCCGAGTTCGACGGCTATATCTTCGTCGTCGCCGAATACAACCGCTCGATCACGGCGGCGCTGAAGAACGCGCTCGACTATTCCTATCCGGAATGGAACCGCAAGCCGGCAGCGGCAGTTGGATACGGCAGCGTCGGCGGCGCACGCGCGGTCGAACATTTCCGCACGATCGCGGTCGAGCTCCAGATGGTCCCCACGCGCCCGGGCGTCCACATTCAGGGCGCCGATTTCTTCGCGGTCTGGCAGCAGGGCAAGGCGCTTTCGGAACTCACCCATCTGGAACCCGGCGTGAAGACAATGCTCGACGATCTTTCGTGGTGGGCGACGGCGCTCAAGACGGCGCGCGAAAAGGCCTGACTGCCGTTCACGCAGCATTGATTTCAGGGTTCCGGCGCAGGCCGGAACCTTCCCATCTCCCGGGTGTTGTCAGGCAATAGAGGAGTGTTGCCATGCGCACCCAAAATGTCCTGATTGCCTTGGGATCCGCCATCGCAGGCGGGTTGGTCGTCGCCCTTCTGATGCATCCGGCCGGCCCCAGCGTGGCTGCGAAATCAGACCGGCTCAGCGGTTCTCCGGCTGAAACCGCCTTCCTGCCGGAACGTTTCGGCGTTCCCGGTACCATTCAATAAGCCGGACACCTCAAGGTGTGATCTGAAACGGAAAGCCGGCGCCCCTTAAGAGGCACCGGCTTTTTNTGTCCAGCCAATCAATGAACGGCCTNGCCGCCCTCTTCCTCTTCGAATGTCACCGCGACATTGCCATCGGCCGACAGGCGAACCCTGTTGCCTTCGATATCGGCGACAAGTTCAAGCGGGACGAAGTGATGGTGGCCCCGATGGCCGCCCTCACCGCTGTCCTTCCTGGTCAGCTTGATACGGCTGCCTTCGACGCGGTCGACCGTTCCGACATGAACACCGTCCGCGCCGATGACTTCGGCATGTTCCTTGATTTTCGCAGCATCGATCATGGGAAATCTCCTTTTCTGCGTTCCGACAACGCATGACTGGAGATATCGATGCATGCTCTTCGTNAAACGCCCGCTACCCNATCGATTACTGATGCAGGGTGTAGGTGTCCATCTTGCAGATGTCCTGCGTGTCTTCCATGTCTTCGAGTTTGGAATCCTCGGAGAATTCGAAGCGCAAGTCGTATTTGCAGGCGCGGCGGCCATCGCGGATGGTGATCTTGACGCTCTGGCCCGGCTCCAGCACGTCATCGCCGAAAACGTCTTCCTCCCAGTTATCCACGCCTTCCGGAGAGGTATAAAAGCGCTCGAGCGTACCCTTTGTCTTGTTGATCAGGGTGAACACAAGATCGTCCGCGGCGTGGGAGGCACCCGCTGACACCAGAATAGCCACAACAGCGGCGGCTAATCCGCAAAATTTCTTAACCATGACACAGCCCCTCTACCCTTGATTGGGTGTAGTACTACTACAGGCCGGCCATTAAATCATGATGAAGCTTCGCGTATTCTTGCGGCGATGCAGGTTACCGATATTTAAGTTTCATGCGATCGGGTTTCATGTGATTGAGAGACTTGAAGAATCTCATCCGCCGACCATGCTTCCGGCGGATTTGCGCCACATCACGGCGAAGCGGGAGATTTAGCCCCGGTTGCATCCCTATCCAGCAAAGGACAGACCGTTGAACGTGCAGAACACACCCGACCCGGCAGCAAAGACCGGCGACGCGCCCGACCTCGCCGCGATCCTGGCCAAGTCGGGAGNNGNGCGCAAAAAGCGTCGCTGGATCTGGCCGACGGTCTTNATCGCGCTCGTTGCCGCCGNCGTCGGCGCATACAGCTATTCCGGCGGCAGCGGACCGCGCTACGACTACACGACGCAGCCGACCAAGCGCGGCGGACTGTCGGTCATCGTCACCGCGACGGGCTCGGTTCAGCCGACCGATCAGGTGGACATATCCAGCGAATTGTCCGGGACCGTCCGTAAGGTCAATGTCAGCTACAACAGCACGGTCAAGCAGGGCGATGTCCTTGCCGAACTCGATACCAACAAACAGGAAGCGGATGTGCAGAGCGCCCGCGCCCAGCTGGCTTCGGCACGCGCCAACGTATTGAAGGCGGAAGCCGAGGCGGCCTCGGCCAAAAACTCCTTCGACCGTCTGACAGGCCTCGTCAGCAATCGCATTTCACCCAGCAGGAACTCGATGCGGCGAAATACGCATACGATTCGGCGCTCGCGACCAAGGCCATCAACGAGGCTGCCGTATTGTCGGCGGAGGCCAACCTGCGACTGGCGGAGGTCAATCTTTCGAAGCTCAGGATCGTTTCGCCGATCGACGGCATCGTGCTCACCCGCGACGTGGATCCGGGCGCGACCGTCGCCTCCTCGCTCAATGCGCCGGTGCTGTTCACCATTGCCGGCGACCTCAAGCGCATGGAGCTGCAGGTGCCGTCGACGAGGCGGATGTCGGGCATGTCCAGGAAGGCCAGACGGCGAAATTCTCGGTCGATGCCTATCCCGAGCGCAATTTCCCGGCAACCATCGAGGCGGTGCGGTTCGCGTCCGAAACCGTCTCCAATGTCGTCACCTACAAGGCGATCCTGACGGTCGACAATGCCGACCTGCTGCTGCGCCCAGGCATGACGGCAACCGCCGACATCACCGTCCAGTCGGTCACCGACTCGCTGCTGATACCGAACGCGGCGCTGCGATATGCGCCGCCGGCCACGGCGCGCAGCCGCGGGAATTTCCTCACCCGGCTGTTTGCGCCGCCACGTCCGCGCAGCAATCGCGGCAGCGAAGATGCCTCTGGTGCGGCCCGCGCCGTCTGGGTTCTGCGTGCGGGCGTGCCGACGCGGGTACAGGTCGAGACCGGTCCGACCGACGGCCAGTTCACGGTGCTGAAATCCGGCGAGATCAAGGATGGCGATCTCCTGATCACCGATGCCGTCGCCCGGGCGACCTGAGGAGGGCTCCGGTGACACTTCCTCCCATCATCGCCTTCAGGCAGGTCTCGAAATTCTACGGCCACGGCGAAGCGACGATCCGAGCCCTCGACCGTGTCGACCTGTCGATCGCGGCCGGCGAATTCGTCTCGATCATGGGGCCGTCCGGCTCGGGAAAATCCACGGCGATGAACATCATCGGTGGGCTCGATATCCCCTCCTCCGGCGAATACCTGTTCCAGGGCATCCCGACCAGCGGTTTCGACCGCGCGCAGCTGACGCTGATGCGGCGCCACATGCTCGGCTTCGTGTTCCAGGGGTTCAACCTGCTTGCCCGCACATCGGCGGTCGAAAATGTCGAGCTGCCGCTCGTCTATCGCGGCATGGATCAGCGCGAGCGGCGCAAGCGCGCGCTCGTCGCGNTGGAACAGGTGGGCCTCAAGGGCCGCGAAGGCCATACGACCCAGGAACTGTCCGGCGGCCAGCAGCAGCGCGTGGCGATCGCGCGCGCCATCGTCACCGATCCCGCCGTTCTGCTCGCCGACGAACCGACCGGCAATCTCGACACCAGGACCAGCGTCGAGATCATGGAACTGATCAGCCGGCTCAACCGGGACAACGGCATCACCGTCATCATGGTCACCCACGAGGAGGACATCGCCGCCTACGGCAAGCGGTTGTTACGCTTCGTCGACGGCCATCTCGCCTCCGATCAGTCGCAGGTGAAGGAGCACGACCATGTTCTTTGAGACCGCCAAACTGGCCTGGCGGGCGATCAGCCGCAACATGCTGCGCTCCTTCCTGACGGTGCTCGGCGTGGTGATCGGCGTCGCGGCGGTGATCGCCATGGTCACCGTCGGCAACGGCACGACGGCAAAGGTTCAGGCGGAGCTGTCGCGCCTCGGCACCAACACGCTGTTCGTCCGCCCCGGCCAATGGGGGCCGGGACGCGCCAGCAGCGAGGCCAAGCGCTTCAACGACAAGGATGTGCTGGCGATCCGGGAACAGGTCACCGGGCTTCGCGCCGTGGCGCCCGTGAACCGCGGCACGGCGACGGTGATCGCCGGCGGCGCCAACCACTCGTCGAGCGTGATCGGCACCAACAACGACTATCTGATCGCCCAGGACTGGGACCTGTCGCTCGGTCGGCCGTTCCTCGCCAACGAGGACCGCGGCAGCCAGGCCGCCTGCATTATCGGCGAGACCCTGCGCAAGGAGCTGTTCGGGGCGGGAAATCCCATCGGGCAGAACATTCGCGTCAGCAATGTCGCCTGCCCCGTCGTGGGCGTGCTCGCCGCCAAGGGCCAGTCGGGCATGGGCGACGACCAGGACGATACCGTCATCATGCCGCTGAAACTGCACCAGCGGCGGATCGGAGGGACGACGACGATCAGCAGCATCATCCTCTCGGCACAGGGCGGCGTGGCGACCAGCAAGATCCAGTCGACGTCGAAAGCCTGCTGCGCGAGCGGCGCAGGATCGCCATCGGCCGCGACGACGACTTCTCGGTCAACGACATGTCGCAGATCGCTGCCGCGATGACCGGCACGACCGTGCTGCTGACCGGCCTGCTCGGGGCAGTCGCGGCCGTCAGCCTGCTGGTCGGCGGCATCGGCATCATGAACATCATGCTGGTTTCGGTGACCGAACGTACCCGCGAGATCGGCATTCGGCTGGCGATCGGCGCGCTGGAACGGCAGGTGCTGACGCAGTTCCTCGTCGAGGCGGTGATGCTGTCGATCTTCGGGGGTGTCAGCGGCATCGTGACCGGCCTGGCGCTTGCCTATGGCGTCGTGAGCGTCCTCGGCGTGCCCTTCGTCGCCAGCCCGACGATCATCCTGCTCGCCTTCGCCTTTTCCGCGGCGATCGGCATGGTGTTCGGTTATTTCCCGGCCAGGCGTGCGGCTCAGCTCAACCCGATCGAGGCGCTCCGCCACGAATGAGCCGGGGCGCGCGGGCCTCCCATCGCGCCGTCCGCAACAGTGTATACGTCTCGCTGATATATCAGCTTTGCTTGCTATTCCGAAGACGACATGGCACTTTGTGATATATCAGGGAGGGCAGTTGCATGGCATCCGAGGCGGAACCGCTCAGCAGGCAGGCGTTTCGCCGGCTCGAAAACCTGATCGTCACCATGGAGCTGCAACCCGGCGCGCTGGTTACGGAAAAGCAGCTGATCGGCCTTGCGGGCCAGGGCCGCACGCCGGTGCGCGAGGCGATCCAGAAACTCGAATGGCAAGGCCTGATGCGGGTGCGCCCGCGCGTCGGCCTGCAGATCACCGAGCTCGTCGAGAGCGACCACGAAAACATCATGCAGGTGCGGCGCCAGCTCGAACCGGTTGCCGCGATGCTGGTTGCGGAACACGCCGGCGAGGAACAGCGCAGCGCCCTGCTCGACTGTGCCAAGGCAATGGGCATCGCAACGGCAACCGGCGACATCGCCGGCTTTCTGGAAGCCGACAAACGTTTCGACGAGATCCTCGAAGACGCCTGCCCCAACCGGTTCCTCATGTCGGCGCTGGCGCCGCTCCAGACCCATTCCCGGCGGCGTTGGTTCTCGACCGCTTCAGTCGAACGGATGGATCAGGCGGTTACGCAGCATGTCGCCGTCATCCGGGCCATCAGATCAGGCGACGCGGAGGCCACGCGAAGAGCGATGGAAACGCTCCTCGCCTATCTTACCGATTCATGAGGGAGATCAGACGCGGGCTTCAGCTTCGCGCTGTTTGGCAAGCGCTGCGAGATCGGCAGGCTTCAACTCGACCGACTCGCCGCAACCGCAGGCGGACGTCTGGTTGGGATTGACGAAGGTGAAGCCGGAACGCATCTGCGTCACCTCGAAATCCATCTGGGTGCCGAGGAGATAGAGGACCGCCGAAGGCTCGATCCAGACGGCGGCGCCGTCATGCTCGATCCTGTCGTCCTTGGCGTTCGGCTCGGTGACGAGATCGACGGTATATTCCATGCCGGCACAGCCGCCCTTCTTGATCCCGACCCGCAGGCCCTTGGCCTCCGGTCCGGAATTGGCGACGATCTGCCTGACGCGGGCCGCGGCGGCATCGGTCATGGTCATAATGGCAAAGCCCATGGGCTCATTCTCCTTCCGCACACGGATTCAAGGTCCGGTGTTTCACGATCTAAATGTAATGCCCGTCCGTAAACGGATCAATACCAGCCGACGGCGACCTGCGCTTCTTCCGACATGCGCTCCGGCGTCCACGGCGGATCGAAGGTCATCTCGACTTCGACGCCGGACACGCCTTCGATGGCGCCGACGGCGTTTTCCACCCAGCCCGGCATTTCGCCGGCGACCGGGCAGCCAGGCGCGGTCAGCGTCATGACGATCTTGACCATGCGGTCGTCCTCGATGTCGATCTTGTAGATCAGGCCGAGTTCGAAAATGTCGGCCGGGATTTCCGGGTCGTAGACCGTTTTCAGCGCTCCGATGATGTCGTCGCTCAGGCGCGCCAGTTCATCGGCCGGGATTGCGGACTGGATGATCCCTTCCCGGGCATCCCACTTCAGTTCCGTTTCGTCGACAGCCATGACAAGGCTCCCTCAACAAGAAATTAGCCAAAGAAATTGCGGGCGTAGTCGAGCGCGTCGGCCAGCGCATCCACTTCGGCACGGGTATTATACATGCCGAACGATGCCCTGCATGTGGAGGTAACGCCGAAGCGCTTCAAGAGCGGCATGGCGCAATGGGTGCCGGCGCGCACCGCAACGCCCTTGCGGTCGATCACCATAGACACGTCGTGGGCGTGGATGCCGGCAAGCTCGAAGGAGAAGATGCCGCCCTTGCCCGGCGCGTTGCCGATGATGCGCAGCGAGTTGATGGCGCGCAGGCGTTCTGCGGCATAGGCCGCCAGATCCGCCTCGTGGCGGGCGATCGCCGCGCGGCCGACCTTCTCCATGTAATCGAGCGCATAACCGAGCCCGATTGCCTGGACGATCGGCGGCGTGCCGGCCTCGAAACGGTGCGGCGGGTCGTTATAGGTGACGATATCCTCGGCGACCTCGACGATCATCTCTCCGCCGCCCTGGAACGGGCGCATCTCGCGCAAACGATCCGACTTGCCGTAGAGCACGCCGATGCCCGATGGGCCATAGAGCTTGTGTCCGGTCATCACGTACCAGTCGCAATCGATGTCGCGGACATCGACCGGCATGTGCACGGCCCCCTGACTGCCGTCGATGAGGACCGGAATGCCGCGCTCATGGGCGATGCGGCAGACTTCCTTGACCGGGACCACGGTGCCGAGCGCGTTCGACATATGGGTGATCGCGACGAGCTTGGTCTTCTCCGTCAAGCTCTTTTCGAAATCCTCGATATGGAAAGCGCCATCGTCGTCGACCGGCACCCAGACCAGCTTGGCGCCCTGCCGCTCGCGGATGAAATGCCAGGGCACGATGTTGGAATGGTGCTCCATGATCGTCACGACGATCTCGTCGCCCTCGCCGATGTTCGGCATGCCCCAGCCATAAGCGACCGTGTTGATCGCCTCGGTCGAGTTCTTGGTGAAGANGATCTCGTCGACCGAACCGGCGTTCAGGAACCGGCGCACCTTTTCGCGCGCCGCCTCGTAAGCGTCGGTCGCGGCATTCGAGAGGAAATGCAGGCCGCGATGGACGTTCGCATATTCGTTGGAATAGGCGTGGCTGATCGCGTCGATCACCACCTGCGGCTTCTGGGCCGAGGCGCCGTTGTCCAGGTACACGAGCGGTTTGTTGCCGTGCACCATGGTCGACAGGATCGGGAAATCCCGCCGGATGGCTTCGACGTCGTAGGCAGTAACCGGTGTCGTCTGGTCCATTTCAGACCCTTTCATGTCGCTCTCAAGGAGCTACCGCAGAAGGTTTATCGCAGCCTTGCCGCTTGCTCCACGTCATCCTCGGGCTTGTCCCGAGGATCTATCCGCGCCTACCTTTTTGAACCGGCTGGGACCCTCGGGACAAGCCCGAGGATGACGCGAAGTGGCATGGCCTTAGTCAGTCAGCGGCCCCAACTTGCCGGGGACACTGTGATCATTCCCTCAGGCGTGCTTTTCAAGCCAGGCCGAAATGACGCCTTCCAGTGCCTCGACCAGCTTTTCTTCTTCGAGCTCCTCGACGATCTCGGCGACGAAAGCGTTGACCAGCATGGCACGCGCCTTCTTTTCCGGAACGCCCCGGGCCATCAGGTAGAAGAGATGGCTGCTCTCGATATCGGCAACCGTCGCGCCATGGCCGCAGACCACGTCGTCGGCGAAGATTTCGAGTTCGGGCTTGGCCGAGAACCCGCCGTCGTCGGTCAGCAGAAGCGTGTTGCAGGACATCTTGGCGTCGGTCTTCTGGGCATCCGGAGCGACCCGGATCATGCCCTGGAACACGCCGTTGGCGCGGTCGAACACGACGTTGCGGATGATCTCCGTCGAATTGGTGTGCGGCACGTTGTGGCCGAGCACCAGCGTGACATCCGTGTGGCTTTCGGCGCCGAGCAGGTTGACGCCGCGCAGCATCAGTTCCGCACCTTCTCCGACCACGTCGATGCGAAGTTCCTGACGCACCAGCTTGCCGCCGGCATTGATGACGAACAGGCGCAGCTTGGCCTTGGTGCCGAGCTTTACCCGGATCTGGCCGAGATGGGTATCCTCCGCAGCCTGCTGCTGCAGGATGATCCATGTGATGTCGGCGCCGTCCTCCAGCGTGATGTCACTGATCGAGGACACCAGCGCCGCACCCTCCGTCACCGACCG
>Ga0055531_10002367_pt1 | contig 12678 bp, 7 predicted proteins | sample AraplaCvi_mCL_r2_FD_55008 | JGI IMG/M metagenome (GOLD analysis project Ga0055531, IMG submission 55008) | Arabidopsis root microbial communities from North Carolina, USA - plate scrape MF_Cvi_mCL_r2 | ecosystem: Host-associated > Plants > Roots > Endosphere | place: USA: North Carolina...
GCCGCCACGGGGCGCACGCTGACTTCGGAACTGGTGATTTCTTTCATGCCAGCCGCAGTATGCACCAGCAGTGCGCCGTTTTCGCCGGCGCCGTGGGCCGTGCCCGTGTTGCCGTCGGAAAGCTGCACTGTGCGGCCGGCGAGTACGTCGCGCGCCGCAAAACGCGCCTGGAAGGGCGCGAAGCCGAAGCGCTCAAAGGCCTGCACCGCCTGCACCAGCGGCGGCATGATGCGCAGCAGCGTGGCCGGCGCGTCGAGCTCGGGCAGCAGCTCCTGCAGGCCGCCGGGCGGGATGGCGGGCAGGGCGGCCGCGGGCGCTGACGGGTCCGGCGGCAGGGCGCGGATGTTGATGCCTATGCCGATGACCACATAGCGTATGCCTTCCCAGCTGGCGGTCTCGACCAGGATGCCGGCCAGCTTGCGCTCGCCCTGGGGCGTGGAGAGCCAGAGGTCGTTGGGCCACTTCAGGCCGATGCGGGGCTTGCCGCCGCCGGTGAGGGGCTCCAGGCTGTCGGCGACGCTGACGCCGGCCACCAGCGACAGGCCCGACCAGTCGGCGGGCGCCAGCGGCAGGCCCAGGGAGAAGGTCAGGCTGTCGCCGCGCCGGCTTTGCCACTGGCGGCCCAGGCGGCCGCGCCCGGCGGTTTGCTGCTCGGCCACCAGCAGCAGGGGTTCGGGCCGGGGCTCGGACGTGGGGCTGCCGCCGCTACCGGAGGGGCTGCCGCGGAAGCGGCGCATGAGCTCGGTGTTGCTCGAGTCGATCTCGGGTAGGACCTCGACCGTGAAGCCCGGCAGCAAGGGCGCCAGGGCCTCCCAGAGGGCCTCGGCGGGCCAGTGGATGGGGGATGTGGTGGGGTTGGACGAGGGGGTGCTCATGAAAGCTCAGGGCCCGGGCCCGGCCGGCGGCGGGCCGGACCGGTGGCTACCGCTCAGTCCTTCTTTTTCTTGTTGGGCTTTTTGCCGGCTTTGTCGGCTTTAGTGGCCTTGATGGCTTTCTTTTCAGCCTTTTTCTTCTCCGCCTTGGCCTCGGCTTTCTTCACGGATTTTTTATCGGCCTTTTTATCTGTCTTNTTATCNGCCTTCTTGCCGGACTTTTTCTTGCCCCTGGATTTCTTCTTCTCGTCGTCCTTGGGCGCCAGCAGGGTGCCGCGGCAGTTCTTGGCGCCGCACCAGCAGGGGTATTCGGCCAGCAGCTTCTTGGTGTAGGGCGCGTCGATGATCAGCCGTAGTCGTAGAACAGTTCCTCGCCGGCCTTGATGTTGCGCAGCGCCTTGATGAAGACGCGGCCTTCCACTTCGTCGGCCTCGCAGTTGGGCTTGCAGCTGTGGTTGATCCAGCGCGAGGAATTGCCGCCGTGCTTGGCGTCGATCACATGGTCTTCGTCGATGTGGAAGTAGAAGGTGTGGTTCGGGTCTTTCGGGTCGTGCGGGTGGCGGCGCAGCGCTTNCTTCCAGTTGATGACCTCGCCCACGTACTCGATCAGGGTCTCGCCCTCGGCCAGATCCTGCACGGCGAAGACGCCCTTGCCGTGCACGCCGGAGCGCCGTGTCTGGATGCGCCGGCCGTCGGCGGCGGGCGCCGGTGCGGCGGTCGTGGAAGAAAGCGGCGCGATAGGTGCGTTGGCCTGGTTTTTTGACACGGGGTATTTTTTTGGTATGGTTAATTCATGCATGTGCGCGTGCGCGCGTATGCGTGCGCACCCGCGCGCGTACATGCGCGAGAAGCCGCTATTGTAGTGATGCATCGTGACGCACCCCTGGAGCCCCTCATGTTCAAGCGCCGAAACCTGCTGCAGACGACCGCCGCCCTCACGGCCGGGTTGGGCCTGCCGGCGTGGGCCAAGGGCGGCGAAAGCCCCCTGCCCCAGCTGGGCAGCACCCTGGCCCTGCCGCCGGTGGCGCTGCTGGACGGCAGCGCCTGGAAGCCCGCCGACGTGGGTGGAAAGACCCTGGTGGTGTACTGGTGGGCCAGCTGGTGCCCTTTTTGCGCGGTGCAATCGCCCCATATAGAAGCGCTGTGGCGGGCGCAGAAGGCCCGCGGGCTGGAGGTGCTGGCGCTGTCCATCGACAAGCAGCCGGCCGCCGCCGCGGCCTATATGAAAGCCAAGGGCTACAGCTTCCCCGCCGGGATGCTGACGCCGGAAGTTGCCAAGCGCCTGTCCAAGCCGGCCGGCCTGCCCGTGGTGGTGGTGCTCAAGGTGTCGCCGGACGGCCGTGAAGGCAAAGTCGTATTCGCTGAAAGCGGGGAAATGTTCCCCGAAGACGTAGAAGGTTTGAAGAAGTACCTATGAAAACCCTTGTGATTGCAGAAAAGCCCTCGGTGGCGCAGGACATCGTCCGCGCCATCACGCCGACGGCCGGCAAGTTCGAAAAGCACGACGAATATTTCGAGAGCGACGAATGGCTGGTCACTTCGGCCGTGGGCCACCTGGTGGAGATCCAGGCGCCGGAAGAGTTCGACGTCAAGCGCGGCAAGTGGAGCTTCGCCAACCTGCCGGTTATCCCGCCCTACTTTGACTTGAAGCCCATCGACAAGACCAAGACGCGGCTCAATGCCATCGTCAAGCTGGCCAAGCGCAAGGACGTGGGCGCGCTCGTCAACGCCTGCGACGCGGGGCGTGAGGGCGAGCTGATCTTCCGGCTGATCCAGCAGTACGCGGCCAGCAAGCTGCCGGTCAAGCGCCTGTGGCTGCAGTCCATGACGCCGGCCGCGATCCGCGAGGGCTTTGACAGCCTGCGCAGCGAAAAGCAGATGCAGGGCCTGGCCGACGCGGCGCGTTCGCGCTCGGAAGCCGACTGGATGGTCGGCATCAACGGCACCCGGGCCATGACGGCCTTCAACTCGCGCGACGGTGGTTTCTTTTTGACGACCGTGGGCCGCGTGCAGACGCCAACCCTGTCAGTGGTGGTCGAGCGCGAGGAAAAAATCCGCAAGTTCGTGAGCCGCGACTACTGGGAAATCCACGCGACCTTCCTGGCCGAGGCCGGTGAATACCCCGCCAAGTGGTTCGACCCGAAATGGAAAAAAGCCGCGGCCAATGCCGCGAACGGCGAAGGCGCCGAGCCCGACCCCGAGCTGAAGGCCGACCGCGTCTGGTCCGAGCGCGAGGCGCTGGCGATTGCCGAGGCCGTGCGCGGCAAGGCCGCCACGGTGACGGAGGAAAGCAAGCCCACCACCCAGGCCGCCGGCCTGCTGTTTGACCTGACCTCGCTGCAGCGCGAGGCCAACGGCAAGTTCGGCTTCTCGGCCAAGACCACGCTGGCCATCGCGCAAAGCCTGTATGAACGCCACAAGGCGCTGACCTACCCGCGTACCGATTCGCGCGCCCTGCCCGAAGACTATCTGCCGGTGGTCAAAAAGACCTTTGAAATGCTGGCCGACAGCGGCATGAAGCACCTGGCGCCGCATGCGGCGACGGCGCTCAAGGGCAACTACATCAAGCCCAGCAAGCGCATCTTCGACAACGCCAAGGTCAGCGACCACTTCGCCATCATCCCCACGCTGCAGGCGCCCAGCGGCCTGAGCGAGGCCGAGCAAAAGCTCTATGACCTGGTGGTGCGCCGCTTCATGGCGGTGTTCTTCCCGAGCGCCGAATACCTGGTGACCACGCGCATCTCGCAGGCCGTGGGCCACAGCTTCAAGACCGAGGGCAAGGTGCTGGTCAAGCCGGGCTGGCTCGCGATCTACGGCAAGGAAGCCGCCGACGAAGTGGCCGACGCCAAGGAAGGCGACAAGGGCCAGAGCCTGGTGCCGGTCAAGCCCGGCGAAATGGTGCGCGCCGAAGTCGTCGAGGCCAAGGGCCTGAAGACCCGCCCGCCCGCCCGCTATTCGGAAGCGACGCTGCTGGGCGCCATGGAAGGCGCCGGCAAGACGATCGACGACGACGAGCTGCGCGAAGCCATGCAGGAAAAAGGCCTGGGCACACCGGCCACGCGCGCCGCCACGATTGAAGGCCTGATCGCCGAGAAGTACATGCTGCGTGAAGGCCGCGAGCTGATCCCCACGGCCAAGGCCTTCCAGCTGATGACGCTGCTGCGCGGCCTGGGCGTGGAGGAACTCTCCAAGGCCGAGCTGACCGGCGAGTGGGAACACAAGCTCGCGCAGATGGAGCACGGCAAGCTCAGCCGCGAAACCTTTATGGCCGAGATCGCCGCCATGACGGAGAACCTGGTCAACAAGGCCAAGGGCTACGACAAGGACACGATTCCCGGCGACTACGCCACGCTGCAGGCGCCCTGCCCCAACTGCGGCGGCGTCATCAAGGAAAACTACCGGCGCTACACCTGCACCGGCAAGAATGGCGATGACGGCTGCGGCTTCAGCTTCGGCAAGACGCCGGCCGGCCGCACCTTCGAGGTGGCCGAGGTCGAGCAGTTCCTGCGCGACAAAAAAATCGGCCCGCTGGACGGCTTTCGCTCCAAGGCGGGCTGGCCCTTCACCGCCGAGATGGTGCTCAAGTTCGACGAAGAGACGAAGAACTACAAGCTCGAATTCGATTTCGGCGACGACAAGAACGGCGAAACCGGCGAGATCGTCGACTTCAGCGGCCAGCAGTCGCTGGGCCCCTGCCCGCGCTGCGGCTCGCGCGTGTTCGAGCTCGGCAAGAACTACGTCTGCGAAAAGTCGGTGCCGACCCTTGAGCAGCCCACGCCCAGCTGCACCTTCAAGACCGGTCAGGTGATCCTGCAGCAGCCGATCGAGCGCGAGCAGATGCACAAGCTGCTGGAAACCGGCAAGACCGATTTGCTCGACAAGTTTGTCTCCATGCGCACGCGCCGGCCCTTCAAGGCCATGCTGGCCTGGGACAAGGAAGCCGACAAGGTGAACTTTGAATTCGCGCCGTCGAAATTCCCGCCGCGCAAGCCGGCGGCCGCGAAAACCGGCACGGTGAAAACGCCTTTTGGCAAAACTGTCGCGGTGAAGGCCGCGAAGGCGCCGGCCGCGAAGAAGGTGGCGGCCAAGAAAACCCCCGCCGCCAAGACCGCCAAGCCCAAGGCACCGCGCGTTGCCAAGCCGGGCGCGGGCCTCAAGCCCAGCGACGCCCTGGCGGCGGTGATAGGTGCCGAACCGGTGGCGCGCACCCAGGTCATCAAAAAGCTCTGGGACTACATCAAGGCCGAAGGCCTGCAGGACGCGGCCAACAAGCGCGCCATCAATGCCGATGCCAAGCTGCTGCCGGTGTTCGGCAAGCCGCAGGTCACGATGTTCGAGCTGGCCGGGATTGTGGGCAAGCACCTGACGGCGGAATAGGCCGGCTCTTCACGAGAGCGGGCGCGTAGGCCGAGGGCGCGTGGCGGGCTGTGAATCTGACAGCCGGCTACACGCCTTTTTTCATGCTGGCAAACAGCGACCAGGCCATGCCCCCCAGCAGCAGCAAACCGGTGCCGAGGGCGGCCCAGAGCCAGGCGCTGCGTTTGGCAGGGCTGTCAGCCGTAGCCGCCGCAGCAACGGCGGATGGCGCGGCAGGGGCCGGAGCCTGCACCGCCAGCGACACCAATGCCGTGTCGGCCGCGACCGGCTTGTTGCTCGAATAAGCCGGTATCAATGTTGAAAGCGGCAGCGCCGCACCGCTTGCCGGCGCGGCGTTGGGCTCGGCGGACGTTTTCCAGTTCAGCGTGAACGGCGGTTGGCCCTGGGCCAGAAACACCACGGTGCGTGGTGTCGTGGCTACCGCGATGGTGGGCGGCGTCGCGCCCAGCAGTGCGACCGGCCCGGCCGTGCGCAGGCGCAGCCTGGGGTAGACCGCGCCGTCCAGCGCGATGTCCGGCGAGCGTGCCTCGGTGCTGCCTTGCGCCAGGCGGTAGACCACGCTGTCGGCCAGCCGGATCTCGCCGGGCGCCGCGGTGGGCCGCGTTGCGTCGCGATGCCGCCGCAGCGCGTACAAAGGGTTGTGCAGCGGCCGCAGGACAGGCTGGGCCGCGGATGTAGGCGTGGGCGCCGGATCGGGCAGGCCCAGCACCTCGAGTTGCGCCAGGGTGTTGGTGTCGGCCAGCGCGATGCGCAGGCTGCGCGCCGGCAGGCCTCGCGGCAACAGGTAGTCGCAGTGGCTGGCCTCGCAGCGCTCGGGCCGGATGGCCTCCGACCATTCCTGCGGCACGGCGGCTTCAGCGGCTTCCACGCTGTCGATGTTCACCGCCGTGAGCTGCGCGCCCTGCGCGGGGTCTGACCAGCTCAGGCGCAGGAAGCGCGCGCGCAGGCCGCCCAGGTCGACGGCCAGGCGTTCCAGGTTCTGGTTGTTGTGGCTGAGCTTGACGAGCTGCTCTTCGCCGCCGACTGGGCGCCAGCTGCGCAGATCGTTGCTGGCCTCCAGGCGGTAGGCGAACACGCCGCGCGTGCCGGCCGCGACCTCAAGGCGCGCCTGCAGCAGGTTGCCGCGCACGTGGCTCACGTCGATCAGCCACGGCACGGCGCCGGTCGCCGGTGCGGCCGGTTTGACCAGTTGTAGAGAGCCGTCGCTGCGCAGCTGGAAGCTCAGCAGCGCATCGGACGGCGCCGCGCCGGCGTTGGCTGGCACGGCAAAAAGCGGCACCTTCTGCGAAGCGCTGTGCGGCATTGCAGCTTCCTCCTGCAACCAGCCGTAAGGCACGGCGTTGCCCGAGGCGTTGCGGATGCGCAGGTCGCGCAGGTCGGTATAGGCCGCGCGGCCGTAGAGCGCCGCCGGCAGGGCCAGGCGGTAGTAGGGGCCGGCTCCTTGCAGGCTGATGGGCGCGCCGGCCTCGCCGCTCTGGGCATGAAGTGGTGCGGCCGGGAGCATCAGCGCCGCCGCTGCGGCGGCCAGCGAAAAGGTGTGCCGGTTCATGTGCCTTCTCCTGCGTTGGCGGCGTTGTCCGGTTTGGCCGGGGGCACCGGCGCGAAGTAGCCGACCAGCAGCAGCAATGCGCCCACGCCGATGAAGGACACGATGCGGAACAGCCCGCCCCGGTCCGCCAGCTCGACGAAGAACAATTTGAGCACCACCACGCCGAGCAGGGCCGCACCGGCCATCCAGAGCGGGCGCAGTGCGCGGCCGTGGCCAAGCACCATGGCCAGCACGCCGCACAGCGCCCAGGTGATGGACAGCGCGGCCTGGGTCAGCCAGGAGGCATACAGCGCATGGAAGTCCCATGGCACGCCGGCGTAGTGGTGGCAGGCGCGCAGCACCATGCCCGTCAGCAGTGCCAGCGCGGTGGCGCCGGCGATGCCCTGGGCCGCGTGTGGGGGCATGCGCACGGGCGAGCCCTCGGGCAGCTCGCGCCACCAGAGCAGGATCGCCAGCAGCACCAGCCAGTTGCCGAGTTCCAGCGGATTGAGCAAGGGAATGTAGGGCAGCGGCGAGGCATTGCCGGCGCTGCCCGCGTTGCTCACCCAGGCCCAGGCCAGCAGGTACAGCGCCACCGGCAGTGCCGCAGCCTCGAGGTAGGCGTGGCGGTATTCGGCCAGCGGCCAGCGCCTGAGCACCGCCTGCGAACGCAGGGCCCACAGCGACAGCGCCGGCACAATGACCCAGCCCAGCAGCGGCCAGCTCGACCAGTGGTCGCCCAGGCCGCCGAATTGCCATTGGCATTCACGCGCGGCCAGCAGCAGGTAAAACCAGAAGCCGGCCACATGAAGGCGCTCCAGCCCGCGCGCGCTCACCCATTGCTTTTGCCCGCGCAGCAGCGGCAGGTGCCACAAGGCCGCAAGCGGCCAGGCCAGCCAGCCCAGCCCGCTTGACGGCACGTAGAGCGCCGTGGAGCTGCCAAGGCCGGCAAGGGCGGCGATGGCGGCCAGGCCGGGCAAGGTGGCCAGGGTGGCGCGGCCCAGCTGGCTCCAGTCGCGGCGGCGCGCCACCAGCAGGCAGATCAGCGACGTGCCGAGCACGATGGCGATGCAGGCCGCCGCGACCTGGACCCCGTAACCGTGGCGCTGCAGCACGTTGGTACTCTCGACCAGCAGGGCCGACAGCCACCAGCCCAGGCCGATGACCACCGGCGCCCACAGCCACAGGCTTTGCGCGCACCAGTGGTTGACCCAGCGCGTTCGGCGCGCCTGGGCTTCCCCAGCCCGCGGTCGGGCTTCTTCCTGGATCCACGCGCCGGCCAGCAGGGCACTGAGGCCCAGCACCACGGCAGTCCAGAAGCCCATGTGCGCGAAGGCCGGCAGCCCACCGGTGTGGGCCGGGGTGAAGGACAGCAGGAGCACGCCGGAGACCACGTGCAGGCCGGCAGCCAGCGTCGCCAGCGGCGTGTGGGCCATGCGCAGCGACACCCAGAGCACGACCAGCGCGCTCAGCGGCCACACCAGCGCGGCCTGTTGCAGGCTGAGCTGGAACAGCATCGCGAGGTGCAGCAAGCCGGTGCCGGTCAGGACGGCAATGATGTTGGCCATCGACCAGTCGGGCGCCAGGCCGCGTGCCAGCGCGGCACGCCGCGCCTGCGCCATGGTCCAGGCTGTGGTGCCAAGAATGCCCAGTGCGATCAGCCCGCCGGCGGCCGCGCCTTGCCAGCCGCTGGCCAGCGCCTTGTCGGCATCGCCGCGATGCAGTGTGGCAATGAAGCCGGCCACAGCCAGCGCCTGCATGCCGTAGCTGACCGAAGGCAGGGGCTTGAGGCCGAAGCGCGCGGCAATGACAAAAACCACCGATGCCAGCACGGCCGTCGCGGCGGCCGCCCAGGGCGGCACCCACCATTGCCATTGCAGCAAGGTGAGCGCGGTCATGGCGACCCATGGCAGCGCGACACCGGACAGCGCCTCCCAGTCCCTGCCCTGGTCGAGTTTGCTCCGCTTGTGCATGGCCCACATCGCGAAGGCGCCGGCCGCGAGCAGCAGCGGCCCGATGGTGGAGCCCTGCAGCAACGCGTGGTCGAGGGCGCCGTCAAGCCGGGTGTCCTGCAGCAGCTTGAATGCGGCACCCAGCAGCACAAGAAAGGAAAACGCCCGTGCATAAGGCCTGGCCTGGCGCGCGCCCAGCCAGTACATGCCGGCCGCCTCGACGGCCCATGCCGCGCCGGTCCAACGGCCTTCCAGGCCCAGCGGAATGGCCAGTGTGCCGAAGATCACGCCGACGATGGCATAGGCCTCGGCAAGCAGTGCCAGCCCGCGCGGCTGCGTCGCAAAGACCATGCGGCCCAGCAGCAGATAGATCGCGGCCAGACCCATGGCCGAGAACGCCGCGCCCAGCTCCCAGGGCCGCATCAGCAGGTATTGCAGGCCGAAGGCGGCCATCGGTACGCCGAAGACCAGCGCGCTGTCGACCCGGCCCACGCGGCGCAGCGTATCGGCCGCGCGGCTGGCCAATGGCTGTGCCGCGTTGCCGGCCGGCGCATCGGCCAGCGTGCGGCGCGCGAACAGCAGGCCGATGGCCGTGAACAGCACAAAGAACACGATCAGGAAAGGCTGGACCACGCCGAACTGGTCGTCGGTGTAGTTGCGCTGCGCCCAGCCCGCGGCGAGCGTGAAGGTGCCGACGAAGCCGATCAGGTTAAGCACGCGCCAAGCCCTGAACCATGCCATCAGCACGATGCCGACGTCCAGCACCAGCAGGTAGGTAAAGAGCCCGACCGGCCGGTTCTGGCCGGTGGAGGACAGCACCGGTGCGGCAAACCCTTCGACCACCGCCACGATGGCCAGCATGGGCGCGTTCTGCAACACGGCCAGGACGGCGGCCAGCACCGACACGGCAAACAGGAAGCCGAAACCGGCAGTCGCGTCCAGCAGGCCGGACACCTTCATGGCAGCCAGCGTCGTCAGGTAAAAAACACCGATGCCCGCGCCCTGCAGGATGAGAGCGTAGGCCGCGCGCTTGCGCCGCAGCATCCAGCCCAGGCCCAGCAGGCCGGCACCGACCAGCGCAACGGCCGCGTAGCGCAGCTCGATCGGCACGGTGACGCGTTCGGCGGTGTAGCGCAGCAAAAAGGCCAGCCCCAGGAAGAGGATCAGCACACCCAGCTTGACCAGCGTGTTGCCGCCAAAGATCAACGCGGCGATGGGCGCGGGCAGCCGGTCGCGCAAGGGAACAGCCGGTGGCGGCGGCGCGGGAGGCGCGCGGCGCACCGGAGGTTGCGGGCTGGCGTCCGCCTTCACATCCCTCATTGCCTCGGGCGCCGGCACCGGCTCGAGCGGCGAAGGAATGGTGACTTCGTCGAAGCCCGTACCGTCATGAGCTGCCGTCGAGACGGCTGCGGGTGCCAGTGTGGGCGTGTCAGCGGCGGTTGCCAGTGCCAGTGCCGGTGCCGGTGCGTGGGCAAGGGCGGGCACCGACAACGAAGCGACCGACGGCTGCACCATGCTGGGCTGCGACGGGCGTGGCGGGGTGAGGGGCTCCGGCGGGTCGGCGGTAGCGGTGCCGGCGTCCTGGGCGCCGCGGCGCTCCAGCGTGGCTACGCGCCGCTCCAGTTCGGCCACGCGCCGTTGCAGGGCGTGGACGTTCACCGGCCCGGCATCTTCATCGGCCTGGTCGTCCGGTTCCTCGGCGGGGAAGGCCCCGGGCCGCGCTTTGTGCACCGTTGAAACGGGCTCTGGCGCATCTTTGCCGAAAAGCTTGGGAAAGATGAAAGCGCCGGCGCCTGCCAATACCAGCGCTAGCATGCCCGAGCCCGCCATCGCACCCAAGATGAGGCCCACGATTACACCGACTATCCACATCCTCGCTCCCCCGGCTGTTTTTGAATCTGCAGTGTAAGGGGCTGGTGGTGTGTGTGGGTTTGGGCGTCAATGCAGCCGAAGCGCCGGCCAGCCGCGCTCGGCGCCTATGGCCGCGAGGGACGGGTCGGCATTCACTGTGACCGGGTGCTTCACGGCTTCCAGCAGCGGCAAGTCATTGATGGAGTCGCTGTAGGCCGTGCTCTTGCAGTCCTTGAAGCGCAGGCCGCGTGCAATGAGCCAGGCGTGCAGGCGCTCGACCTTGCCTTCGCGCATATTGAGCACGCCGGTGGTGCTGCCGGTGAAAAAGCCGCCGCGGATTTCGGGTTCTGTGGCGATCAGGTGCTCGACGTTGAAATAGATCGCGGTGAGCTCGGTGATGAAACGGTTGGTGGCGGTGGTCATGACGACCAGGTCGTCGGCCTCCAGGTGTTTGTCGACCAGCGCCAGGGCGGCCGGCGTGATGCGCGGCACGATCCAGTCGGCCAGGAATTCCTGGCGCAGCGGCTCCCATTCCCGCGCCGTGCGGCCGGCCAGCGTGCCCACGTAAAAGTCAGCGAACTCTTTCAGCCCGACGGTGCCGGCCTTGTAGCGCGCCGCCATGTCGGCATTGCGCGCGGTGAACTCGGTCTTGCCGAGGATGCCTTTGTCGATCAGGAAGTCACACCACAGCACATCGCTGTCGCCGTTGAGCACGGTGTGGTCCAGGTCGAACAGGGTTAGCTTCATGGTGAAGAACTCCAGGTGTCTCTCTGTTCGGCCTGAGCTTGGCCTGCCCTGAGCTTGTCGAAGGGTCGAAGGCTCTGCGTGTTCTGGGAGCGTTTCGACAAGCTCAACGCGAACGGGTGGGAGGGGGTCAGGCTTGGCGCAGATGCCAGGCCTTGGGGCGGGTGAAGGTCTGGATGCCGTACGTGGAGAGTGTCAGGCCCACACCGGAATCGCCGTAGCCACTCCACGGCAGGCGCGGGCTCACGCGGTCGCAGCAGTTCCAATAGACGCTGCCGGCATTGACCTGGGCCAGCAAGGCGCGGGCGCGCGCCTCGTCGGGCGTGAAGACGCCGGCCGTGAGGCCGTAGCGCGTGTCGTTCATGAGCTTCACCGCCTCGTCGTCGCCCGAAACCTTCTGGATGCCGATGAGGGGGCCGAAGCTTTCCTCGCGCATCAGCTCCATGCTGTGGTTGACGTTGCTGAAGACCGTGGGCTCGTACCAGTTGCCCGGGCCCGCGCCGCGCTTGCCGCCCGCCAGCAGCATGGCGCCCTTGGCCTTGGCGTCAGCCACCTGGGCGTCCAGCACGTCGAGCTGCGGCGCGCGCGTGATCGCGCCTATGTAGGTGTCTTCGCTCATGGGGTCGCCCATCTTGAAGGTCTTCACGGTTTCGAGGAAGGCCGTGACAAAGGCGTCGTAAATTTTCTCGTGCACATAGATGCGCTCGACCGAGCAGCAGCTCTGGCCGGTGTTGTACATCGCGCCGTCGGCCAGCGATTCAGCGGCGTTCTTCACATTCGCGTCTTCGCTCACATAGGTCGGGTCCTTGCCGCCCAGCTCGAGCTGCAGCTTCACGAGGCGCGGGCCCATGGCCTGCGCGATCTTCGCGCCGGTCGCATAGGAGCCGGTGAAGAACAGGCCGTCGATCTGCTGCTCCAGCAGTGCCGTGCCCACCGCCCCGCCGCCTATCAGCGGGAGGAACACGTCCTGCGGCACGCCGGCCGCATGCAGCAGGCGCGCCATGGCCAGGCCCGACATCGCGGCGTATTCGGAGGGCTTGTAGAGCACCGCGTTACCGGTGAGCAGCGCGGGGATGAAGACATTGCCGCCGACGAACCAGGGATAGTTCCAGGCCGAAATGTTGGCGACCACGCCCAGCGGCGTGTGCTCGATCTGCTCGGTCATGCCGCCTTCGTTGAACACGGTCTGCGTGTCGGTGGCGCCGTTGACCTCCGCCAGGAAAAAGTCGATGCGCCCCAGCAGGCCGTTGAGCTCGTTGCGCGACATCTTGAGCGGCTTGCCGGTCTCGCGCGTCATGACGGCGGCCAGCGCGTCGAGCTCGGCGACGATGCCGGCGCGAAAGCGCGTGATGCA
>Ga0055531_10002373_pt1 | contig 12660 bp, 13 predicted proteins | sample AraplaCvi_mCL_r2_FD_55008 | JGI IMG/M metagenome (GOLD analysis project Ga0055531, IMG submission 55008) | Arabidopsis root microbial communities from North Carolina, USA - plate scrape MF_Cvi_mCL_r2 | ecosystem: Host-associated > Plants > Roots > Endosphere | place: USA: North Carolina...
CGGAGCATTTTCATGCTGAGCGAAGAGGCTGCGATCCATTGGGTCGAATGGTCGGCTCTGGCGATAGAATTGCTGGCAATCGCGTTGATCGTCGTGACCATCGTGGTGTCGACAGCGGTTTACGTGATCGCCTTGGCCGTGCAGCACAAGGACCGCGTGGAAAGCTACGAACGGTTCCGTCGCAGGCTCGGACGGGCGCTGTTGCTGGGTCTGGAAATACTGGTGGCGGCGGACATCATCCGTACGGTTGCGCTGGACAGCACCCTCCGCGCAATTCTTTCCCTGGGCCTGCTTGTCATCATCCGGACCTTCCTCAGCTGGTCGGTGGTCCTGGAAGTCGAGGGGTTCTGGCCATGGAAACGCCCCTTGGATCGCACGCCTGCGGGAGAGGAGAAGTAGTCATGGCGTGGGGCTAGCATGGGGATTGCTGGGAGCGTTTGGCTGCAATGCACGTTCCCTATGAACACAGCTTGTGTCTTACATAATATACATTATGCGAAATGGTATTTTGCACCGACTATGCAGTGTCGGATTGGAATGACTGGCTTTGGAGCACCTCCTTCACTCTTGCATCACAATTTGAAGGCTGGTAAAACTGCGATGCCCGTCTAGTTTTTGTAGGCGGGGGTGCGCTTAGCACGCCTGGGGCGTGTCCGCAGCATGCTGCGAACACCCACCGGAGCGACCAAGTGACGAGGCTGGTAAGTAGTTTGACCACAATCGTGACCATAAGTTTCTCCGTAACGAGGCTACACAATCTTGTGTTTTTGCGGTTAAGTGCGGCAATCGGCCGCGCGGGTAGGACTTCTTAGATGGAGTCTGTGTTGTATCAACCAGGGGGGGTAAGGGTCGCCGCAGCCCGCCCTACCCTGTAGAAGGATCAGGCATGGGTGTTGAGAAGAGAAGCCCGAGCTCTGCGCTAGATGCTGCACAGCGGATTCGTAGCTATGTCCACTTCGACGCGCCGCTTTCAAAGAAGGCTTGCGCGGAATTGGTTGCCGATCCATCGCGGGTCAAGCGCCATGCCTTTTTTCCGTTCCTCAGACATGACATAGTTCGCCCCAAGCTGAAACGACTGCCTGGCGGTCGGATAGTGAAGACCTCCAAAATTCGTGAAATTCGATACGCTGCTCACTCTGATGCAGCCATCTATAGCTACTACAATTTTGTGTTGGCGCAGTGCTACGAAGCGCTATTAGCCGAGTCGGAGCTTCAGCCGAACGTAACCGCGTTTCGGGCGCTGTCAAAATCAAATGTGGACTTTGCGCAGGAGGCCTTTGGCTGGATTTCCGACCACCAGCCTTGTGTGGCATTTGGCTTTGATGTCAAGGATTTTTTTGGCAGTCTGGATCACGGCTTGCTGAAAAACGCGTGGTCTGAAGTGCTGGGCGCGCCTCGCCTGCCTCAAGATCATTACGCTGTATTCAAGTCTTTAACCAAGCATTCGTCCGTCGAATTGATATCGGCGCGACGCGCCCTTGGCTTAAGTAGGTCTGCCTTGGATAGGATCGAAAAGCTGTGCAGTCCTCTTGAATTCAGAGCTTCGATACGAGCGCGAAATCTGATTCAAACCAATACGAGTGACCGAGGCATCCCGCAGGGATCTCCCATCAGTGCGGCATTGTCAAATATTTACATGCTTCAGTTCGATATCAGGATGAAGATGGAGGCCGACAGTGTCGGTGGGCTATACCGGAGATATTGCGACGATATATTGATTGTGCTGCCGGATTCGGAAGGAGTAGAAAAGCAGGTCATTGCGCTGGTAGACCACGAGCTTCGCGTCCTGAAGCTTGAAATGCAGCCAGCGAAGACACTCGTATGTCACTTCGGACCCGCTGGGAATGATAAGCCGTTGCAGTATTTGGGGCTCACCTTTGATGGGGTCGCTGCCAGCTTGAGACCGTCAGGGGTGACGCGCTTTTACCAAAAGATGCGGAAAGGGGTTGGGCAGTTAAGTAGCTCGAAGCGTCTTGATGGAGCGACTCCGCTATTGATACAGCGACGGCGCTCACTTATCAATCGGTACACGGAGCACGTGCCTAACGAAAAACGCAGCTACTTCAAGTACGTAAGGCTCGCGGTGAGGAAAACTAAGTCTTTCGCCATACGTAGACAACTACGATTTCATCGGCTCCGTTTCAATTCATTGCTGCGCCCCTGATTGCGAAGGGGGCGGCCATTGTGCACGGTGCCCTCTGCGCACGGTGGCTTCCTTCTGGAACCAGTTGTCGTAAAGGATGAAGATCGCGATGACTGTTCCAAGGAAGTCCCCGCTACAGCCTCGCTCTACACTTTCGCAGCGATGCTCTCGGAGGAGTTTGGCGCATCTTGCTGTGACCAATATGCAAGTAGTAATCGCCCCTGGCCTTTATTGCGTGGCTATACAAATGGCATGCTGCGTATGTCGTGGTTGCATACATCCCTGATTGCGCTTTTGACCTCCCCCTTTAGAGATAGCTATTAATGATGGTCCACCATTACACCAGCGCCAGTACGCTACCGATAATCCTGGCCAATCGTACCCTGCGCTTTACTCGGTCTGACTTGCTGGACGACGAATCCGAGGTTCCATTTCACACGGCTCTGCTTGACCAACGAAAGTTCTTCGTGAGCTCGTGGTCGCACGGTACTCATGGTGAAGCCGGCATGTGGGCGCGGTATGGGGATGCTGACCGCGGCGTGCGCATTTCCCTACCGTCGGTTCGGTTTCCGTGGTCGAAGCTGAGCGTTGACCTTTCCCGGTCGACCGGACGACTAAAGCAAGATGGCTCCCCTCAGATGGTGGGGCTGCGTGTCAGAGACGTCACCGCTCCGTATGAACAGACAACGATGTTTGGGAATGGATATTTGGCGCTGCCCTTGGGGTCAGATATGGAGAAGACTTTCGGCTCCGATGTTCTGTACGCGGCCGATCCGGTCGCGGAGGTGCAGCGAAGGGTAACGCTGACAAATGAAGGTCTCACCCTCCAAGGGGATGCTACCTATGTGGCGCGGGTCAAGGGTGCCGCGTGGGCGGATCAGGCTGAGCACCGTTTCGTGCTGAGCGCAGTGAGGGGGCCAGCACTGAACCACGCGGAGGATCCGAGCCGCTACGCGGCGGCGTTGTTAGACAGCATTGAGGCGGACGCATCTGAGGGTTTTACTGGCCTCAGCACCGAGGTGCGCTACATCGACGTGCCGTTGGCGGAGGATGCGTTTGACGGGCTTGTGGTGACGTTAGGTTCGGCAATGCCATCAGAAGCCCGGGAAGGCCTCGAACGTCGCGTAAAGGAATTGGTGCCAACAGCCGTCATTCAACAGTGTGCGATTAGGGTCAGGCCTAGGTCCTAAAAAATATCGCTTCCGATCCGCGGCCTGCTGTGAGTCGCGCGGCAGACGCGTGGCGAGCGTCCCTCCATGTGATCGACTGCGAGTAGCCTCCGCCCGGATGCGGGCCCTACTGACGGAGGGGATTTCTTGCTAAGGAATCCCATTTTGATTTCCAAGAATTCGTCGATTGGCGCTTCTGCTGCTGGACGTGGTCGCAAGCAATGTAGACCTTTCGGCCAAGGTCGCCTGCGCCGCGTCCAGATAGGCGCCTTCGGTGGCGACGGCGGCCTGGGCGTGCTCCTCGGCGGCATCAAAGAGCGGAAGCCCAGCAACGCTGCGCCAGCCGCCGGCACGTCCGGGGGGCCCTGCTCGCGGGCGCGTTGGCGCAGTCGTACACCAAAGCTGGCCCACCCGCTATCCAGGTGGCGGGTCACAGTTATTGGGTGAGCCGGTGTGCAGATAGGCGCGGATGCGCGCCAGCGCGGGGCGATCGCCGCCGCTGAATTCGTCGGCGGCTTGGTGGACGTCCAGTTTCGTCATGCGCATGGCCATTGAACTATCTCGCGTCCGGGCGCCCTGCCCCGTTGATTGCCTACTGGCGATAAGTGATGATTATCGACGTAGACACCTGATCTCCTAGCGTAAATTACATACTGGGAAGAGGAATTTTCACTACTTCGGCCATGCCGCAACTGCCAGTCATCTGGTCTTGCCAGAGCAACTATCCCAGCGAGCCGTCAACGCGGTGCGCGAATTGCTCGCCGAGGCAGCGGCGCCGAACATTACCCGCAGTTTTGCCACTGCCCGGCGCTATTGGGCCGGACGCCCGGCTGCTCAAATAGCAGGTGCCAACTTTGCCCAAAGACCTGACTACTACGGTAGAGGCGTAGGGCTATGTCCCTAGGCCACGATACACTGCTAACGACGGAAATCGTGGATGGAGCCCTATCGTGCAGACGCCCTATGTGCCGCATCGCTTCGGCCAAGAGGTCGAAACAAAGCTTCGTAGTCGGATGAACTGGCTCACAGCTGGAGTTGCTTCCTCCATTGCATGGCCGCAGGAGGACGTTTGGGTCGTATACGGAGGTAACGACTACATACTGCGTGGTCTAGCGAAGAACGGCGAGGCATCCCCTCCCGGAATAACCGTTCCATGTGAGCGTGCGGGGATCGACGAGGCTTTGTCGAGAATCTACCAATTTGCATCAGTGCTCAGTTGGTTTCACCAGGGCTACGTGGATGTCAGCGGACATCTTTGGGGATCTCACCCAATCTTGTACGGCGACCGACGTCACGTCTTCTCGACAGGCGGCACGTACTCCGTTAGGGCCTTCGATTGCAATCATATGCCATTAATCGAAGGCGACGCCACGCGCAAAGCGCTCGCATTCTGGCGAGAAGGTCAACGACTGAGAGGCGTTCATGACAGCTATTCATTTTTGAGCTTCTATAAGGTGATCGAGTCCCAGTTCAGTAGAGCAACGTCACGGCAAAAGGTTGAATGGATTCGTTCAAATATCGAGCATCTCTCGGGTGACGCGGCAGCTCGCGTCGCGGATCTGCGAGATGAGGGGCGCGACGTAAGTCGGCATCTTTTCGAAAGCGGAAGATGCGCAGTCGCACATGCAGCAATGGAGGAGGAGATTATTGATCCGGACATTCCCCAGGACAGAAGAAGACTACGCGAGGATCTGGTGGTAATGGCTGGCTTAGCCCATCGCTACATTGCTAATGAGCTTGGCGTTCCGGACCGATCCGTCCTGTACCGTACTCGAAATAGGCTTCAACCGTGGGATCCAATGTTCCATTCCGTCACGCTCCGGCAGCTCAGGAGCGGCGAGTATCCCGATGATCTGGCGAATTTTGAGAATCGGATTGTCTCCATCGGCCTTTGGCCGGACGGTGCGATTCATGGAATGGAGAGAATGATCGTGCGCGTCCAGTCGGTGTCAGGGGGTGTGATAGAGGCGGCATTAGTGAACGAGCGCGAGACAGTGATTGTGGCGGCTTACCTGGACTTCCCTCATGGAGTGGCACATATCAGCATTGAGCGCGGCGGCGTCAGAACCGGGGAATTGCCGCCGCTCGAAGAAGACTTGAGGGCCTTCTATACGCTCTATTACAATGTTCTAGGAAATCGCGTTGCAGAATTGACTATTGATGGCTTTGAGCCGGTGGATTGTGAAGTCGTCATTCCTGTCAACATGATGCTTACATTGCCTCCCTATGAGGCGATTGAAGCTACAGTGAGTGAAGTTCTTGCAAAGTATGGGCATGCCCCCGTCGCCGGAGCGCCAACGCCCCCCAGTCACAATTGACCGCGGCATGGCGGTTCTGGACGGAGTCTGGAAACGCTGCCATCGGCCGCCGCAGTCCGCCTTGATCGGATGAGGACCTGCCCTACCCCCGATAAAGCGTCCTAGTCCAATTCCTGACGGCTGATCACCCGCTATGTCTCGGGCCTATCAACCGGAACATCGATAGGTCTGATAGCGAATACGCAGGTAATCAGCTGCGGTGGGGTCTAGCTTGTCGCCCGAATCATCAGCATCGGCAGCAATCTTATGACCGAGCGCGACCAGGAGGAGGCGCGCTTGGAGCACATTACGAACTGTCAGCAGGGCACCAAGCGATGGGAACCACTCCAACTCAAGATTTGCGATCCGAGCCTCTAACTCTGAGCGGGTGGCATCTCGGGACGCTCGCCCTAGGACGGCGTAGTGTTTGGCGACGGGATGGTCAAAGGCAGTCACCGGTAACCAGCCATGGTATGCGTCGGCCTCCCCCAGCCCGTAGTTCCATGCATCCCAATAGTCAAATATCATCTTCCACATAAGCTGTGCCTGCTGCGCGGTTGCGCAACGCTCAAACTCAGCCAGCAGCTGCTTCATCGGTTCAATGCTATGGAGGGAATGCCGTAACGGCGTCTGTTCAATGAACACGCGCCAAGCTGCTGCATCCATTCGCGACAGCACTCTTGCAAACGCGCCATCGATCGAGGGGCGGCCGCTTGGCAGGCGCATGGCCTTTACCCAGCCGGCCCACAGCGGTGAGCTGGCCATTTGGAGCAGCAACTGCTCTACGCGCTTCAAGCTTTCTGAATCCGTTGTCGTGCTGGGTAGATCCTCGCGATATGTGGACAAGCCGAGGAACTTGATCGAGGCTGATGAGGACTCAGCTGCCAAGGTGAGGCCATCCTCTTCAAGCACCAATAGGGCCAGCATGATCGCTAGCGCGCTCCGCATCGACTCAACGGCATTAGCGCAAGCGACTGGGTTTGTTGAAAATAGGAGCAAAACAGCAACAGCAAAATCGAGCCGCCATTCTGGCATTACACCCCTTCGAAGATAGACGATACTTTCAAAATCATGGTCTCTGACAGCGCTCTCCAGGGCCGACAGCTGATCGCGGTGGTCGTGCGAAGTCCACTCGAATATCTTAGTAGACTCAATCATCGCAACTAGTTGCTCCTCAACAGCGGCGATGCGCACCGCGCGCACGTACTCTCGGAGTGTTGTCACGGTGTAGGCAATGATCCCAAGAGACGCGAGAAGTACGCGAAGCGCATTTCCTTTAAGCGCACGCTTCTCAACGGCAGCAAGAGTCCCTCGCCATGCCACCATCCATCGGTCGCGATCAGCTTCGATCAGGTTCCCTGAGTGTGCGAAGTGCTTGATGAACGCGAAGTCAGCGTCCAACTCTTTGGCAAGTGTCTCAAGTTTGCTTGCGACCTCGCCCTCAGTCCAGTGTGCGCAAGTCCGTAACGCCTCTTCGGTAACTGAAGGTAGCTGTTGCCGCCCTTGTTTTTGGCATTCCAGTAGGAGTGTCAACACAGCGGTAGAGGCCTGAATCATTTCGTGCTCCATACATGGTTGCGAGGATTCGCCAGCGAGTTCCAAAGAGACAAAAAGGCGCTCGCAACCGCATTGCCGTCGGCAACCTTTTGGAGAACGTGATACCTCTCCCCTAAACTATTGACGGATGTGCCCAGTGACCATGCCTGCGCGGGCCCGTCCTGCTGCGGAAAGATGAGGAAACGATCATGGAACGGCCAGCCGTCATCACCTTCGCGGCTCCGGAACTCAACCTTTAAGCCTTTGCGGTTGCCTGCCGCGTTCTCAAGTAGCTGTGCTTGTCGCCGCAGAAACGCTTGACGTCTTGTTGGGACGCCAGTAATCCTGCTTTGAGTGGTGATGCCTGTGCCGCTTAGGTCTACGCCGTTCTGATCCAGCTCTTGCGTATCCCCGGCAGTTGATCCCTTCAGCGAGCAGATTCGGCACGCTATAGGCTCCTCTCCGGAGCCAATTGCTCGCAGGTCCGCGTCAAAATGTGGACTACGAAACAAGATATCCAACACATCGCTAGCGTTGAGGAATGGATCCCACAGCCACGCGCCGAGGCGACCGTGGGCACGTACAAGCTCCAAGACGGCGTGAAGCGCTTCGCCCTTTCCCGCACCTGTCTCGCCTCCAAACTCAGCGAAACTCTTGGATTGCCTGATCCTTGCAAGTTGCCTTTGCCGGTCTCTCTTCACGTGCCATCCGTGGCGTGGATCTCGCGCCTGGTCGCCTATAAGGGTAGTTTCTGCAGGCCTTTGAAGGGGTACCCGTGTCGCAGTATGCGAACCGTTGCTGCCGATCTTTTCGAAATCGCGTACATCGCCAGCATCTTGAATGGAGATCGAAAACTGCATGCTCTGAATGAAGTAAAGGTCAGTCGATGCCCCCACAAGCAAGCGATATTGATCATCCCAGACGGTGTAACGAATACCGCCATGGTGCGTCGGAAGGGCCAACCTTTGCTCGCCAGTTACTAATTCCGCAGCATCAATAGCTTCAACCACGCCGTCGTGTATGATTTCAGCCGTCAAGCGGACCGGACGCGCTGGCGTGTGAGGTTGCCATGCAGCCCGGATCATAAGGTCGCCATGCTCTGACCTGCGTGCTGCGAAAACGACAGAGGTCACGGGGAGCTGAAGAATAACGTTTCCCAGCCTGTCGGGCAGGCGACCCAGCTTCCATGGCACGTACGGGGCGATCATGCTGGAGAGCTCTTCCTGGAGTTTTGGTGACATAGCTAACTCTCTGACGCTCGCCTTTTCGCCATCGAATAGCTCCAAAACATGAGAGCCTGCCCAGAAATTGTTCTTCAGGATCGTATTCCAAGGATTCTCAGCCGCAGAATCAGCAGGCATGAACTGGGCGCGAATCGGCGACAGGGGGCCGACGCACAGTGGTGCCGCCCCAGGCTGCCATTGCCCGGTACGTGCGTACAGCTCAATCACTTCCCCAAGCCTTGCGACAGAGATGCTGTACCGGATCAGTCCAAACTTCTCTCCGGTGGACTTGAGCATCAGAGGCCGTCGGCTCAGATACTGTGGCTGGGAGAGCTGTGACTCGCGTGGGTCACCAACGAACATGCTTAAAACATTGACGGGCAACTGGCTAGTGGACGGTCCTGTCGGAATTTTGACGAGCTCTGTGACCTCAAAGCTCTTGTAGTCTCCAATCACACCGGGCGCTGTAAGGCGGTTTAGGTGCTCCAATAGTTGTTCTACAGTCCATGTCATTTCCGTACTCCGCTACGCTCTTCCAGTGGGCTTCGTGAATGGTAGAGTTTTACTTGAAGGTCTTCCTTATGAGTGCCTGTGCACGAGCACATCGCTGAGGAGACCAGAGGCTGCGCCGGCACGCCAGGCGACAAACGAGGCAGGCCATCAGGTGAACTCACGTAGAGAGCGGGAACGGTTTCGATCACTTCGCTATTTTTGAATCCTTGGACAAACAATCATATCCGTCGCAGCAAAAAGCGCGAAATCGAAACCACGAGCTAGCACCCATCCTGGCAACCGCCTCCCGCCTTGAGTCGAGTCCCGCCCGCCGTACCCGCGATAAACATCCATTATTGTGGGCGCGAGACTCATTCAGGCCGCAAAGCTGCCTCCAGCAAATTGATGTAGGTATCCAGTTGGGTCCGGACCACCGTCAACACCCAGCCAGCCGCATACATCAACACCATCGCAAAGATCAGCAACCCACCCACCAGATTCACATCGAACGCCCCCGCCCAGTCTCCCCACTTCCAGTTGCGGAACTGAAGATAAAGAGCAATCAGAACTGGGAACGGCCCCAGCCTCTGTAACTCACCGTACATGAGCCCCATCCTTTCCGTCATGCCTTGGCGAAGCGCAGTCACAAAGCGGAGGCGCTCTTCTCTCTGGTTGTGTGGGAACTCCCGCAGCGATTCGATCAAGGTACGCCAGTGATTGAACTCGCCGTCCATTTCCTCAGCATGAGACAGTCGAGGTTTCGCGTACTGACGCCACTCACGCTTGGCAGTGAGTACTCCGCCGACGACAAATCCTCCAACCTCGATCAGGAGGCATATCGACGTGACCACGGCGGCGTGTATCGAGGGAATGGCTGAAGGGGGCGCGGCTCCAGCCAGCAAGCCGACACCAGCGGCTAATAAGCCTAAACGAAACGACCACTTCTCAGCCCGAGAGGGCTTCGGGTAGATGCTTTGATTGGCCCACAATTGAACCTGCTGATACAGCCAGGAATAGGTCAGCTCGCTCGATTGGGCAGGTATGCCCTGGTCAGCCCCACACCGCACCTGCATATCCATTGCAGTCACCCCGATTCGTTTTGAACAACCGCGCCGCCTCGTGCGGACGGCCAAGCGTCTGGCCGATCATACCGTGGAGAAGGCCCGTAAGTGCACCCACGACGTGACTTCCACCGTGCCGCTCGCACTCTCAGATGTTGCACTAGCAGTTGGTTTTCCAGGTCGTTGAGACCCACTTGTACGGCACAGAGCCCCGGCGCCAGATCATTTCCTTGTCCGCCTCGCGGAGCAGGCGCGGCTCCCCAGTCGGTCGAATGTGGGTCAGCAGATTCGCGCGCCTACCGTCCCAGCCTGGTTGCAGGGACAACGCGCCACGCCTCCCCGCCGACCGAGATGTACTGGACGTATTGCGAGACCGGGCGACCCATGTCGTACCAGGTGCTGAAGAACATGTGAGTGGCCACGACCGACCAGGTCGATGAAGCCGGGTCGTAGTCCGTGACGACCGGAATCAGGCCCGATCGCAACACGGGTGGCCTGGCAGGGCCGTCCACCTGCGCGATCCGCAGTGTGGTCTCCTTTGGTTTCCAGCCGGTTGCACCCATCGCGATATCCCGTGTGATGCTGCCCCTCGCAGTGCTTTTCACCACGATCGGCCGGCCGTCGGACAACCGCACCTCCTCTTTCCACGACTCACTAATGCGGCTGCAGTCGCCCATCGTCAGCACCAGCGTGCACAGCAGGATCAGGCGCAACGCGTGGACCTAGGCGGTGGTCGCCCTGCAATGTTCATGCTGAGCCTCCCTACATCGTCAGAGATCCGTCATCTGGCCATTGCCGGCCGGCAGCAATCACGGTCAGGACTTCGGGTTGCGCGAACTAGAACTCCGCTTCCTTGCTGGCAGCAGGCTGCAGCACTTGCTGCCCCACATCATTGCCGATGCTGAGGAACCCGATTCCACCCGACAGCCCTTGTGCTCGCATGGGCTGCGATTGGACGACCGAAGAATAATCCGCAAAGAAATCAGGCTTGCGCCATTGCGCGGAAATCGATTCGCGGCTGCCGCCCAGAGCGTTGTTCCACGTCACCGCTCTTTCTGCACTGGGCGAGCCGAACTTGCGCTTGAGCAACTCCATCACGCGCGGCTGCGCCTCGAACCCGGTGGTGTTGAAGCGCAGGGCGATCACTCGCCCGTTGCGCAGTAGAACCAGGCCGCCTGCACCTTCCAGAGAAAAAGCGTCATCCGCGCCCGCGCCGATCGCCATGCCGATGGGCGCCACCCACGCCGGGAACTCATCCGTGGCGAAGACCAGGTAACCGTACTCGCCTGCCGCGAACTCGGTATTGCCCACAGCCATGTTTGTCGTGCCGGGCGCGACGCACAACCCTGTTGCCGGCGGGGTTGCCTTCGGCGGTTCCGGCGGCGGGGTCATCAGCTTGTTGAACGCCCTGGCCCCAATCCCTTTGTTGCTTCTGGGGGCAGCTGGAGCAGGCACGGATATCTGGCAAAGGGGAAGCGCCAATGGTGCCCCTAATTTGATTCCGAAAATGTCAGGTTCCGCCGCAGAGACCGGGACGGTAGAGGCCATGGACAGTAGAACGACAAGCGAACTGGCTGCTGCAGTGAGACGCATAGGGCAAATCCATCCTGGATCATGGTTGAGGGGGAGTATATCCCCTATAGGAGGCCTGACTCTGGCGAGTGGTTTGGGCTCCGCTCAGCCGGGCAGAGCCCGGCTCTACGTTGCGGCGGGTGGCATCGCGCGCAGGATCGCCTCGACCCGGCGGTCCAACGCTTCGCGTTCGGCATCGGATCCCAACCGTCTACGTGTGGCCTGCTCGAAAGTGCCCTCATAACACCAGCCCTGCAGCAGACACAGCCTGCTGGCAGGCGGGTTCTCTGGTCCGCATTCAAGGCCCATCCGGCATGCCGCGACCTGCCAAGCGCGTCCGGCGAGCTCGCCGTCGGCCAAAGCCGTGTAGGGCTCGGCGACTTGCATTCCGAGGAACTCACCCATGGCATCACCCAAGGCGAACATCGCCACTGGATCGTTGGACGCCAGCACCTCTTCCAGCAGGGCAGCCGCTTGCACCTTACTCAGTGGTGGCTGTGGATTGAAGACGGTCTCCGCGACCCGTGCAGGCAGATCGCCGCCTTGTGCCGCCTGCGCATACAGTAGGCGCATGTCTTCCCATTCGATCGGTGCCCCGTCCTCCACGGCAGCGCACTCCTGCAGAGCGTGTTCCAGCAGGTACCCCAACACGGTCGCCTTTTCTTCGGTCTCCGCGCTCCGGATGCTGCGCTGGATCCGCTCCTTGTACTGTCCGACGTTTGGATTGATGTACATGCACCTGTCGTAGGCCTGCGCGAGCAGACGCTGAGAGGCTGGGTCGCCCGCGTCAGCGCGCTGCTTCAGGGCCAGGAACCAGGCGCGCTGGGGGCTGGTCTTGGTGGAGTCAGGCCTTTGCGAGGAACCGGCTGTAATTGGCTGTGCGGGCTCGTGGGCCGGCGTCTCCGCTTGGGCGGCATGGGTGGGGAATGAGGTGGGCTTCCATGTCAGCCACACGACCAAGGCCAGGGATGCTGCCGCCAGTGCCAGGAAAATGCGCTTTGCTGCCATGAACCCATGTTCGTCCGTCGATCGTCCCTCATCTTAGCGTTTCACACGGAACGCCATTACGGCAGCCGGGGCGTCGCTGCCGGCGCCCCGCTTGTTGGTGCTTATACTTGGCCCATGCCTCCATCCACGCACAACTCCACGCCCGTTATGAAGCTCGAC
>Ga0055531_10002382_pt1 | contig 12633 bp, 11 predicted proteins | sample AraplaCvi_mCL_r2_FD_55008 | JGI IMG/M metagenome (GOLD analysis project Ga0055531, IMG submission 55008) | Arabidopsis root microbial communities from North Carolina, USA - plate scrape MF_Cvi_mCL_r2 | ecosystem: Host-associated > Plants > Roots > Endosphere | place: USA: North Carolina...
CCACGGGCTGCCGGATTCACCGGAGGCGTTGGCGCAATACGATTGCATCGCCGCGCCCACCTCTTCCGGACAGGTCGAGTGGCAGCTCACGGGTCCGGAGGGTATCAACAGCTTCACCGTGGCCGGTCGATTCCACGTTAACTCGCTTCGGGTGCAGTTGGATGCCGCGCTGGCCGGGCTCGGGATTGCACTGCTCCCCACACTCGTGACCGCCGAGCACGTGCGCGCGGAAAAGCTGATCGAGGTGTTGCCGCATTACAGCACCGAGAGCGTCGGCATCTACCTGGCCTACCCCAGCCGGCGGCAACTACCCAAGGCCGTGGCGGCCTTCATCGACTTCACAACGCTCAAGATGATGGAGGCAGGATTTGTTCATCCCATGCGAGGCGCAAGCGCGGACGACTGACCGGGTACGATCCGCGCTCGACGCAACATGCCGCGTTGCCCTGATCGTGTCGCCGCTACACAGATTGGCCTTGGATCGTGTCGCCGTCCGACAGTGCTCGTCCAACTGCCAATCAGGGTGCTGCCAACCAATTGATTCAGCGGCGAATCCTTGTGCGACATCAATCAGGATTACCGACACTGGCGCGGCTTTTCCCTACATCAGGCCGCCGTAGCCTCGTCGATATCTCTGGCACCCCCCTCGCACAGGAAGTGCCCGCATGAACCTCGATTTCGGGAACATACGCCAACTGCGTCGTCATTCGCTGGAGCGACGATGAAATCTTCCCGGCCGGCGCATATCCGATCGAGGCGCTCGAGGAGCAAATGAGGCAGGCCGACTTCTGCGTCGCCATTGCGAGCGCGGACGACATCGTCCGGGCAAAACACCGTCAGCAGGCCGCCCCACGAGACAACGTCATCTTCGAGCTCGGATACTTCATGTCGAGCATCGGTCGGCACCGGACCATGCTCCTGGTGCCTCGAGGCACCGACATCAAGATCCCTACGGACTTCAAAGGCATCACGCCTATTTCGTACGATGACAATACGACCGACCAGCCTCTCTCGTCGGCGATGGGGCCTGCCATTACACAGATCAAGAAGACCATCGACAAACTCTCGGTGCGATCTTCTCTCCAGGCCGCGAAGTAATCTCGCAGCGGCGCCCACTCCGGCATTCACTGTGGGTCGCATGGCGACCTACAGCCTTACCGCACACTGCGGCAATTCAGCCGTCTTTTCGCCTATCGATTGCCGGATCGCGCCGCCTCTGTCAGCCCAGCCGCGAGCAGTTTGTGGCGTTCAACGTGGCCGGGCTGTTCGCCGTGGCGGGCCTGCTGGGTCTGCTCCCGTGGTCGGTGCTGGTGGCGATCGCGTCCTTCGCCCACGCTGCCTCGGACCTGGCCCACCACAACCGCTCACGCCTGGTCAAGATTCCGCGCTGGTATGTGCCGTGGTGCGGGGTGATCGATGTGATCTTGGGCGCGGGGTTGCTGGTGATAGGACCCGTGATGGGCTGATTTGAGCGCCTGCTACCGCGCATGCGCAGTGATCGTGGGCGCCGCTCACTAATTCTGGCCGACGCTTGCGTTGCACTGAACCCACTTGCATCCGGGGGCGCACGGTGCCGGGGGCGGGCTGGTCCACCCGATCGAGATGGATTCGAGATGACTCGGGCCAGGCCGGTTGCACGCAGTGGCTACAACCTCACCTTTCGCGACGACAGTGGCATCCAATTTCGGCATCCAATAGCCGTGGTCCCATCCGGCAACCATATGCGCGGACATGCAGGCTGACTTCGGGTGACCGAAGGTGTTGTCGTGGCCAAAGGAATAGACCAGCCGGGAGTAATTGGGAGACGGGCTGGGAATCCGGCCTGTACTCGCCGATTTTGCCCCGTGATGCGGTACCGAAATCGCAACGTACTTCGGTGCCAAGTGTGCCTGTAGGAACTGATAATCGACATCGCCGGTCAAGAGCCAACGTCCGCCTGAGTTCCGAACGTCGTGAATTTCCATGGCCATGCCCGAGCCGTTGCGATCTTTACCATCGCCCCTCAAAAGTCGAATGTTGCGACCATCCAGCATCGTCACCCATTTGGACTGCCAAGGGCCGGCAGCCATCACATATAGCCGGCCGCCCGCAGCCAAGATGCTGGCCGCAAAAGCCATGTGCCTGGGCCCGATAGTCAAATCCAGGGGCACAATCCATGATCGCCGTAAGAAAGCGTCTTGATCGGACTTTGGAGCAAAGTATCTGGCGCCTCCCCAATGATCGGTGTCCCAGTGGGAGAGCACTATCGGCGCTTCGACTGAGCTACACAGCACCAAGTCGCGGGGACGCGTTTTCGCATTCGAGTAGACGCCGCAGCCGATGTCGTGCAAGAGATGCACGCGCCCTACTTGGTCGAGCAAGCCATTGGCACTGCCTTGCCCGACGTCGTAAGCCGCCCATGTCGACGCCTTCCCCTTGCGCAATTCCCGCTCCAAATCATGATCGGAGGCTATGGGCCAGCTGCGCATTGAAAACGCCGCCGCAAGCATAGATTGGGTTGGTGGGGGCGGGGCGCCCGTTTCGACCACCGATGCCGGCTGTCCGGGAGCAAACAAGCCCGGGAATACCGTTGCCGGAAGGCCGTCGCCTCGATCAGGGCTCATAGCTAGAAGGAGCCAACCTCCCGCGGGATCTGAAGGGTCCCGGGCCTGAAGGAGCTCGGCGGCGCGTCTAGGGCTGGTAGAGACTTCTATCTGATACAACTCCAACCCGTCGAACATCTCGAGCAAGTCGCCCCAGTCGACATCGCGACCGCCGCGCAGGACGCCTGCCCAGGCATCCGTCCACTCGTCCGCCGGCAGCCGCTCGAGCAGTGAGTCCGCGCTTCGGGTCGACACAGCATCCAAACCGATGATGATTTGGCCGTCGTCGCCCTCGTCGACCGAATCGACCCGAGCGTAGGCACGCGTGGGGATGCCATCGGAATACTCGTGCGTTGCGGAACCAAAGTGTCGATTCACACGCTTTCCCCTCAGTCGGGCTACCCCGTTCCTGCAAAGGCAGCAATGACGCGCGGCCGAGGCACAAAGTCGCCTTCATACAGATCCGCCGCGCAACTCATCTCAGCCCACCTCCATCTCCACCCACAACCCCGGCTCGTCGCTCCGCCGAACCGCCCGGACCGACCCCGACGGAGCCTTGAACGGCACCCGTGCGCCTGCGGCGTGTTGCGGCCACGGGTCATCTGCGCGGATCACGCGCTTGCCAGCGTGTGCATGCAATGCATCCATGATGTCATCGAACGGCATCGCGCCCCAATGCACTTTCTTCGCGTCCTTCTGGTTCGTTGGGATGAAGGCCGCAAGGTCCGGGTCGTTCATCAGTTCCAGGCCTTTTTCTTCCAGCGTCGCGTTTTCACTGCCGTGGTGGCCCACTTTCAGTAGCACTGTGCGGGCTAGCAGGTCGGGGCCAGTGACCTTGGTGTCGCCTCGGCCCCACGCGACATCTTGCCAACTGAGCCAGTTACCGACCTGCGCATCCGCGGTGAACAGCAGCACGCGACCCGTGTCGATGAACTCGAAGGCGAGCACGACGCTGGAGTTGTTCGTGCGGTCGTCGAGCTGGATGGCAAGCTCGGCGCTGGCGCCGAGCCAGTCGGCGTCGATGCGGCGTTCGGGCGCGTTGAGGTAGTGCTCGTCCATCAGGTCGCGGACGCGTTTGGCGGCATCGTCATTCGGCGCAGTGGTACCACCCAGCAGGGCCTGCAGGTCGGTGCCCATGTTCGGCTCGAAGGGGGCGGCATCGTCGGCGCCGGCGCCGTCTTCGGACTGGAAGGCGCTGATCAGCGCCTGGGCGCGCGCGGTCGCGGCGCCCAGGCCGTACATCTCGCCCTTTCGCTCGCGGACCTTGATCAAGTCTTCATCGCGTGGCGGACCCAGCACGTAGATGCGCAGGTTGGGCAGGCCGGGGAGCGTGAGCGGAGGCTTCGACGGTTCCAGGTATCGCACCTTGGCCATCGCTTCCAGCGCCTCGCGCGCGGCGCGCACTTTCTCGCCTTGCAGGCCGAACTGGAAGCCCATCAGGCTGTCCACGCCGTCGCGCACCGCCGCCAGGTGCGGCGTGTCCATGCCGGCAAGGCGCACCTGCGCGCCTTGTAGCGCCGCCAGTGCCTTGCCCTTGAACTTGTCGAGGGCTTGCGCCTGGACGTCGTCCGGGTTCTCGGTCCAGCCCAACCAGACTTCGCCCACGGTGATGTTGGCGAACGCGTCGCGCGCGGTGTGGAAGCCGGAGAGGTGGTCCCAGTGTTCGTGCGTGGCGACGACGACGTCCAAGCGGCAGTCGGTCACCGACGCGATGTCCGCGACGATCGCGTCGATCTTTTCGCGGCCGCCGGAAATCGACGTGTGGATGCCACAGTCGATCAGCACCCAGAAGGGATCGCCGTCGTCCTTGTCAAAGCGCAGCAAGTGGCAGTCGCCAATGCCCTGGCAGTAGAACCGCACGGTGGCCTGCGTGGGAGAGACGCTCGCCGCGCGCCGGGTCTTCTTCGCGGCTTTCTTGGTGGCCTTCTTAGTGACCATGCGTCGCCTCCCGGTCGGCATGGATTAGCGCGAAGGGTTCGGCAGTGTCGCCGCCGAAGTACAGCTGGCGCAGCGGCGACAGGTAGCCTCGGCCCATGGTGTCGCGCTGGCGTTGCTGGCGCGAGGCGCTCGCACTGCTCTTGAGAATGCTGTAGCGGATCTCGCGCTTGCCCTCGCGTGGATCGATTATCAGCGTTGCGCCGCCGCGGAACCAAGTGAAGCCCTTACCATGATCGTCGAGATCACGGAACAGCGGCTGCCGTTGCGTGATCACCGCGACAATTTCGTAGCGGAACGTTCCGTCAGGGGCAACGCGGCGCGCGAAGCGTACGTTGTGGACCTCAAAGGTTGTCTCGCCGGCTCCCGGCTTGCTGTGGACGCTGCCGTCCGCGTTGTAGCGCGGCAGGTTGGGCGCCAGGCCGAATTCGCGAAGCACGTCCGGGTGCGCGGAAAACATCTTGCGAAGCGCGCGCCAGAGATGCCAACGGTTGTCCTCGCTCAACTGGAAGACCTGCGAGCGGTTCAGTTCCTTGTTCCAGGGAATCTCGACCTTCTTGAGGACTTCGTCCAGCCACGCAGGCTTGGCTTCGTCGAACGTGCCCCAGGCCAGCGTCTCTTCCGAGATCGTGCGCACGCCGGAGGGCAGGATGCCGTGCTCGGCGAAGGCTTCCATGATCGCGACGCGGCAACCGTCGCGGTCCTCCGCGTCGAGGTCGCGGTCGGCTGTGATGATCGCGCGCAGGTACTCGCCGAAGGTGATGTCGACCGGCGGGCAGTAGTCGAGCGCGCGGATGCACATCTGCAGGAAGTCGGCGGCCGTCTCGCAGGTTTCGGTCGACAGGCGCGCGACGAGGTCGGGATGCAGCGCGCCGGCGGGGAGTTCACCCGTTCCTCCGGTGGCGATGCGCACCAGATCTGCGGTGCGGCGCGCGACGACGCTGACGAACGCGTCGTACACCGCGCGCACCAGGATCGAGCCGCGCGCATGCGGCTCGAGGGTAGTCGCGTAATCGAGCTTTGCGGCGCCCGAGCCGACGTAATCGCGCAGCGGCCCATGGCGGTTGGCGCCTTCGCCGAACTCCTTGGCTAACCCACCCAGCAGCTTCGCCGCCGTGAGGTTGCCGCGCGCTTGCGCGATCTCATAACGCACGAGCTCCGTGATCGTGAAGTGCTGGAACAGCGCGATGATGTCGGCGAATGCTTCATGGAACGCCACGACATCGGGGTTGGAAGCCTCCTCGAATCGACGATGCAGTCCGTCCAGCAGCGCGTGCGTCATCTCGTGCGCGATGATGTCTCTGGACAGACAGGTGAACACCATCGAGCCAGGTGCGACGCTGTCGTCGCGGCTGGAGCGCGCCTGGAAATAGCCGAACAACACGGCGCGCTTCTCGGGGCTGTAGTAGGCGTTCTCGTCGCGCAACGCGTGCGGGTACAGGCGCAGGCGACGTGTTTCAATCTTGTCCTTCGCCGCCCAAAGCGCGGGGCGACCGAGCGCTCTTTCGAAGTGACGACTTGACGGACGTCATCCCGCCACGCGCGCATCGCACTAACGTCCCGGCCACCCCAATGCGCCAGGAGCGCCCACATGAAATCCGCACTGAAGCTCGTTCCCCTGCTAAGTCTGCTGCTTGCCGGCTGCGCCAGTTCACCCATCGTGAAGACCGATGCCGATCCTTCGGCGGATTTCGCGGCGTATCACACCTACACCTGGGTGCAGAAGCCGAACGACATGCCGCCGTTGCAGCAGCAACGCCTGGTCGCCGCGATCGACGCGAAACTGCAGCAGCAGGGCTGGACGCAGAGCGCGACCGGCCAGGTCGCGCTGGTGGCGAACGTCGCCACGCGCGAGAAGCAGACGCTGGACACGTTCTACAGCGGCCCGACCTTCGCCGGGTGGGGCTGGCGCAACCCGTGGCGCATGGGGCCGATGGCCTACGGCCCGGGCTGGGGCGGTCCCGGCTGGAACACGGGTGATGCGACGACCACCGTCAACACGTACACCGTCGGCACGCTGGTGCTCGACATGTTCGATGCGAAAACCAAGCAGGCGATCTGGCGTGGCACGGCGTCGGGCGATGTGCCCGATTCGCCGCAGAAGCAGGATGCCGCCATCCAGGCCGGCGTCGACAAGATGTTCGCGACGTTCCCGGACAAGCCGGCTTCCTGATCGTTCCGCACGGCGCCGAGCATGCGGCGCCTCTTCAAGCGAGATACTTACGCCCATGGAAACGCGATACACCCCGTCCGGCGTGCGCCTGCGCCTTCATTCCGATACCTCGGACGAGTTCACCGCTGCTGCTTCCGGGCGGGCCCGGCATCGGCTCGGAAAGCCTGCATGAACTCGCCGATGCGATGGACGTGCCTGGGCAGATCTGGCTGGTTGATCTGCCCGGCGACGGATCCAATCCGGCGCCGGCGGGTGTCGACGCCTTCGCCGCATGGCCGGACGTGCTGACCGAAGCCGCAGACGCCTTCCCGGGAAGCGTCTTCGTCGGGCATTCCACCGGCGGCATGTACCTGCTGGCGACGCCTGCCCTTCGCGGGCGTATCAGCGGCCTGGCGCTGGTCGATACCGCGCCTGATTGCACTTGGCATGCCGAGTACGTCGCGATGACGCAACGCGACCCGCTGCCAGCCGTCGAACGCGCAGCCGAGGTTTACGCGAACGACAAAAGCGTTGAGAACCTCGCCGCATTGGCAGTGGCTTCCGCCGAATGGAACTTCACACCGAAAGGGCTGGATGCCGGTCGCGCCCTGCTCGCGCGAATGCCGTACAACAGCGCCGCGGTGGAGTGGTCGGATGCGAACTTCGACCACACCTACCGTGCGCACTGGTGGCCGACCGATATCCCGGTACTTCGCCTGTGGGGCGACGACGATCGCATCGTCAGCCAGCGCGGCTGGGCCACCCCCGCGTACCGCACACTCAATGTGATCGAGCGCGAGATCGCGGACGCGGGTCATTTCCCGTGGATCGAGAATCCTGGCGCGGTCAGCCACGCCTTTCATGACCTCGTGGACTCCCTCCGCGCGGCGTCGATGTTTCGGGATCGGGCGGAAGGCGGCACCCTCGGCTGATCCGATGGGATTCCGAGCTGACTGCACGTGACGATAACGGCGCCTAATCCCCTGCCCTGCACCTATGTACGCTTTCGGCCAAAAGTGATCACGACGCTCGCGCAAGTTGCGCCGCTTCCAGAAACAACTCGCGCGCGAAAGCTCGGGCTCCTGTGACATCGTGCACAGAACGGCCGTAAGCGCTGGTGGCCAGCTTGGCTATCCTTTGAGGAAGCCGATGACTCAGCGGCCAGTTATCACAGATGTAGCGAGCGACGGCCTGTTTCTCCGGCGATAGCAGATGCATGTGCTTCTGCAGTAGCTCGATGGATTGCGCCGGCATGCTATTTCCGTCCGAGTGTGGAACTTCAGCCTATGGGTTGGACGCCCGTCGGCTCGCGTCGCGTGCGTCTGCAGCGTAACGATCCGAACGACTGCTTTGCGTCGAACGCGGACTTTAGCACTGCGGCCCGCCGCCTTCCGGGTGCGCTTCGCTTACCCGGTTATGCTGGCTGCGCCAAGCTCACGTCTGCACGCAAGGAAGCCCCACTAGCTGCGCCGCAGCTGGCACGCTTCGTGCCACTCGCTTGGCCGACGGACGGCATGCGTTCTAGATGCGCCGCACCGCAAATGCATGAAAGATTGCGCCTTGTTGTCTTGCGCTCAATGACACAACAGGAGGCATCTCAAATGGAGTTCCTAATAGTCGTTGTAGTGATTGCAGTCGCGGCCTGGTTCTTCTTGAAGCGAACAAGGCAAACCGCTTCGCCTGAAGGCGGGACACCGGTGGCGGATCTGCCCGGAACAGGACATTACGACTTCGACATCGTCGGCGAGTCGCACTACCAAGATGCGCTCGAGCTCATTTGCGGTGGGCGCGATGAGGAAGGCGCCGAGAAGTATGTGGAAGCGAGCCTATACCTAGAGGACACCAACCCGCACGATAACCAAGCGGTGAGAGTCGAGATCGACGGAAAGACAGTCGGCTATCTATCTCGAGAACACGCAAGGTCTTACCGACGGCAGCTCCACGCTTCGGGCCACCCTCGGGTGATTGGGGTTTGCAAAGCAGTCATCGTTGGCGGGTGGAGAGGCGATGATGATGACTGGGGGCACTTCGGCGTGAAACTCGACATACCCGTGAAGCACGTCTGAAGGCCCACGCAGAGTGACACTTCATCCCTCCTATCGCCTCTAGGATGTTCGAAGCTTGGTCCGGTGTTAGGCCGCTTCGGGACGAAAGCGGACATTACCGTTCGCCCCGGCTTCCGCCCTGCCCAATGTCCGCTAGCGCAGTTCGACTTGGTCGATCAGCACCCCGTAGCCGGCAGCTTCCATTTCCTCCAATGGAACGAAGCGCAAAGAGGCAGAGTTGATGCAGTAGCGCAGGCCACCCTGATCACGGGGGCCGTCGTTGAACACGTGGCCCAGGTGGCTATCGGCGTGCGCAGAGCGCACCTCTGTACGCGACATGCCGTGCGACGTGTCGTCGACTTCGCGGATCGTGTCGGGCTGGATGGGTTTGGTGAAGCTGGGCCAGCCGCAGCCTGACTCATACTTCGCCGACGAAGCGAACAACGGTTCGCCGGACACGATGTCGACGTAGATTCCCGGTCGCTTCTCCTGCAGCAAAGCCCCCGTGCCGGGACGCTCCGTAGCGCCTTCCTGGGTCACGAGGTACTGCTCGCGGGTCAGCTTATCAACGGCTTCAGGGGTCTTGCGATACTCGGCCATGGTGGGCTCCAGTCTGGCGACGTGGAACGTAGATGAGGGCGCAGGAGCAAGAGATCAATATGTGGAGCCTCGGAATCCGGACGAAGTCACCGCCCTGAACGCCGCTCCCGGCGTGGTGCATCTCGTGTTCATCGACGAGTTGCCTTTCAACATCATCCAACCGCAGCAACGTCCGCTATCGGCCAAGGGCGGACATCGGAGGCTGCCTAAGTTCTTGGGCATCTCCGACGAACGAACCCATCACCGGGTAGTTTGACCGACGTGAGCGTTTCGCCGTCTTGGGATAGCTTGAAGTGTTCCGTGGCTACCCACGTCTGCCCTTCTCCAGAGAGATGAAGGATAAGGGCTACTTCGTCTCGCCCCTCTGAAACCACCGCCTTCACGGGCCCACCGCTTTCCCAATAGGTGATGTGATTCTTTCCAATGCGCAGCAGAGAGTCGTTCTTATCCGTTCCACAATCAGCCAGCGACGCATTCCACTCGCCAACAAATCTGTCCGGGATGGCCGAGGCGAGATCCGCAGCCGAGGCATGCGACCAAATAAGAATCAGCGAAGCTGTGGCCAAGGAGCGCATAAGTCTTCTCATGGTGTTATCGCTGATCGCATTGCGGCGCGTTGCGGGCGAGCGCTAGAGAGCTGAACCCATCCGAGAGCTGGAAGGTCTGCCAGCAACTGTCGCCACCTACAGCCGGCATCGGCGATTGACGGAAAGTGCCAGCCAAGCGCGTGCCCCCGTCGTCTGACTCCAGTGAACCGAATTCCGCCGTCACCTTGGCGCCAACCAAGCGCGCATGGATGGAGAACTTCACACCATTCTGCCCAGTGAGTTCACCAGTCACTTGATTGCCGGTCCGCGTCAATAGTGCTCGGCCAGACGTCACTTGCAGATCGCTCGAGCGAGTGACATAGACGAACTGCCAAGCCTCCGGGGTGGTGGCTTGAGTGGGTGTCGCAGCTAGGAAGAAAAGCAGTAGCGAGCTCTTCATATCCCCCCAAACGAGCAATAGAGCGTATGACCGCTATGGGTCGAAAGCGGACATTAGCATCGCTCCCGATCGGCCCTATGGCCGCGTTCGGCCTAAAGCGGACTGCGCTCAACCCATCCTGCCTGCTCAGTGCGCGGCCTTGTACGAGAGCAGGGGCGCGCGTTCTTCCGGCTTCGAGTCGGCGTAGCTCAGCAACTTCGCCACCTGGGCAGGTTCATTCGCAAATAGACTGCACGCGCCACTCGCGTTCGTACCCCGCTGCGCGGCGATCTGCTGCATGTCGTTGCGGGCCCACGCCTCGGCGGAAGGACGCAAGGACTGCCAGTCATGATCGAAGTCCGTTCCGCTCGTGCGGAAAATGGCATCGGCGGTGGACAGCTCTACCCCATGCCCCTGCTGGAACGCTGTAATAAAAGGCGAGATGTCGACGCCGACATCCGTGCAGTAGCTCGCGCGTGCCGAGCTGTTTGCGCGGTAGAACGTTGAGAAGCCCACTGCAGCCAGAATCTGCTGATTCGGCACGCTATGACTTTCCATCCTCGCGTTGTTCCGCTCTGCGGCCACGCGTGCAGCCGCCTCATCTGGCGGAAGGTCTGGGTACTTCCTGGCAGCAATTTCCTCAATCTGCCCCAGTTCGTTCTCGACGATGCCCGTGCCCGGTTGCTTTGCGCAGGCGCTGACGGCAAAGCACATAAGGGCTGCCACGCAGGAAAGTCCAGCATAACGTACAGATGCGTGGTTCAAAGATTTCCCCTGGTGATGTGCAGAGTCGCGCGGGTAGCGCCAGAGCTCGCCTGCCCGAGATTAGCACTGCGGGACCGGGCCCGCGCGGCCGCATGACCGCTATCGGCCAGAAGCGGACGTCAGTTAGTCAATTTGATGGGCGGCCGGCGAGCAAATCGACCGTGCCCTGGTTCGCCATGGGTCGGTCGAGCGCATCTTGGGGTAGACGATCGTCCTACTCCTTCCGCGCCGCCGGAATGAACTGCTCGCGCACTGCCTTGCCGAGCAGGTCCGGCGGCAGCAGCCCCTGATCGAGCAGGAAGTTGTTGAACGCCAACCGGTCGAACCTGTCGCCCAGCGCCACTTCCGTTTCCATGCGCAACTCCAGAATGCGGCTGTAGCCGTAAAAGTACGCGCCCGCCTGGCCCGGCGAGTTGAAGGTGTAACGGTCAAGTTCCTGCTTGACCATCGCATCCGACAAACCCACCTTGTCGCGCAGGATACGTCCGGCGTTCTCGCGATCGATCTGCCCCAGGTTGATCATCGGATCGAGCATCGCGCGTGCCGCGCGCATGAGGCGGAACTGCAACGCGATCAGCTGCCCGTCCAGCGGTTCGTACGGCACCATTTCGGCCTCGGCGTACAACGCCCAACCCTCCACGTTGACCGAATTGAACGCAAACATCGTGCGTGCCAGCGACACGCCGCGCTCGATCATCGCAGTGAACTGCAGCTCATGGCCCGGACGTCCTTCGTGCGCCGACAACGTCCAGCGTGCCGCATCGTAGCTGAAGTCGTCGTAGGCCAGCGCCGCGCCGTCCGCCGTCGCCAGCGAGACCGGAACCACGAACTGCCCCTGCTGCCCGGTATTGCCCACCAGTGGCGCGGGCAACAGGTGCGGCGCGGATACCACGGCCGATTCGGCCTGCGTGCCCACCCGCATGATCATCGGGCGGTTCGGCACATCGACGATGCGTTCCTCGCGGATGATCGGATCGATCGCATCGATCACCTTGCGATAACGCGCCTCGAGCTCGTCGTTGGCGATCGCGTCGCGTTTGAGCGCGCGTACGACGGCGACATAGTCATGGGGATCGGCCACTTCCAGCCCGTGCGCCTTCGCCACCAGTGGCGCGAGCTGCGCCATCGCCGCTCGCGTTTCCATGAACTCGACCTGCGCGCGACGCACCAGCTGCGCGGGGTCGATGTCGATGCCGATCTGTCGGAGCTGGTTGGCATACAGCTCCGCCGGCAGCTTCGTATCCATGCGTGCCTGCGGCAGCACGCTCGTGCGCGCCCATTGCGCGTAGGCCTTCAGCTGCATCTCCATTGCGGCCAAAGCGGGCTCCGCGCCGGGCACCTTGTACTTCGCGAACAGGTCGCGGATGCCGGCGATGTAGGTGTCGACATTGCCGAGTGCCTGCTCGACTTCCAGTTTCGTCGGACGAAGCAGCGCCGCATCATTGGCGCGTTCGGCATAGCGCGCCTTCGCGAGTTCGGTCAGCGGGGTATCCTGCGCGCCCTGCCCGACGTAGTTCTTCAGGCGTTCCAGCGCCAACGCGCGACGCTCCGGCGGCGTCTGGTCGGACAGCAGCGTGCGCACGCCATT
>Ga0055531_10002383_pt1 | contig 12630 bp, 15 predicted proteins | sample AraplaCvi_mCL_r2_FD_55008 | JGI IMG/M metagenome (GOLD analysis project Ga0055531, IMG submission 55008) | Arabidopsis root microbial communities from North Carolina, USA - plate scrape MF_Cvi_mCL_r2 | ecosystem: Host-associated > Plants > Roots > Endosphere | place: USA: North Carolina...
CGGGCCTTCATCGATGTGGTTGAAGCAGAAGGATTTTCCGCCGCAGCCCGGCGGACCGGGCGATCGAAGGCCCTGCTTTCCAAATACGTGCGCGAACTGGAGGACGACCTGGGCGCACTGCTGCTCAACCGCACCACCCGCCAGTTCTCGATGACCGAAGCCGGCCATACCTATTACAGGACCGCCGCCGATATCCTGAAGGAGATCGACAACCTCGCCGACCTGGTGCGCGAGAACAATGCCGACCTCAAGGGCCGGCTGCGGGTTTCCGTGCCCCGCACCTTCGTCGATGCGGAGGTCGGTCAGTCGCTGATCGATTTCGCCAAGAGCCATACGGAAGTATCGCTGGAAATCGTCGCCGAGGACCGGTTCGTGGACCTGATCGAGGAAAATTTCGACCTCGCGATCCGCATCACCAAGCTTGAGGATTCCGGCCTGATCGCCCGAAAGCTCTCCGACTTCCGGGTCTATACGGTGGCGACCGCAGATTTCGTCGCGAAATACGGCCCGCTCGAACATCCGCAGGACCTGAACCGCGTCCCCTTCATCATCGACACCAATTCCCGCTGGCACAACAATGTGCGCTTCACCGACAAGGACGGCTCGACGATTTCGGTCGCCGTCAGCGGCCCGGTCGAGATCAACAGCCCGCAGGCGACGCTGCGTGCCGCCCGCGCGGGGCTCGGCGTCGCGATCATCCCGGATTTCATCGCCAATGCCTCGATCCAGTCGGGTGAGCTGGTGACGCTGTTCGACGACTATATCGCCAAGGATCGCGGCATCTATGCGGTCTATCCGCATCGCCGCTACCTGCCGGCGAAGGTCAGAAGTTTCGTCGATTTTCTCTCCGCCTGGTTCCGCCGCCAGCATTGACGGACCCTGGCCCGGCGCGCTTTCCCGCGCCTTACCGCAAATGAGGTAATGCCTCCGCGAGATGTCGACCTATTGGCCGGCTTGCCTCTGCCTGTTTCCGATCAGCATAGTGCAGCTCAGGTTGACGAGGTCCGGACACCGCGGAGGGTCGATATCCATGCAGAAAAGCCTGGCGATGTTCGTATCGGCCCCGGTGATCGAGGCCGGGATCGGCACGCTGGTGCTCGACAAGAAGTTCGTCTCCGGCATGGCGCTGCATGTGCAGCACTGGTCGGGGCCGGTCACCTGCTTCATCCGGCGCGGCGCAACCGACATCCCCTTCGGCGGCCGTTACGACATCGGCGACCTCAATTTCCGGGTGCGGATTCTCGAACCCGAGGAACGGGTATCGGCGGATCATCTCGCCGATTTCGACCTCGCCCTGCTGTCGGGCGATTCCTATCTGGACCTTTTGCCGCCTGCCGTGATCCGGCAGGCAAAGAGCGCCGTCGTCTATTCGATCGAATACACCCACCAGACCCGGCTGCAGATCATCTCCCTCGACGACAGCAGAAGCCTGCCGCGGAAAATCTACGGCATGGCCTGGACGGTGATGCAGGAATACAAGCGCAAGCGCGCCTTCCGCGCCGCCCGCGGTATTCAGGCGAACGGTTATCCGGCCCATGCCGCCTACCACAACATGGGCGGCAGCCAGCTCCTCTATCTCGACAACCGCATGAAGCCGGCAATGTTTGCGACACCGGAGGAAATGAACGCCAGAAAACGGCATCTCCTCGCAGGCGAGCCGTTGCGGCTCATCCATTCGGGACGGCTCGAACCGATGAAGGGCTCGCAGGACCTCGTTCCGATCGCGAGAATGCTCAACGAACGCGGCGTGGATTTCACGCTGACCATCTATGGCGAAGGAAGCCTTGCCGGCGAGATCGCCGCGGACATCCACANGCACTGGCTNCAGGACTGCGTCTTTCTCAAGGACCCGGTCGATTTCGAGCGGGAACTCGTGCCGCTGACGCGCAACCGTGCCGATATCTTCCTCAGCTGCCACCGGCAGTCCGATCCCTCCTGTACCTATATCGAGACGATGGGCTGTGGCGTTCCGATCGCCGGCTACGACAACAGGATGTGGTCGGCGCTGATGGCCGAATCGATGGCCGGCTGGATCGCCCCGCTCGGGGATGTCGGAGCNATGGCCGATCGGATCGAGGCCCTCGACAGGGATCGCCCCTCGATCCTGGAACGTGGCGAAAACGCGCTTCTGTTCGCCAAGGGCTGGGATTTCGAAAGCCAGTTCCGCAAACGCATGGAGCATCTGGAAAATCTCACCCGGCACTAGACGCAGCCCCCGTTCGAGTCGAAATTCCGTCTCATTTGCGCTGCACTGCAAGGGGCGGACGAACCGGGGGCCACAGGGCGAATGCGATACCGAGTCTTGACCATAGCGGCACTGGCGGCCGCCAGCATTCCCCTCCCCGCGCTCGCTCATCCGCATATCTTCGCCGAGGCACGGCTTGAGATCGTCGCGGGTACCGACGGCAATGTCGCCGAACTGCACAATGTCTGGCGCTTCGACGAGGTGTTCTCCTCGAGCGTGCTGCTCGACTTCGACAAGAATACCGATCTGAAACTCGACGCCAAGGAACTGGCCGCGCTCGGCGAGGTGATGCGCAAGTCGCTCGCCGACTACCACTATTTCACGACGATCACCGTCAACGGCGCAGTCGTCGGAGTGCAGAAGCCGGACGTGATCCATGTCTCGCTCGACGGCAACCAGCTTCTGGTCCTGTTTGCGGTCAAGCCCGAAAAGCCGGTGCCCCTCAAGGGCCGCCTCACCTTCGGCATCTACGACCCCTCCATGTACACCTCGATCGACTTCCCGACCGATGGCGACCTGATCACCAAGGGCGANGGTTTTTCCCATTGCCAGCACAAGGTGGTGAGACCGGATCCCGACGAGGTTATCTCNCAGAACAGCACGTCGCTGACCGACGCCTTCTTCAACGATCCGACCGGCACCGACATGTCGAAACTTTTCGCCACCCGACTGGAACTGACATGCTGAAGACAAGCAGTCCGAAGACCCGCATCGCGCTTTCCTCTTCCGTCGTGCTCCCCGTTCTTCTCGCCGCCCTGGCCGTCGGCATCCTGACGGCAGGTTCGGCGCATGCGCAGTCGCCGCTCGGCGTGGGTTCGGCCGAACCTGCCTTCTCCATCGGCGGACCGCTCGGCCCGTTCTTCGCCTGGATCAATTTTTACCAGCAGTCCTTCTACAGGGCGCTGACCGGGTCGCTGAAGGCGATGCGCGAGGACCCCTGGGCGTTGTCCGGCTTGATCGGACTGTCGTTTGCCTATGGCGTCTTCCATGCCGCCGGTCCCGGCCACGGCAAGGCCGTGATCTCCTCCTACATGATCGCCAACGAGATCGAGCTGAAGCGCGGCGTCGTCATCTCGTTCATCTCGGCCCTGCTGCAGGGCGTGGTGGCGGTGCTGCTCGTGGGTGCGGCCTATCTCGTGCTGCGCGGTTCCGGCATTACCATGACCGCGGCGACCCAGGCGATGGAGATCGCCAGTTTCGCCATGGTGGCGCTGTTCGGCGCCTGGCTGCTGGTGAAAAAGATCCGGGCGCTCCGGATGCGCGTGGTCAGCATGCCGGTCGCAGCCCCCGCCGGCATCGGCCGCGGTCCGACCGGGCTCAATTTCCAGGCGGTCGAAATCGACGATCACGACTACCAGGGCACCGGCGATTATTGCGAGGCCTGCGGNGTCAGCCACATGCCGGACCCGGCCATGCTGAAATCGAAGGANTTCAGTCTNCACGAGGCCTGGTCGGCGATCATCGCCGTCGGCCTGCGCCCCTGTTCCGGTGCGATCCTGGTGATGAGTTTCGCGCTGCTCAACAGCCTCTATCTCGGCGGCGTCCTGTCGGTCCTCGCCATGTCGATCGGCACGGCGATCACCGTCACCATCCTCGCCACGCTTGCCGTCACCGCGAAAGACCTCGCGGTGCGCTTCGCCGGCCCCGGCTCGCGCACGGGAAGGCGGATCACCCATGCGATCGAGATCGGCGGCGCGCTGTTCGTGCTGCTGGTGGGGCTGTCTCTGCTCGGCGCGGCGCTGCAGGCATAGCGCCTTTCTTTCCAGACGGCCGGCTTCTCAGACGACCGGCTTGCGCACCAGGGTGGCGCCGCCCTTGCGCATCAATTGCCGGCATGGCCGCTCGATCGCCACATGCAGCAGCCAGGACACCCCGATCACGACCATGCTCGTCACCACGGTCGCGACGAGGTTTCGAACCGCAAAGCCGGCATTGCCGAGCCTTGCCTCGACCATGCTCCAGACGCTGATCGCCCGGTAATGGGTGAGATAGACGGCAAAGGAAATGTCACCGAGGAAATGCAGCGGCCGCGAGGCGAAGAAGCCCGAGAACATGCCGCGATCGGTGCTGAGACAGAAGATCAGCGAGATGATCAGCAGATAGGCCGGGAAATCCGAATCGTGAAAGGTCAACGTCAGTATCGCCAGAACCGCCACGCAGATCTGCACCGAGGTCCGCGATGCGAAGGACGCGGCGGCGGAATTGTTATGCACCCGCCAGACCAGCTGGCCGAGGGTGAAGCCCGCGAGGCAGCGGATCACCGTGAAGGGCGCGGCGAACAGGTCGAGCAGGCCCTGGGCGATGCTGGAGCCGATATAGTGACGGGAAGCCGCAAGCGTCAGGATGAGGATCGACAGGATCGCCCCGAGGCCGAGAAGTGCTGCCGTCATCCGGCTCGACTTCAGGCACAAAAGGCCGATCACCGGAAACAGCAGGTAAGCGATCACTTCCGCGCTGACCGACCAGGCGGGCGGATCGATGCTCGGCCAGTTGCCGAGCGCCTGCAGCATCAGCACGTTCGAGACGAACACGTCCGGCCCGATATCGAGCTGGAATGTCTTGACGAAGGCGAGCACGATAAACGCGAGCGTCACGGCGAGATAGAGCGGATAGATGCGGGCGATGCGGTGCCACAGGAAATCACCGAACCGGAAGGCACCCGACAGGAACGACGGCCCGTAGACATGCGCCATGACGAAGCCGCTGAGGATGAAGAACAGATCGACCGACAGATAGCCGTGATTGAGGAAGGTCGAAAACGCGCCGTCCGAGGGGATGCGGTCGAGCTCGAAATGATAGACCATCACGAACAGGGCAGCCGCCCCGCGAACACCCGTCATGGACCGGATTTCCGTCGACCTGATTTCGCCCATCGCCGTTTAAGCCCTCTAACGCCTGTAAAACAAGGCCGTGAGGGCAGCTTACAGGGGCGGGAACAACGTACAATCCGGCCATCAGGCTAGGGGGCTACGCCTTAGGACGGGGACCCGAGCCCGGAAGGAGCTGTCAGCGGCCGCGATTGCGCTGGTAGCGAGCCCGCAGCCAGAAAATCGCGAAGAAGCCGAGCAGCAGCGCCGAGCCGATGACGACGGCGAGCACCGGCGAAAACCGGGCGATCCACATCACGATCGTCGGCAGGAAATAGATCACCAGCCCGATCCCGACGAGGATCACCGCGGCAGCGGTCGCCTGCGATTTCGCCTCGGGCGTCATGCGCCTGCTCCCTTGGCCGCGGCTTCTCCGGCGAGCCCGCCGCGGATGTCCTCCAGCCGCCGTTTCTGGGTGCCGTCCGCCTCGAAATTGTCGGGCGACAGCCAGGCTTCGAACGCGGCCTTCAGGAGCGGCCATTCCGTGTCGATCATCGAGAACCAGGCGGTATCGCGATTGGCGCCCTTGGAAATGATATGCTGGCGGAAGACGCCTTCGAAGGTGAAACCGTAACGGCGGGCGGTCGTTTTGCTCGGCTCGTTCTCGTTGTGGCATTTCCACTCGTAGCGGCGATAGTCGAGCCCCTCGAAGACGTGTTTCGCCATCAGGTAATGCACTTCGGTCGACAGCGGCGAACGCTTCATGGAGGCGCCATGCGCGACCGAGCCGACCTCGATGACGCCGTTCTTGGGGTCGGGCCGCATATAGCTCGCCATGCCCACCACTTTCCCCGTCGCATTGTCGCGCGAGACGAGGGTCACGAAATTGGAATTGACGCGGGCGTTTTCCAGCCAGTCGCCAAAGGCGTTCACATCGGCGAAATCGTCGTTGGGGAAATATTTGAGAAGCGGATTGATGCCCTCGGCGCCGCCGAGCCCGTCCCACAGCGCCTGGAGATGGATCTCCCTGTCATAGGGTTCGAGCGTCACGAAACGGCCCTTGAGGGTGACGGGAGCCGGGGCGGCAACTTTGTAGTTCTTCAGATCGCGCATATCAGCCTCTTGCATCGCGTCTGAGGCTTAGGCCAGCGGCGGGGGAAAGGCAACCGGGCGGCCGGCCAGGGCTGGCATCTTCACTTTGATATGGACACGACCCCTGCTGTCTGCTTCCCTTCAAGAATAGATCACGGGAGTTGTCCAATGGCGGTCTGTACCTCATGCAATCGGGAATTCGGTTTCGGGGATCTGCGGGGCGGTGTCTGCCGGGACTGCCGTGCGAAGGCCGAGGCCGCAAGCATGGCATCCGCCTACCGGAAGATCGAGCAAGGTATCGTCTCGCCCGAAGATCTCAATGACCCGGCGCTTGCGAGGATCATCATCACCACCGGGAGCGACATTCCGGGCCGACAGATTGACAGCATCGTTGGAATCGTCGGAGCCGAGACGGCGTTGGGGCTGAGCATCTTCAAGGATATCGCCAACAATTTCCGCGATTTCTTCGGCGGCCGCAGCAAGACCGTGCAGTCCGCTGTCCGCGACGCCCGGACGGTCTGCATGATCGAGCTTCGCCGCGAGGCGATCCGCTTGAATGCCGACGCGATCATCGCCATCAAGATCGATTTCAGCGAATTGTCGACCGGCGGGGCCGGCGGCATCCTGTTCGTCGCGGCGACCGGCACGGCCGTCAAACTCACCGGCTGACCATGATCTCGCTGACGATAACGCCTTCCCAAGCCCGCCGGAGCGGGACTGGGATCGGAAACACAGCGAATTGACAGACGATGGCGCGGCTTCGCCTTACGCCTTCACCTTCGCCGCCGATACCGTCGCATCGATATGGTCGATCAGCGCGTCGTTCAATCCAAGCCGGCCGGCCAAGAGGTCGAGATAACCGCGTTCGGCGCGGGTATCCGGGTCGATGGTAAGGCGCGAAGCGGCGTAGATCTCGACCCTCTGCTCCTCGGTACGGGCAGCCGCGACCAGATCGTCGATATCGACCGGATTGGCGAGCTCGTTCTCGATGAAGGCTTCCGCCTCCGCGCCGAGGTCGACCGCATGCACCTTGTCCATGATGTTGGCGCGCTCGCCGGCATCGATATGCCCGTCGGCCTTGGCGGCAGCGATCATCGCCCGCACCAGCGTCAGCGCGAAATCGTTGGTGAGAGCGGAAGACTGCGGATGGAAAGGCGAATCGGCCGGCGGCGTCAGAAGCGGCTTGTCCGCCTGGGGTGCCGGCTGCGGCGCCGTCTGCGGCGACTGGCCGGACTGATAGTTCTTGTAGGCGAGATAACCGAGGCCGGCGATCGCCGCGATGCCGCCGACGGCTGCGACATTGCCGGCGATGTTGCGCCCGGTCTTGGTGCCGAGCACGGCTGCGAGGATCGCGCCTGTTGCGAGCGGGTTGTTCTTGGCAAGCTGGGTCGCCTGCCCTGCCCGGTCTCTCACGCTTCCCCCCGACATGCCGGGGATCTGGGACCCCAGAAATTGGTCGAGAAGCTTCTTCGCGTCGAACATCGCACATCTCCCTGTTGTGTTTCCGGGGAGAGATAGGCATTCGACTATGGAATTACAAAGGCGGGTTGCGGCGCTCCGATGTCGCGGCGAAACAAGGGATCGGAGCGGTTCACTGCCGGTTTTGGGGCAGGCCGTCGCCGATGTCGTAATAATCGCCTTTGTCGGCGACGAAGATATGCTTGTTCAAACGGGTCCCGGTCGGGCCGTCGAAAGCGCCCATGGCAACGGCGATCCAGTCCTTGTGCGGCGGATCCCAGAAAAGAGGAGCCGCAGGTGGCGCAAAACCCGCGCCGGACCTTCTCGGACGACTGAAACCAGGTGATGTTGCCGGCGCCACCGATCGTCAGCCGATCCCGCGCCACATCCGTCGATGCGAAATAGTGGCCGGAATGTTTCCGGCATTTCGAACAGTGACAGGCATCCGGCGCGGACAGTTCACCCTCGATCTCGAAGGTGACCGCGCCGCAGAGACATGATCCCTTGTGCATGCAACCCCTCCCGGCCACACCGCAAAGCCCGGAAACGAGGTCCGGCTATGCCTTCAGCGCCGCCGCTTCCGACGCGAGCTTGGTGATGCCGGCCCAGTCGCCTGCCGAAACGAGGTCCTTCGGCGCCACCCAGGAGCCGCCGACGCAGATGACGTTCGGCAGCGACAGGTAGTCGTTGGCGTTCTTCAGCGAAATGCCGCCGGTCGGGCAGAACAGCGTGCCGGCGAGCGGCGAGGACAAGGCCTTCAGGTAGGCTGCGCCGCCGGCCTGCTCGGCGGGGAAGAATTTCAGCACTTCGTAGCCGGCTTCGCGCAGCGTCATCACTTCGCTCGCGGTCGCAGCACCCGGCAGCAGCGGCACCGGAGAATCCTTGGCGGCGGAAAGCACGCCGGGGGTCACGCCGGGCGAAACGATGAAGGTCGAGCCTGCCTTGACCGCCGCTTCGTAGTCGCGCGCGTTCAGAATCGTGCCGGCGCCGACATTGGCGCCTTCGACTTCGGCGGCCACCGCCTTCACCGCATCGAGCGCGGCCGGCGTGCGCATGGTGATCTCGATCGCCTTCAGGCCGCCGGCGACCAGCGCGCGCGCCAGACCCACCGCCGACTTGGCGTCGTCGACGATCAGCACCGGCACCACCGGCTGCAGTTTCAGGATGGAAAGCAGCTTTTCGGTCTTGCCGGTCATGATGCGGTCTCCGCTAAAACGATTGAAACGTTGAGGTCGAGATACCCCTCAAGGCCGTCATTGTCGAGAAAAAACAGGGCTCCACCATTGAACGGGTTTGCGGCACGCGGAGTTTGCACTAGGGTTGCAACAGTGTGTAAAACTTCCCCGGATGGCGGGCGTGGCATGGCCAAGGAAATCGAACGCAAATTTCTGGTGAAGAGCGACGGTTGGCGTTCCGAGGTTTCGTCATCCTCGGCATTCCTCCAGGCCTATATCGCATACGGCGACGACCGCTCGGTGCGGGTGCGGATCATGGACGGCAAGCGCGCCAAGCTCACCATCAAGATCGGCCGGGAGCTGAGTGTCCGCGACGAATTCGAATACGAAATTCCGCTTGCCGATGCCGAAGAGATGGCCGTCGCTGCCGTCGGCGTGGTGCTCGAAAAGACCCGCCACGAGATCCGGCACCAGGGCTATACCTGGGAAGTGGATGTCTATGGCGGAACCTACAAGGGGCTCGTGGTCGCCGAGGTGGAGATCGAAGACGAAGGCGCACTGCCCGACATTCCCGACTGGATCGGCGAGGAGATCACCGGCGACCGGCGGTATTCCAACACTGTTATGGCGACCGAGGACTTGAGCGGAGAAATTCTGTAATGGCCTACCGTCTGCGGCCCGCCAAACCCTTTACCGCCGAGTTCCGTTCGGTTGCGGAAAGCCAGCTTTCCCACGCGATCCGGCTGCTCGAAGACCAGCCGGAAGGCCCCCACGAAGCGGTGCACGACGCGCGAAAACGTTTCAAGCGGGTGCGCGCGCTGTACCGGTTGGTGCAGCCGGACGCAAAGGCCTTCCGCCGGCAGGAAAACACCCGCATCCGCGACATGGCCCAGACGCTTTCGGCCGTGCGCGATGCGACCGCGCTGGTCGAGACGGTCGATTATCTCGCCACCCAGGCCGGTTCGGCGGAGGAAATGGCCGCGCTCGCCTTTGCCTCGAGGACCTTGATCGAGCGGCGCGACCGGATCGCCTCTGAAGAACACGACCTGCCGGCCAAGATGGCGGCCGCCGTGGCGACCTGCCGGGAGGCGATCAAGGCGCTCGACCATCTCGACCTCGACGACGATCCGGAAAAGACGGCAAAACGGCTGGCGAAAGCCTGGAAGAACCAGCGACAGAAGGCGCTGGGCGCCCTTGCCGGCTGCGAGGAACACGCGGACGGCGAGGTCTATCACGAGCTGCGCAAATGCGGCCAGACCTACTGGATGCATCTTTCGCTGCTGGGCGGGATCTGGCCCTCCGCCATGCTCGCCAAGCAGCAACAGGCAAAGACGCTGGTGGACCTGCTCGGCCACGAACACGACCTTTCGGTACTGACCGGGCTCGTCAACGAAAGCCCGGAACTGTTCGGCGACAGCGACACGCTGGCTCTGGTGCTCGGTTCCATCATCACCCGCCAGCAGGCGCTCAGGCACGAAGCGCTGGAAGCCGCCCACGAGGTGTTTGCCGACAGCGCCGAGACGGAGAGCGGGCTGATCGCCGTGCTCTGGGAAAAGGCCGCGACTGCGCCGCGCAAGGAGCGCCGTGCGGCAAAGCTGCACAGGGTGCATGAGGCTGCCGAGTAAAGAAACCGCGTTGCGCGGCGTGTCCTGACGCTGTATTTCAGCGCCATGACCGAAAACATCATTCCCACCCGTCCGGAGGCCCGCCCGGAAGCGACGGGCGCCTGGCTCGTCGCCGCGCTCTATCATTTCGCGCGTTTCGACCGCTATGAGAGCTTCCGTGAGCCGCTGCAGGCCTTCTGCGACGAAAACGGCATCAAGGGCACTCTGCTGATCGCCCGCGAGGGCATCAACGGCACCGTTGCCGGCTCCGACGCGGCGATATCGGGTCTCCTCGCCTACCTGCGCGCCCAGCCGGAATTTACCGGCCTGGAGCACAAGGAAAGCCGCGCGTCGAAGATGCCCTTCCTGCGCATGAAAGTGCGGCCGAAGAAGGAGATCGTGACGATGGGTGTCGAGGATATCGACCCCAACCGCATCGTCGGGACCTATGTCGATCCGAAGGACTGGAACGCACTGATCTCCGATCCGGAAACGATCGTCATCGATACCCGCAACGACTACGAGACGGCGATCGGCATCTTCAAGGGCGCCGTCGATCCACAGACCAAGACGTTTCGCGAGTTTCCGGACTGGGTGAAGAACAATCCCGGCCTGCACAACAAGCCGAAGATCGCCATGTACTGCACCGGCGGCATCCGCTGCGAGAAGGCGACCGCCTTCATGAAGGAACAGGGCTTCGACGAGGTCTTCCACCTGAAGGGCGGCATCCTGAAATATCTCGAAGAGGTGCCGCAGGAGGAAAGCCTCTGGGAAGGCGCCTGCTTCGTCTTCGACGAACGCGTCTCTGTCGAGCACGGTTTGAGGGAGGGCAACCACAAGCTCTGCCATGCCTGCCGCAGCCCGATCACCGCGGAAGAGGTGACCTCGCCCTATTACGAGGAAGGCGTCTCCTGCTCCACCTGCTACCCGACCCGCACCGAGGAAGACCGCGATCGCTACCGCCAGCGGCAGTTCCAGATCGCGCTCGCCAGGAAGCGCGGCGTCAAGCATATCGGCGGGTAAGCCTGCCCGCGCCGGTCCGGCCGGCGCGGGCGGAGGACCGCCGGCTCAAGCCGCCTGCGGTATCCGCGCGATCACCTTGATCTCGAAATCGAAACCGGCGAGCCAGTTGACGCCGACCGCCGTCCAGGTCGGATAGGGCGCCTCGCCGATCACCTTTTCCCGCACGGCCATCATGGTCTCGAATTGGGACTGAGGGTCGGTATGAAAACTCGTGACGTCGATGACGTCACGGAACGTGCAGCCGGCTGCTTTCAGCACCGCGTCCAGATTATCGAACGCAAGCTGAACCTGCTTTTCGAAATCGGGCTCCGGCGACCCATCCTGCCGGCTGCCGACCTGGCCGGAAACGAACAGAAGGTCTCCCGAACGGATGGCTGCCGAATAGCGGTGCTGTTCGTAGAGCGCGTGCCGGCCGGCCGGGAAGATCGCTTCGCGTGAGCTCATTGCTTCATTCCTTTTTGAAAGGCCGGTTTCCGCAGCCTCCTGACGCTATCGGGATGGCTTCGGCTCTTGGGTATCCGGCCTTGGTTGCGTCATACGGGCGCGTTGGCATACGCCTCGTATGCGTCCATATGCCGATATACGTCGCGTATGTCAATTAACATACGCAACGTATGCATAATGAAGAAGCATGGTATGAAGCCTGACGGCGGGAGACGGTTTGGCGTGTGCCACGGACAGATGGGGGCCGACGGTTCTCCGGTGAATAATCGCCAGCGGCGCTCCGCCGTCAGTCTTTCTTCTCGCAACGTAGCGCCTGCGCTATCTGTTGGTCGATGATCGCATGTAGGACGTCTTCGTCCTCGATGTCCTCGTGTCCGACAAAACGCGATATCTCGACATGGTCGTCCTCGAATACCGATATCTCAATGCGCTGGCCGACGATCGTCGCGGTGATGTCGATCGTATTGTCCCTGTGGCGCTCGATGAAGTAATGGATGCGCGCCTCGTCGAGCCGGCGTAGTATCTTGAACAATGGCGTCATCGGGTCACCTGGATCAAATCTGAGGCAGCACAGAGCAAGGCGGCTTCGGCGCTTTGTGGACAACTCGGAACGCCATGCCCGCGTGAAGCGTCTGGCGTTACGCCGCCCCGCTCAAGCCCCCCGGCAGGCGGTTGCCGCGATAGATCGCGTCGATCTTTTCCGATGACATCGGCTTGCCGAACAGGTAGCCCTGCAGCTCGTCGCAGCCGGTGAGCCGCAATTGCAGGGCCTGCGCCTCGGT
>Ga0055531_10002394_pt1 | contig 12594 bp, 9 predicted proteins | sample AraplaCvi_mCL_r2_FD_55008 | JGI IMG/M metagenome (GOLD analysis project Ga0055531, IMG submission 55008) | Arabidopsis root microbial communities from North Carolina, USA - plate scrape MF_Cvi_mCL_r2 | ecosystem: Host-associated > Plants > Roots > Endosphere | place: USA: North Carolina...
TTCGACAGGACCACGCCGGTCACGCCGCCGACGGTGAACAGGAAGATGAAGCCGATCGCCCACAGCATGGGCGTCTTGAAGCTGATCGATCCGCCCCACATGGTCGCGATCCAGCTGAAGATCTTCACGCCCGTGGGCACGGCGATGATCATGGTGGCGGCGATGAAGTAGGCGCGCAGGTTCACGCTCATGCCGACCGTGTACATGTGGTGCGCCCACACGATGAAGCCGACGAAGCCGATGGCGACCATGGCGTAGGCCATGGCGAGGTAGCCGAAGATGGGCTTCTTCGAGAAGGTCGAGACGATGTGGCTGATGATGCCGAAGCCCGGCAGGATCAGGATGTACACCTCGGGGTGGCCGAAGAACCAGAACAGGTGCTGGAACATGACGGGGTCGCCGCCGCCGGCCGGGTTGAAGAAGCTGGTGCCGAAGTTGCGGTCGGCCAGCAGCATGGTGATGGCGCCGGCCAGGACGGGCAGCGACAGCAGAAGCAGGAAGGCGGTGATCAGCACCGACCAGGCGAACAGCGGCATGCGGTGCAGGGTCATGCCCGGCGCGCGCATGTTGAAGATCGTGGTGATGAAGTTGATCGCCCCCAGGATCGAGCTGGCGCCGGCCAGGTGGAGGGCCAGGATCGCCAGGTCCATCGACGGACCGGTGTGGCCGGTGGTCGACAGGGGCGGATAGATCGTCCAGCCGCCGCCGAAGCCCCGGCCCGGGCCGCCGTCGACGAACATCGAGGTCAGCAGCAGCACCCAGGCGGCGACCAGCAGCCAGAACGAGATGTTGTTCATCCGCGGGAAGGCCATGTCCGGCGCGCCGATCATGATCGGCACGAACCAGTTGCCGAACCCGCCGATCATCGCCGGCATGACCATGAAGAAGATCATGATCAGGGCGTGGGCGGTGACGACGGCGTTGTAGCCGTGCTTGGACTGCTCGATCAGGCCCAGCAGGCTGACCGACGAGTTGGGACCGAAGATCTGGATGCCCGGCTCGGCCAGTTCCCAGCGGATCAGGCCCGACAGCGCGCCGCCCACCAGGCCCGCCATGATGGCGAACAGGATGTAGAGCGTGCCGATGTCCTTGTGGTTGGTCGAGAAGAACCAGCGCTGGAAGAACGGCGGCTTGTGGTCGGCGTCGTCGTGCGCGTCGTGGTGATCGATGTCAGCGGCGTGAGCCATCGGACTTAATCCTGCAATCGTATCTTAGGCCGCCGGCGCGGCGGGAGCCGCGGCCGGAGCGGAAGCGGGGGCGGCGGCCGGAGTCGCGGCGGCGGGAGCGCCGGCGGCGGGGGCCGGAGCGGCGGCGGCGGTCGCGGCCGGCGCGGGCGAGGTCTTGGACTTCACCCAGGCATCGAAATCGGCCTGGCTGACGACGTGGATCTCGATGGGCATGTTCGAGTGGTCGACGCCGCAGAGCTCCGAGCATTGACCGTAATAGACGCCGATCTTGTCGGCCTTGAACCAGGTCTCGTTCAGGCGGCCGGGGATGGCGTCGGTCTTCAGGCCGAAGGCCGGCAGGGCGAAGGCGTGGATCACGTCGGCGCCGGTGACCTGCACGCGGATCACCTGGTTGACCGGCACCACCATCGGCTTGTCGGCGGCCAGCAGGTAGGGCACGCCCTTGGCGTCGGCCTCTTCCTTCTTCAGCGGCACCGAGGTGATCTCGCTGATCTTCTGGTCGGGATATTCATAGCCCCAGTACCACTGGTAGCCGGTGGCCTTCACCGTCAGGTACGGCTTGGGCATGTCATTGTAGGCGAACAGCAGCCGGAACGAGAAGATGGCGATGATCATCAGGATCAGCACCGGACCGATCGTCCAGATGATCTCGACCGTGGTGTTGTGGCTGAACTTGGCCGGGACCGGGTTGGCCTTGGCGTTGTAGCGGATGACGATCCAGATCAGCAGGCCCAGCACCAGCAGGGTGATGGCCGTGATGATCGGCATCAGGACGTGGTTGTGGAAGCCGATCGCCTCGTACTTCAGCGGAGACGCCGCCTTCTGGAGGTCGATCGCGCCGGGGGTCGGCTGACCCAGCAGTTCGGCGCCCTTGGCGAGGGCCTCCCCCGCGAACACGCCCGAAAGGGCCATCGTCGTGGCGGCGACGGCGGCTACGCCCGTCAACTTCCGCCGCATCCCCTGAATTTGCGCCTTCATATCCCTCACGGCCCGTTTCGGCGGCGATTTGGCGTCGCGATCAACCCCACGCCGCGCCGACATGCACAATACGACCAGCGACACGGGACTTAGGCAATCGACTTCGTCAGGCGACGGGGAATCGAAGGCCGGCCCCGGCGTCTCTGGCCGGTCGCTGGCGTGCATACGCGCTCCAATCCCCGTTGCCAAGCGCCAGAGGCGTTCGCCCGGACGCCTTGCGCGGGCCTGAGGCGCCCCACCTGCGAACCACTCTCAACAACGATCGTTTCGAAGCGCTCGCGCTACGTATCATTACTAACATGTAATGCCAGCTACCTTGCATTGGACACTACCTTGCGTCACAAGAGTGCTCAGCAACGGGCCAGGCTCGGAGACCGCAACGTCGTGACGGAAGCCATTGAAGTTCAACTGAAGAAAGGCGTGCTGGCGCTGTGCGTGCTGGCCCTGCTGTCGAAGGCCGACAGCTACGCCTACGAAATCGCCAGCAAGCTCGCCAAGGACATCGATATGGGGGAAGGGACGATCTACCCGCTCATGCGCCGCATGCAGTCGGACGGCCAGGTCGAGACCTATCTGGTGGAATCCCAGAGCGGTCCGCCGCGCAAGTACTACCGCCTGACCGAGGCCGGTCGGGCCAGCTTCACGGCCCAGAAGGCCGAATGGGCGGCCTTCGTTTCCGCCGTCGAAAACATCCTGGGAGCCGCCGCATGACGCGCGCCGAATTCCTCACCCGCCTCAAGCGCGGGCTGGCCGGCATGCCCGCCGCCCAGATCGCCGACATCGTCGCCGACTACGAAGCCCACTTCAACGACGCCCAGGAGGCAGGGCGCAGCGAGAGCGAAGTGGCCGCCGCGCTAGGCGAGCCCGAAAGACTTGCCCGAGAACAGCGCGCCGAGCAGGGCGTCCGGCGCTGGGAGGAGACCAAGAACCCCTCCGCCGCCGCCAGCGCGATCTTCGCCGTCGTGGGCCTGGGCGCCATCGACATCATCTTCCTGCTGCCCCTGCTGATGGGCGTGCTGGGGACGCTGTTCGCCTTCTTCATGGCCGCCATCGGCATCTTCGTGGCCGGCGGCGTGGTGACCACCGTGGGCCCGTTCGCCGGACCGCCCGGGGGCCCCGCCGTGGCCTTCCTGCTGGGCATCGGCCTGATGGCCGGCGCCACCGCCCTGGCCGCCGTCACCACCCTGCTGACCATCGGCCTGGTCAACGGCCTGATCTGGTACGGCCGCCTCCACTACCGGCTGCTGAAGCCGGCCATCGAAACCCAGGTCTGAGGGGACCGCCATGATCCGCAACCTGACCATCGTCGCCGTCGCCAGCTTCGTGCTCTGCGTCGGCTGCTTCGCCGGGGCCTTCGCGCTCGGCGGACGCGACATCGTCAAGCACGGCTGGAGCTTCCCGGCCGACTGGAACATCGAGGTCAACGACGACAACGACCACATCCACATCGGGCCCGGCGCGTCGACCGCCGACAACGGCGAGACCACCACGCGGCAGATCGCCTGGAGCGGCTCGGACGCCCTGCAGATCGACGTCCCCGCCGAGGTGATCTTCACCCAAGCCGCGCCAGGGGCCGGCGCCAGCGTCAAGATCGTCGGGCCCCAGCGCCTGGTCGACCGGGTGACCCTGGAGAACGGCCGCCTGACCCTCCGCGACGGCGACGGCGACGGCGACGGCGTGGTCTCGATCCACGGCCACGGCGTCCATATCAGCCACGACAGCGACCAGCTGTCGGTCGAGATCGTCGCGCCGGGCGTGCGGACCTTCACCCTGAACGGCAGCGGCGACCTCTATCTGAAAGACTATGACCAGCCCGACCTCGTGCTGGAGATCAACGGCAGCGGCCAGGTCGACGCTCAGGGCAAGACCCGGAAGGTCGACCTGAAGGTCGCCGGCTCGGGCGAGGCCGACCTGCGCAGCCTCGACACCGGCGACGCCAAGGTCGCCCTGGCCGGCAGCGGCGAAGCCCATCTCGCCCCGCACGGCGCCGCCGAGGTCGAGGTGGCCGGCAGCGGCGACGTCTACCTGACCAGCAAGCCGACCGTGCTGAGCTCCAACGTCGCCGGCTCGGGCGAGGTGCACCAGGACTGGTGATCGATCGGGGACAGGCGCATGCGCCTGTCCCCGGCCGCATCTCGCCCGTCCGGCGTCGAATCGTCGCCGGGGTGATGACGGGGGCGGACGAAACGCTTACCTGTAGGCCCATGACCGCTCCCCTCACCGCCCCCTCCCTGCTGGCCTCGGCCAATGTCGATCCCGAGCGCGCCCGCGCCATCCTCGGCGAGGCCCTGGCCGGCGCCGACGACGGCGAGCTGTTCGTCGAACGGTCCGAAAGCGAATCCTTCGTGTTCGACGACGGCCGGCTGAAGAGCGCCTCCTACGATTCGGGCGAGGGCTTCGGCCTGCGCGTCGTAGCCGGCGAGACCGCCGGCTACGCCCATTCCGCCGAGATCTCGGAAGCCGCCATCGGCCGCGCCGCCGACTCGGCCAGGCTGGCCCGCCGCGGCTACGCCGGGGTCAGCGCCGAGGCCCCGCGCGCCACCAACGAAAGGCTCTATGGCGAGGACGACCCGGTCTCGTCGCCCGCCTTCTCCGACAAGGTCGCCCTGCTGCAGGAGATCGACGCCTTCGCCCGCTCGCGCGACCCGCGCGTCGTCCAGGTGATGGCCTCGATGGCCGGCGAGCGCCGCGTCGTCGAGATCCTGCGCGCCGACGGCCGCCTGCTGCGCGACGTCCGCCCTCTGGTGCGGGTCAATGTCCAGGTCACGGTCGAGAAGGACGGCCGGCGCGAGTCCGGCACGGCCGGCGCTGGCGGCCGCGCCGGCTTCTCCGCCTGGATCAGCCCGGACAAGTGGCGGGCCCAGGTCGACGAGGCCCTGCGCATGGCCCTGGTCAATCTCGACGCCGTGGCCTGCCCGGCCGGCGAGATGGACGTGGTGCTGGGTCCCGGCTGGAACGGGGTGCTGCTGCACGAGGCCGTCGGCCACGGCCTGGAGGGCGACTTCAACCGCAAGGGCATCAGCGCCTTCTCCGGCCGCATCGGCGAGCGGGTGGCGGCCAAGGGCGTGACGGTGTTCGACGACGGGGCCATCCCCGGCCGCCGCGGCTCTCTGACCATCGACGACGAGGGCACCCCGACCGAGCGCACCGTGCTGATCGAGGACGGCGTCCTGGTCGGCTACATGCACGACCGGATGAGCGCCCGGCTGATGGGCATGGCCGCCACCGGCAACGGCCGCCGCCAGTCCTACGCCCACATGCCCATGCCGCGGATGACCAACACCGGCATGCTGGCCGGAAACGACGACCCGGCCGAGATGATCGCCTCGATGAAGCGCGGCCTCTACTGCGCCAATTTCGGCGGCGGCCAGGTCGACATCACCAACGGCAAGTTCGTCTTCCAGTGCACCGAGGCCTATCTGGTCGAGGACGGCAAGATCACCGCCCCGGTCAAGGGCGCGACCCTGATCGGCGACGGCCCCAGCGCCCTCACCCGGGTGACGATGATCGGGAACGACTTCGACTTCGACCCCGGCATCGGCGTCTGCGGCAAGTCGGGCCAGGGCGTGCCGGTCGGCGTGGGCCAGCCGTCGCTGAAGATCACCGGCCTGACCGTAGGCGGCACGGCGGTCTAGCACGACCGGCCTGGGAGAGCTCACGATGGCGGCGGAAGACGGTCTTGGTCGCGCCATCCGGCTCGTGGCGGCGCTGAACCTGGCCTATTTCGGCGTGGAGTTCGCCGTCGCGCTCCACATCGGCTCGGTCTCGCTGCTGGCCGACAGCGTCGACTTCCTCGAGGACGCGGCCGTCAATTTCCTGATCTTCGCCGCCCTGGGCTGGAGCGCCAGGCGAAGGGCCCAGGTCGGCATGGCCCTGGCCGGCGTCCTGCTGGCGCCCGCCCTGGCCTTCCTCTGGGCCCTGTGGCGCAAGTACGCCGATCCGGTCCCTCCCGAGGCCCTGCGCCTGACCCTGACCGGCGCCGGCGCCCTGGCCGTCAACTTCTATTGCGCCTTCACCCTGGCCCGGTTCCGGTATCATTCGGGCAGCCTGACCAAGGCGGCGTTCCTCTCGGCCCGCAACGACGCCCTGGCCAATGTCGCGATCATCGCCGCGGGCGCCGCCACGGTGCTCACCCGCTCGCCCTGGCCCGACGTCGTGGTCGGCCTGGGTATCGCCGGCATGAACATCGACGCCGCCAAGGCGGTCTGGACGGCGGCCCGCGGCGAGCACAAGGCGGCGCGAAACCAGCCGGAACCCTAGGCCAAGACATTGGCCTGAAAGGGAAAAGCGCCCTCCACCCAGGTGATCGGCGGCAACATTTCACAAATGTAACCTACCTTTCGGTTTTGTAACTAGGCCTGGCGCGTTCGCGCCGACAGGGTCGCGGCCAACCAAGCGGGGGCTTTGGGGGGTTCCGCGTCATGAGTCTGGTTTCCGTCGTCTTCGCCCTGGGCCTGGCCGCGCCCGAAGCCCAGGTCGCCGCGCCGGCCGCCGAGGCCCAGCGCGGGGTGACGGCCTATCCGCCCGAGTTCTTCGCCGAGCAGCGTCCCAGCACCGCCCTGGACATGATCACCCGCCTGCCCGGCTTCCGGATGGACAGCGGCAGCGACGCCCGGGGTTTCGCCGGCACGGCCGGCAACGTGCTGATCAACGGCGAACGCCCGACCACCAAGAGCGAGAACCTTCAGGACATCCTGACGCGCATCTCGGCCTCGGCCGTCGACCACGTCGAACTGATCCGCGGCGGCGCGCCGGGCGTCGACATGCAGGGCCGCACCATCCTGGCCAATGTGGTGATCAAGTCGACGGTGCAGGTCGAGAAGGTCGCCAACATCCAGACCTATCTCTATCCGGACGGCCTGCTCGGCCCGCTGCTGGAATTCCAGGCCTCGCGCCGCGACGGGATCAACGAGATCGAGGGCTCGCTGAAGGCCACCGTCGACCGCACCGACCAGACCTTCGACGGCGGCGCGCGGGTGACCAGCTTCCCCGACGGCCGCCCGACGGTCCGCGAAGCCGTCAAGGGCTACGACCAGATCCAGAACTATGCGGCGCGCGGCGCGATCCAGCGCGCGGCGCCGGGGGGCAAGATCCGGATCAACGGCAAGGTCGAGTACTTCTCGTACGATCGCGACGTCGTCTACACCCGGTACCAGCCCGGCCCCGGCCGCCAGGACAGCGGCGAGACCGACGCGGACTGGACCGGCGAGTTCGGCGCCCGCTACGACGCCAGGCTTTCGCACCGCACCGACCTGCAGCTGGTGTTCCTGCAGAACCTGGGCGACGACACCTACGGCTCGACCCTGGTCCTGCCCGGCCGCGCCGAGGTCTATCGCGAGCGCGACAAGACCGGCGAAAGCATCCTGCGCGGCGAGGTCAAGCACCGCCGCTCCCAGGCCCTGTCGCTGGAGGGCAGCATCGAGGGGGCCTACAATTTCCTGGACGGCGACATCCGCTACGGCGTCAACGGCGCCCCGGTCGACATCGGCCCACCGCATGTGAAGGTCGAGGAGTTGCGGGGCGAGGCGGCCGGCAAGGCCGTCTGGCGGGCCAATCCGAAGCTGACGGTCGAGGCCGGGGCGCGGATGGAGGTCTCGCGCATCACCCAGAGCGGCGGCGTCGACGTGGAGCGCAGCTTCTTCTACCCCAAGCCCCGGGTGCTGGCGACCTGGAGCCCCAACAGCGCCGACCAGCTGCGGGTGCGGGTCGAGCGCGAGGTCGGGCAACTGGACTTCGGCGACTTCATCGCCTCGGCCGACCTGACGGCCGGCAGCCAGGAGGGCGCGGACGTCAATCTGGAGCCCCAACGCTCGTGGATCGGCGAAGTCGCCTGGGAGCGGCGGTTCTGGGGCGCGGGCTCGATCTCGACCACCCTGACCCACGCCGAGATCTCCGACGTCGTCGACTACAAGCCCCTGGCCGGCGGCGGCGACGCGCCCAGCAACATCGGCTCGGGCCGTTCCGACCAGTTCGTGATCCTGATGACCCTGCCGACCCAGAAGCTGGGGATTTCCGGCGGCCAGGTGAAGGCCCGCCTCAGCTGGTTCGACAGCGAGGTCACCGACCCGGTCACCTTCCACAAGCGCCGGATCACCAACGCCACCCCGTTCGTCTGCAACCTCAGCTTCACGCGCGACATGCCCGGCGGCAAGTGGAGCTGGGGGACCTCGACCAACTGCCCCAACGAGTACAGCCGCTTCCGCCTGGGCGAGGTCCGCACCCAGCGGGCCGAGCGGTACCTGGAGGGCTTCGTCGAGTGGAAGCCCAGCGCCGACCTGACGGTGCGCACCACCCTGTCCAACTGGAGCTCGCGCAACGTCACGCGCGAGCGGGTGATCTACAAGGGCTCGCGGGCGGACAACGTCGTCGACCGCGTCGAATACCGCTCGCTGCCGTTCGAGCCGTATCTGTTCGTCCAGGTCAGGAAGCGGCTGGGGTAGGGCCGAACGGAGTTCAATTCTTAGCGTACTTTCCGAAAGTCCGTCGCCCTACCTGATCGGTTGTGTTGCATCATTTGCCAAACGAAGGCGCGAAGCTAAGCTGCATCGCCTGCACAAGCGGCGGGCGACGCACAGAGGGGGTTTGCGTGACGCGAGTGTCGTTTGACAGCACGAAGAAGCCGCTTGAGGAGCTTCTGAAACAGGCGCACGCAGGCACGCTTCAGCTTCCGGATTTCCAGCGTAGTTGGGTGTGGCGCGACGACAGCCTCCGCGCCCTCCTCGCATCGGTCTCCCGATCTTTCCCGGTTGGAACCCTGATGACCCTGCAGACGGGAGGCGATGTCAACTTCAAGCCCCGTCCGATCGAAGGGGCCCCCTCGGCAGCCGCGGCCATTGCACCCGACGCCTTGGTGCTCGATGGCCAACAACGCATCACGTCGCTCTATCAGCTCACCATGCGTCAGGAGGTGGTTGCCACTCGGGACGCCAAGAAGCAGCCGATCCGGCGGTGGTACTACATCGACATGCGGGCCGCTTTGGATCCGCTAGTGGACCGAGAGGCCGCCATCATCGGCGTGCGGGAGGATCGAACGGAGCTGCGAGGGTTTGAGGTTGTTCGGGACCTCTCCACGCAAGAGCGCGAGTTCGAGCAATGCGTGTTTCCAACAAACAAGATCTTCGCCTCAGATCAGTGGCAAACGGACTTCGTAAATTACTGGAAGTTCGACCAGGAAAAAATGAAACTTTGGTTCAGTTTTGCCAATGATATTCTCGCAGCTTTCAAGCAATATCAGATGCCGGTAATTGCCCTAGACAAAGCGACATCACGGGAGGCCGTGTGCCTGGTCTTCGAGAAGGTCAACACGGGCGGTGAGAAGCTCGATGCTTTCGAGCTTCTCACCGCCATCTACGCGGCCAACGAATTCGACTTACGGGCCGACTGGCGCGGAGGTAGTGACGCGGGCGAGGGGCGGGCAAAGCGGATGGCCTCGGGCATCCACTTTCCGAAGAACGCGCTGACTCAAATCCAAGCGACCGACTTTCTTCAGGCAGTCTCGCTCCTCTACAGCCTAGACCGCCGTCGCGCGCACCAGGGAGCCAGTGAGGCCCCAGCCGTCACGGCAAAGCGAGACGATTTGCTTCGCGTCCCACTCGATCGTTACAAGGAACTCGCTCCTCAGATCGAGGAGGGATTTGTGGCCGCAGGCCGGCTCCTGTTTTCCCAACACGTCTACGGCGTGAAGGACTTGCCTTATCAGTCCCAGCTTGTGCCGCTCGCCGTGATCTTCGCTCACCTCGCGGAGTTTGCCGACAAGCACGATGTGAAGCAGAAGCTCTTGCGCTGGTGGTGGTGCGGCGTGTTTGGCGAGCTCTACGGGTCCGCCATCGAAAGCCGATTTGCCCGGGACGTCCAGGAGGTTCCTGCTTGGGTAAACGGTGGCGAGGAGCCAAGCACGATCCGGGACGCCACCTTCCGATCCGAACGGCTCGACACCATGACCACGCGGCTATCCGCCGCCTACAAGGGCGTGCATGTCCTGCTCATGCAAGCTGGGGCCCGGGATTTTCGTAGCGGTCAAGCCTTCAACCACACAGTATATTTCGGCGAGAGCGTTGATGTTCACCACATATTCCCTCGTACATGGTGCGAAAAAAACAATATAAAGAGATCCGTATACGATACAATCATCAACAAAACACCGCTATTCTATAAGTCTAACCGTATCATTGGCGGCTCCGCACCATCGATCTATCTAGAACGCTTACTTAAAGAGAAGGCGATCGAAACCATCGGGGAGCAAGACGAGGTGATCGCTACACACGGTATCAACCCAGCACTCCTTCGCACAGATAAGTTCGGGGCCTTTTGCGCCGAGCGCAGGGAAGCGCTCCTCAAACTAATCGAAGGCGCTATGGGTAAGGCGGCCTATCGGGGCGAGGCGGCGCCGGCGGAAGGCGGTCCCGTGGGTTTGGACGAGACGGACGAGGATCAAGAGGACGAGATCGTGGAAGATGCGGGCGCGCACAACGCCAGCGAAGTGGAGCCGGCCTAGCTGGCGTTGGGCGGACACAGAGGCGCCGCTATGCACTGAACACCCACTTCTCGGCGCTGCGCCGATGTTGTTGGCGCACGGCAAGCCCCCTGGGCTCCCCATCCGAGTCCGCAATCGCCCTACCTGTCGACGATCTTGATGATCCGCTTGGACGATGGACGGCCCGACAGGCCCTTGCCGGGGGCGTAGGTCACCGTCAGGTCGCCGCCCTTCAGGGCCGCACCGGGCTTGTGGCCCTCGGCCAGCAAGACGCGGGTCACGCGGGTCAGCAGGCTGCGGTCGCCGTCGCGGGCCATGCGCTCGAAGGCCTCGGCGGTGACGGTGGCGGTGTCGGCGACCAGGACCGAGGTGGCGGGGGTGGCGTCGTCGACGGTTTCGAACGACACGCGGTGCTGGGCCGCGCGGCTGGCGCGGGCGCTGGCCTGGACNAGCCGCTGGAACAGCGCGTTGACCGAGATGAACGGCGGCGGCTGGATCGAGCTGGCCCGGCCCGTCAGGGCGGCGGCGTCGCCGCCCGGCCGCTCGCGGGTGAACAGGGTCATGCCGCCCAGCTTGCTGGCCCGCAGCACCGGCTCGCCCAGTTCGTTCTTGTAGATGGTGTCGCCGCGCGGCGCCGGCTGGGGCGACAGCACCCAAACCTCGGAGCTGTTCTCGAACTTCAGCAGCGGCTGGGGCGCGGCCCGGTCCAGGATGAAGGCGTCGCCGGTCTCGGCGACATAGCGGGCGATGGGGGGCGCCGGCGCCTTGCGGGTCTCGCCGCGGGCGCCGAGGAAGGCGTCGCGCAGACTGGACTGGGCGTCCGCCGCGCCGGCCGTGGCCGCGAAGGCGAACGCCAGCAGGATCGCCCAGCGCCCTGGCCCCGTCATCACAGCCGATCGACTCTTCATGCCCAGGGTCATGCCTGGGGACTGGGGCGAATCTTGGACGCCGAAGACCTTGTTGCCGCCACGCAATTTCCCGGAGGACGTCATGAAATGCTTGGAAAGATTACCCCGCCGGCCGGAATCTTCGAACCGGCGGGGAGTCTTCGTCAAGTCGTCATGTCTTTTTGCGCCGACCTGTGGCCTTTAGGTCGCCCTCCGGTCGCGCCTTGGGACCGCTCCCAATACGCGACCTGAAGCGTCGCGGCTTGCTAGGCGGCCATGTACTGGCCGCCGTTGAGGGTCAGGGTGGCGCCGGTCACGAAGCCCGCCCGCTCGCCGGCCAGGAACGCGACCATGTCGGCGATCTCCTCGCCCTTGCCCAGGCGGCCGACCGGGATGCCGGCGATGATGCCCGCCAGGACGTTCTCGGGCACGGCCGCGACCATCTCGGTGTCGATATAGCCCGGGCAGATCACGTTGACCGTAACGCCCTTCTTGGCGTTCTCCAGGGCCAGGGCCTTGGTGAAGCCGATCAGCCCGGCCTTGGCGGCCGAATAGTTGGTCTGGCCCATCTGGCCCTTCTGGCCGTTGATCGAGCTGATGTTGATGATCCGGCCCCAGCCGCGGTCGCGCATGCCCTCGATGACCGGGCGGGTCATGTTGAAGGCCGAGTCCATGTTCACGCGGATGACCTCGGACCACTGCTCGTAGGTCATCTTGTGCAACATGCCGTCGCGGGTGATGCCGGCGTTGTTGACCAGCACCTCGACCGGGCCCAGCTCGGCCTCGACCGTCTTCACGGCGGCGGCGCAGTCGTCGAACGAGCCGACATTGCCCTTGACCACCATCACGCCCAGCTGCTTGGCGCAGGCCGCGGCGGCTTCCTCGTTGCCGGAATAGCCGGCCGCCACCTTCATGCCGTCGGCGACAAGCCGCTCGCAGATCGCTCGACCGATGCCCCGGGTGCCGCCGGTCACGAACGCAACTCTCGCCATGATGTTCTCCCGTTGAAGTTTCTTATCGTTGCACGCGAGCGCCACGGGGGAACAAGCCCCCATGGCGCCCGTCATGA
>Ga0055531_10002396_pt1 | contig 12589 bp, 11 predicted proteins | sample AraplaCvi_mCL_r2_FD_55008 | JGI IMG/M metagenome (GOLD analysis project Ga0055531, IMG submission 55008) | Arabidopsis root microbial communities from North Carolina, USA - plate scrape MF_Cvi_mCL_r2 | ecosystem: Host-associated > Plants > Roots > Endosphere | place: USA: North Carolina...
GCGATCCTTGCCTTTGTCATCCCCGAAGAGGGTGACGAACGCGAAAACAGCGCCGCCTGATACAGGCGGGCACACTCGCCAATCGTTTGATTTTGCATCTCGCTTCGGAATCAGCGCCGGAGCGTGGCGGCCTCAGCCTTTGAGGATTTCCAGCGCCTGAGCATGCAGTTCGGCGCTGCCGGCAGCGATGACTTCACCACCCATTTCCGCCGGTCCACCCTGCCAATTGGTGATGATGCCGCCAGCCTGCTCGATCAGCGGAATGAGGCCGCCGACATCGTAAGGCTTCAGTCCACATTCGACCACCAGGTCGATGTGGCCGGCGGCNAGCAGCGCGAAGGCGTAGCAATCGCAGCCGTATCGGAAGAGCCGGACCTTGCTCTGCAGCGCCTCGTAGCNNGTCTTGAACGCGCCNGTGTAGAGGTGCGGCGATGTGGTGAACAGCACCGCATCCGAAAGCGAATTGCANGCACGGGTCGAAAGCACCTTTTCGCCACCGGGACCCCGGTAGGTCGNCTTCTCACCATCGGCGAAATAGCGCTCNCCGGTGAACGGCTGATCCATCAGGCCCATGACCGCTTCGCCATTGCGATAGAGGCCGATCAGCGTGCCCCAGACCGGCAGGCCGGAAATGAAGGCGCGNGTGCCGTCGATCGGGTCGATGACCCANACATATTCGCGGTCGAGCCCGACATTGCCATGCTCTTCGCCAAGGATGCCATGCTCCGGAAAATGCTTCTCGATCAGCGCACGGATCGCNGCTTCCGCCGACTGGTCCGCNTCCGTTACCGGATCGAAGCCGCCTTCGATCTTGTTGACCACGCTGGTGCCGATCCGGAATCGCGGCAGGGTCTCTGCCTTGGCAGCTTCAGCAAGGCGATCGAAGAAGGCGCGGTCAGGCAGCATGGCTCTCTCTCAGGGAAGCATGGACGAAGGAAGGTTCGTCCTGCATAGACGAAATTTACCGAAAGGCAAACGCGCTGATGCGATGGCAGCAGCGACCAAATCGCCTGTGTTTTCAGATTTCTAGCGTTTCAATCGGTTCAGATACCGCTTTCGACTGAAAAACGTTTGATGCACTGCAAAAGTCTTCACTGCTTCAACTTGACATTTGTGCAGTGCAATATTAAGGTTTGGGTACAGTCACCTGTGACTGTAAATACCCTCCTTGGGTGTTTCCTCCCTAGACTTGACCGCGCCGTTGGCGCGGTTTTTTTTGAAGCTCCCCGACAGAAAATCTTGAAGTCACTCCGCTGCGAGCGGGAGGTAGGCGCCGTAGTCTTCGACATGGCGGGCAAGCGACGCGACGAAGGTCGTGAGATCTGCGACCAGCGCGCCGAAGCCGGGCTTGCGCACCAGCGTCGTCTCATCCACATAGAGCGCCCGGTTGATTTCGATCTGCAGCGCATGCAGCCCGCGTGTCGGGCGACCGTAATGCTCGGTGATGAAACCGCCGGCATAGGGCTTGTTGCGCACGACGCTATAGCCGAGCTGCTGCAACAGATCGACGGCGGCGCGCGACAGTTCACCCGCGGCACTGGTGCCGTAGCGGTCGCCGATGATGAAGTCGGGACGCTGGGCGCTGCCGGGCAGATGCACGTTCCCGGGCATCGAGTGACAATCGATCAGCACCGACAGGCCGAACTGCACGTGGGTGCGCGCGATCAGTTTGCGCAGGGTGGCATGGTAGGGCTTGTAGATCGTCTCGATCCGCGTCAGCGCGTCTTCCACCGGGAAACGTCCGCGGTAGATCTCCATGTTCTCGGCGACCAGCCGCGGTATCGTGCCGAGGCCGCCGGCGACNCGCATCGAGCTGATATTGGCGTGCGGCGGCAGCGGGCCGTCGAACATGCGCGGGTCAAGCTCATAGGGCTCACGGTTGACGTCGAGGAAGGCGCGCGGGAAATGCGCCAGCAGCATCGGCGCTCCGAGAAAAGTCGCGTTCTGGAACAGCTCATCGACATAGTGGTCTTCCGACCGGCGAATCGAAACAGCGTCGAGCCGCGACTGATCGAGAAAGCGCTGGGGATAGGACCGGCCGCTATGCGGTGAATTGAACACAAAGGGAATGCGCTGGATCGGAGGTTCCAGGACCTCAAACAGTTCCCTCTCCGCAATTTCCCCCATCTGAACCCTTTTTTACCATATGCGGTTCTTACAATTGTCATCATGTTGCCAGTTGGTCCGCTCTGTGTCCATAGTGACCAATCACAGCTCCCGGGGAATTGACGTCCCGCGTTCACGAGATATTTACCGCGTTGGGGTTTGGATAAAACGCCGCAATCTACGCGCAATAAACTGAAAAAAGAGAAGCACGGCCGAATTCATGACTGCGAAAATCCTTCTTGCCGAAGACGACAACGATATGCGCCGGTTCCTGGTCAAGGCGCTCGAAAAGGCCGGCTACAAGGTCATGTCCTACGACAACGGCGCCAGCGCCTATGACCGGCTTCGCGAGGAGCCATTCTCGCTTCTCCTCACCGACATCGTCATGCCCGAGATGGACGGCATCGAGCTGGCGCGCCGCGCGACCGAACTCGATCCGGACCTCAAGGTCATGTTCATCACCGGCTTTGCCGCCGTTGCGCTCAATCCCGACTCCAAGGCGCCGAAAGATGCCAAGGTGCTTTCGAAGCCCTTCCACCTCCGCGACCTCGTCGACGAGGTCAACAAGATGCTGGCCGCGGCTTAAGCGACTAGTTTTCCACAGTCGCTGCCGCTTGCGGCACACTGTGGCGACAAGCCAAGACGATTTCCGATCGACCGCCGCGATCCACAAGGATCTCCGGCGGTCTTTTCGTTTCAAGGCCTTAGCAGGAATCCCGCAAATCCGGGCCCTCGCCACGCCGCCGCGACCGACCCCCGGATGGGAAAAAACATGCCTTCGAAATTTCTGTCAAAAAACCTTCGAAAACCCTATTGACGCGACAACGGGTTTTGTGGTCTATGCGCCGACATCGGATGGGCGTGTAGCTCAGCGGGAGAGCACTACGTTGACATCGTAGGGGTCACAAGTTCGATCCTTGTCACGCCCACCATTCGAATTCCAAGGGCCTTTCGAGAAATCGAGAGGCCCTTTTCGTTTGTCCCGGGACGCGCCGGTTGGCGACACCCTCCACCCATCCCAATTCTGTACGAAGTTTAATGTCTTGCGCCATGGAAGCGCCCCGTTCCGCGCCCTAGTTTGCATTCGCAATCCGATCGCACCCGCAGACCTTTAATCGCATCCGTGACCAACGGCCGGCCACCCATCTCGCGTCTCGATACGCGAACGCGACGTCGTGCCGACCACATCTTCTCTGAATGAGAAAGGAACGGACAATGCCTGCCGTCAAGAACATCCTGCTCGTACACGGCGCCTGGGGCGATGCTTCCCATTGGCGTCACGTGATCCCGCCACTCCACGCCAAGGGCTACAGGATCGCTGCAGTGCAGAACCCACTGACCTCGCTTGCCGACGACATCGAGCGCACGCGCAAACTGGCGGAATCGCTTGATGGCCCGACCCTGCTTGTCGGCCACTCCTATGGCGGCGCGGTGATCAGCGGCGCCGGCCATGCAGCCAATGTCGTTGGCCTCGTCTATGTCGCGGCCTTCGCGCCGGATGAGGGCGACAGCCTCGGCAGCATTTTTGCGCGGCGTAATCCACCCTCCGGTGCTGCCAGTATCCGCCCCGACAAGGATGGCTTCCTCTGGTTGGCGCAAGACACCTTCCGCCAGAGCTTCGGCCAGGATTTGAACGAGACCGACGCGCTGGTCATGGCGGTGACGCAGAAGCCGATTGCCGGGCGTTGCTTTGAAGACGAGGCCGGCCCCCCGGCCTGGAAGGAAAAGCCGAGCTGGTACCAGGTATCGCGCCACGACAACATGATCCCGCCGGAAACCGAACAGTGGATGGCTGAACGCATCAAGGCAAAGAAGATCATCACCCTCGACGCCAGCCACGCCTCGCTTGCATCGCATCCAAAGGAGATCGTCGCGCTGATCGACGAGGCGATCGCTTCACTCGGCTAAAGTATGTCGCGCAAAAGTGCGCAGCGGTTTTGCGATAACATCGCGACGAAAAACCCCGTCGATCACCGGACCGACGGGGCCTTGTTCCAGGATCACCGCCAACCGCCGTCGACGGCCAACCATCCAAAGTCGACGCCTTAATGCACCATGGCGGAGGCGGCGGACATCAATTCGTCGCGACGCGGGGCTCCGAACATGTTCTGGCCGCCGTCCGGTACTTCCGTGAAACTCCAGCGCACAACGCCATCACGATCGAGCAGGAACTCGCCGACGAGTTGCCCGGCCCCGGTCGCCATCATCCGTTCGTCGGCCTCGGTGATCTGGTAGCCTTCCGCCTTGTCGAGATAGGCCATAGCTGCGATCGGGTCCATCGGTTCCGGCAATTCGCCCGGCATATTCACCTTCATCGCCATGATCGTCTTCTGGGCGATCTTGTACGGCCAGGCGTCCTCGTCCTCGGTGAATTCGAGGTTGGGCAGCCCGAACGCCCGATGCGAGACCCGTTCGGGATCGGCGGCGGCCAGCAAATTCGGCACAGGATGATAACGGAAATAGAGGCGCGCTCGATCGATCGGCGTATTGACCACCGTCAGGCTCTCGATGCCCCGCTCCCGCAAGGCGCCGTCGAGTTGCGCCATGGCGGCGATCTGCCGTCTGCAGAACGGACAATGCAGGCCGCGGAACAGGCCGACCAGGACCGGTTTGCGGCCGCGAAAATCATCAAGGGCGATCTGACCTTCCTGCGTGATTGCGTCGAGCACCACATTCGGCGCCCGATCCCCCGGCTGCAACGGCCGTCCACTCAGCGGCTCAACCATGTTTCATCTCCTCATCCCGGCCGGAACGCTCCTGGTACGCCTTGTGGCAAGGCAGGCGCTTTTTCTCCGGCAAGCTGTGCGCAGCAATCAAAACGTGGACGCCGCGCCCCAGGCGACGATCGGAAATATCAGTCGAGAAACGGCAAAATCATCAACGCCTCGGGATCGAGACCATGTTGCGCACATATGTCTCTCGCCAAGGCGAAGTACCTTTCCGCTGCATCGAGATCGCCGGCGTCCAGGCAAAGCGTCGCCAAGCCATCATAACACGGAAACAGGAGCTGCGCCTCTTGCGTTTCTCCGCAAAGGTCGAGCGCCTCCTGATAAAGGCCGCGGGCGACATCTGCCCGGCCATGACACTGATGGATCTGGCCGAGCACCAGCAGCGACACCGGCAAGTGGTCGCGCTGGTCGAGTTCCCGGTCAATCGCAATCGCGCGCTCGGCTGCCGGCACGCCGTCCGGCGCACAGCGATCGGTGAAGGTGCAATAGGCGACGGCAAGGTTGGCGAGCAGGCGCGCCTGAAAACCGAGGTCGCCGATACGCCTTGCCATGTCGAAACCGCAGCGGCAAACCTCAATCGCACGTCTCGGATCGGTGACCGCGTAGAACACCGCCAGATTGGTATAGCCGCGGCAGGCGGCATTCAACAGGTTCGCGCCTTCCGCTGCCGCGACGCTTCGCTCGACGATACCGATCGCTTCGGCGCTGCGGCCAAGGCGGGCAAGCGTCACGGCCTTGGTGTTCAGCGCTTCGGCCNTGACCCGCATCGCCTCCCGCTCAGTCTCTGGGGTCTCCGGCGTATANGCCGCAATGCGATCCAGGGCGTCGTCCGCCGCCTTGAGGGCGCCGGCATAGTCTCCCATGCGGAAGGCGAGGTGGCCGCATTCCTGTGAAAGATGCGCACCTTCAATCGGCGCGCTCACGCCTTCGAGCAGCTCGGCGGCTGCCGCGAAGGAAGCCAACGCCTCGTCACGCCGCCCGGTTTCCCAGAGATGATGGCCGAANTTGCGCCGGATTCGTGCCGCGGCAATCCGGTCGTCCATNGCGCTGTAAATCTCCAACAGTGCGCCGTAGTGCTGAACCGCCGCCTCNCGCTGGCCGGTCGGGCCCAGGAGATCNGCGACGCGTTCGCGTGCGGCAAGCCATTCGGGNCCCTGTTCGCCGGTGGCCGCCAGTGCCGCCATCGCCTGTTCATAAAGCCGGATGGCATCATCATTGGCATAGAGCGCCCGCGCCCGGTCTCCGGCCGCGACCAGGTAATGTGCGCCCTTGGCCTTCTGTTCGGAGAGGCCGAAATGGTGGCCGAGCAGCGCCATTTCCTCGGGCCGGTCGGTATCCTCGCCGAACCGGCGCTCCAGCACCTTGCCGATTAATGCATGCCCGTCCGTGCGCCGACTGAGCAGCAGATTGTTGTAGACCACCTCCTGCAGCAANGTCTGGGTAAANCGATAGGTCTGNGTGCCCAGGAACCCGCCGCCGTCCCTGGCTTCTTCGATGATCTCCGCATCGCAGAGCAGATCAAGAANCGTATCCACCGGNGTCCGCCCCGAAACCGCTTGCAGCAGATCCGCATCGAANCGCGGCCCGATCATCGCAGCGTGGTGCAGCATTCGGCGGGCGTCCGGCGGTAGCCGATCGACGCGGCCGAGCAGTATCGCCTCGATGGTCACCGGAATGTCGGCGGCCGCTTCGCGCTCCACCACCCGCCAGGTCGAGCCGACCCGCTGCACGGCGGATACATCGATCAGGCCGCGCACGATTTCCTCGATGAACAGGGGATTGCCCCCGGCCCGTGCCAAGATGCGCTCGGCGAGCGCCTGAGGCAGCCCATCCCTACCGAAGAATGCCGCAAGCAGCCGACGCCTGTCGGCTTCCGAAAGCGGTGCGAGGCGCAACGCCGTCAAGTTTGTATGGCCGGGCTTCAGCTGATCGGCATCGGCGTCGGGCCGCTGGGTGGTCAGCAGCATCAACGGGCTGCCTTCCGTCCGCTCGAGGACGAAGGATATGGCCTCGAGCGAGGCAGCGTCGGCCCAGTGCAAATCCTCGATCACGAGCAGTAAGGGCGTTCGTGACAGGCGTCGTTCAAAAATCGCCCTCACCCCTGCGAAAAGCTGCCGGCGCATCTGTTCCGGCTCCACATGGCGCAACAGCTCATCCTGGGAACCCAAGCCCAGGATCCGCAGAAACAGTGGTACGAGCTGTTCGAGCTTGTCTTGCGCAAATCCGATCTCGGCCAGTCCCGCGGCGAGTAGCTCTGTCGTCCGCTGCAGGCTGTCGCTCATCGAAATCCCGTAGGCACCGCGCAGCACCGCCGCGAGAACGCCATAGGACGGTTCTCCGAGCGACGAACTGCCGGCGCGGCGAACGACGACGTTCGAAAAGCGCGGATCCGCGGCCACCCGTTCGAGGAATTCTTTGATCAGCCGCGATTTTCCGAGCCCTGCCTCTCCCGTCAGACGCACCAGTTGCGCCGTCCCGCCGCAGGCAAGCTCGAGGCAATCAATGAGGCGCTTCATCTCCGCCTCACGTCCGATCAGCGGCGCACCGAGCCCCAGCGCTTCGAGACCGCGTGCCGTGCGCGGTGCCTCCAGAGACTGCGTCAGCCTGTAGACCTCGACGCTTTCCGCTTTGCCGCGCAGCGTCATCGCGCCAAGCGCCTCGTAGGCAAAGGCGTGGCAGGTCAACCGATAGGTCACAGGCCCGACGAGGATCTCCCCAGGCCCTGCCAGCGTTTGCAGCCGCTGCGCCGTGTTGACTGCGTCGCCGGTCACCGAATAGGCCTTGCCGTCGCCAGCGCCCAAACGCCCCGCCACGACGGTTCCGGTGTTGAGCCCGATATGGAGGTTCAGTGGCTCGCCGATCCGCCGCTGCCAGCGTTCGCCGACCCGCCTTGCCCGAACGGTCATGTCGAGCGCAGCACGAAGCGCTCTCTCGGAGTCGTCTTCGTGCGCCACCGGCGCGCCGAAGAGGGCCAGCAACGCGTCGCCGATGAATTTGTCGACGAAGCCACCGTAAGCCTCGACCGCCTCGGTCAGTTCTTCGAAGAGTTCGTTCTGGAAAGCCCTGAGGACTTCCGGATCCACCTGCTCGCTGAGACCAGTAAAGCCGCAGAGGTCGGCAAAGAGAATGGTGGCTGTGCGGCGGTCGGCGCCCGCCTCCTCTCCGCCAGAAGGTCGCGCCCGAGGCGTCTGTGCCGTCGCAGGTGGCGAAACCGTCGGCTTTATTGGTGCCGGGCTTCCAAGCCGGGTGCCGCAGGTGGGACAAAAGGAGAAGTGTGGCGGGCAGAGTGCGCCGCAACCGGGACACGGGCTATGCTGCTTGGCACCGCAATTCGGGCAAAACGCAAACCCGCCTTGGATCTCGCAACCGCACTCGTGGCAGTTCATCGACGACGAACCTTCGAACGAACCAGGCTGGCACGGCGAATGCGGAGCCAGCCGGGACATGATGGCTTCGAAAGAATGGACCCGCGTCACCTGCTTTGCAAGCAACAGCAACAATCTCGATGGGAGACCGCGAATGCGGCCTTCTCCAGGGCCTCCCGACGGTTTCCCGATCGAACAGTCCGGCAATGGTTCGTCGGCAATGTCGGCCTCAAGCGCTGTCAGGAGTGGGCACGGCGCGGCTTCGGTGGACGGGAAAACGTATCGAGATCGATGGCTGCACCTTCCGGCGCGCGGCACACCTCCTCCGGATGCCGATCGCTGGCCTCGACGGCGAAGTGGATCGCCGCCGTCTCGTTGGTGAAGAGGCCGCCAACGACGCCCTTGCGGTCGGAAACGACCCACCAGCCGTGCCTATCGCGGCCAACGACGAAACGTGCGCGCGCGCGAAAACCACGCCGAATCTGCTGCGTACTGTCCATGATGGAATGATCCTCGTTGATCGGAAAAAGGCTTAACCGGCAATCCACGGAATGGCGGTCTGGATGCCATAGGCAAGGCCGAGAACGATACCGAGGCGGACGCCGATGCCGAGAAAGGCGTCGCGAACCGCGCTGTCGTTATCCTGGCGGTTCTCGATGTTTTCGTTGCCCTGGGCGCGTCGGCGCTGTTCGGCTTGAGCGGCAAGATGCGGCAAGCGTGACATGATCTGTCTCCTTTTTGACATAAGGTCCCGCGCACCGAGCTCAACGAATGAGGGGATGCTGGCAGGACGGGAATTGTTGAGGGAACTCAGCTCGCGAGCGCGATGCGGACGCCGCGGCCGATATGGGTGGAGGACGGAAGTTCGGTGAGCGGCTCGAGTGCCGCACGAATCTCGGCCGCCGTTTCCGCCGCAACCGGCGTCAATGGCAAGCGCAGTTCGGGGCTGAGGGCGCGCGCCAGGTGCAGCGCATATTTGATCGGTCCCGGATTGGTCTCGCGCTCCAGCGCCACCAGCAACGGCCTTATCCGTTCATGGATGGCAAGCGCCGCCCCTGTATTGCCGGTCGTGATTGCCTGATGCATCGCCACCACCAGCCGCGGAACGACATTGGACGCCACCGATATGGTGCCGTGTCCGCCGCAAAGATTGAACGGCAGCGCCGTCTGGTCATGGCCGGAAAGCGGACGAAGGCGGTTTTTCAGCTCAGCCGACATCGAAAGAAGCCAGCCGATGTCGCCGGTCGCATCCTTGATGCCGACGATGCCGGGAAGCTCCGCCAGCCGCTCGAGCGTTCGCGGTGTCAGATCGACGCCGGTGCGGGCGGGCACGTTGTAGAGGATGACCGGCAAATCGACCGCCCTGGTGACCGCCTCGAAGTGCCGATAGAGCCCCTCCTGCGACGGCTTGCTGTAATAGGGCGCGACAATGAGCACCGCATCGGCGCCGAGCGCCTTGGCTTCCGCCGTCAGGTCGATCGTCGTCTCGGTACTGTTGGTGCCGGTTCCGGCGATAACGGGGATCTTCCGCTCGGCGACCTCGACGCAGCGCTCGATCACCATTGTCCGCTCGGTACGCGACAGCGTCGGCGCCTCGCCGGTGGTACCGCAAGCGACGATGCCGGAGATGCCGTGGCGTATCTGCCATTCGACCAGCGACATCAGACCGGCGACATCGACCTTGCCGTCGCGAAACGGTGTGACGAGCGCCGTGATCGCCCCGTCGAGGCGCAACGAGTGCATGTTCATGGAAATATCCTTCAGGTGGGAAACTGGCCGCGGTCGGTAGCCGCGATGGCAAGCTGATAGCCGCGGCAGGAACGCAGGAAGGCGCCGAGGATCGCGGCGGCCAGATCGGCATGCCGCGCCTTGAACGTGAGCCGGCCCGCGCCTGGCGGCTGATAACGCAGCGCACAGGTCCAAAGCCCGAGTTCGTTGCTGAGTGTTCTGAGACAGAGCTTTGCCTCAGTCGTAGACGACAGGTGGATGACCGCATCGACCAGGGCATCGGCCGCCATCAGATCGCGGAACCGACGCGACGGCCACTCGTCCACGGCGAGACCGGGCAGTTCCCGGATGACGCGGACAGCCTCCCAGACATGGTGCTCACGCAGGCGGCGAACCGCGCTCAGCCGCAGCAGCAGCACATCCAGGGGATCTGCATTCGCCTCGACAGTAACGGGCCGCTGGCGCAACCCCGTATCGGGCAGAAGGCTCCGGACATGATGACGCAAGCTGAAATCGTGAAGAGACATGGAACTCATCCGTATTCGATGAGGGGAACCTAGCTCCATCAGGCGTCCGGATTCGATTCCGACTTCGGGCACCCGGCATAAGATTTCCGTAAAGCCTTCCGATTGGTGCTGTCCAAGGCATTCACGCGCGGCTAGATTGACGTTCGAAGGGACTGAAAACACCGCGAAATGCAGGCGCGCGGCGTCGAAATAATCTGACGTAAAAGATGACGAGCACGCAATTTTGCGCTAGGTAGCCCCTTCTGTGGCGATAAGGATCGCCATATTTCGCGCAATGCCCTGTCCGTGAAGGAACATGCCCATGCCTGCCTATCGCTCACGTACCACCACCCATGGCCGTAACATGGCCGGTGCCCGCGGCCTCTGGCGCGCGACGGGCATGAAGGACAGCGATTTTGGCAAGCCGATTATTGCAGTGGTGAATTCGTTCACCCAGTTCGTGCCGGGCCACGTGCATCTCAAGGATCTCGGCCAGCTCGTCGCCCGCGAGATCGAGGCGGCCGGCGGCGTCGCCAAGGAATTCAACACCATCGCCGTCGACGACGGCATCGCCATGGGCCATGACGGCATGCTCTATTCGCTGCCGTCGCGCGAGATCATCGCCGACTCGGTCGAGTACATGGTCAATGCCCACTGCGCCGACGCCATGGTGCATCTCGAACTGCGACAAGATCACGCCCGGCATGCTGATGGCGGCGCTCCGTCTCAATATCCCCGCTGTCTTCGTCTCCGGCGGCCCGATGGAAGCCGGCAAGGTCGTGCTGCACGGCAAGACGCATGCGCTCGATCTGGTCGACGCCATGGTCGCCGCCGCCGACGACAATGTTTCCGACGAGGACGTCAAGGTCATCGAGCGCTCCGCCTGCCCGACCTGCGGTTCCTGCTCCGGCATGTTCACCGCCAATTCGATGAACTGTCTGACCGAGGCCCTCGGCCTGTCGCTGCCCGGCAACGGCTCGACGCTCGCGACCCACGCCGACCGCAAGCGCCTCTTCGTCGAGGCCGGCCATCTGGTCGTCGATATTGCCCGCCGCTACTACGAGCAGGAGGACGAGAGCGTCCTGCCGCGCAACGTCGCCTCCAAGCAGGCTTTCGAAAACGCCATGGCGCTCGACATCGCCATGGGCGGTTCGACCAACACCGTGCTGCACATTCTCGCCGCCGCCCATGAGGGCGAAGTCGATTTCACCATGGCCGACATCGACCGGCTGTCGCGCAAGGTTCCGTGCCTGTCAAAGGTGGCGCCTGCGAAAAGCGACGTGCACATGGAAGACGTGCACCGCGCCGGCGGTATCATGTCGATCCTCGGCGAACTCGAGAAAGGCGGCCTCATCAACCGCGATTGCCCGACCGTCCACAGCGCCACGATCGGCGACGCCATCGACCGATGGGACATCACCCGCACATCGAGCGAAACGGTGCGCAACTTCTTCCGCGCGGCGCCGGGCGGCATCCCGACGCAAGTTGCCTTCAGCCAGGAGGCGCGCTGGGACGAGCTCGACACCGACCGCGAAAAGGGCGTCATCCGCTCGGTCGAACATCCCTTCTCCAAGGATGGCGGCCTCGCTGTGCTTAAGGGCAACATCGCCATCGACGGCTGCATCGTGAAGACCGCCGGCGTCGACGAGAGCATCCTGAAGTTCTCCGGCCCGGCCCGCGTGTTCGAAAGCCAGGATGCATCGGTCAAGGCGATCCTCGGCAACGAGATCAAGGCCGGCGACGTGGTCGTCATCCGCTATGAAGGCCCGAAGGGCGGCCCGGGCATGCAGGAAATGCTCTATCCGACGAGCTACCTGAAGTCGAAGGGACTCGGCAAAGCTTGCGCGCTGATCACCGACGGCCGCTTCTCCGGCGGCACCTCCGGCCTCTCGATCGGCCACGTTTCTCCAGAAGCGGCCAATGGCGGCACGATCGGTCTCGTGCGCGAAGGCGACATGATCGATATCGACATCCCGAACCGCACGATCAGCCTGCGTGTCGACGAGGCGGAGCTTGCGAGCCGGCGCGCCGAACAGGACGCCAAGGGCTGGAAACCGGCCGAGCAGCGCAAGCGCAAGGTGACGACGGCGCTCAAGGCCTATGCCGCATTCGCCACCTCGGCCGACCGCGGAGCAGTGCGCGACCTCGGCGACCG
>Ga0055531_10002406_pt1 | contig 12566 bp, 7 predicted proteins | sample AraplaCvi_mCL_r2_FD_55008 | JGI IMG/M metagenome (GOLD analysis project Ga0055531, IMG submission 55008) | Arabidopsis root microbial communities from North Carolina, USA - plate scrape MF_Cvi_mCL_r2 | ecosystem: Host-associated > Plants > Roots > Endosphere | place: USA: North Carolina...
GGCCGGATCAGCAGGCGGCCGGACTTGGCGAGCTCCGCTTCGGCATCGGCGATCGCCTGGCGCACAGTGGCGTCTTCGAGCGGCTTGCCGGCGGAAACACGAACGTTCTTCAGCACCTGCGGCACCGGCTCGAAGCGGTGGCACACCTCGCTCACCGTCTTGCCCTGGCGCTTGATCACCGCGAGGATCTGCAGAGCAGCAACAAGACCATCACCCGTCGTGCCGAAATCGGAGAGTACGATATGGCCGGACTGTTCGCCGCCGACGTTCAGTCCGTCCTGGCGCATCTGCTCGACGACATAGCGGTCGCCGACCTTCGTGCGTCGCAGATCGATACCGCGTCCCTTAAGATAGCGCTCGAGGCCAAGGTTCGACATGACGGTGGCCGCAACAGCACCCCCGCGCAGCATGCCGTCTTCGGCCCAGCTATCGGCGATCACAGCCATCAGCTGGTCGCCATCGATGACAGTGCCGTTCTCATCGACGATCAGCACACGGTCGGCATCGCCATCAAGCGCGATGCCGATGTCGGCGCGCACTTCGTGGACCTTTTTCGACAGCGTGGCGGGATGGGTGGAGCCGCAATCGAGGTTGATGTTGAGGCCGTTCGGTTCGGTGCCGATGGTGACGACTTCCGCGCCAAGCTCCCAAAGCGCCGTCGGCGCTACCTTGTAGGCGGCACCATTGGCGCAATCGACGGCGATCCTGAGACCTTGAAGCGTGACGTCGCGTGGCAGCGTGCGCTTTGCGTGTTCCAGATAGCGATAGATGTCGCCATCGACGCGCTTCGCGCGACCGATGTCTTCCGACTTCGCCAGCTGCCCCGAGAGNTCCTGGTCGAGCAACGCNTCGATCTTCGCNTCGATATCGTCGGAAAGCTTGTAGCCGTCTGGGCCGAAAAGCTTGATGCCGTTGTCCTGGAAGGGATTGTGCGAGGCAGAGATCATCACGCCGATATCGGCGCGCAGCGAGCGGGTAAGCATGGCGACGCCCGGCGTCGGGATCGGCCCGAGCAGGAAAACGTCAAGACCAGCGGCCGTGAAGCCCGCCACCATGGCGTTCTCGAGCATATAGCCCGAAAGCCGCGTATCCTTGCCGATCACCACACGGTGGCGATGAGCGCCGTTGCGAAAGATCGTACCGACCGCAATGCCGACCCGCATCGCCAGATCCGGTGTCATCGGAAACAAGTTGGACTGGCCGCGGATACCGTCGGTGCCGAAATACTTTCGCTTCATAAGAACTCCATCGTTCTGCCGGGTCAGGGCTGGCTTGGCCACCTCCGCCTGTCTGCGTTTTCCGCGACTGGGTTTCATTGACCGGACCTCATTCATACTTCTTGGATGCCGTCTGCTTGGCGATCAGCATTCCGTTCAAGGACAGCCATCGCAAACACGTCATGTCTTCTTTGACACAAAAGCGCAGCAAACGGCAGCGAGCCTAACATCAGAAATCGTTACATCCCGTTACCAAATGCCAGAGGCCGCGTGGCAACGAAAAGCCGCCGCTCCCCTTGAGGAGCGGCGGCTCGGATATACTGCCAACCGTGGCAATTATTGCGGCTGCGGCTCGAACCCACCTTCGGATTCTTCGCCCTTGCCCGCCGGACCTTCCTTCTTGGAACCTGCCGAAGGAACGGCCGAGCCGCGATGCGGCGGCGTGTCGTCGCCAAGGTCGCGCGCCGGCTTTTCGCCGCGGATCAGCGCCTTGATCTCTTCGCCCGTCAAGGTTTCGTATTCCAGCAGCCCTTCCGCCAGCGCCACGAATTCGTGGTTCTTCTCGGTGAGGATCTTGCGGGCGGTCTCGTAGGCCTCATCGATCAGACGACGGATTTCGTTGTCGATCTTCTGCGCGGTCGCCTCAGAAACGTTCTTCTGCTGCGCAACGGAGTGGCCAAGGAAGACTTCCTGCTGGTTCTCACCATAGGAAACCTGGCCGAGCTGGTCGGAGAAGCCCCACTGCGTCACCATCGCACGGGCAAGCTTGGTTGCCTGCTCGATATCCGACGATGCGCCCGAGGTGATGTTCTCCTTGCCGAAGGTCAGTTCCTCAGCAACGCGTCCGCCCATCATGATGGCAAGGCGCGAGACCATCCACTTGTAGCTCATCGAATAGCGGTCGCCTTCCGGCAGCTGCATGACCATGCCAAGCGCCCGTCCACGCGGAATGATCGTCGCCTTGTGCAGCGGATCGGCCGAGGGAACGTTGAGCGCCAGGATCGCGTGACCGGCTTCGTGATAGGCGGTCAGCTTCTTCTCGGCTTCGGTCATCGCCGACGAGCGACGCTCCGCACCCATCATGATCTTGTCCTTGGCATCCTCGAATTCGAGCATGGTGACAAGACGCTTGTTGCGGCGAGCAGCCATCAGCGCCGCTTCGTTAACGAGGTTCATGAGGTCAGCACCGGAGAAGCCGGGCGTACCACGTGCGAGCACCTTGAGGTCGACGTTCGGCGCCAGCGGCACGTTGCGCACGTGCACCTTGAGGATACGTTCGCGGCCGTTGATATCCGGGTTCGGCACGACGACCTGGCGGTCGAAACGGCCCGGACGCAGCAGTGCCGGATCGAGAACATCAGGACGGTTGGTCGCCGCGATCAGGATGATGCCTTCGTTNGCCTCGAAGCCGTCCATNTCGACCAGCANCTGGTTNAGCGTCTGNTCGCGCTCGTCATTGCCGCCGCCGAGACCGGCGCCACGATGNCGACCGACNGCGTCGATTTCGTCGATGAAGATGATGCAGGGCGCNTTCTTCTTNGCCTGCTCGAACATGTCGCGCACACGNNNGGCGCCGACGCCGACGAACATTTCGACGAAGTCNGAACCGGAGATCGTGAAGAACGGCACGTTGGCTTCGCCCGCGACCGCGCGCGCGATCAGGGTCTTACCGGTGCCGGGAGGGCCGACCAGCAGCACGCCGCGCGGAATGCGGCCGCCGAGGCGCTGGAATTTGCCGGGGTCGCGCAGGAATTCGACGATCTCCTGCAGGTCCTGCTTGGCCTCGTCGACGCCCGCGACATCCTCGAAGGTGACGCGGCCATGTGCTTCGGTCAGCATCTTGGCGCGCGACTTGCCAAAGCCCATCGCCTTGCCGGCGCCGCCCTGCATCTGGCGCGACAGGAAGATCCAGACGCCGATCAGCGCGATGAAGGGCAGCCAGGAGACCAGCAGCGAGACGAACCACGGCACGTTGTCGCCCGGCGGCTTCGCGGTGATCTGCACCTTGCTGTCATACAGGCGCTTCACCAGCGTCGGGTCGTTCGGCGCATAGGTCTGGAAGCTGGAGCCGTTGGTGAAGGTGCCGTGGATATCCGGGCCCTGGATCACGACGTCGCGCACATTGCCGCGGTCGACCTCGCTCAAGAGCTGCGAGAAGGCGATGTCCTGCGAGGAGGCTCGTTGACCTGGATTCTGGAAGAGCGTGAACAACGCCAACAGCAGCAAGACAATGATGACCCAGAGGGCGAAATTGCGCAGATTGGCGTTCATCGATCTTCCTTCGTGGTCGCGCGGATCGCGGCCTCATCCTTGGGCAAGCTAGAGAAAATCCCCAAGGAATCCTCTCGGTTAGACGCATACAATCTAGGTGCCGCCCCGGTCGCTGCCAAGGGAACGAGATGGGACTATTTAGCCCATCTTAGATCGATTCCCGCTGAAATAATGGCGCCCGATGCGGGGTTTTTCCTGCCTGGTTAAGGTGTCCTGACGGCACGGGGCCGAAATGGCCGGTGTCATGATCCGACCCATGCGGCCTTCGGGCGCCCTTCATGCACCCCTGCGCCGCCGGGCCGGCGCCGGTGCGATGTGGATACGCCCGCCGGCAAGGCTGATCAAGGCTCCCGCAAGGGTCTGCCGCAATGCCGCCCGGCCGTTTGCGGCCGCGCGAGGGGGCGCGGCGATGGCCTGATCGAGCACGGCCAGGAGGGCTTCGACCTTGCCGAGTTCCGCCGGCCCTTCATGTCCGAGCGCGTTGACGGCCCGCAGCAGGAGCCGCAGCCGGACCTCTTCCGGCAGGGCGGCAAAGCTCGATGCCTCGAAGCTTCGAACGCCTGCCTGCGGCGCAACGTCGCGATCCCGCAAACGGAGGAAGCGCTCGGCGCCGTCGGCGAGCACCTCGACCGCCGCATTGGCCCGCGCCAGCCTTGTCGCGAGCCGCACGAGCGCCCGGGCATCGCCGCCTTCAGCCGCGAGAAGCGGCAGCAGCGCGCGCAGGCGCGGCCGGGTGAAGGCGGTGTCGCGGTTGGTGGGATCGTCGGCAAAGTCGACACCGGCCCGCTTCAAGGTCGCGATCAGCTGCGCCTTGGGGACGTCGAGCAGCGGACGCGCCAGCAGGATGCCCTCGCGCTCGCTGAGGGAAGCCATTGCCGACAGGCCGGCAAGTCCGCTGCCGCGGAGCAGCCGCATCAATACCGTCTCGGCCTGATCGTCGCGGGTATGGGCGGTCAGCACATGGCTCGCGCCGACGGCGCGCGCGGCCTGCGCGAGCAGGCGGTAGCGTTCCTCGCGCGCTGCCGCCGGCAGGCCCGTCTTCGGCTTTGCGCCACGCCAGCGCAGGGTCCGGTGCGGCAGGCCAAGCTCGGTGGCGAGCCGCTTGACCTCGCGCGCCTCGCGCACCGCCTCGCGCCGCAGGCCGTGATCGATCGTGACGACGGTGAGAGCCGGGCCGCGCGAGAGGCTGCGCCGCCACCGCGCCGCAAGCCACATCAGCGCGACCGAGTCGGGTCCGCCGGAGACGGCGAGCACCAGCGAAGGCGCAGCTTTCAGGCCGGCAAAGAGCCGCCTCGCCTCGCGCGCCGAGATCGGAGAATTGTCGTCGTCTGACATGACGCTGCCCAGCAATCGCCCGCGAATGGCGGGCGCAATCTATCGCAACACCATCCGCGTTGTCAGGACCCAGGCGTCAGCACTTCACCCGCTTCTGCTCGCGGTCGACGGCGGCTTTGACGCCGGCGGAGGCGCGCGGATATTTACGGCCGACCTCGCCGAAGGCGGCGCAGGCGGCCTCCTTCTCCTTCAAGGCGGCGAGCGACTGGCCGAGCCGCAGCAGCGCATCCGGCGCCTTGGCCGATTTCTCGTATTTGGTGGTGACGGTGAGGAAGGCTTCGGCGGAGTCGCGATATTGCTGGCGCTGGAAATAGCTCTCGCCGAGCCAGTATTGCGCGTCGCCGAGCAGCGGATCACTCGGGTATTTCGCAGCGAAGTTCTTCATGGTCTGCTCGGCGAGCGCATAGTCCTTGCGCTGCATGTAGCCGATGCCGAGGTCGAACTCGTCGCGGGGCGTGGCCGAAGGCGGCAGCGTCGTCAGGGCCGGAGCGCCAGCAGGTGCCGGATAGCCGGATTGGGCCGGCGGATAACCGGGCTGCGCGGCCGGGGGCGCGGCCTGCGGCTGATAGCGCGGGGCGGTGTTGGCGAGATCGAGCGGCTCGCCGGCGCCACGGCCGCCGGGCGCCGCACCGGGNGCTCCNGCCTGCATCGGCTGCTGGCCGCCGCCGAGCGCGCGGGGCGCACCGGGCGCATTNGGATTCTGGCCCGGGTCGAACGCATCGCCGCGGCGGCTCCTGCCGGGAGCGCCGGGCGCCGGCTGCTCCTGAACGATCGGCGCGGGAGCGGCGATCTGCGGCTGCTCGTAATTCGGCTGCACGGCCTGCTGCTGCGGCTGGCGATAGCCCGGCGCGACCTGCCCCGGTGCGATCTGCGCGGGCGGCATCGCCGCGACATTGGGCGCCTGTCCGGGCGCGGCCTGCGCGCCGCCTTCGAGCGCCCGCAGCCGCTCTTCGAGCTGGCGGTTGCGGTATTGCAGCTCCTCGTTCTGGCCGGTGAGCTGGCGCAGCTGGTTCTCCAGCCGCTCGATCCGCATCTCGGGATCATCGTCCGTCTGCGCGAATGCGGGCGAGCCCAAAGAGAGCAGCGTGGCCATCGCCACAGTGCCGGTAAAGACCTTAAATCTGGATGACATCTTGCCCTGACGACGAAAGCGAAATGGCCTGCGACGGAACATGCGACGCGCCACACATTGAGGGGGAGTACGCCAAAACTGTGGCTGGCACCACGGGGTTTTAGGTCACGGATTGCTGAAACGAAACCGGCGCCCGAGAGGGCGCCGGCATAGTCGGTTTCTGAAGATGAACGGCGCCTGACTGAGTGCAGTATCTTGGCGTCAGTATCTTGGCGTCAGGAGCTCGCGTTCAGCACGGTCACGGCGCGACGGTTCTGCGACCAGCAGGAGATGTCGTTACAGACGGCGACCGGCCGCTCCTTGCCGTAGGAGATCGTGCGCATGCGGTTCGGATCGATGCCGCGCGAGGCGAGGAACGAACGCACCGACTGGGCTCTGCGGGCGCCGAGCGCGATGTTGTATTCGCGGGTGCCGCGCTCGTCGGCATGACCTTCGACGGTAAAGCTGTAGCGCGGATAGGTCTGCAGCCACTGCGCCTGCTTTTCCAGGGTCACGATCGCCTGCGGGGTCAGATCGGTCTGGTCGCTTTCGAAGAACACGCGGTCGCCCACGTTGACGACGAAGTCCTGCTGGCTGCCCGGCGTTGCCGCATTGGCCATCGCATCCGTCGCAGCATTCTTGTTGGCGCAGGCGCCCATCGACAGCGCGACGGCGAGCACTGCGGCCAGCTTCAATCCCTGGAGGATACGCATAGGATGTTTCATTCCGGAGCCTCCACGCTCACGTTAGTCCACTGCTGTCCGGTCTACAGGGGGTTGGTTAAGCGAACGTTCCGTCAACCTTGACGGAACCTTGCCTCAGCCGGTCAAATGCCCCCAACCAGCGAAAAGCACCCGTCATGGTTAATGGGTTGTAAATGTGGCGCGAGGGTGAAGGCAAGTCTGCCCGGTCAGCAAAAACGCCGGGTTCGGCCGGAATTTTGCGCCGGTTCATGACAAATCGCCCGGTCTGAGCCGGGTGGAGCGCGGGCCGCAGCCAGGCCTCAGGCCTGCGCCGTGCCGGCGACGAGAATCGGGCGCGGCGCGACCGTGCGGACGTTCCCGCGCTGGAACAGCATCCGCCGTTCGAACGCACTCGAGCGCATGATCGGAAACCGGGTCAAGACCCGCTCACGAAGGCTTCGGAAATCGGACGCCATCAAGGCGACCTTCTTCAACACATTCGGAAACGAGCGCGGCTCGGTGATGGCCTCGTGCAGAAAGACCCGGCGGTAGAACGCCTGATGCTCCGCCCGGACCTGCGCGAGCCCCGTATCCGCGTTGAAATGCTCGCAGGCGAGATAGGCAAGGCGCAAGGTGACGTAGGGCAGTTCCGGGAACCGCCGGGCCTGCTCCGGATCGGCAACGAAACGCGCGGGATCGACGAAAACCTCGCCGCGGTCGAGACGGGGGTGAAGAACGTCGCCGAACAATTCGGTCGCATAGGACATGCGCTGCTCCGACGTGAGCACGTGCACGCGGACGGAGCTGCAGAGCTCGCCATCGACATAAATTCCGAAGGTCCAGGCGTTCGGCGCTTCGTCATAGCGATCGCTGACGCGATGCGAATCGGACGGCAGGATCAACCCACCGTGCAGATAGGCGCGATAGCGCATCTGATAAAGGCGATCTTTGTCTTCCGGAGTTTCGATCAGTCTGTAATCGACCCGATCAAAAATCCCTGCCCCCCGCATGATTTGCGGAGCGCGCGGCTCGGCCCGGGATTCCATCCTGACACTCCAAACACGTCCAACAACTTCCGCGAGTTTGAAAAGATTAACGCCTCCTTAATCGAATTGCAAAGGCTTGAATCGATCACGGTTAATCCCCCGTGCGACTACGGTGGCGCGTAACGACTTGAAATGACGGGAAATCCCGAGGGGGTAAGGTCAGGCGAAAGAGCGCGACGAGATCGAAACGACCTGACCGTCGTGGATGTGCCGACCATGCGAGGCATTGAGCAACTGGCGCACCCGCACCGCCGGCACAGGCCGGCTGAACAGATAACCCTGGCCCTCGGTCACCGTCCCGTCGGCGCTGATCAGCTCCAGCTGCTCGTTGGTCTCGATGCCCTCGACCACCACGGCCATGCCGAGATCGGCCGAGAGCCGCGCGACGCCGCGCAGCAGCGTCAGCGGGCGGTCGGTGTCGATGCCTTCGAGGAAGGATCGGTCGATCTTGACCTTCTGCATCGGGAAATTGTGCAGATAGCTGAGGCTGGAATAGCCGGTGCCGAAATCGTCGAGCGAGATGCGCACGCCGATCGCATGCAGCTGCGACAGGATGTCGTGGGTGAGCTGGGTGTTGCGCAGCAGCGAGGACTCGGTGATCTCGATCTCNAGCCGATGCGCCGGCAGGCCCGATACTTCGAGCGCGTAGCGGATTTCGCTCANNACGTCGCGNTGGTGGAATTGCTGCGGCGAGAAGTTGACGGCGACGCTGACGCCTTCCGGCCACTTCATGCATTCCATGCAGGCGCGGCGCAGGATCCAGCGGCCGAGATCGACGATCAGGCCCATGTCCTCGGCGACCGGAATGATATCGACCGGCGAGACCGTGCCCCGCACCGGGTGATTCCAGCGCAGCAGCGCCTCGCAGGTGGTGATCTTGCCGGACTTCAGATTGACCAGCGGCTGATAGAACAGCTCGAACTCCTCGTTGGCGAGCGCCTTGCGCAGGTCGAGCTCGAGGATGCGGCGCGCCTCGACGGTCGCCGCCATCTCGTCGCGGAAGAAGCAGAAGGTGCCGCGGCCGTCCGCCTTGGCGCGGTACAGCGCCATGTCGGCGTTCTTGAGCAGCGTGTCGGCGCTGACGCCCTCCGGCGAGGTCAGCGCGATGCCGACGCTGGCGCCGATCTCGACCAGGTGATTGTCGATGCGGTAGCGCTCGCTGAGCCGCTCGACGATGCGGCGGGCAAGCGCGGCGGCGTCCTCGGGCGAGGAGAGGTTCTGCTGGAACACGACGAACTCGTCGCCGCCGAAGCGGGCGACGAAATCCTCGGGGCGCAGCATCTCGCGCAGACGATTGGCAACGGCGCACAACAGCTGGTCGCCGCAGGGATGACCGAGCGTGTCGTTGACCTGCTTGAACTGATCGAGGTCGACGAACAGGAGTGCCGAAAGCCGCTCGGCGCTGTGCGAGTTCATCAGCAGCCGTTCGATCTCGTCGCGGAAGCTGACGCGGTTGGGCAGCGCGGTGAGCTCGTCGTAGCGGGCGAGATGGCTGATCCGCGCCTCGGCACTCTTGCGCTCGGTGATGTCTTCCAGAAGAAGGACGGCACCTCCATCCATCATCGGCTGAATGGTCCATGACAAGGTCCGCTCTCCCGCTGGGGCAGGATCGGCAGTCACGATCTCCTTGATCTGCAGCTCCCGGATACCATGCAGGATCTGAGCGCCGCTTTCCCTGGAGATGGAGCCGGCCTCGATGCAGGCATCGATGATCCGGGTCGCGCTGGCGCCGCTCTGCACGAGGTCGTCGGGCAGCTTCATCATCTCGCCGAAACGGTGGTTCATGATCGCGAGCTGGCCGTCGACGCGGAACATGCACAGCCCGTGCGGCATGTTGTTCAATGCGGTATCGAACTGGCCGGCAAGCGCCGCTTCGCGCTCGCGTGCGACCAGCGCACGCATGAATATCCTGTGCAGATTGGCCGAGATTCCCATTAGCGAGAACAGGAAGGCGGCACTGATGACCGACATCGCCACGTAGAACGGCGTGCCCCGCAGCGCGAGAGCGATCACGATAGGAACGAAGACGAGGCTGACCTGGAGCTGGAATATCCATTGCCGGCCGTAGGCTCGGCCGGCGCCGCCCGCCGCGATTCCGGTCGTGACGGATAGCGCGATCATATGGGCCACGGCATCGTCGCTGGCCAGCAGGGTCGTCGAGCACCAAGTGCCTATCGCAGCCGCCTGGATCATGGCGCCGATCTGATAACGCTTTTGCCAGCGTGCGGCTCCTTCGGCCGTCAGGGTCGATTTGCGCTTTTGATACAGCACCAGATCGAATGCGCGGGCGAGGCCGGCGAGGGCGAGCAACCCGACACAGGCCCAGATGAGAGGCTCTGCCGTCTTCAGGGCCGTCAGCGCCGCTCCGATGGAGACGAACACCAAACCGGCGAGCAGAGGCCGGGGGGCTTCAAATAGCGAATCGATCAGCGCCGCCGAAATCGTCGGCGAGGCCTGCTCCTGCTTCGGCTCTCCGCTCTGGCTTGCGAACTGCATTTGTGTTTGTACGCGCGTCCTGTTCGGCGCGTAGTTTTACTCAACCCGGATGAAGCCTTTCTGAGGGAACATCGTTAAAGTCGAGTTGTTTTTCGGCAATAGCGAACCTGTTTCTGCTGATATTTCAAGCAACTAGGCAAGCCTTGCCGAGCGCAAGGTGAAGGAAAGCTTGCTTTCCTCACCAAACGCGAAAAAAACCGCACGCCTTTTCGACAAGATCGCGCGTTGCAGCCGCGCGATTATTGCCCCGCGGTCGAGGACAACAGCGGCGACCAGGCCGGGTCGGAGGCGAAGCCCGGCGTCGGCACCTTGAGCTCGTTGCGACCGGAGATGTCGACGCTGTACAGCGAGGGCCCGCCATTGCCGCCGGGATCGCGGAAGAACATCAGCACGCGCCCGTTCGGCGAGAAGGTCGGGCCTTCGTTATGGAAGCCCGAGGTGAGCAACCGCTCGCCGCTGCCGTCGGGCTTCATGACGCCGATCGAGAACTGCCCGCCGCCCTGCCGGGTGAAGGCGATATAGTCGCCCTTCGGCGACCACACCGGGGTCGAATAGCTGGCGTTGGTGTCGTCCTTGGAGAAGGAGATCCGCTGCGCCTGGCCGCCGCCCGCCGCCATCACGTAGATCTGCGACCGGCCGCCGCGATCGGATTCGAAGCAGATGCGGGTGCCGTCCGGCGAGTAGGACGGCGAGGTGTCGATCGCCGGCGTGTCGGTGAGGCGCGTGGTCGAGCGCGAGCGCAGATCCATCACGAACAGGTTGGAATTGCCGCCCTGCTGCAGGCTCATGATGACGCGCTGGCCGTCCGGCGAGAAGCGCGGCGCAAAGGTCATGCCGGGGAAGTTGCCGACGATCTCGCGCTGGCCGGTCTCGATGTTGAACAGATAGACCTTCGGATCGCCCTGGCCGAACTCCATGTAGGTGATCTCTTGCGAGTTCGGCGAGAAACGCGGCGTCAGCACGAGGTCGGAGCCGCGGGTCAGATAGCGCACATTGGCGCCGTCCTGGTCCATCATCGCGAGCCGCTTGACGCGGCGCTCCTTCGGGCCGCTTTCGTCCACGAACACCACGCGGCTGTCGAAATAGCCCTTCTCGCCGGTCATCCGCTCGTAGATCTGGTCGGAGATGATGTGGGCGATGCGGCGCCAATATTCCGGCGAGGTGAAATATTGCTGTCCCGCGAGCTGCTGGCCGGAGACCACGTCCCACAGGCGGAATTCGGCCTTGAGCCGGCCGTCGGGCTGGCGCGTCATGCGCCCGGTGACGAGGGCCTGCGCGTTGAGCGTCTTCCAGTTCTGGAATTGCGGCGCGACGTCCATGTTGTTGATGCGCTCGATGAAGGCGGCCTGGTCGATCGGCGCGAACAGGCCGGAGCGCTTCAGATTGTTGGTGATGACCTGCGTGACGCCATTGCCGACGTCGCCGTCGGACGGCGAGCCCGGCAGGAAGTTGGTGATCGCGATCGGGATGGGCTGGAATTCGGTCGGGTCGATACGAATTCGGCCCTGCGCGAAGGCCTGCCCGCCCCCGAGCATCGCGAGCGTCGATCCGGTCAGGGTCATGAAGCGGCGGCGGTTCATCGATCGGACGTCATTCATTGCAAAATTCTTTTGTTCGGATGTCACAACATATCTTTCAGGCCGAAAGTCATCGGAATGAGCTTCCAGCTCTCGTACTGCTGCTTCGGCATGAACGAGTAGACCTGACACTGCACGATGGCGCGCTTGGCGCTCTCCGCCACCGCCTGGGCGATCGACCGCGACGGTCCCCTCACAGCGACCACGATGGGTTCGGACGCCAGCGATCCGTCGATCTTCATGGGGATGTCGATGTCTGCCTCGTACTGATCGGCATCCTGCCCGTTATAGGTCGGCGTGAAGCAGCGCTTGACCGCGCCCTGGAACGCACCGCGCCATGTCGCAACGTTGTTGGCGGCAGTGCCCGTCGCCGCTCCCAGCGAGGCCGACGCATTCAGCGCCGAGCCGGTCTGCTCGTGCCGGGTGGCGGCGCGCTTGTCGAGATCGCGCTGGATCTGCGCGGGATCGAAGCTGCGCTCCTTGGGCTTCGGCTGCTGCTGGGGCTGCACCGCCGCGACCTTCTGCTCGACGGGCTTCGGAGGCGGCTTCTTGGTCTCCAGCTTCTTCTGCAGTTCGGCGATCGGATCTTCCTTGGCCGGATCGGGCTTCTTGTCCTGCGGCTTCGGCTCTTCCTTCGGCTTGGCCTCAGCCACGGGCTTCGGCGGCTCGGGCTTCTTCTCGACCGGCTTCTCGACGGGCTTCGGCGGCGGCTCCGGCTGCGAGTTGGTCTTGATCAGCTCTTTCTTCTCGGTGACCTTGCCGACGGCGTCTTCCTCGGGCTTCGCTTCCGCGATCTTCTCGACCTTCGGCTTCGGCTCTTCCTTCTTGCC
>Ga0055531_10002408_pt1 | contig 12557 bp, 10 predicted proteins | sample AraplaCvi_mCL_r2_FD_55008 | JGI IMG/M metagenome (GOLD analysis project Ga0055531, IMG submission 55008) | Arabidopsis root microbial communities from North Carolina, USA - plate scrape MF_Cvi_mCL_r2 | ecosystem: Host-associated > Plants > Roots > Endosphere | place: USA: North Carolina...
GGCCAGGGTGTTGGGGTCGGAAGCTGCCTGCATGGACCGGGACCGCGCTGCGTTCGTGCGGCATAGGCTATTCGATCCCCGCCCTCAGCGCACACTTGCCCATTGCGCGCATCGGGTGTCTCATGGGCCACTGCCAGGAGCGCGACCATGACTACAGCCTACGAGTTCGAAGCCGTCGANATCGACGGCGATAACGTGTCCCTGGCCGACTATCGCGGCAAGGCGCTGTTGATCGTCAACGTGGCTTCCAAATGCGGCTTTACCCCGCAATACACGGGCCTGGAAAAGCTCTGGCAGGACTACCGCGAGCGCGGGCTGGTGGTATTGGGATTCCCGTGCGACCAGTTCGGCAACCAGGAACCGGGCAACGAGGAAGAGATCAAGAACTTCTGTTCGCTGACCTATGAAGTGGATTTCCCCATGTTCGCCAAGGTCGAGGTCAACGGCGCCAACGCCCATCCGCTGTGGAAATGGCTGAAGAACGAGAAGGGCGGGCTGTTGGGCATCGATGCGATCAAGTGGAACTTCACCAAGTTCCTGGTAGGCCGCGACGGCAAGCCGCTGAAGCGCTACGCGCCGACCGACAAGCCGGAATCCATCGCCGGCGATATCGAATCGGCATTGGGGTAGGTCGGGGCTACGCCCCCGACGCACGGATGCTTCGACTTCTACGTATGTCGGGGGTGTAACCCCGACCTACCTCAGCTTTTCTTCGTTGCGTCCACTGCGCCGGCCGGGCGCTTGAGCACCTCTTTCGGCAACAGGCTCATGACTTCGGCGATGAATCCTTCCAGCATCTCCTCCGAATAGCCGCGGTGCACGTAGGCGATGGTGCCGTCGCGGTCTATCACGAACATGTTCGGGAGCGAGTTCACCCCGTATTCGTCGCTGGCGACGCCCTTGCTGTCGTGGACGTAGTTCATGTCCAGTTTGCGGTTGGCGCGCAGCACGCCGAGGAAATCCGAGCGCGGCTCCTTGAAGTTCACTGCGATGACTTCGAGCGCGTCGTGCCCGATCACCTGTTGGAAATGCGCCAGTACCGGCAGCTCGCGCCGGCACGGGCCGCACCAGGAAGCCCAGAACGTCACTATCACGACCTTGCCGCGGTAGTTCGCCAAGTCCACCTGGGTATCGCTGCCGTGCAGACGGCCCAACATCGGCGGCGGAACTTCGCCGACTTTCGGTTGCCGCTTCAATTCCCCGGCCATGCCGGCCAGCGTGCAACCGCAAAGCACCGCGCTCAACAGAACCTGTTTGATCATCGGACTCCCCTCCGTTGCCTGCAGGCTAACATGGGACCGGCGGCTATTTCTCGACGAAGGCCCGCTCGAAAACGTACTGGCCGGCGGTGCCGATACGCGGCGCCGGCGCGAATCCGCGCGCATCCAGGATGCCGCGCAGGTCGGCCAGCATCTGCGGACTGCCGCAGATCATGGCCCTGTCGTGCTGCGGGTCCAGCGGCGGCAGGCCGAGCGATTCGCCCATGCGGCCGCTTGCCAGCAGTTCGGTCAGCCGTCCCTTGTTGACGAAGTCCTCGCGGGTGACGGCCGGGTAATAGAGCAGCTTCTCGCGGATCTGGTCGCCCAGGAACTCGTGGTGCGGAAGCTCTTTCTCGAAATAGTCGCGATAGGCCAGGTCGCGCGGGTGGCGCACGCCGTGGGTCAGCACCACGCGGTCGAAACGCTCGTAGGTTTCCGGGTCCTTGATCACCGACAGCCACGGCGCCAGTCCGGTGCCGGTGCCCAGCAGGTAGAGATTGCGGCCGGGGTGCAGATCGCTGATCAGCAGCGTGCCGGTGGGCTTCTTGCCGATCAGTATCGTGTCGCCGGGTTGGATGTGCTGCAGGCGCGAGGTCAGCGGGCCGTTGGGCACTTTGATGCTGAAGAATTCCAGCTGCTCTTCCCAGTTCGCGCTGGCGATCGAATAGGCGCGCATCAGCGGTTTGGCCGAACCATCGGCAGCTTGCAGGCCGATCATCACGAACTGGCCGTTGTCGAAACGGAAGCCGTCGTCGCGCGTGGTGGTGAAGCTGAAGTAGTCGTCGGTCCAGTGACGGACGTCGAGCACCGTCTCGGTGCCGAAAGCGGAAGACATGGGGATATCAGTTGCGATAAGTCAGGGGCGTATTGTAACCGAGGAAATGAGTGCGGCTTTCGTCGTTCCACGCGGGGAAATGCCCATTTTCAGGCCGCGTTGTCCCTGATCGCGCCGCGTTTGTGGAAGTAGATGCGTTCGGCGGCCCATCGTAGCGGCGCCGTTCTCAACATCAGGTCGAAGGGCCAATCCATCTGCGCATGGTCGAAGGCCCAGCGCAAAAGCAGTTTGCTGCGGAACCGCGGCGCCTGGCTGATGGCGACGCTCTCGGCGGCGCCGTCCTCGGTGGCCTGCGCCAGTGCTTTGCCGACCTGCCAACCGTGGCGCCAGGCCGAGTGGATCCCACCCGCAGTCACCGGTGAAACGATACCTGCGGCGTCTCCGGTCAGGATGACCTTGTCGCGCGCCAGCGGCGCCACTGTGCCGCCACAGGGAATCAATCCCGCGCGTATCGCATCGGCACGGCGTCGTGGCGGCAGGCCGACCAGGCCGCCTACGCGGTCCAGGAAACCGGTGATGTCCGGTGCGCGCGCGGCCTTGGGGTCGTATTTCATCGCAAGGCCCGCCTGGGCCCCTGTCGGTGTCTGTGCGACCCAGCCGATGTAGCCCGGGGCGAATTTCTTGGTGATGAAGCAATGCAAAGTGTCGGGCTCGTGCAATGCGATTCCTTCGAATTCGTATTCGATGCCGTAGAGGAATCGTCTGGGCCTGCCCAAGCCGAAACGTTCGGCCACACGCGAGCGCGCGCCATCGGCACCGATCAGATGGCGTGCGCTGCCCACTCCCTCCACCTGCCATCCGGCCTCGGTGCGTTGTGCGGTCTGGAAGGAATGGCCCAGCCGTAGCTGCACTCCCGCGTCGCGCTGTCGCTGAGCAAGCCAGCGCATGACGTTGGGAGTGTCTGTGGTCAAAAAGTAGTAACCGGGCGCCGACAACAGCGCGCTGCTCAGGTTGGGCGAGTACAGCCGCACCTTGTCGATCCTGCGGACCAGGTTCGCTGGAAGGTCTCGGAGCGCGGTGTCCTCGGCGGCCTCCTTGACGATGATGCCGGTGGTGTGGAGACGTTCGCCCGGGTCGTGCTTGCGTTCCAGCACGCACACGCGTAGGCCCGCTTCGCGCGCCGCGAGCGCGCAGGCGGCGCCGCCAAAACTGCTACCCACGACGATTGCGTCGAAATGCGCTTTTCCATTGCTCGCCATCGGTATTCCATGCCGGTTGTCGCGTTGAGCGCACACTGCCGCGGCAATGTGAGGCAAGCATGAAGTGGCAATGAAAAAGGGCGCCTGGGCGCCCTTCTATTCATCGGTGATCGCAGCGATTCAGCCGTGACCGCCGCCGCGCGGGCCGCGATTGCCGCCCGGCGGGCGACCGGCACCGCGCGGGCCGCCGGGACGCGGACCGTTCGGACGTGGTCCTGCGTTGTTGTGCGGCCGATTGCCGCCGGGACGCGCGCCCTGCGGACGCGGCGCGCGCGGCTGCTGGCCGTACGGGTTGTAGGCGCCGGGGTTGGCATGGTCGGACGGGAAGCTGGGCGCATTGCCCGGATGTCCGTAAGGACGCGGCGCGCGTTGCTGGCCTTCGCCCTGGCCGGCCGGACGCGGACCCTTGGGCCCGGCGCCGCGCGGACCACGCGAATCATTGCCGAAGTTGCCTTCGCTGCGCGCCACGTACGGACGATTGCCGCCCGGACCCGGCCGCCCTGCGCCTGCAGGACGCGGACCCGCCGGCTTCTTTCCATAAGGCTTCGGCGGACCGGCATTGCGGTGACCGGTGGGGCCGGTGTCCACGCCATCGGGCACGTACCAGCTGCGGAACGCGGCGGGGTTGCCGTCGGGCAGGGGCTTCGGGCCTTTGGTGGGACGCGACTTGAACGGCTTCTGCGACTGCTTGGCCGCCGCTTCGCCGCTGACGGTCAGGCCGCCGTGAGGCTTCTTGCTGCCGAAGCGGCCGCGACCGCGGTCTTCGCGCACGTGGTCGAAGCGGCGCAGCTCGCGCCCTTCATCGGCGGTGTTGTGGCCGTTGACGTAGGCCTGGCCGGTGCTGCGGCCAGCACCGATGAGCACGGTGGCCTTGGCCGCCTTGCGCTGGCCGATGACCGGCTGCAGCGTCAATGCGGGCGGAGCGCCGGTTTCCAGGCCCAGCTCTGCGCGGAGTTTTTCCACCTGCACATCGGGCAGTTCCTGCGATTGTCCACGCAGCAGCGGCTGCGGCAGGGAAATCTTGCCGTAGCGCGTGCGCTTCAGGCGGCTGACCTGGCAACCCTGCGATTCCCACAGGCGGCGGACTTCGCGGTTGCGGCCTTCTTTCACCACTACACGGAACCAATCGTGGGAATCGGTGCCGCCGATGCGTTCGATCTCGTCGAACTTGGCCGGGCCGTCTTCCAGCGCGACGCCGCGGGCCAGGCGATCGACCAGATTATCGGGAACGATCTCCATGCCTTCGGGCGCGCGCACGCGGCAGACGTATTCGCGTTCCACTTCATAGGACGGATGCATCATGGCGTTGGCCAGCTCGCCGTCGGTGGTGAGCAGCAGCAGGCCGGTGGTGTTGATGTCCAGGCGGCCGATGGCGATCCAGCGCGCGCCTTTCAAGGCCGGCAGCGCTTCGAAAATGGTGGAGCGGCCTTCGGGATCTTCGCGCGTGGTCACTTCGCCTTCGGGCTTGTTGTAGATCAGCACGCGGGCCGGTTCGGTCAGCGCGCTGGCGACGAAGGTCTTGCCGTCCAATTCGATGCGGTCGCCGCCCTTGATCGACATGCCGGTCTGCGCGACTTCGCCGTTGACCTTGACCAGGCCGTCGGCGATGCGTTGCTCCAGCGCACGGCGCGAACCCAGGCCGGCCTGGGCCAGCACCTTGTGCAGGCGCTCGGAGAGTTTGGTGGTTTCGCCGGTTTCGGCAGCGGCGTCGCCGCGCTTCAGCGAAAGTTTGCCCAGGGAGGGCTTGTTGCGGGGGGTGTCGCTCATTGTTTCTGCTCCGACGAATCCGCACGCTCGCTATCGGCGTTTTCGGTTTCGTCCTGGTTTTCTAGGGAATGTTCTTGGTCGGCGAGGGAGTCGGAAGAATCTTCTTCCTCGGCCTCGTCTTCGGAACGGATGTCTTGTTCGTCCTGGCCCGTCGCGTCGTCCGCGCCGGAGTCCTGTTCGTCGTTGGCCGCCTGCAGTTCCTGCTCGTCGTTTTGCTCGTCGTCCGAAGCCGATTCGGCGCTGGGAAGACCGGCCGGTACCGGCGCTTCATCCATGAACAACTGCGGCTCCAGTTCCCCGATGTCCTTCAGTTCGGACAGCGGCGGCAATTCGTCCAGGCGCTTGAGGCCGAAATAGTCGAGGAAGATCTTGGTGGTGCCGAACAGCGCCGGCTTGCCGGGCACGTCGCGGTGGCCGACCACGCGGATCCATTCGCGCTCCTCCAGCGCCTGGATGGTGTTGCTGCTGACCGCCACGCCGCGGACCTGTTCGATCTCGCCGCGGGTGATGGGCTGCCGGTAGGCGATCAGCGCCAGGGTTTCCAGCGTGGCGCGGGTGTACTTGGTCTTGCGTTCGGTCCACATGCGCGAGACCCAGCCGTGCACTTCTTCCTTGACCTGATAACGGAAGCCGGATGCGACTTCCACCAGCTCTACGCCGCGCTCGGCGCAGGCATCGCGCAGCTGTTCCAGCGCCTGTCCCACGCTGCCCGGCGGGGCCGGTAGTTCTTCCGGGAACAGGCCGTGCAGTTGGGCCAGCGTCAACGGCTGGTTGGCGGCGAGCAGGGCGGCTTCGACGATACGGTTGATGAGCGCTTGGTCCATTCGGTGCTTTGGCTTCGGTAGTCGGTCAGTTGTCGTTGGCGGCATCGCCGTCATCGAATTCGCTGGAGAACGCCAGCGGCTCGTTGGTGTTGTTCAGGGCCAGCGACTTCAGGTAGATCGGCGCCAGCGGCGCTTCCTGCACGAAGTCCAGCAGCTGTTCCTTGGCCAGTTCCAGCATGGCCAGGAAGGTCACCAGCACGCCCTGGCGGCCTTCTTCGGGGGTGAACATGGATTCGAAGCGGTGGAACTTGCCGTCTTCCAGCCGCGTGAGCACATCGCCCATGCGCTGGCGCACGCTCAGCGCGTCGCGCTTGATCGCATGGCCAGTGAACAGGTCGGCGCGCTTGAGTACGTCGTGCAGGGCCAGCAGCATCTCGCGCAGGTCCACCGGCGGCGGCAGGCGTACGGCGGCGCGTTCGGGAACATGGGCTTGCACGGGGGTGGTATCGCGGTCCTGGCGGGGCAGGGCGTCGATGTCTTCGGCGGCCTGCTTGAAGCGCTCGTATTCCTGCAGGCGGCGGACCAGGTCGGCGCGCGGGTCGCCTTCGTCGCCTTCCTCGCTGACCGGGCGCGGCAGCAGCATGCGCGACTTGATCTCGGCCAGGATCGCGGCCATGACCAGGTATTCGGCGGCAAGCTCGAAGCGCAGGTCCTGCATCACGCCGATGTATTGCACGTACTGGCGGGTGATCTCGGCGACCGGGATATCGAGGATGTCGAGGTTCTGCCGGCGGATCAGGTACAGCAGCAGGTCCAACGGGCCTTCGAACGCATCCAGGATCACTTCCAGCGCGTCGGGCGGAATGTACAGGTCCTGCGGAATCTGCAGCACGGCCTGCCCATGCACCATCGCCAGCGGCATCTCATGCTGCTGCGGTGCCGCTTGCGGCGGTTTTTGCGTATCGATTTGCGGATTCGCGTCTTGCGCGAGGTCGGAAGTCATCTAATAAGCCATGGATTGCAGGCATCGCCCGGCGAAAACCGGCGTGCTTGGGTGTTGCGGCTGAACAGTGCGTCGCAGGGCGATCGCATTCCCACACATCAAGCAGGCAATGCACACCCGGGGGCAGGGTGGCACACAGCGAGAAGGTCGTTGGGCCCGGGCGGGTGGGGGCAGCGAATCGGTCGACGGGATTGCTGGCTAATGAGCCGGATCCGGGCGGGCCGCTGCTTCCGGCCGTGCAATGGATCAAGAGTAAGCGGTGAAGGGGCAGGTGTCCAGCGCCTGGCTTGCCGCCCCGCCGTACAATTCAGGCTGGACAGCACCTCGGAGAGATTCAGTGTGGTATGCGATTGAAGGTTACGACGCGGCCGAAGCGCTGCCCAAGCGGCTGGCGGCACGCCCTGCGCACCTGGCGCGGCTGACCGCATTGCGGGACGAAGGACGGCTTCTGCTGGCCGGGCCGTGCCCAGCGATCGATGCCGAGGATCCGGGCCCGGCGGGCTTCAGCGGCAGCATCGTGATCGCCGAATTCGACTCCCTGGAGGGCGGGCTTCAGCGGCAGCATCGTGATCGCCGAATTCGACTCCCTGGAGGCCGCACGCGCCTGGGCCGACGCCGATCCTTACGTGGAAGCGGGCGCTTATTCCCGCACCGAAGTGCGTCCTTTCCGCAAGGTCCTGCCTTGAGCAGCGAGCTCTCGAGCTCTCGGCTCACCCGTATCCGCGAGACGCTGGAGGCCGCTTTCGCACCCGACCATCTGGTCGTGAACGACGACAGCCACCAGCACGCTGGGCATGCCGGTGCGCAGGACGGCAGGGGCCACTACAGCGTGGAAATAGTCGGCGCGGCCTTCGCCGGCAAGGGCTCTCTGGCCCGGCACAGGGCGGTGTACGCGGCTTTGGGGGAAATGATGACGACCGACATCCACGCGTTGCAGATCCGCGCCCGCGCGCCGGGCGAGGCGGACTGACCTCCCAGAAGTGCTGCGGTGCGACTTACACCGCTCGCTGAAAACGTTTACATTTGCCCGCCTGAAAATCTGGAAGCAGGAGCGGGGAAATGAAAGCGACGCATCGGAAAGGCAATCGCGCAGAACGTGCCCGGAGTTCCCTGGCACTGTGGGTAATGGCCCTGGCGCCTTTGGGTGCGCTGGCGGCCGACGGCGCAAAACCCGCCGATGCTGCGGAAAAAGCTTTCGTCGATGCGCTGCTCGCGAAGATGACCCTGGAGGAAAAGCTGGGGCAGCTGAACCAGCCGCCCGGCTTCGGCAACGACACCGGCCCCAAAGCCAAGGCCGCCGGCAACGAGCAGGTGCGCAAGGGCCAGGTGGGTTCGTTCCTGGGCATGCAGGGTGTGAAGCAGACCTGCGAACTGCAGCGCATCGCGGTCAAGGAATCCAGGCTGGGCATTCCCTTGCTGTTCGGTTTCGATGTGATCCACGGCTACCGCACCGTGTTCCCGGTGCCGCTGGGCGAAGCGGCCAGCTTCAATCCGGTGGCCATTGAAAACACCGCTCGCATCGCTGCAGTCGAAGCTACCGCACACGGCATCCATTGGACCTATGCGCCGATGGTGGACGTGGCGCGCGATCCGCGCTGGGGCCGGGTGGTGGAAGGCGCCGGTGAAGACACTTATTTGGGCGAAGTGCTGGCCGCCGCGCGGGTGCGCGGCTTCCAGGGCAAGGACTTGCGTTCTCCCGACACCGTGCTGGCCACCGCCAAGCACTTCGTTGCCTACGGCGGCGCCGAAGCCGGGCGCGACTACAACACCGTGGACATTTCCGAGCGCACCCTGCGTGAGGTCTACCTGCCTCCCTTCCAGGCCGCGGTGGATGCGGGCGTGGGTTCGGTGATGGCGTCCTTCAACGAGATCTCCGGCGTGCCCATGCACGCCAACGGCCCGCTGATCAATGGCGTGTTGCGCGGCGAATGGGGTTTCGACGGCGTGCTGGTCAGCGACTACACCGGCGTGATGGAACTGATGCACCACGGCATCGCCGCCAACGCCACCGAAGCCGGCACGCGCGCGCTGGATGCGGGCGTGGACATCGACATGGTCAGCGAGATCTATCGCAAGGACATGCCCAAGGCGGTACGCGCCGGCAAGGTGCCCGAAGCCACCGTCGACGAATCTGTGCGCCGGGTGCTGCGCGCCAAGTACCGTCTGGGGCTGTTCGACAACCCATACCGCAATTGCGACGAAGCGCTTGAGAAGAGCCAGACGCTCACCGCCGCCAACCGCGAAGCGGCGCGCGGCATGGCGCGCGAATCCATGGTGTTGCTGAAGAACCAGGGCGCGGTGCTGCCGCTTTCCAAGCAGGTGCGCACGCTGGCGGTGATCGGGCCGCTGGCCGACAACGCGCGCGCGATGCTGGGTAGTTGGGCTGGAATGGGCCGGCCCGAAGACGTGGTTACCCCGCTGGCCGGCATCCGCGCTGCGGTGGGCCCAGAAACCAAAGTGCTTTATGCACCTGGTACCGCCATCAACACGTCCGACACCAGCGGCATCGCCGAGGCAGTGCGCATCGCAGGCCAGGCCGACGCGGTGCTGCTGATGCTGGGCGAAGCCGAAGACATGAGCGGCGAAGCCAACAACCGCACCACGCTGGATCTGCCCGGTGTGCAGGAACAACTGGCGCTGGCTGTGCAGAAGACCGGCAAGCCGGTCGCCGCAGTGCTGTTCAATGGCCGGCCGCTTTCGGTCAACAGCCTGCAGGAGCAGGTGCCATCGATCCTGGAGGCATGGTTCCCCGGCGTGGAAGCGGGCAATGCGCTGGCCGATGTGCTGTTCGGCGATTACAACCCCGCCGGACGCCTGCCCATCACCTTCCCGCGCAACGTCGGCCAAGTGCCGATCTATTACGCACACAAGAACACCGGCCGTCCGCCGCGCGAGGAAGAGCGCTACACCTCCAAGTATCTGGATGTGTCCTGGAAGCCGCTGTACGCGTTCGGACATGGGCTCAGCTACACCACCTTCCGCTACGACGGCTTGCGGCTGAGTCAGAAGAAGATCGCGGCCGACGGCAAGGTCGACGTGCAAGTCACGGTCACCAATACCGGCCCGCGCGCCGGCGACGAAGTGGTGCAACTGTATCTACGCGACGATTTCGCCACCGTGACTCGGCCGGTGAAACAACTGCGCGGATTCAAGCGTGTCCACCTATTGGCTGGTCAGTCGCAAACCCTGACCTTCACCTTGACTGCAAATGACCTGAGCTTCTACGGAGAAGACATGAAGAAGGTAGTGGAGCCCGGCAGCTTCACCGTCTTCGCAGGCGGCAATTCGGTCGACAATCTGGAAGCGAAGTTTGAAGTGACCCAGCAATGACCGGTGGCCCGCGCGGCAAAGTGCCGGCGTAGGCAGGCTGCGTGGATGGGCGAATTAATGTTGCGCTGCGGCACTAATTCGCTCTGTTCAAGTTCTCCAACGCGTTGAAATATATAGACTTTCAGCTGCGACTTATGAAAGCTTTACATTCGATTGTGGAAACGTTTACAGTCGCCGCCACTTAGAGTAGTCGTAACCGCGGAGGGGCGGGGATGGCGCGGACCAATGTCACTATCAAGGATGTTGCACGTGAAGCGTCGGTCTCCGTCGCCACCGTGTCGCGCGCGCTGAACGGGCATGAGAATGTCGCAGAAGGCGTCCGCAAGCATGTGACGGAGATCGCAAATCGGCTTCGTTACCAGCCGCATGCCGCCGCCCGCAGCCTCAGCAGCCGCCGCACCCAGACTATCGGTGTTGTGTTACCGGATCTGTACGGCGAATTCTTTTCCGAGCTGATCCGCGGCATCGACGCGGTTGCGCGCGCGCGCCGCCAGCACCTGCTGGTTTCCAGCTATCACGGCCATCCGGAAGAGCAGGGCGAAGCGTTGCGCGCCATGCGCGGCCGCGTCGACGGCTTGCTGGTGCTGTCGCCTTACGCCGACCGCCCTGGTTTCCTCACCGACAACCTGCCGACCGCGTTGCCCGCGGTATTGATCAATACGCATCTGCCCGATGCCACCTATCCGGTGTTGAGCATCGACAATTTCGGCGGCGCTTCGGCCATGGTCAAGCATCTGGCCGAAGCAGGACACAAGCGCATCGCCTTCATCTGCGGCCCCGAAGACAACTTCGACGCCAGCGAGCGCCTGCGCGGTTATCGCACCGCGCTGGCCGAACACCTGCCCGATGCGCAACCTCTCGAACTGCCGGGCGATTTCGACGAATCATCCGGCTATGAAGCCGGCAAACGGATCCTGGCCTCCAAGCAGCGTCCCGACGCGGTGTTCGCGGCCAACGACATGATGGCGCTGGGTTGTCTCTATGCCTTCAACGAAGCGGGCGTGAAAGTACCCGCGGATATAGCGCTGGCTGGATTCGACGACATTCCGCTGGCGCGCTTCGTTCACCCCACCTTGACCACGATGCGGGTCAGTATCGCGGAGCTCGGCGGGTTGGCGCTTACCCGTTTGCTGCAATCGATCGAGTCCGAAGAATCGCAGCCGGCCGCGCTGCAGACCCTGGTGCCCGAACTCATCGTGCGCGAATCAAGCATCCACGCATCGCGCCGGTCCACCCAATCCGGAAGCTCCTGAGCCGAATATTTTTTTCTGTCGATGTAACCGATTCCATAGCTGTTCCAATTTTAGTTTGCATACCCTGGGAGGGGAGAGGTCATGAAGAACCGCAAGCCACGCAACATCCGTCCCACACGCAAGTTGCTCACCTGCGCCTTGGCCAGTTGCTTGATGATGAGCATGGCCCCCGCCATTGCCCAATCTGCCAACGCCACTCTTCGCGGCAAGGCGCCGGTGGGTGCGGAAGTGACTGCCAAGAACACGGCGACCGGCGCGACCCGCCGCGTCATGACCAATGCCGACGGTTCCTACTCGCTGGTCGGCTTACCGCCAGGCACGTACACCGTCGATGCAGGCCCGGGCACGCAGCAAACGGTGACCCTGAGCGTGGCCACCTCGGTCAGCCTGGACCTGGGCGGTACGTCCGCCGCGCCCGCGGGCGATGCGACCAATCTGGATACGGTGACGGTGGTTGCCCCGCCGTTGACCGAAGTCAAGACCTCCGAAGTCGGCACCAACGTTTCGCTGAAGCAGATCAACACCGTTCCGCAGCTGACCCGTAACTTCCTTGAATTCGCCGACACCGTTCCGGGTATGCAGTTCACCACCGATGGCTCGGGCCACAGCGATATCCGCGGCGGCGCGCAGACCACCAGTGCGGTCAACGTCTACATCGACGGCGTCGGCCAGAAGAGCTATCTGTTCGGCGGCGTCTCGGGCCAGCAGCAGAGCGCAGGCAATCCGTTCCCGCAGTTGGCCATTGGCGAATACAAAGTCATCACTTCCAACTACAAGGCCGAGTTCGATCAGGTGGGTTCGGCCGCTATCGTCGCCTCGACCAAGTCCGGTACCAACGAGTTCCACGGCGAGGTGTTCGGTCGGCATACCGACTCCAGTTGGCGCACAGAAACTGCAGGAGAAAAAGAGCCGGGCAAAGAGAAGCAGAAGACCCATCAGAACGAATATGGATTTGCGCTTGGTGGTCCCATCATTCAGGACAAGATGCATTTCTTCGTCAGCTATGAGGGCAAGGGTTTCGTGATTCCGGCGAATCCGGTCTCGGTGCCGGGCAACTTCATCGCCTTTGAAGATGACCTGCCGCAAAGCGTGCGGGACCAGCTAGGCCCGGTCACGCGTCCGTTCAAGGAAGACCTGTACTTCGGCA
>Ga0055531_10002409_pt1 | contig 12556 bp, 9 predicted proteins | sample AraplaCvi_mCL_r2_FD_55008 | JGI IMG/M metagenome (GOLD analysis project Ga0055531, IMG submission 55008) | Arabidopsis root microbial communities from North Carolina, USA - plate scrape MF_Cvi_mCL_r2 | ecosystem: Host-associated > Plants > Roots > Endosphere | place: USA: North Carolina...
TTGCCGTCCAGCCGGACGAGGCCCTCTATCCCGTTACCTCGTTGAGGAAGGAAGGCGCTTCGGTTTCTCCGGACGAACTTTTCGCGCGGCTGTTCATGACGATGGCGGAGACGTTGTCGGTGTGGGAGCGCGGCGCAGGTATTGCAAAGACCATAGAACAGTGGCGATCCGCCGCCCGCGGCATCGGTGAGACGATAACTGTGAACCTGCCGGACCGGTCGCTTTCGGGTCGCTTTGCCGGTATTGATGAGACCGGGCGGTTGATGCTCGATACCGGGTCAGGCACGATGCACGCGATTGCCGCCGGCGACGTATTTTTCGGATAATTCCTAGAACAAGGGCGCATTACAATATGGCGCAAGAAGAAGAACTGGTGTTCTTGCCGCTCGGCGGCGTCGGCGAAATCGGCATGAATCTTGGCCTATACGGCTACGGGCGGCCCGGAAGCCGCCAGTGGATCATGGTCGATTGCGGCGTCACCTTTCCGGGGCCGGACCTTCCAGGCGTGGATCTGGTTCTCGCAGATATCAGCTTCCTGGCGGAAGAGCGCCGCAATCTCAAGGGCATCATCATTACCCACGCCCACGAGGACCATTATGGCGGCCTGAACGATCTNTGGCCGGGCCTCAACGTTCCGGTCTATGCCTCGCCGTTCACGGCNGGCATGCTGGAAGCCAAGCGCGATTTCGAGAGAAGCCGCAGTGAGATCCCGGTGACGATCTTCAAACAGGGCGACCGCATCAATGTNGGCCCGTTCGAGATCGAGGCGGTCGGTGTCAACCATTCGATCCCCGAGCCGATGTCGCTGATCATCCGCACNCCGGTCGGCACTGTCGTNCACACCGGCGACTGGAANATCGACCTGCATCCGTCGCTNGGGCCCCTGACCGACGAGACGCGNTTCCGCCAGATTGGNGACGAAGGCGTCTTGGCGCTTATCTGCGATTCCACCAATGCNATGCGTGATGGTGTTTCGCCGTCGGAACAGGAAGTCTCCGAGAGCCTGACGAAGATCATCGCCAACGCCGAGGGCCGGGTCGCGATAACGACTTTNTCCTCGAATGTCGGGCGCATNCGCTCGATCGCCGAGGCGGCGGAAGAGGCGGGCAGGGATGTGCTGCTGCTCGGCAGTTCGATGAAGCGGGTCGTCGCCGTGGCTGCGGATCTCGGCCTGATGGAAGGGATCAAGCCTTTCCTTGCCGAAGACGAGTTCGGCTACGTGCCGCGCGACAAGGTCGTGGTCATCCTGACCGGTAGCCAGGGTGAGCCTCGGGCAGCACTCGCCAAGATTGCCCGCGACGAGATGCGCAACGTGGCTTTTTCCGCCGGCGATACGGTCGTTTTCTCCTCGCGCACCATCCCCGGCAACGAGAAGGCGATCAACGACATCAAGAATGGCCTGGTCGAGCAAGGCATACACATCATCACCGACAGTGAGGCGCTGGTGCATGTGTCCGGTCACCCGCGCCGCACCGAGCTGCAGCAGATGTATCAATGGCTGCGCCCGCAGATTCTCGTTCCGGTTCATGGCGAAGCCGCGCATCTGACGGCCCATGCCGAACTTGGTCAGCAGTCGGGCATCGCCAGCGTTCCGCGCCTTCGGAACGGTCAAATGCTGCGTCTTGCACCAGGCCCGGCCGAGGTCATCGACGAAGCGCCGCATGGCCGCATCTACAAGGACGGCAACCTCATCGGCGATTTCGAAGAGATGGGCATCGGCGAACGCCGCAAGCTCTCCTTCGCAGGGCACGTCGCCGTCAACGTCGTTCTTGATGGCCGCTACGATTTCCTTGGCGACCCGGACATCGTTGCGATCGGTCTGCCGGAATTCGATGACGAGGGCGAAGACATGGAGGATACGCTCTATGACGCGATCCTCGGTGCGGTCGAGAGCATTCCGCGGGCAAAGCGCAAGGATCTGGCCATGCTGCAGGAGGCGGTGCGCCGCGCCGTTCGCAGCACAGCCAACCAGACGTGGGGCAAGAAGCCGATTGTGACGGTGTTCGTCACCAAAGTCTGATTGGCGGTCGCCTCGCGGCAGTGTAAGCGGGGCCGGTACAGGACGCGGGAGGATCGCAATGCTGGGAAGAGTGAACCATATCGCCATCGCCGTGCCGGATCTTGCCTCCGCCGCCGAAAGCTACCGCTCGACGCTTGGTGCATCCGTCACCGAGCCGCAGACGTTGCCGGAACACGGCGTAACCGTGGTGTTCGTCACGCTGGCCAACACCAAGGTCGAGCTGTTGGAGCCGATCGGCGAGACCTCGCCGATCGCCGCTTTCCTGGCGAAGAACCCTTCGGGCGGGATGCATCACATCTGCTACGAGGTGGACAATATCCTCGCCGCGCGCGACGCGCTGCGTGCGGCCGGCGCTCGCGTTCTGGGGGACGGCGAGCCGAAAATCGGTGCGCATGGCAAGCCGGTGCTTTTCCTGCACCCCAAGGATTTCCAGGGTACGCTGATCGAACTCGAAGAGGTGTGACAGTTGACCGCGCGATGCGCATTTGTCTGATCGGGCAGGCGGCGCTATAAGGCGGACAGAATGTCGCGGAAGTCGCGGCGAAACGGCCTGCGGTCGTTGCGTCGATCGCCTTCACCGGGAGCCGGAAATGCCACTGTTTTCAACTTTTGCTATTTACTTCATCATTTGGTGGATCACGCTGTTTGCCGTTCTTCCCTTGGGAGTGCGCACGCAAGCGGAAGAAAACAGCGTCGTCCCGGGAAGCGTCGAAAGCGCGCCGGCCAAGTTCAATGCGAAACGGGTCGTGCTTTTGACCACGGCCATCGCGGCTGTCATCCAACTCGCCTGGTATATCGTCTCCGTCAAACTTGGCTACGGGATCGATTCTATTCCGCGGTTTTACCCGAAATTCTATTGAGAATTTCGGCAAGGCGGATGGGCTGAGCCGAACCGCAAGGCAATCGGAGAGTTTTCAGGATGCCGAGTGCTGGATTTCTGCGTCATGATGACGCCGCGCGCGATGCTGTGGGTGGAACCAGCGCAATTGCAGGATTGACCGCCGCCGAATTGACATAGTTCAATTTCTANACCTGCTTCGTNCTCGCGACGGAGTCGAGAAAAGCAAAAAAAAACAAGGCTAAAAGCCTTGTTTTTCAAGTTTCGCGTGATCCTAATCCGTTTCCGGCGGCAGCGACGAGGCGCGCCTAAGATCTTATCCTCCCAAGACTTGACCGCGAAAGTCGGCAAGAATTTAGTCTTCATGCCTGTTTTGTGAGCCGAAATTAGCCCAAACATTAAGCTGTGTCATCCTGTTTTTTTGCATTTTTGCTACAGTTGGGTAAAATATTCCCGTTGACAACTCCTGTCGTAATCTTGTTACTAGCGTGCTCTTTGACGCAGGCTTTTCCGGTCTTTTCCCCTCAAAATCAGTGGCTCCGATCTTTCCGGCGATGGCCTGAGAGTAGGGTTTTCTTCCGCCTGCGAAGCAGCTATGAACGCAAGGCTCATAAAGGTTCACGTTGGCTTTGCCGGCGATGGATAATGGAGAGCTCGACCCCGAGAAGCAACGGTCGCCCTTGCCAGTCTACCGGCGAAGAAGGCACCCGAGCTCAACGTCATTTCGCCCGAATCCGCCGATAGTGCGACGTTCATCAAGTTCTGGAACCCGTCATGCGCCTGTCCCGCTTTTTCATGCCCATCCTGAAGGAAAATCCTAAGGAAGCGGAAATCGTTTCCCACCGCCTCATGCTCCGTACCGGCATGATCCGGCAGCAGTCCTCGGGCATCTATACCTGGCTGCCACTGGGCAAGCGGGTTCTCGACAAGGTCAATGCGATCATCCGCGAAGAGCAGAACCGCTCAGGCGCAATCGAACTCTTGATGCCGACGCTGCAGTCCGCAGAGCTCTGGCAGGAAAGCGGCCGCTACGACGCCTATGGCAAGGAGATGCTGCGCATCAAGGATCGCCAGGACCGGCCGATGCTTTACGGCCCGACGAACGAGGAAATGATCACCGACGTCTTCCGGTCCTACGTGAAGTCCTATCGTGACCTGCCGCTCAATCTCTACCATATCCAGCTGAAGTTCCGCGACGAGATCCGTCCGCGTTTCGGCACCATGCGTTCGCGCGAGTTCCTGATGAAGGACGCCTATTCCTTCGATCTCGATCGCGAAGGGGCAGAACACGCCTATAACCGCATGTTCGCGGCCTACCTGCGCACGTTTGCGCGCATGGGTCTTCGCGCCATTCCGATGCGTGCCGACACCGGCCCGATCGGCGGCAACCTCAGCCACGAATTCATCATCCTCGCCGACACCGGCGAATCCGAGGTCTACTGCCACAAGGACTTCCTCGGCTTCGATATTCCGGGCGAAGAAACCAACTTCGAGGACGTCGCCGGCCTGAAGGCGATCTTCGACAAGTGGACCTCGCGTTACGCCGCNACATCGGAAATGCACGACGAGGCCGCCTTCAATGCGGTTGCCGAAGGCGACCGCCTGTCGGCCCGCGGCATNGAGGTCGGCCACATCTTCTACTTNGGCACCAAGTATTCCGAAGCCATGGGCGCCAAGGTTCTCGGCCCCGACGGCAAGGANCATGCCGTGCACATGGGCTCCTACGGCATCGGCCCGACCCGCCTCGTGCCGGCGATCATCGAAGCGTCGCATGACGACAACGGCNTCATCTGGCCGAAGTCGATCTCGCCGTTCGATGGCGTCATCATCAACATGAAAGCGGGCGATGCCGCTTGCGACGGCGCCTGCGAGACGCTCTACTCCGAACTCGGCAAGGCGGGATTCGACNCACTGCTCGACGACACGGACGACCGCGCCGGTGCAAAGTTCGCGACTGCGGACCTGATCGGNGTNCCGGTCCANATCATCGTCGGCCCGCGTTCGATCGCCAACGGCGAAGTCGAGGTCAAGGATCGCAAGACCGGCGAGCGCGAGACCATGACCGTCGAAGCTGCGATCAACAAGCTGATCGCAACGAAGTGAAGAGGCGAGGGAAGGCAGGATGACCGCCGTGACTGAAGATCAGGTGCAGGCCGCAACGCAGCCTGAAAAGTCCTCCAGCCGTCCCTTTTCCGCCTTTGAGCGCATGGTGGCGTGGCGCTACCTGCGTTCCAGGCGCAAGGAAGCCTTCATTTCGGTTATCGCCGGCTTCTCCTTCATCGGCATCATGCTCGGCGTTGCGACGCTAATCATCGTCATGGCCGTGATGAACGGGTTCCGCACCGAGCTCATTTCCCGCATTCTCGGCATCAACGGTCACATGATCGTGCAGCCGATCGACGGGCCACTCAACAACTATGCGGAGCTGGCGACCAAGTTCTCGGGCGTCAAGGGCGTCACCATGGCAATCCCGTTGGTCGAGGGCCAGGTTCTGGCGCAAGGCATCGGCGACAGTTCTACTGGTGCTCTGGTGCGCGGCATCCGCGCCGACGATCTCGGCAAGATGAAGTCGGTCTCCGACCATATCCAGTCCGGCGACATGGTCGGCTTTGCCTCCGGCTCCGGTGTCGCGATCGGCTCCCGCATGGCCGAGCAACTCGGCATTCGCGTCGGCGGAACAATCACGCTGACCTCGCCCAATGGCGACGTGACGCCGCTTGGCATGAATCCGCGCGTCAAGGCTTACACCGTCTCGGCGATCTACGAGATCGGCATGTCGGAATACGACTCGACGATCATCTTCATGCCGCTTGAAGAGGCGCAGCTTTTCTTCAACGCGGAGGGGCTTGCGCAGTCGATCGAGATCTTCGTCGAGCATCCTGATGTCGTCGACGAACTGCGCCAGCCGATCGAGGATGCCGCGGGACGACAGATCTTCATTACCGACTGGCGCGACCGCAACAAGACCTTCTTCTCGGCGCTCGAAGTCGAGCGCAACGTCATGTTCATGATCCTGACGCTGATCGTGCTGGTCGCCGCGCTGAACATCATTTCCGGCCTGATCATGCTGGTGAAGGACAAGGGCAGCGACATCGCGATNCTCAGAACGATGGGCGCGACCTCCGGCTCGGTGATGCGCATCTTCTTCATGACGGGNGCCGCGATCGGCGCGGCGGGAACGGTCGCNGGCGTGGCGCTCGGCGTCGTCGTCTGCCTCAACATCGAATCCATTCGGCAGTTCTTCTCCTGGATCTCTGGAACCACACTTTTCAGCCCAGAGCTCTATTTCCTGAGCCAGCTTCCGGCCGACATGAATGCCGATGAGACCGCGCTCGTCATCGTCATGGCACTCACCCTTTCNTTCCTCGCCACAATCTTCCCGGCCTGGCGTGCTTCGCGCCTCGATCCGGTGCAGGCCCTGCGTTACGAATGACAAGGACATCAACTGAATGAATGCGCGCGTGGCACTGCAGCTTTCCGGCGTCGAGCGACACTACGGGGAAGGCGAAACGTTCCTGTCCATCCTCAAGGGTGCGGATTTTACCCTGAGAAGTGGCGAGACGGTTGCGCTGGTNGCGCCTTCGGGAACCGGCAAGTCGACGCTNCTGCATGTCGCCGGNCTGCTGGAGCGCCCGGATGGCGGCGAAGTGCTGGTCAACGGCGTCTCCTGTGGTGGCCTCAACGACGATCGGCGCACGGCGATCCGCCGCAACGAGATCGGCTTCGTCTACCAGTTTCACCATCTGCTTCCCGAGTTCTCGGCACTTGAGAACATCATGATGCCACAGCTGATCGCCGGCTTGCCCAAGGCTGAGGCCGCCGATNGGGCAAGGGCGCTGCTCGACTACATGCGCATCGGTCACCGTGCCGATCATCGCCCGACGGAGCTCTCCGGCGGCGAGCAGCAGCGCGTCGCGATCGCGCGCGCCGTCGCCAACGCGCCGCTCGTGCTTCTTGCGGACGAGCCGACAGGCAATCTCGATCCGGAAACCGCCGGCTATGTCTTTGAAGCGCTTGAGGCGCTCGCGCGCCAGTCGGGTCTCGCGGCCCTGATCGCCACGCACAATCATGAACTCGCCGGGCTGATGGATCGGCGCGTGACGATCGAGGACGGCAAAGTCGTCGAGATGAACTGATGGCACCGGCCGAGCGGGCGCATTGATCGCCCAGCGCCGTTGCCGCTCACTGTCTTTGGCCAGCGCGGAAGAAACGTCTCACAGTTCACGTCCCACGCCGCCCTGGGCGCGGCGTACGCGTCTTCTGGCGCCGCTTTTAACGCCGGATCAGCCCGCCACGATAGTCGAGTTCGTAAGCTTCCTCGCCATCGACGAAGATGACCTCGCGGCCGGAAAAATGTTCGGTGTCGCCGCGGCTGCTATCGATGTAGTAGCCATGTGCATGCCGAAACTCCATACCGCCGAGGAAGTGCCGCTTCTCACGATACATCGCCTGTAGCGCAGCCTTGATGACCAGACCTGCCTTCTCTCCAGTTATGAGCTCGGGGCGCATAATCCGGCCGAAGTAGTTCATCGCCCAGCGCGGTTCGCCATCCTGCCAGACCGTTTCCTGTCCTGCAAAATCGGTTCCGCCGTAATAGCTGTCGAGATAGCGCCAACTGCCCGTTTCGTAGCCGATGTCATGGGAGCCTTGGCGAGAGGAAGGCCGCGGCACGCCGCCGCCGACATAGGTTTTCGATTTGGCTTCGACGATAAAGTCCTTCAGTTGTTCGAGCGCGGCCATGTGGGTTCCTCATATGTTCTGGCCGAGGATGCCGTGGTCCGTGTTGGTTGTAAAGAACAAATAGAGAACAATCACCTGATTACTGAACGCCGCAAGCCTTCTGGCCGCGATCGTCGTTCCAGTCCTTGAGCAGGACGAGTTCGCCCTTGGTGGCTATGGCCTTNTCGTTGGATTTGCCCTTGCCTGTCAGAACGTTGAGGTCGCACTTCAANGTGTTGTCTAGATCGAGTGTATCGTAGGATGAGTAGGTATAGCCGGCGACCACGAACTCGAAATTGCGGTAGGCGACCGTCAGTTTCTGTTCCCAGCGGTCACGTCCGATGGAATCGTTGTGGCTGGAGATGAGCAAAGAACCGCTCGGCAGCGCCTCGACCCACGGCGCCTGTCCGGCAAAGTCAAAGTCGCCCCAAATCTTGTTCGGGATCGCCGCCTTCAGCTCAAGAGCGCCATTCTCACCGGTCAGATAGAGATAGACACCGTTGTCATCGTCGCTTCCATCTGCGGGGCGCACGATCAGGGCGAGGTCCGCGTCACCGTCCTTGTTCCAGTCGCCGGTCGCCGCGGAGACGATGCGGGNAGGGTCGATCGTTTCGGCCGCGGAGGCGACGGCCGGAACCAGAAACAGCAATGGCAGAATCAGGCGTGCATGCATGTCGGAACGCTCCGCTTGGTTGTTCCTCTTGATATGCGGGCGCGGCGCTTTCCTCAAGCGGCTTCCTGGCAGTTAACCTGCATTCGACTGCCGTGTTAACCATCGTCAACAGAACGTCTGTGCTTGGCTTGACGCGTGAACAAAAATAGAACAAAGTAAAAACATAACGGAAAAGGAGCCATGTTATGACTGATTTTGTTCGTGACCTCGCCGCCTTCGCTTCGATGAGCCTGTTCATCGCAAGCATCTCTTTCATCGCGCTCGGCCTCTGAGGAGCGTCGATATTTCCTCTCAAGCACCTCCCGAAATGCGCCCCCTGGATTGAATAAGGGGGACGACGTGTCAGGTGAAACTGGACATGTCGGGTGATAAACGGGATATCCTGCCGACCAGACAGGAATCAGGGTGCGAATAATGGCAGACGACGGCAAAGCAGCATCGAGCGAGGCGCTTGGTTCGGACCCGCAGTTTGTGCATCTGCGCGTCCACTCGGCCTTCTCCCTGCTCGAAGGNGCGCTGCCGCTGAAGAAGGTCATCGGCAAGGCGGTTGCCGATAATCAGCCGGCGATCGGGATCGCCGACACCAACAANCTCTTTGCCGCGCTCGAGTTTTCGCAGAAAGCAGCCGACGACGGACTGCAACCGATTACCGGCTGCCAGCTTTCCATCGACATGGAAGACGAGGCGGATGGCGAACGGCGCGGCCACGCGCAACATCTCGCGAAGCTGCCCGCGATCGTCCTGATCGCCGCGACCGATGATGGTTACACCCGGCTCGTGGATCTGGTGAGCCGTGCCTATCTCAGCGGCGAGGGCAGCCAGGCGACTCGGATCACGCGCTCCTGGCTTGCCGAAAACGGTACGGACGGATTGATCGCGCTGACCGGTGCGTCGGGCGGCCCGGTGGACCTGGCCCTGAAGGCGGGCTCGACGGCACTGGCCGAAGCGCGTCTCGAGGCGCTGCATGATCTCTTCGGCGACCGGCTCTATATCGAGCTGCAGCGGCACGGCGGATTTGACCGCCGCCATGAGAGCCGGATTATCGACCTTGCATACAAGTTCGACATTCCGCTGGTTGCCACCAACGAAGCCTTCTTTCCGTCACCGTCCGACTATGACGCCCACGACGCCCTGATGGCTGTCGCGCACAACGCCATGGTTTCGGACGACAGCCGCTTCCGCCTGACGCCGGACCACTACCTCAAGAGCCGCAAGGAGATGGCCGCGCTTTTTGCCGATCTGCCGGAGGCGCTGGAAAACACCGTCGAGATCGCACGGCGCTGCTCTTTCATGCTGAAGACCCGCGCACCGATCCTGCCGCGCTTTACCGGCGCCACCGCAGATCCGGAAGAGGCGGAGCGCGCCGAGGCGGACGAACTGCGCCGCCAGGCGGAGGAGGGGCTCGAAGAGCGTCTCGCCAGGCTCGGCATGGCGCCCGGCTATAGCGAAGAGGAGTATCGCGAGCGCCTGGCCTTCGAACTCGGCGTTATCGAGCGCATGAAGTTCCCCGGCTACTTCCTGATCGTTGCCGACTTCATCAAATGGGCGAAGCAGCACGATATTCCCGTTGGGCCGGGCCGTGGTTCGGGTGCAGGGTCGCTCGTTGCCTATGCGCTGACGATCACCGACGTCGATCCGATGCGCTTCTCGCTGCTGTTCGAGCGCTTCCTCAATCCCGAGCGCGTCTCGATGCCCGACTTCGACATCGACTTCTGCCAGGACCGGCGCGAAGAGGTGATCCGCTACGTGCAGCGCAAGTATGGTCGCGAGCAGGTGGCGCAGATCATCACCTTCGGTTCGCTGCAGGCGCGTGCCGCACTGCGCGACGTCGGCCGCGTGCTCGAAATGCCCTATGGCCAGGTCGACAAGATCTGCAAGCTGGTGCCGAACAACCCGGCCAATCCGACGCCGCTCTCCAAGGCGATCGAGGAAGAGCCACGCCTGCAGGAGGAAGCCGAGAAGGAGCCAGTCGTCGCGCGGCTTCTCGACATCGCCCAGAAGATCGAAGGCCTCTATCGCCACGCCTCGACCCACGCCGCCGGTATCGTGATCGGCGACCGTCCGCTGTCTCAGCTCGTGCCGATGTATCGCGATCCGCGCTCCGACATGCCGGTCACCCAGTTCAACATGAAATGGGTGGAGCAGGCGGGCCTCGTCAAGTTCGACTTCCTCGGCCTGAAGACCCTGACCGTATTGAAGGTCGCGGTCGATTTCGTGAAGCAGCGCGGCATCGAGGTTGATCTGGCGAGCATCCCGCTCGACGACCCGAAGACCTATGAGATGCTGTCGCGCGGCGAAACGGTTGGCGTGTTCCAGGTGGAAAGCGCCGGCATGCGCAAGGCGCTGATCGGCATGCGGCCCGACTGCATCGAGGATATCATCGCGCTGGTGGCGCTCTATCGCCCGGGCCCGATGGAGAACATTCCGGTCTACAATGCCCGCAAGCATGGCGAGGAAGAAGTCGAGTCGATCCATCCGAAGATCGATCATCTGCTCAAGGAAACGCAGGGCGTTATCGTCTACCAGGAGCAGGTGATGCAGATCGCCCAGGTGCTCTCGGGCTACTCGCTCGGCGAGGCCGATCTTCTGCGCCGCGCCATGGGTAAGAAGATCAAGGAGGAGATGGACAAGCAGCGCGCCCGCTTCGTCGACGGCGCGGTGAAGAACGAGGTGTCGAAGCCGCAGGCGGACCTGATCTTCGACCTGCTCGCCAAGTTCGCCAACTACGGCTTCAACAAGTCGCACGCAGCGGCCTACGCCATCGTCTCCTACCAGACCGCCTATATGAAGGCGCACTATCCGGTGGAGTTCCTGGCGGCGTCGATGACGCTCGACATGTCCAACACGGAAAAGGTCAACGACTTCCGTCAGGACGCAAAGCGCCTGGGCATCGAGGTGATTGCACCGTCGGTGCAGTCCTCATTCCGACATTTCCAGACGGGCGAAAACCGCATCTATTATTCGCTTGCCGCAATCAAGGGCGTGGGCGAATCCGCGGTTGAGCATATCGTCGAAGTGCGCGGCGACCGGACCTTCGTGAGCCTTGAGGATTTCTGCCTCAGGATCGACCCCAAGCTTCTCAACCGTCGCGTCTTCGAAAGCCTGATCGCTGCCGGTGCGTTCGAATGCTTCGGCTATGACCGTGCGGAACTGGTCGGCGGGCTCGACCGCATCCTCGGCTTCGCCCAGCGTGCGCAGGAGAACAAGACGAGCGGCCAGAGCGATATGTTCGGGGCAGGGGCGGCAACCGGGCCGGAGCGTATCGCGCTCCCGACCTACACGCCCTGGCTCGCTTCGGAGAAGCTGCATCGCGAATTCCAAGTGCTGGGTTTCTACCTCTCCGCCCACCCGCTCGACACCTACAATGCGCTGCTCGCCAAGATGCGCGTGCAGACCTTCGGCGATTTCGCCGGCGCGGTGAAGAAGGGGGCAACCGCCGGCCGGCTTGCCGGCACAGTGACCTCGAAGCAGGAGCGCAAGACGCGCACCGGCAACAAGATGGGAATCGTCGCCTTCTCGGACTCTTCGGGCCAATTCGAGGCCGTGCTGTTCTCCGAAATGCTGCACCAGTATCGCGACCTCTTGGAGCCGGGCAAATCGCTGGTCATGACGGTTGCCGCCGAGGAGCGGCCGGAAGGCATCGGGCTGCGCATCCAGACCCTGCGCTCGCTCGAGGAAGAATCGCTGCAACTGCAGAAGGCGCTGCGCGTCTATGTGCGCGATTCCGGCCCGCTGAAATCGNTCGCCTCGCACCTCAACACCAGGGGCGACGGTCTCGTCTCCTTCGTCGTCATCAAGGACAACGGTCAGCGCGAGATCGAGGTGGAACTGAGCGAAAAGTTCCGGATCTCGCCGGAGATCGCTGCGGCGCTGCGCTCCGCGCCGGGCGTGGTCGACGTCGAGTTGGTTTGATCGGCGGACTTCTCCGTTTCGTTCGAAGCGAAGAAATCNCACCGATCACCTTGAGGGTGGGCAGCTGGGACAGAAAGCGCACATTGTGCTTTCCTGCGGTTGCTGGGGATCAGTCACCGGGACGCGATCGGGTGACGGTGATGAAATCGGTGCCCTGGCCAGTCTCCAGCCCGCTTTCCGTGTCGGCGATCGAGAGCGACGAGCCCTCAGCCAGCAGTCCTTCAACCCGCTTGCGAACGTCGTCGGATATCGTCATTCGCGCCAGCGTGCGCTGTATGCCGTTATAAGCGAAGGGGTCGGCCTCAATGGAAATGCCGAGCCGCTTCTTCATCGAGGCGGGCAGGTGGTTTTCAAGCGAGACGCCGAACCATTTGCCTTCGGCGCCTTCTTCTTC
>Ga0055531_10002421_pt1 | contig 12498 bp, 15 predicted proteins | sample AraplaCvi_mCL_r2_FD_55008 | JGI IMG/M metagenome (GOLD analysis project Ga0055531, IMG submission 55008) | Arabidopsis root microbial communities from North Carolina, USA - plate scrape MF_Cvi_mCL_r2 | ecosystem: Host-associated > Plants > Roots > Endosphere | place: USA: North Carolina...
CCTACAAGGGCAAGGGCGTCAAGTATGCCGAAGAGCGGATTGTCCGCAAAGAAGGCAAGAAGAAGTAAGGATCACGCGAAATGGCTAGCAGGAAAGATACTCTTGTGCGTCGCGCCAACCGCGTGCGCCGTCAAATCAAGGCGGTCGCCAATGGCCGTCCGCGCCTGTCGGTTCATCGCTCGTCGAAGAACATCTACGTACAGGTTATCGATGACGTTGCCGGCAAGACGCTTGCGTCTGCCTCCACGCTCGATACCGATCTGCGTTCGTCTTTGAAGACGGGCGCTGACGCGGCAGCTGCTGCTGCCGTCGGCAAGCTCATCGCTGAGCGCGCCGTAAAGGCTGGCGTCAAGGACGTTGTCTTTGATCGTGGCGCCTTCATCTATCACGGCCGCATCAAGGCTTTGGCCGAAGCTGCACGTGAAGGTGGTCTGAACTTCTGATCGATCACAGGGCGGGCCTCGAGTCCGCCCTGGACGNTCAGTGGTTTCCGGTCGCTTCCAGTCGGAAAGACGGAGGCGACTTTTGTCAATCTGCCGATTGCACCCGGAAAAGAAAAAGGAAAAGGACAATGGCACAAGAAAGAAAGGGTTCTCGCGAAGATCGCCAGAACCGCGAAGAGCGCGACAGCGAATTTGTCGANAAGCTCGTAGCAATCAACCGCGTCGCCAAGGTGGTGAAGGGCGGTCGTCGTTTCGGTTTCGCCGCTCTCGTCGTCGTTGGCGACCAGAAGGGCCGCGTCGGCTTCGGCCATGGCAAGGCACGCGAAGTGCCGGAAGCCATCCGCAAGGCGACGGAAGCTGCCAAGCGCGACCTGATTTTCGTCCCGCTGCGTGGTGGTCGTACCCTGCATCACGACGTTCATGGCCGTCACGGCGCCGGCAAGGTGCTGCTGCGTTCGGCCAAGGCCGGTACCGGTATCATCGCCGGTGGCCCGATGCGCGCCGTCTTCGAAACGCTCGGCGTTCATGACGTCGTCGCCAAGTCGACCGGTTCGTCGAACCCCTACAACATGGTTCGCGCAACCTTCGACGCCCTCAAGAACCAGATGCACCCGAAGGACATCGCAGCTCAGCGCGGCATCAAGTACGCCACGCTCCAGGCTCGTCGTGTTTCCTCCGGCGCTGCTTCCGAAGAATAAGGGAGCTGACAGATGGCTAAGAAAGAANTTGCCAAGAAGACGGTTACCGTCGAGCAGATCGGTAGCCCCATTCGCCGTCCGGCCGTNCAGCGTCAGACGCTCATCGGTCTGGGCCTCAACAAGATGCACCGGGTTCGCACGCTCGAAGACACTCCGTCTGTTCGCGGCATGATCCGGACCGTCCAGCACCTCGTTCGCGTCGTCGACGAGAAGTGAGGGGGATAAGCTCATGAAACTGAATGAAATCAAGGACAACGAAGGCTCTACCCACAGCCGTAAGCGTCTCGGCCGTGGTATCGGTTCGGGTTCCGGCAAGACGGCCGGCCGCGGTGTCAAGGGTCAGAAGGCTCGTTCGGGCGTTGCTATCAACGGCTTCGAAGGCGGCCAGATGCCGATCTACCGTCGTCTGCCGAAGCGCGGCTTCAACAACATCTTCGCTTCGGAGTTTGTTGTCGTGTCGCTCGGCCGTATCCAGACGGCAATNGACGCCAAGAAGCTCGANGCTTCGAAGACCGTCGATGCGGCTGCCCTCAAGGCTGCCGGCGTCATCCGTCGCGAAAAGGACGGCGTCCGCGTTCTCGCTGACGGCGAACTGAAGGCGAAGGTTTCGATCGAAGTCGCNGGCGCTTCCAAGTCGGCGATCGAAAAGATCGAAAAGGCCGGCGGTTCGGTCAAGCTGCTCGCAGCNGCTGCTGAATAATATTATTGATGAACCGCCCGGGGTGCTTCACTCCGGGCGGTTTTGCTCCCATATGTGAGCCTCACGTCCGCAGCCGGCGAATCGCTTGCCGCAAGCGGACATAGCGGAAACCACGGTGAGGCATCCGATTGCAGACACAATCGCCTCGCGTCCGGTTTTCAATACGAAAAGTTACTCCTTCCGGAACGGACCGGGTGTTCCCGCTGATTCCGAGATTTGGTACGCGGAGAATTGCATGGCTTCTGCAGCGGAACAGCTCGCCTCGAACCTGAATTTCTCGACTTTCGCCAAGGCGGAAGATCTGAAGAAACGGCTTTGGTTCACGCTTGGTGCGCTTCTGGTTTACCGTCTTGGCACCTATATTCCGCTGCCCGGTCTTAACCCGGAAGCGTTTGCCCAGGCATTCCGCGGCCAGAGCGGCGGCATTCTCGGCCTCTTCAACATGTTTTCGGGCGGTGCAGTTGAGCGCATGGCGATCTTCGCGCTCGGCATCATGCCCTATATCTCTGCCTCGATCATCGTTCAGCTGATGACCTCGGTCGTTCCGGCTCTGGAACAGCTGAAGAAGGAAGGCGAGCAGGGACGCAAGATCATCAACCAGTACACCCGCTACGGCACGGTGCTTCTCGGCACGGCGCAGGCTTACGCCATCGCCGTCGGCCTCGAGAGCGGCAATGGCCTTGTGAACGATCCGGGCTGGTTCTTCCGCATTTCGACTGTCATTTCCCTGCTCGGCGGCACCATGTTCCTGATGTGGCTCGGTGAGCAGATCACCTCGCGCGGTATCGGCAACGGTATTTCGCTGATCATCTTCGCTGGTATTGTCGCGCACCTGCCGACGGCTCTCGCCGGTACGCTCGAACTCGGCCGCACCGGCGCGCTTTCGACGCCGCTGATCCTTGCGATCATCATCATGGTCGTTGCCGTCATCGCCCTTATCGTCTTTGTCGAACGGGCGCAGCGCCGACTTCTGATCCAGTATCCGAAGCGCCAGGTCGGCAACCGCATGTTCCAGGGCGACACCTCGCACCTACCGTTGAAGCTCAACACTTCGGGCGTCATCCCGGCAATCTTCGCATCCTCACTGCTGCTCTTGCCGGCAACGCTCGCGGGCTTTGCCAACACGGCGGCGCTGCCGGGCTGGGCCACCACCATCGTTGGCGCACTTGCTCACGGCAAGCCGCTCTACATGGTCCTCTACGGTGCGATGATTGCCTTCTTCGCCTTCTTCTACACGGCAATCGTCTTCAATCCGAAGGACACGGCCGACAATCTCAAGAAGCACGGCGGCTTCATTCCGGGCATTCGTCCGGGTGAGCGCACCGCGGAATACATCGATTACGTCCTGACGCGCATCACCGTCATCGGTGCGGTCTACCTGATCTTCGTCTGCATTCTGCCGGAAGTTCTGATTTCGCAGACCGGCGTGCCGTTCTACCTTGGTGGTACGTCGCTTTTGATTGTTGTCAGCGTGACCCTTGATACGGTAGCACAGATCCAGGGCCACCTCATCGCACAGCAATATGAGGGGCTGATCAAGAAGTCGAAGCTGCGCGGAGGAAAGAGGGGACGATGAGACTGATTTTTTTGGGACCGCCGGGCGCTGGCAAGGGGACGCAAGCCAAGCTTCTGACGGAGAGATACGGCATTCCGCAGCTTTCCACAGGCGATATGCTGCGGGCGGCCGTTGCCCAGGCGACTGAGGTCGGCAAGCGTGCCAAGGCCGTCATGGATGCCGGTCAGCTGGTATCCGATGAGATCGTCAACGAAATCGTGTCGGATCGCATCGACCAGCCGGATTGTGCAAAGGGTTTCATCCTTGATGGTTACCCGCGTACCGTTCCGCAGGCGATTGCGCTCGGCAAGATGCTCGAGGGCAAAGGTCTGAAGCTCGACGCAGTCATCGAGCTGAAGGTCGACGAGGCAGCCCTTGTAAAGCGGATGGAGAATCGCGTAGCGGAAACCATCGCTGCGGGAGGCACGGTCCGTTCGGACGACAATCCGGAGGCGTTCAAGCGCCGGCTGACCGAGTATCGTGAAAAGACCGCACCGTTGTCGGAGCATTATGCCGGTACGGGGCAGCTGAGAACGGTGGATGGCATGGCGGATGTGAACACCGTTACTGCCGAGATCGAGAAGATTCTGGCTTAGACACTGGTCTTTGCCGAAAAGGAACCGCCGGGGAGTTGACTTTTCCGGCCGATTCCGCCAAAGACAGCGCCAACTCGCGACATGAGAGCGATCGGCGCGGTCTTCAAAGAAAATGAAGTCCGAGTACGGTCGTTTTTGACGTGTCTCGAACCTCAATCAACGTGCGGCTCTTCGAGGTCGCGTAACGAAGCACCTATTGCCGGATGGCAACTGGAACGCAAGGAGAATAGACGTGGCACGTATCGCTGGCGTCAACATCCCGACGGCGAAGCGCGTAGTTATCGCGCTGACCTACATTCACGGGATCGGCCCGAAATTCGCACAGGAAATCATCGAGAAGGTCGGTATCCCGGCTGATCGTCGCGTGCATCAGCTGACGGACGCTGAAGTCCTGCAGATCCGCGAANCGATCGACCGTGACTACCAGGTCGAAGGTGACCTGCGTCGCGAGACCTCGATGAACATCAAGCGCCTGATGGACCTCGGCTGCTACCGCGGCCTGCGTCACCGTCGTGGCCTGCCGGTTCGCGGTCAGCGCACCCACACCAACGCTCGCACCCGCAAGGGTCCGGCGAAGGCGATTGCCGGTAAGAAGAAGTAATTTCCCGAAAAGGGAGATTGGGAGGCTGGCGTCAAGCGCCGGCCTCCTTTTGCAGTTTGGAAAGGCGCTTGCCTGACCGCCGTCCGGTCCAATGACCGGGTGTGAAGTCCGCGGAGTGGATATCCTCTCGGCGGGAGAATGAAGATGCAGGGCAGGGGACGACAAATCCTTTTCCCGGTGGAGCCGCTGGAATTACGGCGGTGCAGAGATCTAAGAAAGGGATCCTATGGCCAAGGAAGCCACCCGCGTTCGCCGTCGCGAACGCAAGAACATCACGTCTGGCGTTGCTCACGTCAATTCGTCGTTCAACAACACCATGATCACCATCACCGACGCACAGGGCAACGCGATTGCCTGGTCGTCTGCCGGTGCCAAGGGTTTCAAGGGTTCGCGTAAGTCGACCCCGTTTGCCGCTCAGATCGCCGCTGAAGACTGCGCCAAGAAGGCTCAGGAACACGGCATGAAGTCGCTGGAAGTCGAAGTTTGCGGCCCGGGTTCCGGCCGTGAATCCGCTCTTCGCGCGCTGCAGGCTGCGGGCTTCATGATCACCTCGATCCGCGATGTGACCCCGATCCCGCACAACGGTTGCCGCCCGCGCAAGAAGCGCCGCGTCTGATCATTTGCGTTCAACATGCCGGTGAGGGGGCATCCGCTCTCTCCCGGTCTTCGGGGCTCGGTTGTCACGATTGGATGGTGGCAACGAACGGAAGGCAGAAAACATGATCCAGAAGAATTGGCAGGAACTGATCAAGCCGAACAAGGTGGAGTTCGTCTCCTCCGGCCGCACCAAGGCAACGCTGGTTGCGGAACCGCTTGAGCGCGGCTTCGGTCTGACCCTCGGCAACGCGCTTCGCCGCGTGCTTCTGTCGTCGCTGCGTGGTGCTGCTGTCACCGCAGTGCAGATCGACGGCGTCCTGCACGAGTTCTCCTCTATCCCGGGCGTCCGGGAAGATGTGACGGACATCGTGCTCAACATCAAGGAAATCGCCATCAAGATGGATGGCGACGACGCAAAGCGCATGGTTGTGCGCAAGCAGGGTCCGGGCGTTGTAACCGCCGGTGACATCCAGACGGTTGGCGATATCGAAATCCTCAACCCGAACCATGTGATCTGCACCCTCGACGAGGGCGCCGAGATCCGCATGGAGTTCACCGTCAACAACGGCAAGGGCTACGTGCCGGCTGATCGCAACCGTTCGGAAGATGCTCCGATCGGCCTGATCCCGGTCGACAGCCTGTACTCGCCGGTCAAGAAGGTGTCCTACAAGGTGGAAAACACCCGTGAAGGCCAGGTTCTTGACTACGACAAGCTGACGATGTCCATCGAGACGGACGGTTCCGTCACCGGTGAAGATGCGATCGCATTTGCGGCCCGCATCCTTCAGGACCAGCTGTCGGTTTTCGTCAACTTCGACGAGCCGCAGAAGGAAGCAGAGGAAGAGGCAGTCACCGAACTCGCCTTCAACCCGGCGCTTCTCAAGAAGGTCGACGAACTGGAACTTTCGGTCCGTTCGGCCAACTGCCTGAAGAACGACAACATCGTCTACATCGGCGACCTCATTCAGAAGACCGAAGCAGAAATGCTCCGCACGCCGAATTTTGGTCGCAAGTCGCTGAACGAAATCAAGGAAGTTCTCGCTTCCATGGGCCTGCACCTCGGCATGGAAGTGCCGTCCTGGCCGCCTGAGAACATCGAAGATCTCGCCAAGCGTTACGAAGACCAATACTAACCATTAGACTGCGGGCGGATGCCTGCAAGTGAAGGAGAATAGCCATGCGCCACGGTAAAGCCGGCCGCAAGCTGAATAGAACCGCCAGCCACCGCAAGGCGATGTTTGCCAACATGGCAGCTTCGCTGATCGAACACGAGCAGATCGTTACGACCCTGCCGAAGGCCAAGGAAATCCGCCCGATCGTCGAGAAGCTCGTCACGCTCGGCAAGCGCGGTGACCTGCACGCTCGCCGCCAGGCGATCTCGCAGATCCGCGACGCCGCTGTCGTTTCGAAGCTGTTCGACACGATNGCNTCGCGCTACGCCACCCGCAACGGCGGCTACCTGCGCATCATGAAGGCCGGCTTCCGTCACGGCGACAACGCCGCGCTCGCCGTCATCGAATTCGTTGACCGCGACGTCTCGGCAAAGGGTGCGAAGGATCTCGCCCGCGTTGCCGCTGAAGCTGAAGCTGCTGAAGCAGCCTAAGCCGATCGAAGGCAGTGAAATCGAAATGGCCGGGTGTTCATCACCCGGCCATTTTTCTATGGGCGGTGNTTTGCACCATTTCAATGCTTGGTCGAGCGCTTGAGCGACCGAGTATCCGGCTGCTCCGAGCGAATGGGAAAATTACACTTTTCCTGGGATCGCCCTGGCCGGCGCGCTCGCCGTCTGACGTTTGCGACGGAGATAGGGTTTGCGCGCCAACCGCCAGAGAAGCAACGCGGCGACCAAGCCGAGATAGAGCATCTGCTCGGGGCCAACGACCTTCACCGACATGGCAAAATGCAGGGCGCCGGCGGCAGCAATCACGTAGGCGAGCCTGTGNAACGTGTTCCAGCGGGTGCCAAGCCTGCGGATCGACCAGGTGTTGGACGTCAACGCCAGCGGGATCAGCATGACGAGGGCCGCCATGCCGATGGTGATGAACGGACGGCGCGCGATGTCGGCGAGGATCGCCGGGACGTTCAGCACCTGATCGAGCAGCATGTAGGCCAGGAAGTGCATCAGCACGTAGTAGAATGCCAGCAGCCCGAGCGCCCGGCGGTAGCGTAGCCAGTTGATGCCGAAGAGATCGCGAATCGGGGTGATTGCCAACGTGGCCACGAGAAAGCGCAGCGCCCAGATCCCGAGCAGATGCTCGAATCCCTTGACCGGATTGCCGGGCAGTTGCCCGGTAGCGCCGAGATAGAAGGCAAACGCCGCCGGCACCAGGCCAAAGCCATAGAGCGCCCAGACCGAGGCCGAATGAAAGCGTTTCGGGAGTATGGGCAGGCCGGCCATCGTCAGTAGTTCGCTCTCAGATCCATGCTGGCATAGAGGCTGGCAACCTCGTCGGCATAGCCGTTGAAGGGCAGGGTGTCGCGACGGTTGGAGCCGAAGAAGCCTCCGCCCCCGATGCGGTTCTCCGTCGCCTGGCTCCAGCGCGGGTGATCGACGGCCGGGTTGACGTTGGCATAGAAGCCGTACTCGTTGGGGGCCGAGAGGTTCCAGGTGGAGGGCGGCTGCGCCTCGGTGAGCGAGATCCGCACGATCGACTTGATCCCCTTGAAGCCGTACTTCCAGGGGGTGACGAGCCGAATCGGTGCGCCATTCTGGTTGGGAAGCGTTTTGCCGTAGACGCCGACGGACAGCAGAGTGAGCGGGTGACGGGCTTCATCGAGCCTCAGTCCTTCGCGATAGGGCCAGGGCAACGGCTGAAAGAAGCCGGATTGGCCCGACATCTCCGCCGGGCGAACGACCGTTTCGAACGAGACATATTTGGCGCTGCCCAGCGGCTCCACCTTGTCGAGCAGGGTCGAAAGTTGGAAGCCGGTCCAGGGGATCACCATCGACCACGCCTCGACGCAGCGCATGCGATAGACGCGTTCCTCGATGGGGAACTTCAGCAGTTCCTCCAGCCCGAACTCCTTCGGTTTGCCGACGAGGCCATCGACCTTCACTGTCCAGGGGGTCGGCTTGAAGCCGCTCGAATTGGCGGCCGGATCGCCCTTGCCGGTCCCGAATTCATAGAAGTTGTTGTAGCCCGTGACGTCAGCTTCGGGGGTCAGGTCCTCGTCGACGACGTATTTGCCTTTTGGTGCGCTAAGCGCCGCCGCGATACCTGTGCCGCTTCCGGCAAGAAGGACGCCGCCGACCGCGGCGCCCAGGAATGCGCGGCGATTGATGAAGATGTTCTCCGGCGTGATTTCGGAGGAAACGATTCGTGGTGGACGGTAGGATGGCATGGTCTTATCCGAGAGTGGTTTATGAGCCTTGTCTTGTACGAACTCAGCAGACTTTCGATCACCGTGAAAGGGGTGCGGAACCACGTTTTCGTGCGTAGCGCGTGAAGCCGGCAACTTTGCGTATCCTGCGCCAACATTTGCCTTTTTTCGCGCGAAATCCTATCTGAACGTAGCCGTGACGAATAGGAGAATGCTTCACATGATCGTTGGTCAAAGAGCGCTTGTTGCGCTCGTCATTGCTGTGTCTCTTGCCTGTCCGGCATGGGCTGAGGAGGCCAAGACGGTTCCGCAGTCGCGCACCGAAATGCAGCTTTCCTTCGCGCCGCTCGTCAAGCAGACGGCAAATGCGGTCGTCAACGTCTACGCCGAACGCGTGGTCGAGCGCCGCTCGATCTTTTCCGGCGATCCCTTCTTTGAGGAGTTCTTTGGCCAACGCATGCCGAACCGCTCGGAAAAGCAATCGTCGCTCGGCTCCGGCGTGATCGTCGGCAAGAACGGCATCGTCGTGACCAACAATCACGTCATCGAGGGCGCCGACGACATCAAGGTGGCGCTGGCGGACGGGCGCGAATTTCCCTGCAAGATCGTGCTCAAGGATGACCGACTCGACCTGGCGGTGCTGAAGATCCAGTCGGAAGGCCCGTTCGAGATCGTCCCGCTCGGCGACTCGGATGCGGTCGAAGTCGGCGACCTCGTGCTGGCGATCGGCAACCCGTTCGGCGTCGGCCAGACGGTCACGAGCGGCATCGTCTCGGCTCTCGCGCGCAACCAGGTTTCTTCAGGGGATTTCGGCTTCTTTATCCAGACGGATGCGGCGATCAATCCGGGCAATTCCGGCGGCGGCCTCATCGACATGAACGGTCAATTGATCGGCATCAACACCGCGATCTTCTCCAAGGGTGGCGGCTCGAACGGCGTCGGCTTTGCTATCCCCGCCAATCTGGTAAAGGTCTTCGTCGCGTCCGCTGACGGCGGCAATGGCGCCTTCGTCCGTCCCTTCATCGGCGCAAGCTTCGAACCGGTGACCTCGGAAGTGGCCGAAGCCCTTGGCCTCAACCGCGCCCGCGGTGCGCTGGTGACGGCTGTCGTGGCGGGTGGCCCGGCCGAACTGGCAGGCATCAAGCCGGGGCAAGTGATCACCGCCGTCAACGGCATTGAAGTCGAACATCCTGATGCGCTCGGCTACCGCTTGACGACGGTCGGCATCGGCCACGAGGCGCGCGTTACCGTGTCGGAAAACGGTAAGCCGCGTGAGGTGATGCTCAGGCTCGATCGGGCGCCGGAGACCTCGCCGCGTGACGAACGGCTGATCGAAGGTCGCAATCCCTTCGCCGGCGCGGTCGTCGCCAATCTGTCGCCACGTCTAGCCGAGGAACTGCGCGTGTCGACTTCGCTCCAGGGCGTCGTCGTCATGCAGGTCAACCGCGGTTCGCCGGCAGCACGCATCGGCCTTGAGCCGAAGGACATCGTGCGCTCTGTCAACGGCACGGCGATCGACACGTCCAAGACGCTGGAGCATGTGATGGCCGACGACGCCTCCTTCTGGCGCGTCGAAATCGAGCGGGACGGCCAACTTATCCGTCAGTTCTTCCGATGAGCGATCTGTTTACAGCACACGAGCCTCCTGAGATGGCGTCCGCAAGACCGCTTGCCGACCGGCTTCGCCCGCGTACGCTCGCCGAAGTCACGGGCCAGGAGCACCTGACCGGGGATGATGGGGTGCTGTCGCGTATGATCGCGTCGGGTTCTCTCGGATCGATGATCTTCTGGGGACCGCCAGGCACCGGCAAGACGACCGTCGCGCGTCTGCTTTCGGGGGAGGCGGGACTCGCCTTCGAGCAGATCTCCGCCATCTTCTCCGGTGTTGCCGATCTCAAGAAGGTGTTCGAATCGGCGCGTGCACGGCGCATGTCCGGCCGGCAGACCCTGCTGTTCGTCGACGAGATCCACCGTTTCAATCGTGCCCAGCAGGATAGTTTCCTGCCCGTGATGGAGGATGGCACCGTCATCCTCGTCGGCGCCACGACCGAAAATCCGTCCTTCGAGCTCAACGCCGCTCTGTTGTCCCGCGCTCGCGTGCTGACGTTCAAGCCACACGGTGAGGACAGCATCCAGGAGCTTCTGTCCCGTGCCGAGCAGGCAGAAGGCAAGGCGTTGCCGCTTGATGCGGACGCACGCGCGAGCCTGATCCGCATGGCCGATGGCGATGGCCGGGCGGCGCTGACGCTGGCGGAAGAAGTCTGGCGCGCCGCGCGGCGCGACGAAATCTTCGACGCGGCAGCACTTCAGAACATCGTCCAGCGCCGGGCGCCGGTCTACGACAAGGGCCAGGACGGCCACTACAATCTGATCTCGGCGCTGCACAAGTCGGTACGTGGTTCCGATCCGGATGCCGCGCTCTATTATCTCTGCCGCATGTTCGATGCCGGCGAGGATCCTCTTTATCTCGGGCGACGCCTGGTACGCATGGCGGTTGAAGATATCGGCCTTGCCGACCCTCAGGCCCTGGTGATCTGCAACGCCGCCAAGGACGCCTATGATTACCTGGGCTCGCCGGAGGGGGAACTGGCGCTCGCCGAAGCCTGTGTCTATCTGGCGACCGCGCCGAAGTCGAACGGGGTCTACACCGCCTACAAGGCGGCGATGCGCGCTGCCAAGGAGAACGGCTCGCTGCTGCCGCCGAAGCACATTCTCAACGCCCCGACCAAGCTGATGAAGGGCGAAGGCTACGGCGACGGCTATCGCTACGATCACGACGAACCGGATGCCTTTTCCGGCCAGGACTATTTTCCGGAAAAGATGGGGCGCCAGACTTACTATGATCCGCCGGAGCGTGGTTTCGAGCGAGAAATCCGCAAGCGGCTGGAATGGTGGGCGAAACTCCGCCGGGAGCGCAATGCTCCCTAGAATGCCCAGAAAACTGTAAGACGGCCTTTCCTTGTGCTTGGCCCGGACGAAAACCCCGTCGTTTTCAAGGATTCAAGGAATGCGGCACGTGGCTTAGCCTTGCCACCGGTGCAAGGCTGATCTGCCCGTGGCTGCCTTGCCGTCGGAACCGGAGTGTGAGATAGAACCGGCATTGCAGACGGCTGCACGGTTCGCGAATTCGAAACCGAACATCCGCGGGGACGGCCTCGCTCCAGTATTAGGAGTTTGACATGGCCTGGTTCCTTCTTCTGCTTGCCGGTATCCTCGAAATCGGCTGGGCAATCGGTCTCAAATACACGGATGGCTTCACGCGCGTTACGCCGACGATCCTGACCGTCGGGTCGATGATCCTCAGCATCGCGTTGCTGGGGCTCGCGGTCCGCACTCTGCCGCTCGGTACGGCTTATGCGGTTTGGACGGGTATCGGTACGGTCGGCACGGTGATCCTTGGGATCTTCCTGTTTGCTGAACCGGCGACCTTCGTTCGCCTCGGCTGCATCGCCTTGATCGTCAGCGGAATCGCCGGGCTGAAGTTAGCTGCCTAACGGGACGTGATCGCGCTGACGTAGCGTAAAGCACACCAGCGACCTTGCTTTGAAGCTGCTGCCACCGTCGAAAAAACGAAGCGGGCTGCGCGTTATGAAGGACGCGCAGCCCGCGATCGTATTCAGAGATGTTTCGCTGTCTCCGATTACCGCAAGGCGTCGAGAACCGCAGCAGCCGCCAGCATTTCCTGCCAGCGGTTTTCACGGCGGCGGAAGGCTTCCTCGTCGGTTCCCCAATGCTCGATCTGCCAGTCTTCGTCGACATGTGCGGCCGTCCAGGCCTCTTCGGCCGTGAGCCTGCCGGAGGCGAAGGCGAGCGCCAGCAGGGCCGAACCCGTCAGGCTCGTCACCGTATGAACGCAGGTGAGCCCGAGCGGAGTGGCGAAAGCGCGCAGACCCTCGGCATAGGCCGAAAGGGCTTCCTCCGGCTGCTCCTGATGGATCACGCCTTCGGCGAGGATGAAGCGGGCGCCGAGCGTTTGCCGCGCCCAGT
>Ga0055531_10002423_pt1 | contig 12481 bp, 12 predicted proteins | sample AraplaCvi_mCL_r2_FD_55008 | JGI IMG/M metagenome (GOLD analysis project Ga0055531, IMG submission 55008) | Arabidopsis root microbial communities from North Carolina, USA - plate scrape MF_Cvi_mCL_r2 | ecosystem: Host-associated > Plants > Roots > Endosphere | place: USA: North Carolina...
CGCAGTTCTTCGTCGAGGCGCGTGGCCTGACCGCGCATCTCGCCGACCTTTCCGACAGGGCGATCGACGGCCTGGCCGCTTCCATCCAGAACTGGGCCATCAGACCCGCCGGTTCCGAAGGCTATCGCACGGCCGAGGTGACGCTCGGCGGCATCGATACCTCCGAACTGGATTCCAAGACGATGCAGGCCAAGGCGGTGGCCGGCCTCTATTTCATCGGCGAATGTGTGGATGTGACCGGCTGGCTCGGCGGCTATAATTTCCAATGGGCTTGGGCTTCAGGCCATGTTTGTGGGGAGGCATTGTAGTATAGGTTGATTCAGAACTTGTTAATGCGCGCCAGCCATCCTGCCTTAATGCCAGCCAAATCCTGTGGTTTAAAGCGGGCATGCGCTTCCTGCCGGTGGCGGCTGGAGCGCCAGAGCAACTTGCCTTGGAGTGCCGTTTCCATGCAGAAACCCAGCCGTGCCCGTGCAATCGCAATCGCTAAGGTTCAGGATAACCAGAAACTCATTCGCCTGCGTTCTCTCGCGATTGCCATCGGCGCAACGGCCGCGCTCCTCGCGCTTCCGACGCTTTTTTTCTAAGAGTCTCTACTCTTTGTTCTCACCGTGCGCCCGGATGGCGGCGGTTCCAGCTACGCTCATCGGGCGCCGGCTTTCCGGCTTGCGATCATCGGTTTAGGGCTGCGTTCGCTCAGCGCTCGGCTTACTTTATTAATTACATTCAAATTTAGTAAATTTTCATTTCCACCAACGATAGTAGGCCAGTTTATCGTTTCGCGGGGAAGCTTGGCCACCATGTTCAAAATCCTGCCGTCATCCGTCGTATCGCGGATCGTTCTCCTCTGCCTCTTCATGATCTTCCTGGCTGTGATGGCCGTCGGAGGTCTCACCTATGCTTACCTGCGCGGTGATATCATGGACACGGCAAGGGGGGATGCCCGCAAGGCAATCCGCACCATGAGCCTGCTTTACGACCTGGAGCTCGACGGCGCCAAGAGCGAAATCCGTGACGGAGCGGTCATCCGCGTCGCCCAGGGCCAAGGTGCGCTGAAAGATCACGACATGGTCGACCGCACGGCAAGCGCCATCGGCGGCGTGGCGACCATTTTCGAAAAGAAGGGCAGCGATTACGTNNGGATTTCCACCAATGTGAAGACGGAAAAGGGCGANCGGGCGGTCGGCACCAAGCTTGCNGCGGACCATCCGGCGCAACCGTTCCTGGCGCGCGGCGAGGCTTATTTCGGCCCGGCGGTCCTGTTCGGCAAGGATTTCATGACGGGCTATTTCCCGATCACCAATGCCTCGAACGGCGTCACCGGCCTGCTTTTCATCGGCATTCCGATGGAAGTCTATTTCGCCCATATTGCCACCGCGGGCTATATCGTCATCGGCACGTCGCTCGCCGCTCTCCTCGTGGTCGGTATCGCAACCCTCCTGGCGCTTCGAATGTTGCTCCGGCCGCTCGGCGTTCTGACCGGCACGGTGCGGTCGCTGGCCGAGGGTAACGAGGCTACCGAAATCCCCTATGGCGAGCGCCGCAGCGAATTCGGCAATATCGCCCGCGCCCTGGAAGTCTTCCGGGATGCGGCCCGCGAAAAGCGGCTGATGGAAAGCCGCAGCGCCGATGATCGCGCCGAGGCCGAGGCCGAACGCCGCCGCAACGATGCGGAGAAGCAGCGCGTCGACCGCCAGATCGATACCGCCGTCAGCGAACTCGGTGCCGCCTTGGCCCGGCTCGCCCAGGGCGATCTGTCGAGCACGATCGAGACGGAATTTTCCGGGCGGCTGGAGCAGCTCCGCAGCGACTTCAACGGCTCGATCGTGCGGCTGCGCGACACGCTTTCGCATATCCGCGAAAGCACGCTCTCCATCCAGAAGAGCAGCGCCGAGCTCAGCCATTCCTCGACCGAACTTTCGCGCAGGACCGAAACCCAGGCTGCTTCCCTCGAAGAGACGGCCGCTGCCGTCGACGAGATCACCGCGACGGTCCGGTCATCCGCCGAGCGCGCTCACGAGGCCAATCGCGCCGTGGCGCTCACCAAGAAGAGCGCCGACAGCTCCGGCAGCGTGGTGAGCAACGCGGTCGCCGCGATGGGCCGCATCGAGGAGGCTTCCGGCAAGATCGAGCTGATCATCGAGGTGATCGACGACATCGCCTTCCAGACCAATCTCCTGGCGCTCAACGCCGGCATCGAGGCGGCCCGCGCCGGCGAGGCCGGCAAGGGCTTTGCGGTCGTGGCGCAGGAAGTCCGCGAACTGGCGCAGCGCTCCGCCGGAGCCGCCAAGGAGATCAAGGAACTGATCACCCAGTCGAGCCAGGAAGTCGGCGCGGGCGCCGGCCTCGTGCAACAGGCGGGCGAAGTGCTGGCCGCGATCAGCCAGCAGATCACGGGCGTCAGCCAGCACGTGGAAATGATCGCCACAGCCAGCCAGGATCAATCGGCCGCGCTGCAGGACATCAACAACTCCGTCAACCGCATGGACCAGATGACCCAGCAGAACGGCGCCATGGTTGGCGAAACCACGGAAGCGAGCCGACGTCTGGCAGGCGAAGCGGACGCACTGCTTGGACTTGTCCAGCAGTTCCGTATCGATGCGAACAGCCGCGCCGGTTACTCGCGCGCTGCCTGATTCGCGGCCGTCGAAGTGGTGACGGGCCTACACTGCGGGGCGGGGCCTTCACACCGTTCCAGCCTCGCCTGGGAGCGTTGCATCGGACGAGAGCGGTCAAGGTTTTGGCCTTTGCTTGTGGTGGTCGATCGATCAGAACCGGTCTCATGGGCGGCAGCGATGCCGCCCATTGTCGTTTGGCGCGTGTTTGCAATGCGCAGCAGGCCGGCGAACCAGCGCGGATAGGGCTCGGCGAAACGTTCGTAGAAGTCCTTCTCCGCCGCACCGTCGCGACGTACGGCCTTTGCTCTGCAGAGATATGAAAGGGCGGCTGCGATGACGTTCTCATACATCGGAATTCCTCCGTCGGTGAAAATCGTCTCCTCCAATAAACCCAAAAATCTGCTTCTTGTACCGCGCAATTCCCGCTATGTTTTTCACTGATGAAAAACATCAACTGGGATGCCTACGAGCTTTTTATCCAGGTTGCGCGCCTCGGCGGGCTGTCGGCTGCCTCCGGCGCCACGGGTCTCAGCCCCGCGACCGTCGGCCGGCGTATGCTCGATCTTGAGGAGGCGATCGGCCGCCCGCTGTTCCTGCGCAGCCGTACCGGCTACCGGCTGACGGCCGATGGATCTGCTTTGTTTGACCGGATCCTGGAGATGGAAGGCGCTGCCCGCCGCATCGAAAGCTGGAAGCGGGAAGGTGTCGGTTCGACGCTGGTACGGGTCGCCTGCGGCACTTGGCTCGCCTGGATATTTACCCGCAATCTCTCGCTCATCCGCACCGAACGGGATGATTTCCGCCTCGATTTCTTCGTCGCCGAGCGCCGGGCGAGCCTTGCCCACCGGGAAAGCGATATCGGCATCCGCGCTTTCGAACCGGANGAGCCGAACCTTGNGGCCACCAGGCTCGGCGAGGTCGCTTATGCGGCCTATCGCGCCCGCAACGCCCACCCGTCCGTCGCTGATCGCTGGCTGGCGGTCTCGGAGGAGGATGCGATCTCCGCTTACCTGCGCTGGCCGCATCAGGAACGGGGAGGCCAGGTGGTCGTGACCGTCAACCGGCCGCGCTCCTTGCGGGATCTGGCGCTCGGCGGTGCCGGAACCGCGGTCCTGCCNTGTTTCGTCGGCGATCAGGACATGCGGCTGGAACGGGTGGGCGGCGAGATCGAGAGCCTGCGCCACAGCCAGTGGATCGTCATGAACAACGACGATCGCCACCGCCGGGACATCCGTACGGTGGTCGATCGCATGGTGAAGTTTGTCCGGGGGCACGGCCCGCTGTTTGCCGGCCGGCAGCCATAACGGCCAAGTTCACTGAACGCGGTTGGTGACGATGACGGGGATCATCAGGTCGCCCCAATGACCGTCGCCGCCGTGATGCCGGGCGGAGCGGACGAGCTCGACCGAAACCCCGGCATCGACCGCCTTCATGATCGCGTGGTTGAGGCGGTGCAGGTCGTTGGCAAGCGTGCGGATCGCAGCCTGCTGCTCGGGCGTCATCGCGCTCGACTGTTCTTCTGCGCGTTCCTTGACATGGGTCTGGATGTTCATGGTGGTTCTCCTCTTCGTTGATTGGGGGTCAGTCCCAGCCCCAACCTCACTCCACAAGGGGAGGGGCTGGGGCGGGGACTTGTGCCTATTCCGCAGCCGGCCGGAACTGGTCGTGCTCGGTGGATTCCTTCATCGCGGTGGTCGATGAAAGTCCGCCCGATATCGCTACGGAAACGGCGTCGAAATAGCCGGTGCCGACCTCGCGCTGGTGCTTGGTGGCGGTGTAGCCGTTGATTTCGGCGGCGAATTCCGCCTCCTGCAGCTCCGAATAGGCGGCCATCTGCCGGTCCTTGTAGCCGCGGGCGAGTTCGAACATGCCGAAATTCAGCTGGTGGAAGCCGGCGAGCGTGATGAACTGGAACTTGTAGCCCATCGCGCCCAGCTCCTTCTGGAACTTTGCGATCGTCGCGTCGTCGAGGTTCTTTTTCCAGTTGAACGACGGCGAGCAGTTATAGGCGAGCATCTTGCCGGGATGCGCCTTGTGGACGCCTTCCGCGAATTTCCGTGCCTGCTCGAGGTCGGGCTTCGACGTCTCGCACCAGATGAGATCGCAATAGGGCGCATAGGCGACCGCCCGGGCGATGCAGGGCTCGAGGCCGTTCCTGACCTGGTAGAAGCCCTCGACGGTGCGCCCCGCATCGTAGTCGACAAAGGGCCGGTCGCGCTCGTCGATATCCGAGGTGAGCAGTTTGGCGGCTTCCGCATCGGTGCGGGCGATGACCAGCGTCGGCGTGCCCATNACGTCGGCGGCAAGCCGGGCGGCCGTCAGGTTGCGGATATGCGCGGCGGTCGGGATCAGCACCTTGCCGCCGAGATGGCCGCACTTCTTTTCCGATGCGAGCTGGTCCTCGTAATGGACGCCGGCGGCACCCGCCTCGATGAACGCCTTCATGATCTCGAAGGCGTTGAGCGGCCCGCCGAAACCGGCTTCCGCGTCCGCGACGATCGGCGCGAACCAGGTCTCGACCGAAAGGCCCTTGCCTTCGGCGGTCTCGATCTGGTCGGCGCGCTGCAGGGTACGGTTGATGCGCCGGGCCAGTTCCGGCGCCGCGTTGGCCGGATAGAGCGACTGGTCGGGATACATGGCGGACGCGGTATTGGCGTCGGCGGCGACCTGCCAGCCGGACAGGTAGATCGCCTTCAGCCCGGCGCGGACCTGCTGCATGGCCTGGTTGCCGGTCATGGCGCCGAGCGCATTGACGAAGTCTTCCTGTCTGAGCAGCGACCACAGCCGGTTGGCACCCATCTCGGCGAGCGAATAACGGATCTCGGCCGAGCCGCGAAGCCGCTTCACGTCCTCGGCGGAATAGGAACGTTCGATACCATCGAACCGGCCCTTCTGTGCGCCTGGAACCAGTGTGTAAAAATCTGTCATTGCGTTCCTCCTGTGTAAATCTGNCGCCTCGCTCCGAGGCCGTTTGATGTGACTGAATTTACAGAAGAGAATGCTGCACTGCCACAAAAGATGCAGATATGGCGGATGGAAAGGGGTTATGATGTCTTGTCTTTCACAAAGGCTTCTGTGAAGATGTCACAATAGTAAAAGCGGCTGACTTGCCGATTTTGTAAAAACGGTGACAAATGGCGGAGCGAAAGATTTTTGCCGGCCCCCGGGTGCGACGGGTGCGATTGGGGCTCGGCCTGACCCAGACGGCAATGGCCGAGGCGCTCGGCATTTCACCCTCCTATCTCAACCTCATCGAACGCAACCAGCGGCCGCTCACCGTCCAGCTCCTCCTGAAGCTCGCCTCCGTCTACAAGGTCGATCTCGACGCGCTGCAGGGCGAGGGCGGCGGTCTGGCTGGACGGCTGCGTGAAGTCTTCGCCGATCCGCTTCTCGCCGGCGAAATCCCGGGCGACCAGGAAATCATCGAGGTGGCGGAGGCGGCCCCCAACGCGGCGCTCGGGCTGATGAAGCTCTATCGCGCTTATCGCGAACAGGCGGCTAGGCTGTCCGATCTCGCCGATCTCCTCGCCCGCGAAGGTCACGAGACGTCGATCGCCGGCACGCGCCTGCCGATCGACGAGGTGCGCGAGACGCTGGAGCGCCGCCCCAACTTTTTCCCGCGCATCGAGGACGCCGCCGAGGCCTTTGCGGCCAAGCTCGGCACCGGCGACGAACTGCCGGGCGCCTTGAAGGCCTGGGCGAAGAACGAGCATGGCATCGTGGTACGCACGCTGCCCGTCCACGCGATGCCGAACCTGCGCCGGCGTTACGACCGCCATTCCATGCGGCTGTTTCTATCGGAACGGCTTTCGCCCTTCGACCGGACCCGCGAACTTGCCATGGAAGTCGCGCTGCTGGCGCTGGGGCAGGAGATTGCCGCCGAACTCGACGATCTCAGCCTCTCCAGCAGCGAGGCCAGGCGCATCGGCCGTTTCGAGCTCGCTCGTTATGCCGCCCATGCGCTGATGATGCCCTATGGCGCCTTCCTCTCGGCCGCCCAGCGCGCGAGATATGACCTCGACGTCCTGCGCTCCCGTTTCGACGCGTCGTTCGAGCAGGTCGCGGGCCGCCTGACATCGCTCGTCCGGCCCGGCGCGGCGGGCATTCCGTTTTTCCTGATGGAGGTCGACCATGCCGGCAACGCGATCCGCCGCGCCGGCGCGCAAGGCTTTCCGCAGGCCCGGTTCGGCGGGCTCTGTCCGAAGCTTGGGCTCCATGCGGCCTTCCTTCAACCGGGCCAGGTCCTCGTCGATCGTGTCGAAATGCCGGATGGGGGCATGTTCCTGACGCTGTCGAGAACGCTCGAAGGCCCCCAGGCGGGATTTGGCGAGCGGATCCGGCGCACCGCCATCCTTCTCGGCTGCGATCTTCCGAATGCGGGCGACACCGTCTATGGCGAGGCACTGCCGGGACCGGCGGGAACCATGCTTGCGGGCACCGCCTGCAGGCTCTGCGAAAGGCAGGGTTGCCTCTCCCGTGCCGAGCCGCCGGTGACTAGACCGCTTGGTCTAGACGAGATGGTGACCGGTCTCAGCGCTTTTGATTTCCAGTGAGTTTTGTCGCGGCGCACATTCCCCCTTGTGGGGTGTAAAATTACTTTTTACTCTCGCGGAAAATATAAGGGAATTAGGCGTGATTTGATGATTGCGCTGAAAAAACTGGAACAGGAGAGATCATGAAAAGCCATCTGCTCAGTCTTGCCGCCGCAGTTGCCGCGTCGGCCCTCGNCGCGACGGCTGCGTTCGCGCAGGAGCGTGAAGTCCATGTATTCAATTGGTCCGACTATATCGACGAATCCATTCTCGATGATTTCACCAAGGAAACCGGCATCAAGGTCGTCTATGACGTTTTTGACGACAACGGCATGCTTGAAACCAAGCTGTTGACGGGCGGTTCTGGCTACGACGTCGTCGTNCCCACCGGACCGTTTCTGCANCGCCAGATTCAGGCTGGCGTTTTCCAGAAGCTCGATAAGTCCAAGCTGCCGAACCTCTCCAACATGTGGCCGGAGATTTCGAAGCAGCTCGCCAAATACGATCCGGGTAACCAGTATGCGGTGAACTACATGTGGGGCACGACGGGCATCGGCTACAANGTCGACAAGGTGAAGGCTGCACTCGGCGACGTGCCGATCGATAGCTGGGACGTATTGTTCAAGCCCGAAAATGCCAAGAAGCTGAAGGCTTGCGGCATCAATATGCTCGATGCATCCGACGAGACCTTCGCGATTGCCCTGAANTATCTCGGCAAAAACCCGGACAGCAAGGAAATTGCCGACATCCGCGCCGGCGGCGAGGTCTATTCCAAGATCCGCCCGAGCATCCGCACCTTCAATTCCTCGGCCTATATCAGCGATCTGGCCCAAGGCGACGTGTGCATCACCATCGGCTGGTCGGGCGATATCCTGCAGGCCAAGTCGCGCGCCGAAGAGGCAAAGAACGGGGTCAACATCAACTATGTGATCCCGAAGGAAGGCACTTACATGTGGTTCGACAATCTCGCGATCCCCGCGGACNCAAAGCATGTCGAAGAGGCCCATGCGTTCATCAACTACCTGATGAAACCGGAAGTGATCGCCAAATCTAGCAACTATGTCCAGTACGCCAACGGCAACCTCGCGTCCCAGAAGTTCATCGACAAGGAAGTGTTGGAAAATACCTCCGTCTATCCCACGGCCGAAATGCTCAAGAAGCTCTTCATCATCTCGCCCTACGAGGGCAAGTCCCAGCGNGAGGTGACCTCGGTCTGGACGCGGATCAAGAAAGGCAATTGATCAGAAAAGGCAGGCGGAAACGCCTGCCTTTTCTGCCTTGGGGCTTTAAGGGGCAAGTGGGCCAAACATGGCGAAATCTCTCGGACCGGTTAAGCGCAAATTTTCTCCGTGGACCGATCCTTCGGCGGTTCCTTTCATCCGTTTCGAAAACATCACCAAGCGGTTCGGCGATTTTACCGCCGTCGACAACCTGACGCTNGATATCTACGAGCGGGAATTCTTTTCGCTGCTTGGCCCCTCCGGCTGCGGCAAGACGACCTTGATGCGCATGCTCGCCGGCTTCGAGGAGCCGACCGAAGGCCGCATCCTGCTGCAGGGCAAGGACATTTCCGGCGTGCCGCCCTATCGCCGGCCGACCAACATGATGTTCCAGTCCTATGCGCTCTTTCCGCATATGACGGTCGAAAAGAATATCGCCTTCGGCCTGGAACAGGACAACCTGCCGAAGGGTGAGATCGCCACCCGCGTCGAGGAAATGCTGAAGCTCGTCAAGCTGGAACGGTTCGCCAAGCGCAAGCCGAACCAGCTCTCCGGCGGCCAGCGCCAGCGCGTCGCTCTCGCCCGCTCGCTCGCCAAGCGTCCCAAAGTGCTGCTGCTCGACGAGCCGCTCGGCGCGCTCGACAAGAAACTGCGCGAAGAGACGCAGTTCGAGCTTATGGACATCCAGACCGAACTCGGGCTGACCTTCCTGATCGTCACTCACGACCAGGAAGAGGCGATGACCGTGTCCGACCGGATCGCGGTCATGGACAAGGGTATCATCATGCAGGTGGCGACGCCGGCCGAGATCTACGAGGCGCCAAACAGCCGCTATGTCGCGGATTTCATCGGTGACATCAACATTCTCGAAGGAACGATCGCCGCGACGGCGAGCGCACTCGGCGCGCCGGGCGCGGTAAGAATAGATTGCGACGGCATCGCGGTCTCCGTCGAACAGGAATGCCAGGCGGTCAAGGGCGACAAAGTCGCCTTCGCGATCCGTCCGGAAAAGGTGCGCATCTCGCCCGACCAGCCGGCGGATACCTCCGCCAATGCGGTCTATGGTGAGGTCTGGGATATCGGTTATCTCGGCGACTTCTCGGTTTTTCTCGTCAAGCTTGCCGATGGCCGTATCGTCCGCGCTGCCCAGGCCAACGTTTCCCGCCTCGTCGACCGGCCGATCACTTTCGGCGACATGGTCTGGCTCACCTGGCCGGTCGACGCCGGCCTCGTGCTGACGCGCTGAGCGGGGGCAGGGAGATGGCAAGCGTTTCCGAACCCACCCCGCCAACCGATCCAATCCCGCCCGCTGGCTGGTGGTTGCGGTACCCTATGTCTGGCTGCTGCTGTTCTTCGCAGCGCCCTTCCTCATCATCGTGAAGATCTCGCTGTCGGAGACGGCGATCGCCCTGCCGCCCTATACGCCGCTGTTCAAGGGGTTTGGGGCGATNGGCGAGTTCGTCTCGCAGCTCGACTTCGACAANTATCTTTTCCTGACCGGCGATCCGCTTTACATNGAGGCCTACCTGTCTTCGCTGCGCATCGCGGTGATCTCCACCTTCCTGCTGCTGCTGATCGGTTATCCGATGGCGCTCGCCATGGCNCGCGCCCCGACAATGCTGCGGCCGACGNTGGTCATGCTGGTCATCCTGCCGTTNTGGACCTCGTTCCTGATCCGCGTCTANGCCTGGATCGGCATCCTCAAGCCCGACGGGCTGNTGACGCTGCTNNTCCAGGCGATCGGCCTTCTCGGCGCCGACGATCAGGTGCAGATTTTCAGAACCGACTACGCCGTGTTNATCGGTATCGTCTATTCCTACCTGCCCTTCATGGTCCTGCCGCTCTATTCGGCGCTCGAGAAGATGGACAATACGCTTCTCGAGGCGGCGAGCGATCTCGGCTGCCCGCCCTGGAAGGCATTCTGGAAGATCACCTTCCCCCTGTCGCTGCCGGGCGTGATTGCCGGCTCGATGATCTGCTTCATCCCGATCACCGGTGAGTTCGTCATCCCCGACCTGCTCGGCGGCGCCGATACGCTGATGATCGGCAAGACCTTGTGGACGGAGTTCTTCGGCAACCGCGACTGGCCGCTTGCCTCGGCCGTGGCGGTCATCCTGCTGGTCATGCTGGTCGTGCCGATCGTGATCTTCCAGAACCAGCAGAAGAAGGTGGCATGAGATGAGATCGTCCCGTTTCGACGCCACCGTCCTCACCCTCGGTTTTGCTTTTCTCTACATCCCGATCATCATCCTGGTGGTCTATTCCTTCAATGCCTCCAAGCTGGTTACGGTCTGGGGCGGGTTCTCGCTTCAATGGTATAAGACCATGTGGTCGAACCAGGGCCTCATGGATGCCGCCTGGGTAACCGCGCGTGTGGGTATCATCAGCGCCACGATCGGCACCGTACTCGGCACGCTCGCCGCCCTTTCCCTCGTGCGCTTCGTTCGCTTTCCGGGCCGGACACTGTTTTCCGGGATGATCTACGCGCCGCTCGTCATGCCCGAAGTGATCACCGGCCTGTCGATGCTGCTGCTGTTCGTCGCCGTCGGCATCGACCGCGGTTTCTGGACGGTGATCATCGCGCATACGACCTTCACCATGTGTTACGTGGCGATCGTCGTGCAGTCGCGGCTGCTGACGTTCGACCGCAGCCTTGAGGAGGCGGCGCTCGATCTCGGTTGCCCGCCGGTCAGGACCTTCTTCAAGATCACCCTGCCGCTGATCTTTCCGGCCGTCATCGCCGGCTGGATGCTGGCCTTCACCCTGTCGCTGGACGATCTGGTGATCGCGAGTTTCACGACCGGGCCGGGCGCCACGACGCTGCCGATCAAGATCTACAGCCAGGTTCGCCTTGGGGTCACGCCGGAGATCAACGCGATCTGCACCATCCTGATCGGGCTGGTCACCATCGGCGTCATCATTGCCTCGATCAGCACCAAGCGGACGGAAATGCGCCGTATCCGCGACGAGCATGCGGCCCTTCGCGGGACGACCTGAGGCTCATTCGCCGCGCGGCGGAAGGAAGATATAGATGAGCAGCCAGGCCGGCAGCACGATGACGGCCCCGAGTGCGATGCGCGGCACCGACCAGAGATAGGCATTTTCGAGCCCGACCCGGATGTCGTCGGGCGTCAGGTGCAGAAGGGCGAGCAGCACCGGCATGGTGATACCAAACAGATTAAGCACCGCCCCCATGATGAGGCAGGCGAGCAGCGCCTTGCACAGGCTGATCAGGAATCGCGACACCAGATAACCCCCATCCGGTTGATTCGGCTCATTGTAAGGGCTTGGCAGGGGTTTGCGAAACCGGCCAGATGACGGGATTGGGCCAGGATCCGCCGATGAAGACCATCAGCGGCGGGGTGCCGGCCGCCGCTGCAACGGTCGCGACGGTTGCAGAAAGCGCGAGGCTGTTGTTGATATACGGAATGACGCCGGAAAGCGTCAGCGTCTCGGTCGCGCCGGTAATCCTTCCCTCCCGGATATCAGCAGACCCATCCGCGAGATTGGCGGATATGTCGATGTGGTCGAACTCCAGACTGCCGCTGCCGGCATCGCTCAAGGGGAAATAGGGCTTCTGTGCCGCAAGCTGCCGGATGCCGGCGAGATTGACCCCCGAAAGCGATCCTCGCTCCGCCCGGAAACGCAGGGCTCCCTTGGCATTGCGCCATGCTTCCGGCTCCAGTGGCCGGTCGATGTCGAGCGAGAGATCAAGCGACCCGCGCGCCGCAGGTAATGGGCCGGCAAGTCCGAGTTCCTTGACGATATTGCCGAAATCCGCGTCCTGAATGGCAAGGCGCAGCGCCACGGCTCCGGCGGTCCCGCCCTTCACCGTGGCGATCCGGCCGGTCAGCCGGCCCGTCTCGAAATCGCTGTCGGCAATGTCGATGCGCGACTGGTCGCCGACATTCATGACGCTGACGGCCGCTTCCGAAAGCATGAAGCGCCCAAGCATCGCCTGCTGGGCCGAAAGCCGCAGATCGAGTTCCAGGTCGGCNAGCTGGCCGCTGGTCCGGCTGGTATCGCCCAGGGCGCGCGGCGCAATGGCGGCAAGTGCCGCGGAAAGATCCATCCGGTCGAAGGCGAGCGTGCCGGTGAGCCTCGCCGGCCT
>Ga0055531_10002426_pt1 | contig 12478 bp, 10 predicted proteins | sample AraplaCvi_mCL_r2_FD_55008 | JGI IMG/M metagenome (GOLD analysis project Ga0055531, IMG submission 55008) | Arabidopsis root microbial communities from North Carolina, USA - plate scrape MF_Cvi_mCL_r2 | ecosystem: Host-associated > Plants > Roots > Endosphere | place: USA: North Carolina...
GCATCCTCGAATTCGTGCGCATGCATGAAATGACCGCTTTCGTGCGGCGTGCCAGCGGCGCCAAGGGTGCGGTGCCGCGCTGGCAGGGCGGCAAGATGCCCTTGTCGTCCGAGCTGGCGCATGCCGCCCTGGAGCAGTTGCGCCGCGCCACTGAAGGCCGCTACGACGGCCCGGAAATGCAAGCCATCAAGCCGCTGCTCGAGATCCAGCAGCGCTGGTCGGCGCTTCCAACGCCGGATACTACCGTGATCGAGGCGATGGAAAGCAGGGAAGGGCATCACCTGTTCGTCTATCCCTTCGCCGGGCGTGCGGTGCACATCGGCCTGGCCTCCCTGCTGGCCTATCGCATTGCACGCGCGCGGCCGGCCACGTTCTCGATTGCCGTGAACGACTACGGCTTCGAGTTGCTGGCGCCGGAAGCGCTGCCGTGGCGCGAGGCCTTGGACCAGGGCGGAGCATTCACTACCGATCACTTGCTGGAAGACGTGTTGGCCAGCCTGAATGCCAGCGAACTGTCGCAGCGGCGCTTCCGCGAGATTGCACGCATTTCCGGATTGATCTTCCAGGGCTATCCGGGGCAGCCAAAAAGCAATCGCCAGTTGCAGGCCTCTTCCTCATTGTTTTTTGAAGTCTTTCGCAAGCACGACGCGGGCAACCTGTTGCTGACGCAGGCCCAGCGCGAAGTGCTCGAGCAGGAGCTTGAACTGGGGCGTTTGCGCGCCACGCTGCAGGAGCTGCAGCGGCGTCGGTCCAGCTTCCATGAAGTGCGCCGCGCCACGCCGTTCGGCTTTGCCTTGATGGTGGAACGCTTCCGCGAGAAGCTGACGACCGAAAGGCTGTCGGACCGCGTGGCCCGCATGTTGCGGGAACTTGAAAAGGCGGCCGGGCCGTGAACGCCATCGCTACCGAACTGGCGGGCGAGCACGTGCTGCTGTTGCCGCAGAAGGCCCTTTACTGGCCTGCCGCCAGGACATTGATGGTTGCCGATATCCACTTCGGCAAGGCCGCCAGCTTCCGCGCACTGGGCGTGCCGGTGCCGCGCGGGACCACCAGCGAAAACCTTGCTGCGCTTGAAACGTTGTTAACGGCGCACGACACGCAGCGCATCGTTTTTCTTGGAGACTTCCTGCACGCCAAGGCCGCGCAGGCGCCGGCGACACTGCAGGCAATGCTGGAGTGGCGCAGCCGGCATCGCGAACTGGAGTTGCTGCTGGTGCGGGGCAACCATGACTGGCACGCCGGCGACCCGTCCACGCTGCTGGACGTGACGATGGCCGACGAGCCGCATGCCAGTGGCCCGTTCGCCCTGTGCCACCATCCCGACGTGGCTTGCGAAGGCTATGTGATTGCCGGACATGTGCATCCCGTGTTTCACCTACGCAGTGCTCGAGAGTCGCTGCGGCTGCCTTGCTTTCTGCTCGGCACTACCCGTGCCATCTTGCCGGCCTTTGGTGCCTTTACTGGCGGGCACTCTTTAATTCCAGAAGCCACGGACCGGGTGTATGTGGTGGCCGATGAATCGGTTTTCCCAATTGAAAAAAGGTAGGCGATATCCTACATTTGTCGCGCTGAACGTCCTATATTACCTGTACAGTGCTTGCACTAACATGAGTTCTCCCGCGCCTACGGTAAGGGGCGGGGGTCTTTTCCACCGAACCAAGCAGGGGGACGAATCATGGCTTCGAACAATCCAGGCGACAAACGCGGCAACCGGCAGGACAGTCCTGCCGGCAGCAAGCAAAGTGCACGTGGCTTTGCCTCCATGGACCCACAACGCCAGAGGGAAATTGCTTCCGAAGGCGGCCGCGCAGCCCACCAGAAGGGCACGGCACACGAATTCACTTCCGAGGAAGCACGCCGCGCCGGCAGCATGAGCCACAAGAACGATGGCAACCGCCAAAGCGGTTCGCGTGGCAACGCCAGTCGTACCGAGCAGCAACCCCAGGGCCAGCAGGAAGCCGGCAAGGATTTCCAGCAGGACTACCAGGGCAACAAGCAAGGTGGCGACAAGTATTGAGTTTCATTGAAGTAAGGAGGCCAGCATGGGAAGGCCTGACAAACCCAGTAAGGACACGGAGAACCAGCAAAACTTTGTGCTGGTCGATACAGAGCATCCGGAAATAGCCAACGCCGACGTTCCGGANGGGCAGATCCGCCGCGCCGACCGACCTTTGCCGGGCAACCGGCAAAGCGCTACGGAGAGCGGTTCGCGGCAGGGCGGCAGTGGCTTGGGCACCGAAGGCGGTGCGCCAGGGCCGGATGCAAGTTCCGGCGTTTGAATAAAAAAAGGCGGGCTGCGAGCCCGCCTTTCTTTTTGCCACGATCCTTAGAACTGGAAGGATGCGGTTGCCTTGGCAATACGCGGGGCACCGATCACGAAGCGTGAGCCGCCGTTGTTCAGGCTGGAGAGGTAGAACTTGTCGAACACGTTGTACACGTTCAGCTGCAGCGAAACGTTCTTCGACAACTGGTAGGCCGCCATGGCATCGACCACGGTATAGGACGGCATCGACGGCATATTGGTCTTGGCCGCGTCGCCGGTCGGATCGACCAGGCGGTACTGGGTACCGGTGTAGCGCGCGCCGCCGCCCAAGCTCAGCTTGTCGTTCAGCTTGTAGTTGGTCCACAGGGTAGCGGTCTTTTTCGGCGACCAGCGGGTTGCCGCGCCCAGGCCATTGTTGCCGGCGCCGGTATTGCTTTCCTTGATCTCGGTGTCCATGAAAGCGACGCCGGCGATCACGCTCCAGGCCTTGGTAACCTGGCCGACGGCGCCAAGCTCCACGCCTTGCACCTGGCGCTTGCCCAACTGGCCCCAGGTGTTGGTCACTTCATCGATCTTGACCGGGATTTCATCCTTGTTGGTGGTGCGATAGAGGGCGGCGGTCAGGGCCAGCTGCTTCTGGATCACGTCCCACTTGGTGCCCAGTTCCACGTTGGTCGTGGTTTGCGGCTTCAGGGCAGCGCTGTTGATGTTGGCGCTGGTGCCCTGGGCCGCCAGCGAAAGGTTGGCGCTGCCCGGCGGGGTCTTCGAGTTGGCATAGGCCAGGTAGATGCTGCCATCGGCTGTTGGCTTGTAGACCAGGCCGGTCTTGTAGCTGCTCAGGTTGCCGGACTTCTCCAGGTGGGCGGCGACCGGCACGGTGCTTGGCGCGGTCACGGTGGCGCTATTGGTCTCCGTGTCGTAGCGCTCGTAGCGCAGGCCTGCGTTCACCAGCCATTGTTCGTTCAGCTTGATGGTGTCGAACAGGTAGGCGCCGACAGTGGTGGTTTCGCCTTTGCTGAAGGCGCCGTTCAGATAAGGAGCGAAGCCGGTCAGCGGATCTTTCGGGTTCGGGTTGTACAGGTTGGCAGCGCTGGCGGTGCCGAGGCCGACGCGGGTCGGGGTGAACTGTTCTTCGTTCAGCAGCTCGAGGCCGGTCGAGATGGTGTGCTGCACGCCGAAGGCCTCGAACTCCGACACGATGTTGGTGGTGTTGGCCAGGATACGGTTTTCCTGCAGCACGCTCTGGCGCGTGCGCGCGACGGTCCAGCTGGCCGGGTTGGCCGGATCCAGCGCCGTAATGGCGTTCACACCGCTCAGGATGCGGTCCATTTTGGATTTGCCATAGCGGGTGGTGTTGGTCAGCTTGGTCTTCGGCGCCAGGTCGTGTTCGATTTTGGCGGTAACCATGTCGGCCTTGACGTCCTCATAGTCGCCGTCCAGGCCGTACCAGTTGTTGCGGCCGACGCGCTGCGCTTTCGCGAGCCATGGATAGGTGCCATTGTAGAAGCCGGCCATGCCCACGCTCGGGATGGCGCCGTCAGGTACGTTGTCCTGGCGGATGTGCTGCGAGTACAGGTAGAGGCGGGTTGGCGTGCCCAGGCCCCAGGCGACGGAAGGCGCGATGCCGTGGCTTTCACGGTCCAGTGCGCGGCTGCCTTTTTGCGAGCCGTCGGAACCCATCAGGTTCAGGCGGAAGGCGCCGCTGCTGCCGAAGGCGCGCTGCACGTCGGCGGTCAGGCGCTTGACGCCGCCCTGGGTGAGGGCGACGGTGCCGGCAACGGCATCCTCGCGTACCGGCGTCTTGGAGACCAGGTTGATATAGCCGGCGGCAGCGCCGCGGCCGATGTCGGCGCCCGCCGGGCCCTTCACCACTTCCACCTGTTCCAGGTTGAAGGCGTCGCGCGAGACGGCGCCCAGGTCGCGGATGCCGTCGACGAAGATCGAGGACTGGGCCGAGAAGCCGCGCATCTGGAAGGTATCGCCGGCACTGGTGTTGCCGTTTTCGCCCAGTTGCAGGGTGATGCCCGGCGTGTTCTGGAGGGCTTCCATCACGGACGCAGCGCCTTGCTCTTGCAGCAATTCCTTCTTGATGACGGTAATGGTTTGCGGGGTGTCCACCAGCGGGGCGGTCAGTTTCGGCGAAGAAGCGCGGTCAGCCTTGTAGGCGACGTCGGCGGCGGCTTCGACCTTGACTTCGGCCATGGTCTTTTCTTGCGCCTGGGCCTGGACGGACAAAGGCAGGCCGATGGCGGCCATGGCGAGCAGGGATTGGTTCAGCAGCGGCTGGGCGGCCAGCGTGTGCTTACGGCTACGGATGGTCAAAATTCTCTCCAGATTTGATGCAGTTGATGTTTTACGGCTGGCTGCATCCATCAAACTGGAGGGTGGCTGGCTGTTGCGGGTATGTAAAGCAATGTAAATGATAACGATTCTCAATTGCATTAGCAAGTCTGGTGCATTATCATCCGGTATTCACTTATGGAAAGTAACCACTTGAGCAGTCCAGAAAACGAGGCAATGCGCCAGGCCAAACGTGCCGTCTGGCTTAAGCTGCTGCACGAATGGCATTGGGTCAGTTCGGCCATGTGCCTGCTCGGCATGTTCCTGTTCGCTATTACCGGCATCACTTTGAACCATGCCAGCCAGATCGAGGCCAAGCCTTCGGTCGTGCGCAAGCAGGCGACGGCGCCGGAAGCCCTGGTGGGCGAACTGCACGCCTTCGCCGAAAAGCACGACGGCGACAAAGCGCCGCTGCCGGAGGCGGGCGAGCGCTGGCTGCGCGATACCTGGTCGCTCAAGGCCGGCGGGCGCGAGGCTGAATGGTCGGTCGACGAGGTCTACCTGCCGCTGCCGAAAGCGGGCGGCGATGCCTGGGTGCGCATCGGCCTGGAGGACGGCGCGGCGGAATTCGAGAACACTGACCGCGGCTGGATCTCCTGGCTCAACGACGTGCACAAAGGCCGCAACACGGGCGCGGCCTGGAACTGGTTCATCGATCTCTTTGCGGCGGCCTGCCTGGTGTTCTGCATTACCGGCCTGCTGATCCTGAAATTCCATGCGGCCAAGCGGCCGTTCACCTGGCCGATGGTGGGCCTGGGTGTCGTTATTCCCTGTGTTATCGCTTTGCTCTACATTCATTAAGGACTTGTGTATGAAACTTCGTTATTCCATCGCCGTCGGCTTGCCGCTGGTGAGCGCGTCCGCGATGGCGGCCGACCTGACGCTGAAATTCGATATTCCGCAATTGAACGTGGCTGAATACCATCGCCCCTATGTGGCGGCCTGGCTGGAGAATGCCGACCAGAAGGTGGTGGCCAACCTGGCCGTGCTGTATGACGTGAAGAAGAAGGACAACGCCGGCACCAAGTGGCTGAAGGATATGCGTCAGTGGTGGCGCAAGGCGGGGCGCGACGTGGAGATGCCGATGGACGGCGTGAGCGGCGCCACCCGCGCACCGGGCGAAGTTTCCCTGGGCTTCCCGGTAGCGAAAGATGCGCTGAACAAGCTCCCTGCCGGCAATTACCAGCTGGTGGTGGAAGCAGCGCGCGAAGCGGGCGGCCGCGAGCTGGTGAGGGTGCCGGTGGCCTGGCCACCGAAATCGGCGCAGTCCTTCTCTGCCAAGGGCAAGGAAGAACTGGGTGAAGTGACCGTGCAAGTCAAACCATAAGGACCCGCCATGAAGTTGAGCAAAACCCTGATCGCGCTGGCACTGGCCGGCGCAGCCTTCAGCGCCCAGGCGCACAAGCCATGGCTGCTGCCTTCGTCATCGCTGGTCGACTCCAAGGAGCCCTGGGTGACCGTGGACGCCGCGATTTCCGAAGGCCTGTTCGATATAGACCACCAGCCCCTGAAGCTCGATGGCATTGCGATTACCGGCCCGGATGGCGCCAAGGTCGACATGCAGAACGCGCTGACCGGCCGCCTGCGTTCTACCTTTGACGTGAAGATGGCCAAGCCGGGCACCTACAAGATCGCGCTGGTGAGCCAGTCGGTGATGGCCAGTTGGAAGGTCAACGGCGAGATGAAGCGCTGGCGCGGTTCCGAGGCGGAGATGGCAGCCAATGTGCCGGCCAATGCGGAAGAACTGAACGTGTCGCGCACTGCGAGCCGCCTGGAGACCTTCGTCAGCGCCAACAAGACGGATGAAGCGGTGTTCAAGCCGACCGGCGTCGGCCTGGAGCTGGTGCCGGTGACGCACCCGAACGACATGCGCGCGGGCGAGGAAGCGAAGTGGAAGTTCCTGCTGGACGGCAAGCCGGCCGCCAACCAGGCCTTCAGCCTGATTCCGGGCGGCGTGCGTTACCGCGGCACGCTGGGCGAGATCCGCCTGTCGACCGATGCCAAGGGGGAGATCAGCTTCAAGATACCGGAAGCGGGCATGTACCTCGTTTCGAGCAGCTGGCCTGCGGCCACCGCGCCTCAACCCGGCCAGCAGCCAGGCCCGCGCCAGATGCCTCCACGCCGCGTAACCTACGCAGCGACGGTGGAAGTACTGCCCCAGTAAGCAAGTGCGCCGGATCCTGTTGCCGCCCACCATCTCCGCCGAGCCAGCGCCGGCGGGGGCGGCCATCGTCGATTTCGGCGGCGCCAGCATGGGTACTACCTGGTCGGCGCGCGTAGCGCTGGCGCCCGGGGCGATGGCCGCCGGCGGGCCATTGCGGGCCGCCAGCCTGCAGGCGGGCTTGCAGGAGCAACTGGACCAGGTGGTGGCGGAGATGAGCCATTGGGAGGCAGCTTCGGACCTGGGACGTTTCAACCGCGCCGGCCCCGGTACCTGGCATACGCTGCCGGGCGATTTTTTTGAAGTGCTGCGTTACGCGCTCGAAGTGGCGCGCGAAACCGGCGGCGCCTGCGACCCCTGCGCCGGCGTGCTGGTCAACCTGTGGGGCTTCGGCCCGACTGGCCGGCATGATGAAGCCGGCTTTGAGCCGCCCAGCGCGCGCGACGTGGCCACCGTGCGCGCGGGCATGGCGGGCCGCGTTGTGGAGCTGGATGTTCCACGCCGGCGCGCCTTCCAGCCCGGCGGCGTGCAGCTCGACTTGTCGGCCGTGGCCAAAGGCTTCAGCGTCGACAAGCTGGCGCAATACCTGGAAGGGCAGGGCTGCCGGCACTACCTGGTGGAAGTCGGCGGCGAGTTGCGTGGCGCCGGCTTCAAGCCCGATGGCCAGCCCTGGTGGGTGGCGCTGGAAGAACCGCAGGCGCCGGGTGCTGGCCGGGCAGGCGAAATCGCCGTCGCGCTGCACGGCCTGGCAGTCGCCACCTCGGGCGACTACCGCAAATATTTCATGCAGGACGCCACCCGGCGCCCGCACACGATCGATCCGCGCAGCGGCATGCCGATCTCCAATGCGCTGGCATCGGTCACGGTGGTACACGAACGCGCCATGGCCGCCGACGCATGGTCCACCGCGCTGACGGTGCTGGGTCCGGAACAAGGCCTGGCGCTGGCCGAACGCAAGGGCCTGGCCGTGCGCTTCATGCTGCGCGAAGGGAATGGACTGCGTGAAATCCTCAGCAGCCGGTTCCAGAAAATGCTTGAAGAAGAATGATCCTGACGAAAGATCCGACCCGCCTCGGCCTGACGGCCGCCATGATTGCCGGCTACGGCATGGTATGCCTGCTGCCCTGGCTGCGCGCGCGCCGCGCCCGTGCTGCAGCGCACGCTGCGCGCGCCGCGGCGGGAGACTCGCCATGGCTGGTGGCCTATGCCAGCCAGACCGGCAATGCCGAACTGCTGGCGCGCCAGACCAGTGAAACCCTGCGCGTGGCAGGCATTACGAACCGCCTGTGCGACTTTGACGAACTCGATGCTGCGACGCTGCAGTCGACGGAGCGCATCCTGTTTCTCACTTCGACCTATGGCGAAGGAGATCCGCCGGATGCGGCAGCGCGCTTTGCGCAGCGCCTGATGGTGCGCAGCGACCTTGCACTGGGCCAGTTGCATTACGCCGTGCTGGCGCTGGGCGACAGCGCTTACAGCAGCTTTTGCGGCTTCGGCCGCGCGCTCGATGCCTGGCTGTCGGCACGCGGCGCGCAGGCGCTGTTCCAGCGCGTTGAAGTGGACCGCAGCGCAGCGCCCGCCATCGCCGCCTGGCGCCAGCAATTGAGCCACCTGGCCGGCACCAGCGATGCGCCGGACTGGGATGCGCCGGACTTCGCTGAATGGCGCCTGGCCGCACGGCGCCAGCTCAATCCCGGCAGCGCCGGCGCGCCGATTTACCATCTCGAACTGGAGCCGATGCCAGGCAATGCCTTGCCAGACTGGCAGTCGGGCGACCTGGTGCAGGTTGCGGCGCCAGCCGATCCCGATCGGCCGCGCGAATATTCAATCGCTTCGATCCCCGCCGACGGCCGCGTGCACTTGCTGGTGCGCCTGCACCGCCATGGCGACGGCAGCCACGGCCTGGCTTCGGGCTGGCTCACGCAGCAAGCTGCAGAGGGCGCCATGGTGCGCCTGCGCCTGCGCGAGCATCGCCGCTTCCGGCTCGAAGCCAATGCCGGGCGCCCATTGATCCTGATCGGTAACGGCAGCGGCATCGCCGGCCTGCGCGGCCACTTGAAGGCGCGCGCCGCCGCAGGCCAGGCGCGCAACTGGCTGCTGTTTGGCGAACGCGATCCGGCGCATGACGCCTTCTACCACGATGAACTGGAAGCCTGGCAGCGCGCCGGCTTGCTGCCGCGCCTGGACCTGGCCTGGTCGCGCGGCCCGGACGGCAAGGAGTACGTGCAGGACCAACTGCTGCGCCACGCCGACACCTTGCGAGCCTGGGTTGGCGAGGGGGCGGCGATCTACGTTTGCGGCAGCCTGGAAGGCATGGCGGCAGGCGTGGATGCCGCCTTGCGCGAAATTTTCAGCGCTGAAGAAATGGTTTCGATATCGGATTCGGGACGCTACCGGCGCGACGTTTACTAAGCAGCAGTGACCGACTGTCGCGTTAAGGCAACGCGTTCGATCCGAAATGGTCAAACTAAATTCTGATTTTATCTTCGTGTTTCGAATTATCTCCGAATATTTCGAATTTGTAACAAGTATGACATCAAATTAATAGATTCTCTCAGCACTGAAAATTGCAGACCTTGCATAATCCCCAACTGACTTTCATTGATGAAGTTAGTTTTGCCTATAAACAAAAGGGGAGTAGGGAATGTTTTTCCAGGAAAAGATTGGCGTGCGCTCCGTGCGCCTGGCCTTGTCGGCGTTGACCGTGTTTGCCGCCGGTGCGGCCCTTGCACAAGAAGCACCGATCCAGCGTGTTGAGATCACCGGTTCCGCCATCAAGCGTATCAACGCCGAAGGCGCACTGCCGGTGCAACGCCTGAATGCAGAGCAAATCGCCAAGTCCGGCGCGGCCAACGTCGCCGACCTGATCCAGGCGCTGCCAGCGATGCAGGGTTTCCAGGTTGCCGCGATCGCGGCGGGTACCAACTCGGGCGGCAACGTCACCGCGTCGATCCACGACATTGGCGCCAGCTACACCCTGGTGCTGTTGAACGGCCGCCGCATCGCGCCGCAAGGCTCCGGCTCCACCATCAACCTGAACGCCATTCCGATGAGCGCGGTTGAGACGGTCGAAATCCTGACCGATGGCGCGTCCGCGCTGTACGGCTCCGATGCGATTGCCGGCGTCATCAACTTCATCCTGAAGAAGAACTACCAAGGCTTCAATATCGAAGCGACCCACAGCCAGCCAACCCAGTCCAGCGCGGGCCGCACCGGCAACTTCAACCTGACCTACGGCATGGGCGACCTCGATGCGGACCGCTACAACGTGCTGCTGTCCTACCGCAAGGACGAGACCAAGCAGGTGCGCGCACTGGACCGCGACTTCGCCGATACCGCCTATGTGCCGTTCAACTGGAATGGCAACAGCTATGTGTACGACCGTACCAGCCCGGCTGCCATTCCCGCCAACGTGTCGGCCACCTTCAAGTCCGGCGCCGCGCCAATCGGCTTCAATCCATACCAGAAGAAGAACGGCCAGTGCGCGCCGATGAACCAGCTGTCGCTGAGCAACACCGCCCTGGTGCAGAACTGCGGCTTCGACTTCGTGCAGACCATCGAGATCGTGCCGGAAAACAGCCGCGACAGCTTCTTCGGCAAGGCAACCGTGAAAGCCACCGACAGCATCAATGTGTTCGTGGAAGCCGCCTATTCGCGCCTGGACCTGACCGCGCGCATCGCGCCGAACACCGCTTCGGTCGCCATCGCCAAGGGCTCGCCGCTGTACAACACCTACGTGCGTCCATACCTCACCGCGGCCCAGGACCTGGACATCAAGAGCGTGACCGCCAGCTACCGTACCTTCGACTGGGGCACCCGCGACAGCGAAACCATCACCACCTCCAAGAACCTGGTGCTGGGCGCCGAAGGCGATATCGGCTCCTGGAGCTTCGGCACCGGCCTGACCTGGTCCAAGAACGCCATCGACGAACGCTATGTTGGCGGCTACGTCAAGAACACCGAATTCCGCGACATGCTGGCCAAGAACCAGTTCGACCCGTTCCTGGGCATTGGCGGCCAGTCGGATGCCACCAAGCAGCTGATCGCCAACTCGGTGTTCAACGGCTCGATCCGCGACGCCTCGACCACCCTGAAGGGCATCGACGCGCACGCTTCGCACGAACTGTTCCAGCTGCCAGCCGGCGCTGCGCAAATCGCGCTGGGCGGCGACTACCGCAACTACCACTACCAGCAGTCCCCGCACGCCACCAGCTCGGACATCTTCGGCTTCAGCGCATCGCCAGCCTACGACATGGAGCGTAACAACTACGGCGTGTTCGGCGAATTGAACATGCCTGTACTGAAGGGCCTGGAGCTGAGCGGCGCGGCACGCTACGACACCTTCGAAGCGGTCAAGAACAACCTGGCTAACCGCGACATGGGCACCAAGGAATCGTCCACCACCTATAAGGTGTCGGCGCGCTGGCAGCCTACCCCGTCGTTCCTGATGCGCGGTTCCTACGGCACCGGCTTCAAGGCGCCTTCCATGCTGGACATCGGCCAGCCGCTGGTAGCGGCCGGTTTCACCTCCAACTCGTGGGATTGCCCGGCCAACCTGAAGGCTGAAAATGCCGATTACTGCCAGGTTGGCAAGCGCCAGTACAACGTGCTGTCCGGCGGCAACGAAAACCTGAAGCCGGAGAAGTCCAAGCAATTCACCGTCGGCTTCCGCTTCGAGCCAACCAGCACCTTCTCGGTACAGGCTGACCTGTGGGACGTGAAGATCCGTGACGCCGTCTCGAGCGTGTCGGAAGCGCTGATCTTCGGCGATCCGGTCAAGTACCGCGAGCTGTTCACCACCTTCGTCGATCCGGGCAACGGCCAGACCTACTGGGCCAAGAAGACCCTGTCGATCAACATCGGCAAGACCCACAACCAGGGCATCGACTGGGAGACCACTTACCGCCACAACTTCGCGTTCGGCAAGCTGACCACCACCCTGAACGGCACCTACCTGATCAAGTCCGACTACACCAAGCCAGGTACGGACAATGACTGGGTCAACAGCATGAACTACTTCGGCGTCAACGACGCCGTGTCGTTCCGCCACATCGTTCGCCTGTCGACCGTGCTGGACACCGGCGCCTTCTCCAACTCGCTGGTGGCCAACTACCGCAACGGCTACACCGATGCCGAAGCGACCAGCCGCAACCTGGGCACCGGCCTGCTGGAAACCTTCCGCGTGCATGTGCCGTCGCACCTGACCTTCGACTGGCAGGGCAAGTGGAAAGTCAACAGCAACCTGGCGCTGCGCGCCGGCGTCAAGAACATCGCCGACCGCAACCCGCCGTTCTCGCTGCGTGCTTCGTCCGGCCACCAGGTTGGCTTCGACCCACGCTACGCAGATCCGCTGGGCCGCACCGTCTACCTGACCGGCAGCTATACCTTCTAAGCGAAGCGTTAGCCGTTAATAAACACCCCGGGTGCCCGCGCACCCGGGGTGTTTTTCTTTTGGTCAAGTATCGATACAATTCAATCAAGTCTGAATACAATTTATTGCAAGCACATCTTTTGCTGAGGCTGCAAGTTCTGGCTGTAATTAATCGATATATATTGAATAAGTTTGAAGTATTGTTGCGTTAAAACTACATTTGCACAGTTTTTTGGCAAATATAATTCCGATTCTTTCACTATCTTGCGAATTTTCCCTGTAACTTTCAGAAATGTAATAGCAGGGCATTAAATTGCCGGTTTGCTCCCCCCATAATCCGCGG
>Ga0055531_10002433_pt1 | contig 12465 bp, 14 predicted proteins | sample AraplaCvi_mCL_r2_FD_55008 | JGI IMG/M metagenome (GOLD analysis project Ga0055531, IMG submission 55008) | Arabidopsis root microbial communities from North Carolina, USA - plate scrape MF_Cvi_mCL_r2 | ecosystem: Host-associated > Plants > Roots > Endosphere | place: USA: North Carolina...
AGGGCCAGGCGGATCAGGGATCGCGTTGTTTGAGCGAAGCGCAGCGTAGCGAGTTTAGCGAGACCCCGCCTGGACCGAGCACCGCAGGTTGCCCCGTAGCGAAGCGTAGGGGACGCAGCAACCAGGGTCGCCTTTTCTTTTGCTTACTTTTCTTTTGGCGAAGCAAAAGAAAAGTGAGTTGCCGCCGGGCAACCCCCGGCCAGCAGCACCAAGAGGAGAAAGCAGCGATAGAAGAAAAGAAGGCCTCAACGGGAAAACCAGCCCGAACGGCCAGTTCAAGAATCCCGAACCCGCCCCCTCAACCCCTTGGTAAGAGAACGCAAACTCTTGCTCTCCAGCCGCCGCTGCTTCGAGCCGTAAGTGGGTTTGGTAGCCCTCCGTGCCTTGGGCGGACTGGAAACCCCATCCACCACCTCCTGCAGCCGCGCCAGGGCATCGGCGCGATTCATCTCCTGGGTGCGGTGCTGCTGCGCCTTGAGCACCAGCACACCTTCCTGCGTGATGCGGCTGTCCTTGCTGGCCAGCAGGCGCTCCTTGACGGCTTCGGGCAAGGAGGACGCATGGATGTCAAAGCGCAGGTGAATGGCGCTGGACACCTTGTTGACGCTCTGGCCGCCCGCGCCCTGGGCGCGTATGGCGCTGAATTCAACCTCGCGTTCATCGACGGGAAACTTGGGTGGCGCGGCCATGCCCGCTCAGCCAGTCAGCACCGCAGGCTTTTCAAGCAGCCATCTCAGCCAGGCCGGCGATGGCCAGCGAATAGCCTTTGACACCGAAGCCGGCCATGACGGCCTTGGCGGCTGGCGAGATGTAGGAATGGTGGCGGAAGGCTTCGCGTGCATGCACATTGCTGATGTGCAGCTCGATCAGGGTCACGCCCGCGCCCTTGATGGCGTCGTGCAGGGCCACGCTGGTATGGGTGTAGGCACCGGCATTGAGCACCACGCCGGCCAGCGTGCCGGCGGCCTGTGCGCGGCCCGCTTCGTGGATCGCGTCGATCAGCGCGCCTTCATGGTTGCTTTGCCGGAAGTCCAGCTTGAAGCCGTGGGCCTTGCAGGCCTGCACGCACAGCGCCTCGACATCGGCCAGGGTCTGCGAACCGTACACGGCCGGTTCACGCGTGCCGAGCAGGTTGAGGTTGGGGCCGTTGAGGACCAGTGCTGTTTTCATGAGGCAAGTCTTTCCAGGGGTTCGGGTTATGGATGGTGGCTTGAGAGTTCACGCAGCTCGACCGTCTTGCCGGTGGCGATCGAGTGCCGCACGGCTTCCACGGCCAGCAGGCTTTGCAGGGCGTCCGCGACGGTGATTATCGGCTCTGCCTTGCCGTCTATCAAATCACAGAAATGCGCCAGTTGCGCCGCCAGCGGGTCCACCGCTTCCAGGGCCAGGGTCTTCTCGGTGAAAGGCGTCCACCAGCCAGGCTCGCCCGCGCTTGCGGGCCCATGGGTCCAGGTCTGCATGGTGGGCACGGCCAGCGAGCCCCGGGTGCCGGCGATGAAGTAACAGTCTTGCGAGGGATAGCGCGGATAGGCCGTGTTCTCGCCCGAGGTCTGCTCCCAACTGCGCGGTGAAGCCGCGGTGTCGGAGAGCGTGAACGTGCCCAGCACGCCGCTGGAGAACTTCAGCGTCATCACCGCCGTGTCCTCGACCGCGAATTGCCGGACCGCGTTGGACGCCAGGGCATGGACGGATTCCAGCTCGCCGCACAGGTAGCGCAGGTTGTCCATCTCGTGGATCAGGTTGATCAGGATGGGGCCGCCGCCGGCCTGGGTGCGCCAGGCGCCCTGCTCGAAATAGCTGGCCGGCTTGTAGAACTGCGCGCTGCCCGCCACCGTGACCACGCGGCCCAGCAGGCCCGACTGGATGGCACGCCGCGCCGCCTGCAGCGTGGCGCTGTGGCGTCTGTGGTGGCCCACCAGCATGGGCGTGGACTGCCCGGCCAGCGCGCCCGCCAGCTGCAGCCCGGCCTCCAGTGAATCGGCAACCGGTTTTTCAATCAGCGCCGGCACCCCCTGCCACGCGCAAGCCAGCGCACCGGGCACGTGCAAATGGTTGGGTGTGGCCAGGATCACGCCCTGGGGCAGGGCCTCGGCGGGCCCGGCAAACAGCGCCTCCAGGCTTTCAAAGTGCGGAACACCCAGGCCGGCAGCGAACTCCCGCGAGGCGGGTTGCGGATCCACGATGGCGCACAAGCGGGTGCGCGGGCTGGCCTGGATCAATTCGATATGGCGCCGGCCTATCAGACCGGCGCCCGCAACGGCTATACCCAGCGGGGCGGCGCCTGCGCGTTGCATGTCAGCGCAGGCCTTCGAAAAAGTGCTCCAGCAAACCGGCAAAAGCCGCCGGCTGCTCAACCGCGCTCAGGTGCGCGGCCGGCAGGGTTTGCAGCTGCGCGCCCGCGATACTTTGGCGGATCGCCTCGGACATGGCAGGCGGCGTGGCCTCGTCACGCGTGCCGGCGATCACCAGCGCGGGGCATGGGATGCCGCCGTTGCTGGCGCGAAAGTCGATGCCGGCCACCGCTTCACAGCTCGCGGCGTAAGCGGCGGCGTTGGTACCCACCAGCCGCTCCCGCAGCGCGGCCACACGCTGCTTGCCGCCGCCGGTTTCGTCGGCGCGGAACTCCGGCGTGAACCAGCGCTGCAGCGCACCGTCGGCAATGGCCGCCATGCCCTGGGCCAGCACGGTTTGCACACGCGCCGCCCACATGGCACGCGCGGCCTCGTCGTAGTACATCGCCGCATTGGCGACCGTGATGCTCCTGAGCAGTTGCGGGTGTCTCGCGGCCAGCGCCTGCGCAGTCATGCCGCCCATGCTCAGGCCCACAAAGTGCACCGGGCCGCCGGCATGGGCTTCGATAAGCCCCGCTGCATCGTCCGCCAGCATGTCGATGGTGTAGGGCCCGGCCACGGCTTCGGAGCGGCCATGGCCGCGGTGGTCGTAGCGCAGCACGGTGTAGCGTTGCTTGAGCGCGGCGGCCACGCCGTCCCACATGCCGAGCTCACAGCCCAGCGCATGGCTGAGCACCACGACGGGGCCGTTGCCCTCTTTGATCCAATGCAGATGGGGGTTTTTCATGCTTGGCTTTCGGGCAGCAACCCTTTTTCGCGCAGGATGTCGCCGGCCAATGCGAAAGCATGGTTGGCCGCGGGAACGCCGCAGTAAATCGCGGCCTGCAAAATGACTTCCTTGATCTCGTCGGGCGTGAGCCGCGAATCGGGCGGGCCGTCGAGCGCGGCACGCACATGCATGGTGAACTCTTCGTAAGCCTTGAGCGCAATCATGGTCGACAGCACCATGAGGCGGCGCGTCTTGTCGCCCAGCGCGGGCCGGCCCCAGATTTCGTTCCAGGCGTACCGTGTGATCAGGTCCTGGAACTCGCTGTTGAAGGCATTGGTTTTGGCGATGGACTTGTCCACCCAGGCATCGCCTAGCACGCGCCGGCGGTTGACCATGCCCTTTGCGTTGTCGTTCATGGGATCACCTTTGTTCGTTTATCGTCGTTGGGCTGCGAAACCAGCGCCTGCAGCGCATCGGCCTGGGCATGCGCCTGGGCCGCAGCCCGCGCCGCCAGTTCGGGGTTGAACCATTCATCGGCCGCATCGGGCGGCAGTTCGGCGCGCAGCGTGTCCAGGTTGGCGCGCATGCGCTTGATATCGACCTGCAGGCCTGGCAATGCATGGGCCATGGCACGCACCGAGCCATGCGCCGACATCAGCAGGCCCGGCCATTCGGCCAGCTCGGCCTGCCAGTTGCCCAGGGCGCGCTCGTGCTCCTGCGGCATGGCGGCCAGCAAGGCGGCCACGCGCTGCGGCGCTCGCGCGCTGGCGGCCAGCGCCACCATGCAGGCCACAGGGTTGCGCTTGTGCGGCATGGCCGACGAGCCGCCGCGCCCGGGTTCGGTCGGCTCGGCCAGTTCGCCGATTTCGTACTGGCCCATCAGTGAAATATCCTTGGCGATCTTGCCCAGGCTGCCGACCAGCAGGCCCAGCTCGCAACCCAGCGCCACCCATTCATCGCGCTGGGTATGCCAGGGGAAGGCACTGGCCTTGAGCTTGAGGTCGGCCGCCATGTGGGCAATGATTTGCGGCCCCTTGCCCTGCATCTGCGCGAGTGTGCCCACCGCGCCGCCCAGTTGCACGGCCAGCGCGTTGTCGCCGGCGGCCCGCAAGCGCAGCAGGCTGCGCGCAAGCGGTGCGGCCCAGCCCGCGCACTTGAAGCCAAAGCTCGTGACCGAAGCCGGTTGCATCAGCGTGCGGGCCATCACCGGGTCGCCCGCATGGCGGCGCGCCAGCACCAGCAGGGCCGCCACCGCCTTGCGGATGTCGGCCTCGATCAGGTTCAGCGCGTTGCGCGTTACCAGCGCAAGTGCCGTGTCGATGACGTCCTGGGAGGTGGAGCCGAAATGCACATAACCCGCGGCCTCCTTGTTGAAAAGCGCCACGGTCTCCTTGAGGCTTTTAACCAGCGGGATGGCGATGCTGCCGGCGCGCCCGCTTTCGCGAACAATCTTGGCGACGTCAAAGAGCTCGACCTTGCAGGTGCCGACGATGGATTTCGCGGCCGTCTCGGGAATCAGGCCTGCGCCGGCCTGGGCGCGCGCCAGCGAAGCCTCGAAGCACAGCATGGCATCNAGGAAGTTGCGCTCGCTGAATGCGTCCAGGACTTCGGGCGTGGAAAGAAAACCTTCAAAAATACTGCTCATTCCATGCAACTCTCAAAATGATCGATCAGGCAGACTGGCAATATGGGCAATGCGGATATATCGGCACAAAGCCCTAGCGTTTCAACCGCATCTGGTTGGGCAGGGGCACCGACCGCCGCAACACGTCTTCGCCCAGCCACAGGGCCGAGCGCCAGGCACGTTCCGCCACCGAGGGCAAGGGCATCTGCAGGTAGTCGTCGTTGAACACCTCAAAGCTGTAGTCACCGCGGTAGCCCAGGCCATGCAAACGGGTCACCAGGGTGGCGAGCGCCTCGCTGTGCACGCCCTCGCCCGGAAACACCCGGAAATGCCGCGCGGTGGCGATGCGCTCTTCGACCGATTTGATCTCGGTCCACATGAAGTCGGCCAGCTGCACCAGGAAAATCTTGTCCGGGTCCAGGATGTCGAGTTCGTCCAGCGAGGTGCCGGTCGCGAACACGTGGTATGAATCAAAGCCCAGGCCCAGGTTGGGCATGTCGGCCTCGCAGATGATCTCCCAGGCCTGGGGGAACTCGTTGACCACGCGGCCCCAGGACAGGGCCTCGTAGGCGATCTTGATGTTCATCGGGATGGCCAGCATGGCCAGCTTGCGCAGGTCCTTCACCAGCGCCGCGGTTTCGCCCGTGGCATGCACCGAGGTCGAGGAGCAGACCAGCAGCAGCCGGCAGTCCAGCGCATGGCACATGTCCAGCATGGACTTGGCGATGTCCATCTTGTAGTCGTGCAGGTGGCCCGAGAGGCCTTCGAAGTCGCGCAGCACCTGGAAGCCCGTGACGCGCAGGCCGCTGGCACGCACCGCCGCGACGGCGGCTTCCATGCCCTCGGGATGGCCGACGATGTCCTTGGCCGCCAGCATGATCTGCGTGAAACCGGCTTGGCGCACGGCCTTGAGCTTGGCCTCCAGCGGCCCCGCGAGCGAGATGGTGTCCATCCCGAAGTCGTCAATGTTTCCGCTGTAGTGGCTCATGGTGTGTGCCGCCTGTTCAGCGTTCGTTGTGGACCAGCTCGAAGCTCACGCTGCCCATCCANGTGCGCGTGAGCGCGCCGCGGTCCTCGGTGTGCACGCCGCGCGATTCGACGAACTCCACGCCNCGCTTGCCAAGCTCGGCCACCGAGGCCAGCACGTCGGGGCTGCCCAGGCCCACGCGCTGCAGGGCTTCGTCGCCCTCCACGTCCAGCACGCTGGCTTCGGGNTCTATGAGCTGCAGGTAAAAACGCGAGGCNGCNGGGCANGGGCTGCGCAGGATGCGGCCCTTGGGCAATATGCCGAAGCGCTGGTCGTCGGGCAGGTCGGTGAAGCCGAAGAGCTCGCGGTAAAACTCGGTCCAGTCCTCGGTGCGGTCGTTGCCGATGTATTGCACGACGCCGAAAAAATGCAGGCCGGCCACGGCNGGNGGGTTNGGCTCCACGGTCGGGATGGGCACNAAGTCCACGTCGTAGATCGAAAAGGTCTCGTAGCGGTCGACAAAATAAATGCGGCTCTTGCCNACGCCGTGGATGGCGGGGATGTTGAGTTCCATCACCTCGACGCGCGAAGGNACGGCCCAGGCGCCGCGGTCCAGCGCNCGGCGGTAGGCTTCGGCCGCGTCGCGCACGCGCAGCGCCACNGCGGCGATCACCGGCTTGTCGGTGGGCGCGGCGCCGTCGGGCATGGTGGGGATATGGGCATTGACGATGACGTTCATGCCCCCCTGGCGGTAGAGCATGACCTCGCGCGAGCGGTGCCGCGCNACCGGCCTGAAACCCATCATCTCCAGCACCTGGCCCAGGGCCTGCGGTTTGGAGGTGGTGTATTCGATGAACTCTATGCCGTCCATGCCCAGTGGGTTGGCGACTTCGGGAATGGCTTCGCGGTCGGCGGCCGATGCTTGCGTGGCGGTGCTCATGGTGTTCTCCCGTTCAGGTATTGCACACGGTTCAAGAGGCCTTCACAGTCGCGCCCGGCACATGGCCGCCGCCCAGGAACAGGCGTTCGATGTTGGGGTCGGCCAGCAGCTGCGCGGCCGGCTTGTGCAGCACCAGCTGGCCGGACTCCAGCGCGATGGCGTCGTCCGAGATCTTGAGCGCGCTCTTGACGTTCTGCTCGACCATCAGCACGGTCGTGCCCTGCGCCGCCAATTTTTGCAGCAGCTTGAACACGTCCTGCACCACCATGGGCGACAGGCCGATGGAGGGCTCGTCGATCAGCAGCACCTTGGGGCGCAGCAGCAGCGCGCGGCCGATTTCGAGCTGCTTCTGCTCNCCGCCCGAGAGCGCCGAGGCCTGGGAATGCAGGCGTTCCTTCACGCGCGGGAAAAACTCCAGCACCTCGGGAATGCGCTCATGCGTGGTCTTGGTACCCAGGGTGATGCCGCCCAGCTCCAGGTTCTGGAACACGGTGAGCTGGCCGAACAGGTTGCGGCCCTGCGGCACAAAGGCAATGCCCTTGGCCAGCAGTTCCTTCTGGCTGGCGCCTCCGATCTCCTCGCCGTCCAGCAGGATGTGGCCCTGGCGCGGCTTGAGCAGGCCGAACAGGGTTTTGAGCACTGTTGATTTGCCCGCGCCGTTAGGGCCCAGCAGCAGGGTGATGGAGCCGCGCCTGACCTTGAAGGACAGGTTGTTNAGGATCATGAAATCCTTGTAGCCCGCCACCACGTCGTCGAATTCAATACAGGTATCGTTTGCCATGTCAGTTCCCGAGGTAAGCGTCGAGCACTTCTTTGTTGGAGCGGATTTCGGCGGGTGTACCGATGGCCATGACCTTGCCCTCCACCATCACCATGATGCGGTGGCACAGGTCCATCACGAAGTCCATGTTGTGCTCGATCACGACGAAGGAGCTCTTGCGGCCGAACTTGGGGTTCTGGTTGAGTTCCTTGAGCAGTGATGAGATGCCGCCCACCAGGCTGGGGTTCACGCCGGCGCAGGGTTCGTCGAGCAGCACCAGGTCGGGCTCGGCCATGAAAGCCATCGCGATGTCCACCAGTTTTTGCTGACCGTAGCTCAGGGTGCCGGCCGGCTTGTCAGCCACATGGCGTATGCGGAACTGGTCGATCAGCGCGTCGGCCTTGTCGCCCAGGCCTGAATCGCCGGGAGCGAACATGCGGCTGAACATATTGCCCTTGTGCTCCTGCGCGGCCACGATCAGGTTGTCGCGTACCGTCATCTTGCCGAAGACCTGCAGGGTCTGGAAGGTGCGGCCCACGCCGCGGCGGCTCAGCTCGAGCGGCGACAGGCCGGTGATGTTCTGGCCGTTCAGTTCAATCGAGCCTTCGTTGGGCGTAATCTGCCCCAGCACGCTGTTGAACATGGTGGTCTTGCCCGAACCATTGGGGCCGATGACGCCGAAGATCTCGCCCGGCATGACTTCAAAGGACACGCCGCCCACGGCCTGGATGGCCCCGTACGCCTTTTTAAGGCCGGTGACTTTTAACAATGCATTGCTCATGATGCCGCTCCGATCCGGCCGGCGGCGGCTGCCCGCGCCTGTGATGCCTCGCGCGCCGCGCGCTTGCTTTTGATACGGTCGGGAATGCTGAGCAAACCGTCAGGCAGCCAGACCATCAGCAGGACCACCGCGGCGCCAAACATGGGCAAATACCAGTTGGACACCAGGGGAACGTCGCGCAGCCATTCCGGCAACACCACCCCCACGGCGGCGCCGACGACCGGCCCGAGGAAGTAACCGGCCCCGCCGACCACCACCATCAGGTACATCATGATGGACGCCGCGACGGCGAAAGGCCCCGGCTCGATGAACTGCACCAGTGAGGCGAAGAGCGCACCGGCGACGCCCGCGTAGACTGCGCCTATGGCAAAGCTCAGCAGCGTGTAGTGGCGGATGTTCACGCCCAGGCTTTCAGCACGTATCGGGTTGTCGCGCAGCGCCGTGAAGGCCTTGCCCCAGGGCGANCGCAGCAGGGCCCACAGCAGCACCGCCAGCAGCACGGTGACCGCCAGCACGAAGTAGTAATAAGCCAGGTTGCCNTCCAGCGAGAAGCCGAACAGCGAGGGGCGCGCGATGTTGTTGATGCCGAAGGTGCCGCCCGTGAGCCACTCCTCGTTGCGCATCACCAGCCAGACCGCGGTGTTGAAGCCCAGCGTGGCGAAAGCCAGGTAGATGGCCTGCACCCGCAGCGCCGGAAAGCCCAGGACCAGGCCGATAGCAAAGCAGACCAGCGCGGCGGCCGGCAGGCCCAGCCAGAAGCTGAAGCCGGCTTTCATCATGATGGCCACGGTATACGCGCCTATCCCGAAGAAGGCCGCATGGCCCAGCGACTTCTGGCCCGCATAGCCGACCGTGAGGTTCAGGCCCATGGTGGCGATGATGAANACCAGCCANTAGGACAGCAGGTAAAGGCCGTAGTTCTTGAGGAACTGCGGGGCCACCAGCATCAGCAGGCCAGCGAAGATCGCCAGCGCGAGGGAGATTTTTTGGGCGGCGGTTTTCATACCTTGCGCTCCTCTTTTTTACCCAGCAGGCCCTGCGGCTTGAAGAGAATCACAACCATGAAAATCACCAGCGCCACGGCGTCCTTGTACGCCGGCGAGATATAGGCCGAGGCCAGGTTCTCGCAGACACCCACAATCAGGCCGCCCAGCAAGGCGCCGCGTGAATTGTTGAACCCGCCGATGATGGCGGCGAAAAATGCCTTCGTACCCAGGCCCTCGCCCATGTCGAACTTGGCGAGGTAGGTGGGCGTGACGAGCAGGGCCGCCGCCACCGCCAGCACGGCGTTGATGGCAAAGGTGTAAAAAATCATGCGCGGCACATTGATGCCTAGCACCGAGGCGCTCTCGGTATTCTGCGCCACCGCCTGCATGGCGCGGCCGGTCACGGTCTTGGCCAGGAAGGCCTGTGTCGCCATGACAATGATCATGGCCAGCGCGAAGGTGCCCACGTCTTGCAGGGTGATGGTCACCCCCGCAATATTGAAGAGTTTGTCGGCGAAGAGGCTCGGGAAAGGATGGGCTTCGGCGCTGTAGCCGGCACGCACGCCGTTGCGCAGGGCAATCGAAAGCCCGATGGTCGCCACGACGATGGGCATCATGCCGTACTTGAAGAGCGGATCCACCACGCCGCGCTTGAAGACCCAGCCCAGCAGCAGCACGGCCAGCAGCACCGCCATCACGAAGCTCACCAGCATGGGCGCACCCAGCGAGATAAAGGCCAGCATCATGAAGGCCGGGAGCATGACAAATTCACCTTGGGCGAAGTTGATCGTTCCTGAGGCCTGCCACAGCAGGGTAAAGCCCAAAGCCGCCAGCGCATAGATGCTGCCGGTGGCCAGGCCCGAAAAAAAGAGTTGGAGAAAGTCCGTCATGGAGAAGTCCGTGGTGGAGAAAGCCGGTTGTATTCAGCGGAAGTTTCGGTGGGGCGGGCTTGCGCCCTCCCCCACCGGCGGCCGGCCCCGCATGGCCGGCCGCGGGTTTGCATTACTTCTTGGCGGCCGGCTTGGACGCCGCCTTGGCCGGGGCGGGTGTGGCTGCCGCCAGGGGCATGGCTTTGCCCACGTCGCGGGTGGCCTGGCCCAGCGGCGGCACCATGTCGATGACTTCCTGCTTGCCGTTTTTCACCTCGACCATGAAGCTCATGCGGTCGAGGTCGCCCTTGTTGTCGAACTCGGTGTACATCAGCGCGCCGGGGTATTTGTCGGTGTTCACTTTCAGGCCCTTCATGGCCTCGGCCACGGCTTTGCGGTCCAGCTTGCCGGCCTTTTCAATCGCGGCCTTGAGCACGTAGACACCGGAGTAGCCCTTCATGCCGTTGTGGTCGGAGATGTATTTGTACTCTTTCTCGAATTTCGCCTTGAAGGCGCGGATGGCGGGCACCGGGGCGTCCACCGTCAAGCCCACGTGGGCGATGGCGCCGTTGGCGGCCTCACCGGCGAGTTCAATGACCTTCTGTCCGGTCAGCGTGGTTTCGCCGATGATGGGCTTGGTCCAGCCTTGCTTGCGCAGTTCGCGCAGCAGGCGTGCCGACTCTTCCTCGTTCGAGTAGGCGAACACGGCGTCGGCATTGCTTTGTTTGGCGCGCAGCACCGCGGCCGAAAAATCAACCTGGCTGGGTTCGGTGGAAATCTCGCTGAGGATTTTGGTCGGCGAGTTGGCCAGGGCCTTGCGAATCGCATCCATGCCGCCCTTGCCGAAATCGTTGTTCACATAGATGACGGCAATGCTCTTGATCTTGGCCTGCTCGCTGATGTAGCGCGCCACCTTGGGCATGGCGGTGGCTTGCGTGAAGCTGGTGCGGAACACATAGGGGTTGCCCTGCTCGGTGATGCTGGCTGCTTCGCCGCCGGTGAAGTTGGGCACCTCGGCGCGGCGCGATTCGGCCATGCTGACCATGATGGAGCCGGAGAACACCGGGCCGAAAATGGCGAAGACGTTGTCGTCAATGGCTTTTTGCGTCAGGCCCTTGGCCACGCCGGGGTTGCTTTGCGTGTCGGCGGTGGTGGTCTGGATTTTTTTGCCCAGGATGCCGCCGTTGGCATTGATTTCCCGCACGGCCAGTTCCACGCCGTTCTTGAAGTTGGTGCCGGCCGTGGCGCCGCCGCCGGACAGCTCCACGATGTTGGCGATCTTGATCACGTCTTGCGCGAAGGCTGACGCACCGCTCGCGGCCAGTGCGCAGGCGGCGATCAATTGAAGGGCGAATCGTTTGTTCATGCTTTGTCTCCTCTGGTTAAAAATTAGCGATCCCGAAATAACACTCAAAGGGCGGCCAACGGCGCACTTGCATGCGCCCCGGAAGGCGTCGCCCGGCCGCCCGCCGGGATGCGCCGGATTTCACCCGCCATCGCGGCCGGGTATAAATGCTCGCGGATAAAAGTCGCGTCACGCCGCACTGCCGCGGCGGCCTCGGCGTAGCCGAAAAACTCCAGGTAGTCCGGCGCCTGCTGGATCAGCATTTCAAAGCCCGGCTGCGCCGCCAGCCCGCGGCTGCGCACCGCGCGCACCAGGGGCGTCGGCTGGTTCTTCATGAGGATGTCAACCACGGCTGCATGCGGCGCCAGGCGTGACACGTCGCAAGGCAGCGGGTCCGTGGCCTGCAGGCCCAGGGGCGATGCATTGATGATGAGGTCGTAAGCCGAGGGGTCGTTGCCAGCGGCGGTCAGCACCCGCGTGCCCGCGGCCTGCGGCGCCGAAGCGATGTGCGCCGCGATGGCCTGCGCCTTGCCGGGCACGGGGTCGTAAAGGGCGATTTCAGCCGGTGCGCGGGTGCCGGCGATGGCCAGCGAGGCGGCAATGGCGGAAGCGCCGCCGCCAGCGCCCAGCACCAGCACACGCTTGCCGGCATAGGCCACGCCGAAGTAGTCGAGCGAAGAGACAAAACCCTTGCCGTCAAACAGCCCGCCTTCGAGTGAGCCATCAGGATTGCGGCGTATGCCGTTAACGGCACCGGCCACGCGGCCGCAATCGTTGCAATGCGACAGCAAGCCCATCACCAGCGACTTGTGGGGAATGGCCAGGAACATGCCCTTGATGTTCTTGCCAGAAAGGCCGTGCGCACAAAGGTTTCAATGTCGCCGGCCGCCACATGCACAGGCACCAGACGGCGTTGATGCCCAGGGTCCTGAAGATCAGGTTGAACACATCAGGTGCCCGCACCTGTTCTACCGGATCGCCGGGGATCAGGTAGACATCGGTATTACCCTGGACGGTTGGAAGCATGTCGAAGTTCGGCCTGCAGGCCACGGACCCGCTGCCTTGCGACGTGTCACGCCTGGCGCCGCATGCAGCCGTGGTTGACATCCTCATGAAGAACCAGCCGACGCCCC
>Ga0055531_10002450_pt1 | contig 12402 bp, 6 predicted proteins | sample AraplaCvi_mCL_r2_FD_55008 | JGI IMG/M metagenome (GOLD analysis project Ga0055531, IMG submission 55008) | Arabidopsis root microbial communities from North Carolina, USA - plate scrape MF_Cvi_mCL_r2 | ecosystem: Host-associated > Plants > Roots > Endosphere | place: USA: North Carolina...
AGCGACTTTCTCCAGAACTTGATGATCAGCTGGTAATCCATGCGGCGGGCCCGGGGTTGGCAATGAGGACTGCCCAGAGTACCCCTGTTCCTGCACCCGGGTATTGCTGTTCGGGAACAGCGAACCTGCCCGGCGACCGGGGCAGTTGAATGCGATGTCCGCCGCGTCTGCCCAGGTTGGCACGTCACTACAACAATTCCGATCCCGACACCGCGGCCCGATGGCGCACGGGTGATGATGGCCTGCCGGGATCCCGCGCCCTGCAACGACTTCGAAGCAGCGCTTGAATGCTTTGGTCAGGTTCGATTGATGTAGTCGATTGCAGCAGCAGAGCCCGTGCGTAGGATCGGCGCCCTTCCGCGCCCCCTGCGCCTGCCGCGACGCCCTGCCTGTGCCCACGATGTCTCCCTCCCCCGTCCTCTCCACTCTTTCAGCTGCGGTGGCATGCGTGCCCGCCATCCCGTCGCCGCCAACGCGCATGCCCAGCCCGGGCCAGGTGCACAACCGCACGGTGATGGGATCAGTGATCACGCTGCCGCTGCGTGGAGTACCCCACACGCAGCTGCGCGCGCTCGCCGACCGCCTGGCTGCGGCACCGATCGACACCACGCTGTTGCAGGCGCTGATCGAGGGGGGGGTACCGGGCACGCCACTTGGGGATGGCATCGCCGACTGGCTTGCAGGGCGCTGCGTGCTGCCAGTGTGCGCGAAAGAAGAAACACTGGCATGGCGATGCGTGCTGCTGCATGCGCTTCGACTGCCAGCTGCCCACTGGGAGGTTGAATGCATCACCGAACGGCAGCGGCTGACGGCGGCCACCGCCGCTGCAGACCCGTTTCTGCAGCGACTGCGCGATGCGCTATACCGCCCGATGCACGTCACACCCGTACAGTGGCAGGCNCTGCTGCTTGAACGTCGCCAGCAGGACGGGNAGGCAGACGCGCGCGCGGTGGCGCTGGATGTTCAGAAGGACCGTCTCGGCGGAAAGAATGACNACCTCCGCTGGGCCTGGGCCCTTGCCCAGCTTCAAGCGGTGGCACCGGAAGCATCGCCGCGAACGCTGCAGCGGGCACTACGGCATGTGCGCCAGCAGCGCGATGCCGGTCTGGTCGAGCCGCGCGCCGGCCTGCCCCAGGTGTTCGACACGCTGGATGCGTCCTCGATCAAGGCGATTTACGCGCGCTTGGCGGCGCTTCATGGGGGTGCAACCGATGAAGGCCACGCATCGTCCGCAGGTGTCACACCCCACGCGCTGGCCCTGGAGCTGCTGGCGGTATCCCATCAATCCAGCCTCGACTGCCAGGCACAGGTAATGCCGCTGGGCCGCTATGACGGCGTCGCCCGCGCGTTGGTCAGCCTGTTGAGCGTGCCGTTGCAGTTGCCGCAGATGCTGGGCACCGGCTTCGGCGTGGCGTATGCCGGTGCGGTGGGTGCGCGCCTGCTGGGTCACACCGCACGGGCAGCGGATGCGGTTGTCGATGCCGCGCGGACGCTGGACCTCGATGGCGCCTGGATGCTTTCGTTGCAGACCGTTGCCTGTACACCGGCAGCTGGCGCCGCCACGCCTGCATCGAACAGCGATTCGCTGCTCGGTCGGCAGCGCCCCGGCACCGCGCTCGCGCAACCGGGCCAGTGCTGGGAAGAACGGCGCACCGTGCCGGGCCTGTTGCGCGCGCAGGCGGCGGCGATGGGTGCGCTGCTGGCACGCCAAGCGCAACCTGCTGCAACTTCACAGCGGACGCCGATGCAGGCGATGGTACCCACTGCAGAGGCGCGCTCTGTGCATCATCCCGCTGTGCTGCCACTGGCACTGTCCGGTGCACTCACCAACATGGGCGTGCCGGCGTTCGTCCCGACTGGCACGCCGTCGCTGCTCGGCAGCGCAGCCGCCCAAGCCATGGTGCCGATGCAAGGTGCGCTGCCACTGGCGGTACTGGTCCCGCTGATGGACCGCATTCCGCCGCGCGACTGGTGGGGGGCGCTGGACTGGCAGGTCCCGCGCACGCCCTCCGGCCTGTATGCCGCAGTGACCGATGCCTTCGCCGTGGCCGGGCTCGACCTGCAGCAGCGCACGCCGACGCCGGCGGCGTTGGCAGCCTTCTTCGATACCGCTCCCGCGCGCGCATGGTATGCCGCGCTGCAGGATTTCGCGCTGCTGCCCGAAGGCGCCAAGCGGACGCTTGCAGGCGGCGACAGTGCTGCCGCCCGCGCCTATGCCTTTACCCGCATGCTGGACGTGCTGACCCATGGCCCACACGAGGACGCTGATGCTGCCGCACTGCACCGGCTGGCCCGCATCGGCAGCGCTGCCGTCGGCCATCTGCAGGCGCAGGAGGATGTCCCACTGGCTGCAGCGCACGCGTATTTCGATGCGCTGGCCTGGCAGACCGATACCGTCGCCGGACGCCTGGCGGTGCCGATGACCGCGCCCCAGCTGGTCGCCCACCATCGTCGCATGCGCCAGGCGTACGGCATGCCGGTACCGCATCCTGGGGACCCGGCGCAGACCCGGCGCTGGCTGGTCGAGGCAGAGCCCGCGTTGCTGGATGCCGCCGGCTTCGAGGTGCTGGATGCCGCCGACGCGCTGCTGGCCGACCTGTTGGTCAGCCTGCGCGGCATGGTCGATCCGTTGCGGTTCGGCGAAGGCTGGGAGTGGCGCGGCAGTGCCCCCGCGGTTGCCGACTGGCGTGATCATCTGGAACGCCGCGCGGCGATGGCGGGCACGCACTGGGCGACCGAACTGGGCGCGCTGTTCCATCACATTGCCGCGTCGTTAGCGCGCTACGACGACCTGGAACCGGCGCTGCAGTCGGTCATCGATCCGCGCCGCAGCGATCTGCGCGTGCTGACCCGGGAGCTCATCGCACCGGTGGTGCAGCTGTATGCCGGACTGGACATGCCGATGGATCGTGCCGATCCCTGGTACCCGGTGGCGTACAGCACCTGCGCGGCGTTCTTTGCGTGGGTGGGCGACACCCGTTCGTCGCCGGCACTGGACCTGCTCGAACGCATGGATCTGGGCGGCAACCCAATGCCGCTGCGCCGGCTGCTGCCGCCGATCAGCATCGGCCGGCCGCTGCCTGGTGCGGTGATCCGCCATCTACTGGGTAGCGAGCGCTACCCGGCCACGGCAGCGGAGCAGGAGCGCGCCCTGCTGCGGCTCATGCGCGGCGATGAAAGCCGCGAGCTGATCGCCTCGACGCTGGGCATTGCCAGGGAAGCGGTCACGCCGGAGCTTGCACACGGCTTCTTCCGCACNCTGGCGGCGTTGCCCGGTGGTGAAACGCTGGGCGGCTGGCGAACTGCATTCGAGCGCGGTTCGACCTGGCACCTGTCACCCGCCGAATGGCTGACGCTGCAACCGGCCAGTGCGCTGGCCGCGTTATGGCGCGCCCCGGACGGCTACGACAACCGGCGCGGCCTAGTGAACGTGGTGAACCGCGCCAGCGCCTCGCGCGTGCAGACGCGCCAGGCGCAGGGCGTGCCGGAATTGTGGACGCGGATCATGGAAGGACCCGCTGCGCTCGATGACTGGTGCGGCAGCGACGACGCGCGCCGCACGGTCTGGCGCCATCTGCTGCGCCCGCTGCCGGGCGGCACCGCGCCGTCGCGACTGGACCATGCCGCTCCGCTGACGGCCGCCACCTGTACCGCGCTGCTGTCGGCCTCGGCGCAGGCCCAGCTCGCAGTGCCTGCGGAACCGGGCGGATGGGGCGAGCGCACGGCTGCCGACGACGGCGCACCGGTATTGTCGTTGGCGATCGCGCTGCGTGCACGTTACCCGGCATTGACCACCGACGAGGCCATCGCCTTCAGTACCGTGCTGCTGCCGCCCGGTGCGCGTGGAGCAAGCGGGCCGGACGCACCCCTGCAGTTCCCGCTGCTGGCGACGCGCCACGATCTTCCCGCACCCGTCGATGCCATCGAGCGGGCGCTGCCGGAGTACGCACTGCGCGAAACGCCAACGCGCGCACCGGCCAAGTCCGGCCTCGACCCGGCCCGCCTGCCCGAACTGGATACCCTGCTCGACCGTTTTGGGCTTTCGCTGCTGCACCCACGCAATGAGCGCGACAGCGATGCGGCGCCGTTGGCGGCCGTGGACGCGTGGGCGCTGATGAGCCGCACCCGCCAGTTCGCCGACTTCTGCCGGCCGCTGCTGGCCGAGGCCGGCTGGTACGGCGGCAGCGCGGGAGAGACAGCGTCGCCGCGCGGCGCGCAGTCGCTGCTGGTAAGGTTGATGCTGAAACGCTATGTGGGCCTTGGCCAGATCGACGCCCTGCGTGATCGATTCGCCTCGCCCAGCGTGGTCGATGCGCGCTTTACCGACCTCGCCCGCGAGCTGCGCGATGCGGTGCTGCAGACCAACCCCGGCGCATCACCGGCGGCACTGGAGATCGTGTACTGGATGCTGGCCAGCGAGCTGGAGCAGCCTGCGCTGCTGGTCAGCGGCATTCCGGAGTGGCTGGGCTATGCAAGCTCGCCCCTGAGCGTGTCGCTGCTGCATGCCGCGACGTTCGTGAATGCCATGCAGCCCGGTACATGCGGCCGGCTCGACTTCGACACGCTCACCGCCCTGCCCGCGCAGCTGGCGAAGCCCGTGGATGCCGCAGGCGAGCACGATGCACTGCATGAGGCGTGGGCACGCACGCTGGTGCCGGCGGCGGTGGCCTGTGCGAGCGCGCACGGCGTGATTCCCCCCAACACCCGGCTCGATGCGGTAAGCGGGCAGCAGATCAGCGACGCACTCGACTTCCTGCAGGCGCAGCAGGGCCAGCACGCGTTGCATGTGGAGCAGCTGGGCAGCCCCGCACCGCGACGCATGGACGTTGCGGCACAAACGCTGCGCGAAGCCGGCGTGCCGCCAGCGCTGTGGTCGCAGCGCCCGGCGGATATCGGCGAAGACTACCTGAGGCAGCATGGCATCGTGCCGTCGCGCCTGGTGGCATTCGAATCGCATCTCTACGCGTTGGGCAAACCCTCGGCCGCGGGCGGTGATCCGCCCGACGATCCGCAGCAGCGGATCCTGGTCACCAACGATGATTCGCTGCAGGCACTGCTGGTGGCGGATGCCTATCTGTCCACCTCCGGACCCACCACCGCAGACCGCTACGCTGCCGAATTCGATACCTACCAGCGGCGCGTGGAGTCCGGCCTGGCCGGCCTGATCACCACGGCACTGGAGGGCCTGCCGGCGGAGGACCGCCAGCTGCTGCAGGAGGCGACATGCAGCACGCTGCGGGTCAGCTGCGATGGCCGCCAGGCCGACCAGGGCTTGCTGTTGCGCTGCGATCCGGCCGGTAGCGATGACGCACCGGTGTATTACGAAATCGTGCCGCAGGCCGGCATGGCACGCCGGGCATGGGCGGACCCGGTGCTCGGGCAGCTGATCGATTTTGAAGGACTGATCAGCGGCGCGGTGCGGCGCACCCGCGATGGCAACGGCCTCAACCCGCTGCCGGGTCTGTCGCTGGCGTCTTCCGGCGTGGCCATCCGCGGCAGCGATGGGCAGAAGCTGAGCGGAATCGCCAAACTGGCCGCCACGCATCTGTGGCAGCCGGTGCTGGACCGCGTCCGCAACGAGGAGCTGGCCTGCCTGACCGGGCTGGAACAACGGCGGAAGCGCGAGCTGCATGTGCTGAACGAGTTGGCCGAATTCGCGGTGCCGGGGTACGGCTGCGCCGAGCAGCTGCAGGCCGGTGACCTGTCATTGGGCACGCTCGCCAAGTGTGCAATGGACGCACCCGTGCTCGAGGTGGGCAGGTTCGTCGCCTGCACCGTGCGCATCGCGGAAGCGGCCGGCGAGCGCACCATCCAGTCGATTGCCGCCGAGGCCGGCAGCGCGCTGGTGGCGCTGGGCAAGGACGTCGCGCGCAAGGGTGGCCTGGGCACGATCGAAACGGTTGGCAGGGGCGCCTTGTGGGCAGGCAGCCATGCCTGGAACAGTGCGCTGGAGCGCGCAGGTTGGCTGCGCCGGGCGCTGCGCAGCGGCACCGCGCTGGACGGATCGGCGCTGGCCGTGGAGCGCGCTGTCTCGCAGGGCGCTGCGCCGGCAGGCCAGGTGCAGGCCCTGAAGACCCGAACGCCATCGCTGGCCGAGGCGCGGCTGGCCGACGGCAGCGTCGCGCTGGTTGTCGCGCAGCGCACGTTTTGGCACCGCTTCGACCTGATCACAGGTCACGCCTATGGGCCGCCACTGGAGGAATTCACCTTCGAGCACGAGCTGCCGTCCACGATTCCGGCACGCCGCACGGAACAGGGCCTGCAGGTATCGGTGGGCGATACGCCCGTGCAGTTCCTCGCACACGGGGATGACGAGTGGGACGTGCTGCTGCAAGGCCAACGCTACCGCCTCAACGCCGATGGCGAGGCGCTGGAAGCTCTGCCTGCCAATGCGCGGCCTACCGGGCCCGGTCACTGGCAGCCGCTGCCGGCCAGCTGCCGCCCGCGGCGTTCGCTCGAGGTGCTGCCGTGTGCGCGGCAGTCGCGACTGCGCTTCGTCCCGGATGCGGCCAGCGACCTGGACGTCGGCACCCTTCCACCGGAGCGCATGGACGCCATTGCCGCTGCCACCCGCGAGTTCACCCTGGACCTGGGCCACGTCTCCCCCGACACCGGTGAAACGCTGCGCCTGATGGTGCACAAGGGCGAGATCTGCACGTGGACCCCGTCGGCGAAGGGTGCACCGCCGACGTTGCCCCCGCTGCCGGCGGCGCTGCGCGACGCGCTCGGCCTGCCCGCCAGCGTGAGCTATCCCGACACGCTGCGCGGCACGCTGGTGGATGCGCCGGACTTCGGCCTGGGTGCGTCGGTGCAGGCGGCAGATCTGACGCGCCTGCGGCAGACGCTGCCGGTGGTGGACGTCGGCGCGCTGGTTCCCGGTATCGCGGATGCGCGCCGCCTGCGTGCGATCCGGGTGGAAACACCGTTCCTGCGCGGGTTGTGCATCGAGCCCGATGATGGGGTGTTCTACCAGGCCGCGCTGCCGGATGCCCTCGAGGCCGGCGCCGAAGTGCAGTTCACCCGCCTGCAGGACGAGCGCGACGCGGCAGCCATCCATGCCTACCTGCGCACGTCAGAAGGCTACCGGATGAACCTGCTGCGCCCGTACCTGGAACAGGACCGGGAGAACATCGCGCGCCTGGCGTACAGCTTCATCCGCCCCGGCCTGAGCGAGGACCAGCTGGCGCAATTCCCTACCTACGAAGCGTACGTCGACTACTTCGCCGCGCGCGGGCGCCCGGATGTGCTCCAGCGCTACGCCGACAGTGTGTTGACCGGCGAGCGCGAACAGCTCGGCTTCGTCCAGATCGCGCGTCGCCGCATCCCGGACTGGAAGGCGATGGGCAGCGCCACGGAAGAAGAACGCGGCCAGGTTGCCGACGTCCTCAATGCGCTGCTGCCGGCGACCGGTGGCAAGGGCACCTGGCAGCCGGTGGACGCGGCCGCGCTGGCCCTGCCGGATACCGGCCGGTTGATCCAGGCGCACCTGAAGGGCGCCAACCTGGCGTTCGCCGAGATCATCGACGATGACGGCAAACGGACCATCGAGTACGCGCTCTCCGGTGGAAAGCGGGGGCGCAACGTTCAATTGCGGCAAGACGCATCGCTGGGTGACGGCACCCGCTTCGTCGATGCCCGCAAGGCGATGCAGGGCGTAGCACCCTTGAAGACGATCACCAGCNTGCCGGTGGTACGCAACCTCGACAATCTCGAAGGGCGCCCGTTCAGCCGCAAGCTGGATTCCGAGGCGCTGATCGCCAGCGCCATGGAGGACCACCTGCGCGCGATCTCGTTCAAGCTATGGACGCTGCAGGACACCTGCCGCACATGCGGCGGGGTGGTGATGCAACAGCTCCGCAACCGGTTCCCGGACGCCGAACCCTTCTCGGTGCGCTACATGGTGGACTACGGAGCCCCCGCGCGCGTGCCCGACCCACTGCCGCCCGCTGCGGAGCGGCTGGAGCCCGACGCAGGGCTGGTCACCTATTTCGACCAGTGGCGTCAGGACGCTGGCATGAGCTAGCGCCATGGGCCATGCTGGTACCGGCGGCGCCGCGTCCTGCGGCGTCGCGCCCTGCCCCGCGCCCGAGGCCTGCATGGATTTCCTCAAGCTGCTGCGTTCGCTCGAAGAGTTCCTGTACGAGCTCTGCACCTGGTTCCTGTTCTTCCCGCGCACGCTGTACCGGGTGGTGATGCATCCGCGGCGGATGGCGCAGTACGTGAACACCGAACTGACCCAGAAGCTGGAGCGCCAGTTCGACGATGCGATCAGCCCGCCGATGTTCCTGATGCTGGCGGTGCTGGTCGCGCACGGGGTGGAGCTGCTGATGCACCAGACCGTGGCCGGCACCAGCGAGCTGTCGCGCACGGTGATGGGCAACGAGGAAAGCCTGCTGCTGTACCGCTCCATCACCTTCGCGATCTGGCCGCTGATCGCCACCGTGCACCTGCTGCGCCGCAAGCGCGTGCCGATGACCCGCGAATCGCTGCGCCGCCCGTTCTTCATGCAGTGCTACCTGACCGCGCCGTTCGCGGTGGCGCTGTCCACCAGCATGGTGTTCGTGCGCCTGCCCGGCGAGCTCTCCACCACGCTCGGGATCGCCACCGGCGTGATCTCGGCCGGCTGGTACCTGGTGGTCCAGGCCGGCTGGCTGAAGGTCGCCCTGCAGCGCTCCTGGCTGAACTCGGTACTGTCGGCGCTGTGGGTGTTCGCGCTGGGGACGGCGATCAACATGACGGTCGGGATCGTGCTGCTGGGCAGCTGAGCCGCTGCCCGCCGCTGCCGCCAACGTCCGCATAGTCGGGCCCGGTCATTCCATGGCACCCTCTGCAAACGATTTCACGGAATGGAGGGATTCCCATGCTGTCTGCTTTTCGTCGTCCGGCCCTGCTGGCCCTGATCGCGCTGGCGTTGCCGCTCGGCTCCGCCCTGGCCAAGGNGCCCGAGCCGCTGCGGGTGATGTCATTCAATGTCCGCACCCCGGTGGACACCGAGCCGAACAAGCGCTGGGAGGACCGTCGCGATGCNATGGTGGCGCTGCTGCGCGANCANCACCCGGTGGTGTTCGGNACCCAGGAGCTCAAGACCAACCAGGCCGACTACCTGGTGCAGCACCTGCCCGGCTACCGGTGGTTCGGCGAGCCGCGTGGGCCNGGCGACAATGAAGAGCACATGGGCGTGTTCTACGACAGCGCCGCATTGAAGGTGGTCGAATCGGGCAATTTCTGGCTGTCCGATACTCCGGAGGTGGCCGGCAGCATCACCTGGGGCAACCTGATGCCGCGCATGGTGACCTGGGCGCTGTTCGAACGTGCCGCCGACGGCAAGCGCTTCTACCTGTACAACACCCACCTGCCCTACCGCGATGAAGACGAGCCGCGCCGCGTCCTGGGCGCCAAGCTGATCACCCAGCGCCTGGCCGCACTGCCGAAGGACATTCCGGTGGTGGTCACCGGCGATTTCAACAGCGAACCGGGCAGCACCACGTATGCGGCGTTCACCACCGGGCTGGCCGATGCCCGCAAGCTGGCACGCAAGGTCGAAGGCCCGCGCCTGACCTTCCAGAACTTCAGCGATACGCCCACCGCCGAGATCGACTGGATCCTGGTCCGCGGCTTTGGTGTGAACCGATTCGCCACGCTGGACCAGAAACCGGGCGGCGTGGTGCCGTCGGACCACTACCCGGTCCTGGCAGAACTGGTGTTCCCGGCCGCGTCCACGCCTTGACCGGNAACGCNTGACNCTCAACGGAGCACAGGCGGTTCCCGGAAACCCAACNGCAGTCGATCGGGATGCNAAGCTACCCCCGGCGCAGGCCCTCGAGTGCTTTGCACAGGGCCTGATGCTGTTCGCGGGCCTGGCAGATCCGGGCGCTGATGGCCAGGAATACGCCGACGCCCACTACGCCGATGCCGAGCAGGCTGTCGGGCAAGCGCGCGAAGCCAAGGCTCACGGTGAGGGCGGCGACAACCAGCAACACAATCACGCCTGGGGACAGTCCAGAGGACGCCGATGCCTGTTCTTCCTTTCCCGCACGTGGCGGCTTCCAGCAATTCCGTTGCATTACACATATCCCCGGGCAGGGACTGTTTTTAGCACCGGGTCGCTCCTACCCGGCAGAGGCAAAGCCGTCAGCGCGGGGTTCTCCGGTACGCCTTTGCGGCGAACCATTACAAAGTGTGCAGGGGGCGACTCTTGCCGCCCCCTGCCGTCCATCACCGCATCGTGCCGGCCACCGCCGGCGGGGTTGCATCCTGCTGCTGGCCCCAACCGCCCAGCGCCTTGTACACACCGACCACGCTGACGTTCACCGTCGACTCGGCCGCCGCCAACGCGTCATCAGCCGCCAGCTGGGTGCGTTGTGCATCCAGCAGGGTCAGGAAATCTTCCGACCCTTCGCGGTAGCGGATCTGCGCCAGCTGTTCGGCACGCCGGGCGGCCTGCGCCTGCTCGGCGACGATGGCCAGGCGGGCCTGCTGCTTGGCATAGCGGGTCAACGCGTTTTCGGTGTCTTCCAGCGCCAGCAGCACCGCCTTCTCATACTCGGCCGCCGCGCCATCGGCCTGGGCCTTGCTGGCCCGCAGGCGCGCCTTCACGGTACCGAAATCAAACGCGGCCCAGCTGATCGACGGGGTCACCGACCACGCCTTGTTATTGCCGTTGACCAGCCCGCTGGCATCGCCGGACAGGAAGCCGACAAACCCGCTCAGGCTGATCCGCGGGAACAGATCGGCGGTGGCCACGCCAACCCGCGCCGTAGCGGCGGCCAGGCGACGCTCGGCCACGCGCACGTCGGCACGCTGGCGCAGCAGGTCGGTGGTATCGCCGAGCGGCAATGCCTTGGCATACGGCGCGGCATCACGCGGTTCCAGCAGCGTGTCCAACGCGTCCGGGCGCTGCCCCAGCAGCACCGCCAGGCGATGCCGCGACTGCACTTCGGCCACTTCCAGCAGCGGAATGTCGGCCTCGATCGCCTTCAACCGCGCCCGGCTGCTCTGCACGTCCAGTTCGCTGCCCGCCCCCAGGTCCCACCGGGTTTCGGTGAGCTTCTGGGTATCGCGCAGGTTCACCAGCGTGCGCTTGGCTACTTCGATGCGCTTCTGGGTGCCGCGCAGTTCGAAGTAGTTGCGCGCCACTTCGGCCGCCACCGTGACCTGGGCGTCGGCCAGGTTGTCCTGCTCGGCGCCCAGGTCCGCACGCGCCGCTTCGGCGGCACGGCGCTGGCGACCGAACAGATCCAGCTCCCAGCCGGCGTCAAAACCAAGCTGGTAGGTNTCGCTGAAGACACGCTCGCCACCGGCGGTCAGGTCCGGCTGCTTGCGGCGGTCNTAGCTGCCGCCGCTGGTCACGTGNGGCAGCTGGTCCAGGCGCTGCTCGACGAACACCGCACGGGCTTCNCGCACGCGCGCCATCGCAATNCGCAGGTCCAGGTTGTCGCCCAGTGCGTCGTGCACCAGCTGTTCCAGCACCGGGTCATCGAACTGCGCCCACCAGCTNGCCACCGGCGAGGTGGTGCTGAACACCGGCGCGGCNGCGCCCTGCAGGACCACCGGCTGCGCCGGTGGTGCCTGGTAGTTGGGGCCGACGCTGACGCAGCCGGCCAGCAGCGCGCTGGCAACGGCGGCGGTCAACACACGGATCACCATGGCAGCACCTCGCCCAGGTAGGTGAAGCTGCCGTTGGGGCCGTCGGCGCCGATNAGCGCCATGCCCACGCTGGAGCGCGCGCCATCGGCNATNTCGATCTCGCCTTCGCCCCGGTTCATGTCGGTNTTCACGTAGCCCGGGTGCACGGTGTTGACCTTGGTGGTGCCCTCGCGCAGCTCATAGGCCAGCTGCACGGTCCAGGCGTTCACCGCGCTCTTGGACGCATTGTAGGCCGGCACCGCGAAACCGTAGATCGGCGAACCCGGCTGGCTGTGCAGGGTCAGCGAGCCCAGGATGCTGGACACGTTGACGATACGCCCGGCCGGCGATGCCTTGATCAGCGGCAGGAACGCCTGGGTGACCGCAATCACGGCGAACACNTTGGTGTCGAAGGTCTGCCGCCAGGTGTCCAGGGTCTGCGCCGACGGCGCCAGCGCGGGGTCGTCGAGCAGGATGCCNGCGTTNTTGACCAGGATGTCCAGCCGGCCATGGCGGTCGGTGACCTCCTGTACGGCGGCNGCGATGCTGGCGGCATCACCGACGTCCAGCTGGATCGCCTCCACCGGCAGGCCTTCGGCCTGCAGCTTCAGCGCTTCGGCCACGGCGGTGTCGCGCTTGCGNCCGGCCAGCAGCGTGTGCACGCCGGCCTGGGCCAGCTGGCGNACGGTTTCCAGGCCGATGCCACGGGTGGCACCGGTGACCAGGGCGATCTTGGAAGTAGCGGTATTCATGGGTGATTCCTCGTAGGGGTCGGGA
>Ga0055531_10002460_pt1 | contig 12379 bp, 7 predicted proteins | sample AraplaCvi_mCL_r2_FD_55008 | JGI IMG/M metagenome (GOLD analysis project Ga0055531, IMG submission 55008) | Arabidopsis root microbial communities from North Carolina, USA - plate scrape MF_Cvi_mCL_r2 | ecosystem: Host-associated > Plants > Roots > Endosphere | place: USA: North Carolina...
GCCGCGCAATATATGGACGACGAGCGGATGGCGGCGCTGAGCTCCGAAGTCCGCGACACCGCGCAGCGGATCAGCACCGATCTGGGCTGGAGCCCCGACGTGCGCCCGCCGAGGCGCGGCCGCAGATAGTCAGTATCAGGAGAGGCTAGTGAAGTTGTTGGAAGGCAAGACCGTGCTCGTCACGGGCGCATCGACGGGCATCGGCCGCGCGGCGGCGGTGGGTGCAGCCAAGGCCGGTGCAGATGTCGTGGTCAACTATCACAGCCGTGACGACGATGCCGCGGCCTGCGTCGCCGAAATCGAAGCCGCAGGCCAGCGCGGGCTTGCGGTGAAGGGCGACGTCGCCGCGCCCGAGACCGCGACCGAGTTTGTCCGCAAGGCAGTCGAGGCATTCGGCAAGGTCGACGTGATGGTTTCCAACGCCGGCATCTGTCCCTTCCACAGCTTTCTCGACATGCCGGTCGAAACCGTCCAGCGCACGGTGCAGGTCAATCTGCTCGGGGGCTATTTCATGTGCCAGGCGGCCGCCAACCAGATGGTGAAGCAAGGACATGGCGGCGCGCTGATCGCGGTCTCTTCCATCTCGGCCTTGGTCGGGGGCGAGTATCAGACGCATTACACCCCCACCAAGGCGGGCCTCCACTCGCTGATGCAGTCGACTGCGATCGCGCTCGGCAAGCACAATATCCGCTGCAACTCGGTCCTCCCCGGCACGATCCTGACCGAGATCAACAAGGAGGATCTCGCCGACGTCGAGAAGCGCAAATATATGGAAGGTCGCATCCCGCTCGGCAGGCTCGGCCAGGCCGAGGATCTCGCCGGCCCGATCGTGTTCCTCGCCTCGGACATGGCCGCCTATGTCACCGGTGCCGCACTGCTCGTCGACGGCGGCGCATTCGTGAACCTGCAATGAGGGCGCTGCTCGCCGCGGGCGCCGCACTGCTCGCCACCGCCCTGCCCGCCCAGGCCCAGCAACGTATCCTGATCGCGAGCGATTCGACCGCGGCCAATTACGGGGCGGACAAATATCCGCAGACCGGCTGGGGCATGATGCTCAAATGCGGGCTCCGGCCCGATGTCGAGGTTGTGAATCGCGCGGTAGGCGGACGCAGCACGCGCACCTTTATCTCGGAAGGCAAATGGGATGCCTTGCTCGCCGAGGCGAAACCCGGTGATGTCGTGCTGATCCAGTTCGGCCATAACGACGCGTCCGTATCGCGCCCCGAACGCTACGCACCGGCGGCGACGCTCTATCGCGACAATCTGCTGCGGATGATCTGGGAATCGCGTGGGCACGGCCTCATCCCGGTGCTGGTCACGCCTCCTGCCCGCCGCTCGTTCGACGGCGCCCGCGCCAAGGCCGACTTCGCCGCATATTCGCAGGTCGAACGCGAGCTGGTGGTCACCACCAACACGCCGCTGATCGACCTCGAGGCGCGCTCGCTCGACTTCGTCAGTCAGGCCGGCGAGGCGGGATCGAAGAAATATTATCTCCACTACACGCCAGCCGATAAGGTCGCCGCGTTCCCGAACGGCATCGCCGACGACACTCATTTCAGCGAGCTCGGCGCCCGCGCAATGGCCAATCTGGTCGCACAGGAGCTGAAGGGTCTGAAAGTGCCGGTGGCGGAGAAAGTGCTCCCCGAGCGCCCCGACCTGACGCGACCCCGGCCGCTCGGCAGCTACGCCTGCCATTGAATTGACACCGGTAGACACCGGGGAAATATAGCTGCCATACTCGCGCCCGGCGGCGCTTCGCCGCGCGTTGCGACGACCTGTGTCTGGAGTGTGGCCAAAAGCCCACAGCGCGGGGACGAATCCCAAAAGGGGGATTGGCGAGACGTTTTGGTTACGTCATATATATTGGGAAACAAGAACAACAAATGAGACTCGTCAGCGCAAAGCGCGACGATCAGGCTGGACCAGAGGAGGGGAAGAGCATGAAGCTTTCAGCATATTCGCGCGTTCGCGGCGCAGGGGTTTCCGGCGCCGCGCTGGCCATGGCGCTGGCATGGACACCGGTGGCAATGGCGCAGGACGCCCCCGCCCCGGCCGCGCAGCAGGCTCCCGACACGACCGACGAAGGCGAGATCGTCGTCCAGGGCTTCCGCGCCTCGCTCAACACCGCGCTCAACCAAAAGCGCGAGGAGACCGCCGCGGTCGATTCGATCGTCGCCGAGGACATCGGCAAGTTCCCCGACAGCAATCTCGCCGAATCGATGCAGCGCGTCCCCGGCGTCGCGCTCTCGCGCGGCGACGGCGGCGAAGGCCGCAACATCTCGGTCCGCGGCCTCGGCGCCGGCTTCACGCGCGTTCGCATCAACGGCATGGAAGGCACCGCGCAAACCGGCTCGTCCGATATTTACGGCGCCGGCAATTCGGGCCGAAGTTTCGACTTCAACGTCTTCCCGACCGAAATCTTCTCGGCGCTGTCGGTGCGCAAGACCACGTCCGCGGACGTCGAAGAGGGCTCGCTCGGTGCGACTGTCGACCTCAAGGCGCCCAAGCCGCTCGACTTCAAGAAGGACTTCACGCTCTCGGCGACTGCGCGCGGCGTCTACAACGAGATCAGCAAGAAGGTCGATCCGCGCGCCTCGCTGCTCATCTCCAAGCAGTTCGCCGACGGCACTTTCGGCGTACTCGCCTCGGTCGCCTATCAGAAGCGCCACATCCGGGAGGTCGGCTATTCGGCGGTAGACATCCTGGCATCCAACACCAACGGGCTCGCCCAGCCCCTGGCCGGCGCGCCGGCGGGCTCGACGATCTCCTTCCCCTACTGCACGCCGGTGGGCGGCTTCACGTACAACGGCACTGTCTACAACAGCCCGTCGATCGGCACGAAAGGTGCGACGGCGAGCAATTGCAGCACGGGCAATCCGCGCACCAGCAACCCCGCCGCCTTTGCCGAGGCGTTCAATCGCGGGGTGACCGTCACCACCAACCCGACCACCGGCGCCATCACCGTCGTCGGCGGCACCAAGGCATTTCTGCCGCGCCTGCCGCGCTACGTGAACTCGGAGCAGGACACCAAGCGCATCGGCGGCACGCTGACGCTGCAGTTCTCGCCCGATGACGATACCGACATCAGCGTCGACGCGCTCTATTCGCGCTACGAGGTCGAGCGGCGCGACAATTATATCCTCGGCCTGTCGTTTGGCCGCAGCGTCACCAACAACGGCCAGCCGATGGTGTCGGTGCGCGACATCCAGTTCGATGACAAGGGATCGCTGGTCTACGGCCTGTTCGATGGCGTCGACGTCCGCTCGGAAGGGCTCGTCGATCACTGGATTTCGGACTTCAAGCAGGGCAATTTGAACTTCCGTCACCGCTTTAACGACAGCTTCGAGATGACGGCGTTGTTCGGGATCAACCAGTCGGTCTGGTGGGGCCCGAAGCGCTTCCAGACCTTCATGGACGCAATCGACACCGACAATTTCTCGGTCGATTTCCGCGACGGCGGGGCGACTCCGATCATCGGCTTCGGCTTCGACGTGTCCAATCCGGCGAACTTCACTTATGCGCCCGCGCTCGCCGACGGGACGGTGCTCGGCGGGTTCAGCTTCCAGGGCAAACCGTCGAAGAACCAGACGGACAATCTCACCGCCGAAGTCAACACCGACTGGGACGTCACCCAGGGCGTCAAGCTCAAGATCGGCGGACAGTTCCGCCGCAGCGACTATAATGCGTACAACTCCAACCCGTATACCGCCGACACGGTCGTCCGGCCGCTGCCCGCAGGCACGACGCTTGCCAGCATCACGCGCCAGATCAGCGGGCTCGACGAACTATTCGGCCGCGGCGCGCCCGCGAGCTGGGCGGCGATCGATCCCGACAAATGGGACGGCGTGTACGACTTCGATTCGGTGCGCTTCTGCCGCACCTCCTGCGGTGCCGGTGCTTCGCGGATCCGCGAAGAGGTCAAAAGCGCCTATGTGATGACCACGTTCAACACCGAGGACCAGCTCCCGGTGAAGATCCGTGGCGACATCGGCGTGCGCTATGTCCGCACCGACATGCTGGCGGCGGGCTATATCTCGGTATCGGCGCCGGCAGGCTCCACGCCGACCAATCTGCGCGGCCAATATGGCCAGGTGCTGCGCGGCTATGACGATTGGCTGCCCTCGGGCAACGTCGCGATCGAGCCGGTGGACAATTTGATCCTGCGCCTCTCGGCCGCCAAGGTGNTGGCGCGTCCCGAACTCGGCCAGCTCGCACCGACCAGCGGCATCACCGCCACCACGCGCACGGGCAACATCAACAATCCGTTCCTCGATCCTATCCGCGCCGACACCTTCGATGCCGCGCTCGAGTGGTATTTCAAGCCNGGTTCACTGCTGTCGGTCGCCTATTTCAAGAAGGACATCAAAAGCTTCGTCCAGCGNGTCACCAGCCAGATCCCGTTCAATCAGCTGGGGCTCCCGGTGGAGCTGCTCACCGGCACCAACACCGCACCGACCGAGATCTTCACGATCGGCCAGCCGGTCAATACGCCGGGCGGCCCGCTCAACGGAGTCGAGGTCAATGCCCAGATCCAGCTCGACTTCCTGCCGGGCTTCCTCGGCAATTTCGGCGTGCTGGCGAACTACACGCACGTGACCTCGACGATCCAATATGTGCTGGCGAGCGTGAACGGCGTGCCGACGGTGACCACCACGGCGGACCTGATCGGCCTTTCGAAGAACACCGCCAGCGGCACGCTCTTCTACGAGGACAGCAAGTTCAGCATCCGCGCGACGGGCAGCTATCGTGACCGCTACATCCGCGGCATTCCCGCCTCGACCGGCAGCGATCTGCAGGGCAATTCGCCGAACCTGTTCGTCGACGCCTCGGCATCCTACGCAATCACCGACAACATCAAGGTGATCCTCGAGGCGCAGAACCTCACGGACGAGCGCAACAACCTCTATATCGACAGCCAGCGCAAGGACACGCTGTTCCAGACCCGCATCGGACGGACGTTCAACTTCGGCGTGAACTTCCAGTTCTGAGGCTTGCCTCCTGCGGGCCGTCGTTCGCGGCGGCCCGCATCTTTTCGATCATCACGCAAATGAGCGGGCTGCGATCAGTGATCGCGGCCCGTTTTGCGTGGGGACACAATCCCGAAATGTAAATCTCCGTGCCATTAAATGGGAACTTGTTGACTCCGCCTGCCACCGGGAGCAGCTTTGCCGCAAAACAGATCGGGGAGAGATTCGTGCTGGCGGCACTCATCATCGCATCGGCGATTCCGGCGCAGGCAGCGCCCGTGGTGGCGGGGCGGCAAGTCGAACGGCTCGACCGCGGGCTGGTCGCGGTGCCGGCCACCGGCGGCGGCAACCATGTCTCGTGGCGGCTGCTCGCGACCGACGCGAAAGGCGCGCGCTTCACGCTTTATCGCGACGGCAAACAGATCGCGAAGATCGCCGGCAACGCGGCGACGAGTTATCTCGACAAGACCGGCACCGCGACTTCGCATTATGCGCTCGCCGCGCGTGACACGGGCGCGACCGTCTGGGCGAACGGCTATCTCGCGATCCCGCTCGACAAGCCGGCCGACCGGCGCACCGCGGACGGCGAGACCTATGCCTACACCGCCAACGACGCCTCGGTCGGCGATCTCGACGGCGACGGGCGGTACGAGCTGATCGTCAAATGGTATCCGACGATCGCCAAGGACAATGCCTTTTCGGGCGATACCGGCGCGACCTTGCTCGACGCCTATACGCTGGAGGGCAAGAAATTGTGGCGGATCGACCTCGGCCCCAACATCCGCTCGGGCGCGCACTACACCCAGTTCATGGTCTATGACCTCGACGGCGACGGCAAGGCCGAGATCGCGATGAAGACCGCCGATGGCACCGTGGACGGTACCAATCGGACGCTCGGCGATCCGCAGGCCAGCTGGACCAGCCGCGAAGGCGAAGTCGCCATCGACGACCGCACCGGCGCCAAATTGCTGCCCGACGGCAAGAAGGTCTCCGAGCTCAAGGGCCGCATCCTCAAGGGCCCCGAATATCTGACCGTGTTCGATGGGCGCACCGGCCGCGCGCTCGCCTCCGCGCCTTATGCCCCGGCGCGCGATCCGAGCGGCGACAACCCGACCTATGACCAGATGAAGGCGACCTGGGGCGACGGCTATGGCAACCGCTCGGAGCGCTATCTCGCCGGCGTTGCTTATCTCGACGGGCACCGGCCGAGCCTCGTCTTCGGGCGCGGCTATTATGCCCGCTCGACCGCCGCCGCATGGGACTATCGAAACGGCAAGCTCAGCATGCGCTGGCTGTTCGACAGCGCGACCCCGGGCAATGAGAAGTTCGGCGGACAGGGCAACCACCAGCTCTCGGTCGCCGATGTCGACGGCGATGGGCGAGACGAAGTGTTCTACGGATCGATGATAATCGACGACAATGGCAAGGGGCTGTGGTCGTCAGGGCTCGGGCATGGCGACGCGATGCACCTCTCGGACCTCGATCCGACCCGGCCGGGGCTCGAGAAGTTCGGCGTCCACGAGACGATGCGGATGAGCGGTAATCGCGGCGCGGCGATGCTCGACGCCAGGACAGGCGCGATCCTGTGGTCGACGCCCGCCGACAAGGATACCGGCCGCGGCATCGCGATCGACATCGATCCGCGCCACCCCGGCGCCGAAGCCTGGGCGAGCAATTCGCGCGAGCTCTACGACGTGAAGGGGAAAATCATCCCCGGCGGACATCCGCGCGCGGCCAATTTCGGCATCTGGTGGGACGGCGACCGCCTGCGCGAGCTGCTCGACGGCAAGAAGATCACCAAATGGGACTGGACCAACGGCACCGAGCAATTGCTGCTCGATCCGCCGGGCGTGGTCTCGAACAACGGGACCAAGCAAAACCCGTCGCTTTCCGCCGACATCCTCGGCGACTGGCGCGAGGAACTGGTGGTGCCGAGCGCTGACAGCACCGAGCTGCGCATCTACGAAACGCCGATCCCCACCAGCGAACGCATCGTGACGCTGATGCACGATCCGGTCTATCGCCTCGGCGTGGCATGGCAGAACACCGCGTACAACCAGCCGCCGCACACCTCGTATTTCCTCGGGGCGAAATGAGGCCATGCTGCTGATCGCACTTCAGATGGCGATGACCCAGGCCCCGCTCCGTTTCGACCTCGAGCCCCCGAAGCGCACCACCGGCCGCGTCGCGGTGGCAGCGAGCAAACCGTACGAACAGGGCGGCTTCGGCTACGAGCCCGAGCGGCGGGGCAAGGAATTCCTGTTCTCCGCCGCGGTGCCCGAAGGCAATTACCGCGTGACGGTGCGTCTCGGCGGGCGGGTCACGGTGAAGGCCGAATCGCGCCGGCTGATGCTGCGCGACATCACGACGAAGCCCGGCCAATATGTCACCGCGAGCTTCATCGTGAACGTCCGCAACGCGCAGCTCACCCCGCCCCCGGCCAATGCTCCGGGTGGAACGCAGGTCAAGCTCAAGAGCCGCGAGGCGGGCAGCTACACCTGGGACGACAAGCTCACACTCGAATTCCTCGGCGATCCGCGCGTCGCCTCGATCGATATCGAGCCGGTGACGGTGCCCACGGTCTTCCTCGCCGGCGATTCGACCGTGACCGACCAGCGTTCGGAGCCCGCGGCGAGCTGGGGACAGATGCTGCCGGCCCTGTTCGGCCCCGATGTGGCGGTCGCGAACCATGCGGAATCGGGCGAGACCTTGAAGTCGTTCGTGACCGAACTGCGCTTCGACAAATTGCTGTCGCTGGTGAAGCCGGGCGACTGGCTGCTGATCCAGTTCGGGCATAACGACCAGAAGGCCAACTGGCCGCAGACCTATGCCGACCCGCAGATCACCTACCCCGCCTGGCTGCGCACCTATATCGCCGAGGCGCGGCGGCGTGGGGCGCATCCGGTGCTGGTGACCTCGCCCGAGCGGCGGAATTACGCGCCCGATGGCAAGGTGAAGCGAACGCTCGCCGAATATGGCGAGGCGGCGCGGAAGGTGGCGCGCGAGGAGAACATCCCGCTGCTCGATCTCCAAGAGCGCACGGTGGCGCTGTACGAGGCGCTCGGCGAGACACAGGCCGCGACGCTGTTCAACGACGGCGGCAAGGACCGGACACATCACAACAATCCCGGNGCCTGGTTCCTCGCCCGCGCGGTGGCGGCCGAAATCGCGACACAGGTACCGGAGCTGGCGGTATATCTGAAGTCGGGCGCGCGCAGCTTCGACGCGGCAAGGCCGAACCTCAGCGAAGGCGTGATCGCCCCGAGCCTCGCGGAGAGCGACGTCCGACCCGCGGGAAGCTGATGCGGACCGGCCACGTCTTCGACGTCCGCGATCACGGCGCGAAGGGCGACGGCGTCGCGCTCGATTCGCCCGCGATCAACGTCGCGATCCTCGCCGCCGAGGCCGCGGGCGGCGGGATGGTGATCCTGCCGCCGGGCCAATATCTCAGCTTCTCGATCCGGCTGAAGAGCCGCGTCACGCTCGTGATCGAAGACGGTGCCACGCTCATCGCCGCCGAGAAGGGCCCGCTCGGCGCCTATGATCCGCCCGAGGAGCGCGGGCCGCAACTCTATCAGGATTTCGGCCATAGCCATTGGCACAACAGCCTGATCTGGGCGGAGCATGCCGAGGATATTGCGATCCTCGGCAAAGGCAGAATCCTCGGGCTGGGCCTAACGCGCAACGGCCCCGGCACGCCGTGGAGCAAGCAGGCGGGCGAACGACCGCTGTCGATGGCGAGCATGCCCGCCGCCGATATCGACAAGCTCGAGCGCTCGCGGCAGGCGATGCAGGGCATGGGCAACAAGGCGATCGCGCTGGCGCATTGCAAGCGGGTGAAACTCGACGGCTTCAGCATCTTCAAGGGCGGGCATTTCGCGATGCTGGCGAGCGAAGTCGACGGGCTCGACATCGGCGATCTGGATATCGACACCAATCGCGACGGTCTCGATCTCGATTGCGTGCGCCGTGCGCGCATCGAGCGCTGCCGGGTCAACACGCCCAACGACGACGCGATCGTGCTGAAGACCAGCCTCGGGCTCGGCAGACGCTCGTCATGCGAGGACATCGAGATTCGCGACTGCCAGGTCAGCGGCTTCGATCTCGGCACGATGCTCGACGGCACCCGTCAACGAACCCAGGAACTTTCGCCTGACCGCGACCGCGTCACCGGCCGGATCAAACTCGGCACCGAGAGCAACGGCGATTTCCGCCGCATCCGCATCGCCAATTGCCGCTTCGAACGCAGCCGCGGGCTCGCGCTGGAGACAGTCGACGGCGGCGGAATCGAAGACGTGCTCGCCGAGAATATCGAAATGACGGACGTGACCACCGCGCCATTGTTCCTCCGCCTCGGCGCTCGGCTGCGCGGGCCCGAAGGGACGCAGATTGGGGCGATGCGAAATATCGAGGTGCGCGGGCTGAAAGCGACGGGCATCGATCCGCGCTTTGCCGCGACCCTCGCCGGGCTGCCCGACTACCCGATCGAATGCGTCCAGCTGCGCGATATCGATCTCGGCTTTCGCGGCGGCTATTCCGAACCGGTGCCCGAGAGCCCGCTTGAGCTGGCGGATGCCTATCCCGAACCGAGCATGTTCGGCCCCACTCCGGCCTGGGGCTTATGGGCGCGCCATGTGACGGGGCTGGAGGTCAAGCACTTGCGCCTGTCGCGCGACGGCGGCGATCCGCGCCCGTCAATCCTGCTCGACGACACCGTGGCGCGAGCCGAGGACGCACAATATTGGCCGGACCAGGTTTGACGCCGCGTCTCTACTCGACTATCCATATACTGCAGTTAAGTCCCACATAATGGGCTTCAGGAGAGGGCATGACGACCATTCACGCATTCAAGATGCAGCTGAAGCCCGGCGTCGTCGACGAATATAAGGCGCGCCACGACGCGATCTGGCCCGAACTGGCGGAACTGCTCCATCATAGCGGGATCCGCGACTATTCGATCTTCCTCGATGAGGAGACCAATGCCCTGTTCGCAGTGCTCAAGCTCACGGAAGATAACAGCCGCGAAGCGCTCCCCGAGCATCCGGTGATGCGGAAATGGTGGGATTACATGGCTCCGCTGATGGAAGTCGAACCGGACAACAAACCGAGGGAATGGGCGCTCAAGCCTGTGTTCCACCTGCCATGATCCGCGCTCGCCAAAAATCGGTTCGTGCTGAGCTTGTCGAAGCACGCCTCTCCACTAAGCCAACCGCCAGCGGCAAGGCGCCCTTCGACAAGCTCAGGGCGAACGGAGGCGCGTGGATCTGCGCAGCCCTTCTCGCCGCCGCGTCGCTGCTCGCGCTCCCCGCCACCGCACAGGAAGCGAGGCAGACCGCCAATTTCCACGCGCCGGTGAAGACCTTCGGCCGCGTCTCGTACGACGCGCGTTCGCTGATGATCGACGGCAAGCGCACGATCATCTGGTCGAGCGAGATGCACGCCTTCCGCCTGCCCTCGCCCGATCTGTGGCGCGACGTGCTGCAGAAGATGAAGGCGAGCGGGTTCAACACCGTCGCGTTCTATTTCGACTGGGGCTTCCACAGCCCGAAAAAGGGCGTCTACGATTTCAGCGGCATCCGCGACATCGACCGGCTGCTGACCATGGCCGAGGAGGAAGGCCTTTGGGTCATCACGCGCGCCGGCCCCTATGTGAATGCCGAGCTCACCCGCGGCGGTTTCCCCGGATGGCTGGTCAACCAGCGCGGCCGCGCGCGTACCGACGATCCCGAATATCTCGCCGCATCGGACGAGTGGCTGACCCGGGTCAACGCGATCATCGCGCGCCACCAGATCAACGGCGACGGCAAAGGCCATCGCGGCAACGTCATCCTCCACCAGATCGAGAACGAGCTGGCGCTGACCACACCGGCACAGCGCCGCTACATGGATCACCTCTACGCCAAGGCACGCGCCGACGGCATCACGGTGCCGCTGTTCCACAACGACCAGGGCCGCAACGGCTATTGGGTGCCCGAGGACAGCAAGGTCGAAAAGACCGTCCCCGGCCCCAACGACATGTACGCGTTCGACGGCTATCCGGGCGGCACCTGCACCGTGAACGGCAAGCCGACGCGGGGCTCGGCGGCGCCCGATTGGGGCTATTACGGCCCGGGCGGGGCGAAAGGCGGCGCCTCGGCATCACCCAATACGCCGGGCTTCCTCGCGGAGTTCGGTGGCGGCTGGTTCGATTATTGGGGCTCGAACGGCGGCTATGAATGCAACGCGATCCAGCGTGGGCGCCGCTTCCAGCGCGTCTTCTACGGCACCAACCTCGCCAACGGCATCTCGATCCAGAGCTTCTACATGGGCTTTGGCGGGACCAGCTGGGGCTGGCTCCCCGCGCCGGTGGTGTTCACCAGCTATGATTACGGCTCGGCGCTGTCCGAGACGCGCGAGGTGCGGCCCAAGGCCGAAGAGCTCAAGCAACTCGGCGGCCTGATAGCGGCGGTGCCCGATCTCGCCGGGATGGTGCCTGCGGGCCCGGTACAGATCTCGTCGGACAAGGTGCAGGTCTATCACAACAAGAGCCCGGAGACCGACGCACGCTTCCTGCTCGTCACGCACAAGCCGTCGAACGGTCAGACCAGCGACCGCTTCACTTTCACCGCCGACCTGCCCGACGGCCGCTACACGCTGCCGATGCAGCTCGACGGATTCGACGCGAAATGGCTGGTCGCGGGAGTCAATCTCGGCGGCCAGCGCCTCGTCTATTCGACCTCCGAGTTGCAAACGATCCTCAAGCAGGACGGCCGCGACATCGCATTGCTCTACGGCCGCGAAGGCGAAGCCGGCGAGACCGTGCTGCGCTATTCCAGCGAACCGAAGGTCACCGTCCTCGAAGGCGGCGCGACGTCGACCTTCGACACCAAAGGCGATCTCAAGCTCAGCTACGCGCATCGCGGCCTCACCCGCATCCGGATCAGCGGCGGCGGGCGTCCCGACCTCCTGCTCCTCATCGGCGACGAGGCCGAAGGCGCGAAGTTCTGGCATGCCGGCGATACGCTGGTTCGCGGACCCGCGCTGGTACGCAGCGCCAAGGCTGCCAAGGGCATGCTCGCGCTCATCGGCGACACAAAGGAAACCACTCCGCTCGAAATCTGGGCATCCGGCAGCATCCGCAGCGCAACGTGGAACGGCGCGAGGATCGCCACGACGCGCACGCAATCGGGCAGTGTCACGGCAACCGCATCGCTCGCCGCGCCGATCGACTTCCCGCTCCCCGCGCTCACTGACTGGCGCGTCGCCGCCGGCTCGCCCGAGGCCGATCCCGGCTTCGACGATCGCGACTGGCAAAAGATCGACAACCGCGCTTATGCCAGCATCACCGCGCGCGCCGATGGCCAGCCCAACATGCTGATGGACGCCTATGGCTTCCACGAAGGCGATGTCTGGTATCGCGGCCGCTTCACCGG
>Ga0055531_10002463_pt1 | contig 12370 bp, 10 predicted proteins | sample AraplaCvi_mCL_r2_FD_55008 | JGI IMG/M metagenome (GOLD analysis project Ga0055531, IMG submission 55008) | Arabidopsis root microbial communities from North Carolina, USA - plate scrape MF_Cvi_mCL_r2 | ecosystem: Host-associated > Plants > Roots > Endosphere | place: USA: North Carolina...
TCGGCGCGCTCGGTCACCTCGGTGACTGCGAGCGTGAAGGACGAGAGATAGGAGCCGGTGGCGGCGACCAGATCGGGCTCCTGCGCCACCATGCGCTGGGCCGCGTTCTTGGCCTTCTCGGTGGTGTCGCCGCAGTCGATCACGACCAGCTTCAGCTTGGCGCCGCCGAGTGCCTTGATGCCGCCTTGCGCGTTGATGTGCTCGATGCCCATCTCGGCGCCCATCTTCATCACCTGGCCGGGGCGGGTGTAGATGCCCGACAGCGGCACGATCAGCCCGACCTTGACCTCCGCCGGCGCCTGCGCGCGTGCCACGCCGGCAAGGCCGACGGCGGCGGCGCCGGAGAGCACAGTGCGGCGCGTCAGTCCTTTTGAAGTCTTGTTCATTTCGTTTCTCCCTGGTCTTTGTTTTTATGGTGTTCACATGCCGAGATAGGCTTTGCGCACCCGGTCGTCGGCACGCAGCGTGTCGTTGTTGCCTTCGAGCACGACATGTCCGGCTTCGAGGACATAGCCGTGATCGGCGGATTCCAGCGCCTCCGCGACGCGCTGTTCGACCAGCAGCATGGTCAGCCCGGACTGACGCCGGATGTCGATCAGGCGTTCGAAGATGAAGTCGGCGGTCGAAGGCGCGAGCCCCATCGAGGGCTCGTCCAGCATCAGGAGCTTCGGCGAGGAGGCGAGGCCGCGGCCGATCGCGAGCATCTGCTGCTGGCCGCCGGACATCGTGCCCGCGAACTGATCGCGGCGCTCCTTCAGCACCGGCAGCCATTCGAAGATACGCTCGATATTGGTCTGCCAGTCGCGCCGGCCGCTTTCGGTCATCGCGCCCATTTCCAGGTTTTCCATCACCGTGAGGGACGGGAAGACCTGGCGTCCCTCCGGGACGTGGGCGATGCCGAGATGGGCGCGCTGCGGCGGCGGCACCGCAAGCAAATCGACGCCGTCGAACGTGATCGCGCCGCCGCTTGGCTTGACGATGCCGGAGATCGTCTTGAACAGCGTGGTCTTGCCGGCGCCATTGGGGCCGACGATCGCAACGAACTGGCCGGCGCCGACTTCGATCGAGACGTCGTTCAGGACGGGTTTTGCGGAGTAACCCGCGCTCAATCCTTCAATTCGCAGCATGGCCCGCCCACTTCTTGCCGAGATAGGCCTCGACGACCCGGCTGTCGCGCGTCACCACCTCGGGCAGCCCTTCGGTTATGACGGCGCCGTGGTCGAGCACGAGGAAACGATCGACGAGGCGCACCATCGCCTGCATGGTGTGCTCGATGATGGCGATGGTCATGCCGTCGCGCGCGAGCTGCTGGATCACCGCCACGACCTCGTCGGCCTCGCCGTGGCCGAGGCCCGCGAGCGTCTCGTCGAGTAGCAGGATACGCGGCTGGCCGGCGATCGCGCGGGCCAGCTCCATCAGCCGTAGCTCCTTGGTCGAGAGCTCGCCGGCGACACGATTGGCTACCGCGGACAGCCCGACCCGGGCAACTGCGTCGGCCGCGAACTGGCGCGCCTGGTCGTCGGTGCGTGCGCGTACATAGGCGCCGACCACGACGTTGTCGAGGATCGACATGCGCAGGAATGGCCGCATTACCTGGAAGGTGCGGCCGATACCGGCCTCGCAGATCACGTGCGGCCGTTGGCCCGACATGTTGCGGCCGTCGATCAGCACTTCGCCCTGGCTCGGCTTCAGGAAGCCGTTGAGCAAATTGAACAGCGTGGTCTTGCCGGCGCCGTTGGGGCCGATGATGCCGAGGATCTCGTTCTTGTGCAGCTTGAAGCTGACATCCTGCACGGCCTTGAGGCCGCCGAAGGAACGCGAGAGATTGCGGACCTCGAGCACGACTTCGCCGGTCGCGGGACGCGGCGAAGCCGGCCGCAGCGTGGTGACATTGGGGGCGACCGTTTCCGCAGTGTCGCTTGCCGTCGCCTTTGGGGCATTCCGCTTGCGCAGGAGATCGCGCAGCTTCCAGAACAGGCCTTCCGGTGCGAGCAGGATGACGCAGACGATGGCAATGCCGAAGATGACGCCCTGAATGCCGGGGATGCGCGCGCCGGCTTCGGCGTGCAGGATCTCGGCGAGCGGGATCAGGATCACCGAGCCGATCACAGGGCCCCAGACCGTGCCGACCCCGCCGAACATCGCGACCGTGAGGGCCTGCGCCGACACCAGCATGCCGAACACCGATGCCGGGGTCACGACCAGCAGCACCTGCGCGTAGAATCCGCCGATCGCCGCGGCAATCGCCCCGCTGAGCGTGATCGCGCGCAGCTTCCAGGCCAGCGTGTTGATACCGGCCGCCTCGGCCGCGGCTTCGTTCTGCTTGATCGCGAGCAGCGCCATGCCAAAGCGGGATCGCTCGATGATTTGCGTCAGCACGATGGTGGCGAGCATGAGTGCCAGCCCGAGCAGCGTGTAGAGATGGGGATCGGCGAACTGCATATAGGCGATCGGCGCATCGCGCTTGATCGGCAGCGTCACCTCCTGGAAGCCGAGCCACTCGAACACGTAGAGAATGGCGAGCGGATAGGCGAGCATTGCCAGCGCGAAGTAGTGGCCCTGCAGGCGAAAGGTCGGGAAACCGATCAGGAGCCCTGCGATGCCGCCGAGCACGGCGGCGATGGGGATCAGCAGCCAGGGCGAGATGTCGAAATAGATCTGCCCGAGCGCGGTCGCATAGGCGCCGATACCGAAGAAGGCGGCATGGCCGAACGAGATCAGGCCGGTGTAGCCGCTGAGCAGATTCCATGACAGGCCGAACACCGCCCACACCGGCACCAGCGTCAGGATCAGCTGGTAGTAAGAGTTGGTGACGCCGAGCGAGATCCCGGCATAGGCCAGCGTGAAGAGCAGGGGAGGCAGCAGTGAACGCATCGGGAGCATGGTCACGTCCTCTCGACCATGCGCCCGAAGAAGCCTTGCGGACGGAAGAAGATGATGAGGAGGAAGACGGCGAAGATGGCGGCGTTCTGCAATTGCGTCGGCAGGATCAGCGTCGACATCTGCTGCACGAGGCCGATCGTCATGCCGCCCCAGAACGCGCCGATGATGCTGCCCATGCCGCCGAGCACGACGCCGGCATACATGACGATGACGTANTCGAGNCCGACAAAGGGGTGNAACGGNTAGTTGGTGGCGAGCAGGCCGCCGGCGATGGCGGTGATGCCGCAGCCGAGCGCGAAGGCGGTGCGGTGCGCGCGGTCGACGTCGATGCCCATATAGGTCGCGGCGGTCGGGTTGTCGGCGGCCGCCCGGAGCGATTTTCCGATCCGGGTGCGCGTGATCAGCAGCGAGAGCAGGGTCATGATCGCCAGCGACACGATCATGTCGATGCTGCGGGCCTTGTTCAGGAAGATGCTCATGTCGAAGAAGGGCCCGAGCTCCCAGGCCGAACTCGACAGCGGCGTCCGGATCGAGGCGAGCACCGAGCCGAACACGATCAGGCCGCCATTCTGCAGGATCAGCGCGATGCCGAGCGTTAGGATGAGCTGGGCGTAATGGCCTTCGCCTTCCAGCGATGCCGTGCGCGTCCCCGACACGTGCGAGATCAGCGTACGATGCACGAAATAGCCGAACAAAGCGAGCACGGGCCCGGCCAGCAGGATGGCGACGAACGGCCCGACCGTATTGCCGAACACCGTCTGCACGCCGGCGGCGGTGAACAGATAGAAGGCAGTGTACATGCCGAGCATCATGAAATCGCCGTGGGCGAAGTTGATGACGCGCATGACGCCGAAGATCAGGCCGAGCCCGACGCACATCAGGCCGTAGACAGCGCCGATCAGCAGGCCCGCGGCGAGCGCTTGAAAGAATCCTTCCATCAGCCTTGTCTCCGCGCAGCTGACGATTTCAGGTTGATCTTTGGATCGACCATGTTTCCCCCGCATTCTCCGGCACTTCTTATGATGCCGATCGTAAAGCCCGTTCCGGTGCGTTCAGGCGGCACTGCGCGGCGATGTCGCCGGCGTTGCCGAGTTGCTCGCAGTCGTCGATGAGTTGCTCGAGCCGGTGCGCGCGATCCTCGCCGAGGACTGTGGCTGCCGAGCTGCGAAAGCGTGCCCGAATATCTGACGGTGTTGCCGCGATGACGTCGGGCAAGGCGTGCCGGTTGGTCCGCCCGCCGCGCAGATGCACGGTCACCTCCGCGCCCTGCCTGCTGGGGAAGGCGGCGGTGAAGCCGGCATCGGCTTCGAGCTGGGTGACCGCAACGAGGCGGATGATGTCGGCATCGCCGAGCTCGGAATAGTTCTCTTCCTCGATCTCGCCGCGCGCCAGCGTCGCCGCGACGCTGAAGGGAATGCTCATCTTGGCCTGGAGCGCATTGCGATAGGGCCCCATGGAATCACAGCCGGGATAGCGCACGGCGGCCTCCGGCGCGCGAATGACGATTCGGTCGATCTCGTCAGTGCCGGCGAGTTCGTGCGAAACGCGCAGCGCCGCTTGAGCCGCGGTCTGCGCGAAATTGCAGGCGGGGACGGGCTTGTTGTAGACGGCCATGATCTCGCAATCGCCGTCGGGGAACAGGGCGATGCCGTCGGGCGCGGCCTGGCGGCGATAGGCGGCGAACAGGCCGGCTTCGCCTTCGATGATGGTTTCCGAGCCGAAGGCGCCGGCCGCGGCAAGGCCGACGGCCTTGATCGCATTGCTGGCGGCAAAGCCGGGATGGAAATACATGTCGGAGCCACCGGCATGCGGCCACTCGTTGAGACCGCTGGAGGTATTGGCCGCGATCGCGATGGCGCTGATCGCCTGATCCTCGGAGAGGCCGAGGATGTAACTTCCCGCGAGCGCCGCGCCCAAGGGGGCCACGAGGCCGGTCGGGCGATAGAGACGCGCGAGTTCCGAGGTCAGCAACGCGCGGCCGATCCGCGCGCCGGCCTCGTAGCCGATGATGGCGGCCGCGAGCAGCCTGTCGCCGCGCAGCGGCGTCTGTTCCGACAGCGCGAGCAGGGCCGGCCAGATCACGACGCCGTGGTGTGCGATGCTCGCCGCATGCATGTCTTCGCGCACCAGCCCGTGCCCCATCACCGCATTGGCAAAGGCCGCGTCGGCCGGCGAGGAGAGTTGCGACGTCCCGATGATCGTTGCAGGGCCGCCGGCTTGCGCGATCGCGACCGCCTGGCGGCTCCACGGATGATGGCCAGCCTCGAAGGCGCAGGACAGGAAATCGAGCAGGCAGAGCTTCGCCTTGGCGACGATGTCCGGCCCGAAATAGCCTATATCCAGTGCAAGCACGCTCCGCGCCATCTGGCGCGCGAGCGGGACCTTGCCGGATACGGTCGGGCCGATCGTCATCGCGGGTGCTCTCCGTGGCCTGCGCGATCAGCCGCGCATCTCGACGCCGGCCCACTCTTCGAGCACCTTGGCGATCGAGGTGAAGTCGGATGAGGCGCCGTATTTGGCGTTGGTGATCGCGAGCATCTGCCGCACCACCGCGCCGCAGACCATCGGCACGCCCATGGCCTCGGCTTCGTCCACGCACAGACGGACGTCCTTGTAGGAGAGGCCGGTGGTGAAGCCGAAATCGAACGTGCCGGGCAGCACCGCGCGGGGGAATTTGTCTTCGGATGCGCTGTTGCGGCCGCTGCTGGCGTTGATGATGTCGATCAGCACCTTGGCGTTGACGCCGCCCTTGACGCCCATGGCGACGGCTTCCGAGGTGATGACCAGTGCCGCCGCCGCCATCAGATTGTTGGCGAGCTTGGCGGTCTGCGCNACGCCNGGCTTGTCGCCGGTGTAGAACAGCTTGCCGAAATTCTTCAGGATCGGCTGCACAGTCTCGTAGGTCGCCTGCGGGCAGGACACCATCACCGCCAGCGTGCCGTTGACGGCGCCCTTGATGCCGCCGCTCACGGGCGCATCGACCAGCGTCATCCCCTTGGCCTTCAGGCCCTCCGCGACGAACTTCGCAGCGCCGGGACCCGAGGTCGAGAGATCGATGACGATCTTGGCGCGACTGCCGCTGCCGATGCCGTCCTGGCCGAGCGCAACGGCCTTGACAATGTCGGGGGTCGGCAGGCTCGCAAGCACGATGTCGGCGCGCGAGGCGACGTCGGCCGGAGAACTGGCGAGGAGCGCGCCGCGTTTGACCAGCGGCTGGGTGGCCTCGACCTGCGTGTCGTAGACGACGAGCGAATAGCCCGCGTCCATCAATCGTCCCGCCATGGGACCGCCCATGCGGCCCGTGCCGATTACGCCCAGCGTCTCTCCCGCCATCGTCTACTCCCTGTCGCGCGGTCCCGTTTCGGGCGCGCCTTCTTGATCTCGTTGGCCAACAATTGTCGCCGGCCGGCCGTCTCGGCCGCCGTCGTCGTGGCAGCGGGGACCCGCGCCAACGAGCCGGATTGTTATGATTGTCAGACAAGCTGTCAAGCATAACATTTGGGGTCGACAGTTTGCCGCGGATCGGCATAAGGTCCGAACAAAACGAGGAAGACGCCCGGCGTGCCGCAAGACCCCATTACAAGTGTGAGCAGGACGCTCGCTGATTTCGTAGCTGCCTCGTCATGGACGGACGTCGAGGCGCAGAGCCTCGAGGCGCGGCGATCGATCCTCAATTTCCTTGCGACCGCACTCGGCTCCGCGCGCGATCCCGTTGTCACCGCTGCGATGCGCACGCTGGCGCCGTTCAGTGGCGCTGCGACATCGACGGTGATCGGTCATTCCGAGCCGATGGATGCGCTCTGCGCGTCGTTCCTCAACGCCATTTCGGCCAACTTGCTCGACTTCGACGACACCCATCCCCAGACGATCATTCATCCGGCTGCGCCGGTTGCAGCGCCCATTCTGGCGCTCGCGGAGACGCGAAAGCTGTGCGGCCGCGATGTGCTGACGGCCTTCGTCCTCGGTGTTGACGTCGAGTGCCGGATCGGCAATTCGGTGTCGCCGCACCACTACGCGCGAGGCTGGCACATTACTTCGACCTGCGGGATTTTTGGCGCGGCCGCGGCGTGCGCGAAACTCCTCGGGCTGCCCGCGGAGGGAATCGCAAATGCCATCGGAGTGGCTGCGAGCCAGTCGGCCGGCAATGTCGAGAACCTGCCGAGTGCCGCCAAGAACGTCAGCGTCGGCAATTCGGCGCGCAACGGACTGTTCGCCGCACTTCTTGCGCAGCAGGGCTATGAAGCCGCGCCTCGTGCCATCGAAGGTCCGCTCGGCTGGGCCCGCACCATGGGCGACGAGCCGGATGTCGCACATCTGCTCGACGGTCTCGGTAAGACCTGGGAGATCGCAAAAAACACCTACAAACCCTATCCCGCCGGTATCGTGTTCCATGCGGTCATCGACGCCTGCCTGCTGCTGCGCGAGCGGATCGCAGGGCGCATCGACCAGATCGAGCAGGTGACCGTGCAAGGCTCGGCACTGCTGCTTGCGCGGGGCGATCGCCCGGTCAACAACGAGCGTGATGCGCGCGTCAGCATCCACCATTGCGTCGCGTGCGGATTGCTGCTCGGCGCGGCCGGCGTCGCCGAGTTCGCCCATGAAATCGTGGTCCGCCCCGATATCGCGCAATTGCGGCAGAAGGTGAGGGCGGAGCTCGATACGCGAATGCCCGATGGCGCTGCGCGCGTCACTTTGCGCCTGATGTCCGGCGAGGTGTTCACCGAGACCGTGACGTCGCCACGCGGCAGCCAGGCTGCGCCGCTGTCGGACAGCGACATCGAGGAAAAGCTGCGCGAAGGCGTGCGGACAGGTCGAAGCGACTGGGACGCGGACCGTGTCATCGACGCGGTCTGGCGGCTCGATGCGGTGGATGACGTCGCCACTCTCCTGCGATCGCTGCGACCGCCATCGCGCTAATCAACTCCAACTCAACTCTCTCAAGACCTGAAAGGGACGATCATGAGCAAGACCGAACTGTTCGACAAGGGCCTCAAGGTTCGCAAGGAAGTGCTCGGCGAGGATTACGTCAACAAGTCCATCGCCGGTGCCGACGACTTCACGCGCACCATGGCGGAATGGTCGACCGAGTTCTGCTGGGGCGCCTTGTGGACCCGGCCCGGTGTCGATCGCCGGACGCGTTCGATCGTCAACCTGGCGATGCTCGGCGCGCTGAACCGTCCGCACGAGCTGAAGCTGCACGTGAAAGGCGCCCTGAAGAACGGGCTGACCAAGGAAGAGATCAAGGAGATCCTGCTCCAGGTCGCGGTCTATTGTGGCGTGCCCGCCGGCATCGATGCCTTCCGCAACGCGCGCGAGGCTTTCAAAGAGGTCGACGCAGCCGGCTCCTGAGCGCGCTGGATTGGAAGAGGCAATGACCACCCCGGAATACGAGCTCTTCGCAATCCGCTACGCGACGCGGGAGGCGCAGCGGAGCGAGCACTTCATCGGCGGCGACCCGCATGACGGGCCGATGCCGATGGACTATTTCATGTGGCTGGCGCGGGGAGGCGGGCGCACCTTCGTCATCGATACCGGCTTCAATGCGGAGGTCGCCAGGCAGCGCAGGCGGAATTTCCTGCGCTGCCCGGTCGAGACGCTGGCCGCGTTCGATATCGACGTCACCGACGTCAAGGACGTCATCCTCACGCATCTGCACTACGACCATGCCGGCAATTTTGACCGGTTCCCGAATGCGCGCTTTCATCTCCAGGAGCGCGAACTCGCCTATGCCACCGGCCGCTACATGCACTATCCGCGGTTGTCACATTCCTTCGAGGTCGAGGACGTCTGCGGGATCGTGCGGCTGAACTACGCGCGCCGCGTGCTGTTCTACGACGGCGATGCCGAGATTGCGCCCGGGCTGACGGTCCATGCTGCCGGCGGACACTCCGCCGGCCTTCAATTCGTCCGCGTCAGTACGCGCCGCGGCCCCGTCGTGCTCGCCTCCGACGTCAGTCACTTCTACGAGAACATGACCAGCGAGCGTCCGTTCACGACGGCGTTTCATGTCGGCGACATGCTGGTGGGGTTCGACAAGCTGCGCGCCGCGGCGCCCGATGCGGACCACATCGTTCCAGGTCACGATCCGCTCGTCATGATGCTCTATCCCGCGCCTAGCCCGGATCTGGATGGGATCGCGGTCCGCTTGGATGTGGCGCCGTCCGGGCCCGCTCATTCCTAGGGCGGCGAGGGGACCACGCACCGCCTCCTTGTCGAGCTTCTCTCTCGCTCGACCCGTCTACATCCGAGGATCGATCATAGCCAGGACGACTGAGGAGTTCGATATCAGCGGGTCTGCGTTTGGTTGCTTCGTGCATCGCCCTCCACGAGGCGGTAACTCCTCGATGATCCGTCTTACGGATTGCGAGCATCGTCCGCACCTGACGGTGCATCCCAGGCAGTCGTAGACCTGGGCAGGCGAAAATAATGCATCATCCGTGGCGACAACCGCGCCCCTGATGTCGTGATCGCTGATGATGTTGCAGGAGCAGACGATCATGCCGGATTCCGCTGCGTGGTGCGTCGCGNGGCATGGAGCCTGACGGCGGCGATGGTGGCGTTNGCGATCGCACGGCCGCGCTTGTCCGTTCCGGTCCACTGGGCGTCGCGGCCGCGCGGGTCGATCTCTAGTAACTTGACGCCGGCCGGAACTTCGCTGCCGTCGCGGACGATCCCGCGCAGGATACCGTCCCGCGGCGCGAGCACCGGAATGCCGGAGAGATGGCCGAGGACGAGATCCCGGTAGACGCGGGCGCCGATCTCGATCGGCGTGTGCCAGCGTCCCGAAAATTGCGAGTAGACGAAGCGCTCCGCGCCGACTTCGCCCAGCGAACTCGCGACGCCGTCGGCCGCGTCCGTCCAGCGCGTGTCGGCGACGGGCCCGATCTTGCCGGGCCGGGTCTCCACCGCAACGTCGCAATTGAAGGTTGAGGCGAAGCCGGGGCCGAGCCCGATCGTCAGCCGAGCGAGCCGCCTGAGGTCAGGCGTGATCCGGCGCTTCTGCAGACGCGCGTCGATCAGCAGGTCGATGTGGCGGACCGGAAGCAGGTCGAGCAGGCCGAGCCAGGTTACCAGGATCCGCGGCGGCCCGCCCAGTGTCTGATAGACCTGTATGCTATCGTCCACGCGTTCCGCCACGAACTCCTCGAGCCGGGCGGTGTCGGTGTAGAGCGCGTCGTGAAAGGCCATCTTGCGCCGGATCACCGGTGGATCGGGATCGTGCGACAGCACCACACAATATCCTGCGCGGACGAGCTGGATGCCGATCGCGGAGGCGATCTCGTTGGTGCCGAGGATAACAGCAAAGAGTCGTTGGTCGTTCGGCTGAGACATTTGAAACCACGGTTGCAGAGAAATGTGCAGCAAGGCGCGAGCCGGCGGAACAGGAAGAGCAAGAGCCGGGCCATTTGGAACGATTGAAAAAGAGCTCTCAACTGCCGATCAACATTCACGAAGCCGTCGCGCGTCCATCTGGTCCGAAAGCGCACGCGAACGTGTTGCAAACCTTCCATCGTGTCGAGAAGCCGACATCAAGCAGGCAAAAGCGCAACGATTGGGGGCGTGGCCCAAATCCTGCAAAGTTGGTCCTGTCGCAATTGTCGGGCGTCCGATCGGACGCAGTGAGGAGCTGACGTGACGCTCGATCTGCTGGATCGCGATGCTGCGCCGGATGGTGCGTCTGCGCTCGACGTTGCCCTGTGCCCGTTTCACGGCGACAAAGCGCGCGCGCCAGGCGGCGAACGGAAGACGCTGGTGCTGACCGGCGCGTCGCGCGGTATCGGCCATGCGACGGGAAAACTGTTCTCCGAGGCCGGCTGGCGGATCATCACCTGCTCCCGGCAGGCCTTCGATGGCGAGCGCTGTCCGTGGGATTCGGGGACGGACAATCATGTGCAGGTCGAATTGAGTGACCAGCGCGCCCTACCGCGCGCGGTCGCCCAGATCAAGGAGCGGCTCGACGGCGGACCACTGCACGCGTTGATCAACAATGCCGGCATTTCGCCCAAGGCCGCCAACGGCTCGCGGCTGAATTCGCTGACGACGCCGGTGGAAACCTGGATGAGCGTTTTCCACGTCAATCTGCTCGCGCCGGTCCTGTTCGCGCAGGGTCTGGTGGAGGAATTGAAGCGGGCCACCGGTTCGATCGTCAACGTCACCTCGATCGTGGGTTCGCGGGTGCATCCGTTTGCCGGCACCGCCTATGCGACGTCGAAAGCCGCGCTCGCGTGTCTCACCCGCGAGATGGCGCACGACTACGCGCCGTTCGGAATTCGCGTCAATGCGATTGCGCCCGGCGAGATCAAGACAGATATCCTCTCGCCGGAGACCGAGGCCCAACTGGCGCCGATCATCCCGCTGCACCGTGTCGGTACACCCGACGAGGTCGCCAAGGTGATTTTCTTCCTGTGCTCGGATGCGGCCAGCTACGTCACAGGTGCGGAAGTACCGATCAACGGAGGGCAGCACGTGTGATCAAGCGGCAGGCGCCGATCGCAGAAGAAACATTGCCGATTTGCGCTGGATCAATGCGGTAATCCCACTTTGGCGCGTGACGCCCATTCGGACGGTAAATTCCGCGAAACGGATCACAAAGCGTGCAAGTGCGACGGAATCTTTTTGCAGCGATGCTGACAAGTTGAGCGCGACTCTCGACACGACATGAATCAGAATACGAAAAATTCCAAAGAAGGCCGCCGGGAGGATGTAACAGGCAACGGAGAGTCCGTCATGCTTCACGCTGCTCCCTTGGTTGAACGCTCCCCTGCCGATCGGACCGCGCCGATCGTGCCGCTCAACGAGATCGCGCTGACCGGCATTTTCGAGATTTCCAAGATATTGACGGCGCCGACGCGGCTGGAGACGACGCTCGCCAACGTCGTAAACCTCCTGCAATCGTTTCTCCAGATGCGCCATGGCGTCGTTGCACTGCTCGCCGATGACGGCATTCCCGATCTTGCGGTTGGCGCCGGTTGGAGCGAAGGCAGCGACGAGCGCTACCGGGGGCGGTTGCCGCAAAAGGCGGTCGACCAGATCGTCGCGACCGCCATGCCGCTGGTTGCGGAAAACATCGTCACCCATCCCGCCTTCGGTCCGGATGATGCGGTGACCCTCGGCGCCTCGGAGACGACGCGGGTGTCGTTCATCGGCGTGCCTATCCGTATCGATGCCAAGGTCGTCGGTACCCTGACGATCGATCGGGTTTGGGACGAGCGGTCGATGTATCGGCTCGATTCCGACGTCCGCCTGCTGACCATGGTCGCCAATCTGATCGGCCAGACCGTGAAGCTGCACCGCGTGGTTGCGCAGGACCGCGAGCGGCTGATGCATGAGAGCTATCGGCTTCAGAAGGAGCTGTCCGAGCTCAAGCCGACGCGCGATCGCCGCAGGGTTCACGTCGAAGGCATCATCGGTGACAGCCCGGCACTGCGCGGGCTGCTGGAAAAGATCGCCGTCGTGGCGAAGTCGAACTCGACCGTCTTGCTGCGTG
>Ga0055531_10002468_pt1 | contig 12351 bp, 9 predicted proteins | sample AraplaCvi_mCL_r2_FD_55008 | JGI IMG/M metagenome (GOLD analysis project Ga0055531, IMG submission 55008) | Arabidopsis root microbial communities from North Carolina, USA - plate scrape MF_Cvi_mCL_r2 | ecosystem: Host-associated > Plants > Roots > Endosphere | place: USA: North Carolina...
GATGCCGCAAGCGCATCGGCGACGACGCCGCGAAGGCGTTCCACCATGCTCTGCAGCGCAAGCCCGAGAATGTCCTTGTCGGAGAGCGGCTTCGGCGAAATGGTCAGGTCGCCGTTGGCGATCTGGTCGGCGACATGCGCGGTCGTGCGCAGGTTTGTGACCATGCTCTGCATGGCGATGCCCAGCGTATCCTTATCGGAAAGCGGCTTGGCGTCGACTGAAAGGTCGCCTTCGGAGATGCGTTCGGCGATCGCTGCCGTATTGCGCAGGTTGCCGGTCATCACGTTGACGGTATCGATCAGGTCCTTGACTTCGTCATTCGTCCTGACTTCGACCTTCTGGTTGAGATCACCGATGGCCACGGCATTGGCGACGGCCGCAATCTTCTTGAGGCCGTTGTTGATGCCGAGCGTGATCCAGAAAGCCGCGCCGATGGCGAGCAGGACGGCGACAACGGAGGCCACGCTCAATACCATCATCGTCGTAGAGAACAGTTCCTGGTTCGCCTTTTCGGTATTTGCCATGCCCCGGCGCTGGATATCGAGGAGAACCTTGATAGCNTCGCCCATATCGACGGTCATGGTGCGCAGATCGCCCATGGAAAGCGCCATCGCGCCTGCCTGGTCGCCGCGTGCCTGAATAGCCTGCAACTGGTCGGATTTCTGCTGGAACTGCTTGCCGATCGTCAGCAGCTTTTCCCAATAGGGCTTGCCTTCCGCAGAGGCGATCGAAAGCCCTTCCTGAACGGCCTTGAACATCAGTTCGGCGTTGTCGTCCGCTTCCTTGTGGAACTTCGCCGCATCCGCCAGGTTGGCGGAGAGAAGCGCGTTCTTCTGGGCGCGTATCGCATCGACCTCNGCCACATTGGCAGTGAGCGCAAGTTCCAGACGGCGCACGGGTCCATCGACCATCTTCGTGCTNGCCTCGTTGAGGTTGCCGAGGCTCAGGCTGCCATAGACGGCGATGCCGACCAGCAACAGGGTCAGGAGGGCGAAAGCCAATCCCAATTTCAGTTTGATTGTAAACCGCATCTTATATCTCCGAATTCGTTCAAAAAGCCGACAAAGCTGCTTACATTTCTGAGATGCGATCGAAAAAAGCCTGACAGTAAGGCCGATAACCCGGCGGCAGGAGCCTCTTCGTTGTTCGCACCAACGCAATCACGCTGGCTGTCGCGGGGCCGGCCGGCGGCCCCGCGCATTGGTCAGGAAATGCTCAGGCACTTTCCCGGAAATCGTCGTCGTCCTGATCGGGGCCGCCCATCGACAGGTCGAGGGCAAATCCCTTGGCGCGTGCCTGCTGGGATGCGACGGAATGGCCGACTGGACGAGGCGCAGGAGCCTTCTGGGGCTGTCTTGCGCCGAGCTTCGATGTTGCCGGAGCCTTGGCGCCTGGCTGAAGCCGGGCCTTGGCATTGCCGCGGTCGACCTTGAAGAAGGCGATCGAGGCCTGCAGTTCTTCGGCCTGGGCGGCGAGCTCTTCGGAGGTGGCCGACATCTGCTCGGAGGCGCCGGCATTCTGCTGGGTCACCTTGTCGAGCTGCTGGATCGCTTCGTTGATCTGAGCCGCACCGATATCCTGCTCGCGGCAGGCGGCGGAGATTTCCGAGACCAGCTCGGCCGTCTTGTGGATGTCCGGCACCAGCTTGTTGAGCATTTCGCCGGCTTCGGTCGCGACCTGNACCGTTTCGCCCGAAAGCGAGCTGATTTCGGCNGCGGCCGCCTGGGAGCGTTCGGCNAGCTTGCGGACTTCCGANGCGACGACCGCAAAACCCTTGCCGTGTTCGCCGGCGCGGGCGGCTTCCACCGCGGCGTTCAAGGCGAGAAGGTCGGTCTGGCGGGCGATTTCCTGGACGATCGAGATCTTCTCGGCAATCGTGCGCATCGCATGGACCGCGCGGCCGACGGCCTGGCCGGAGTTCTCCGCATCACGGGACGACTGGCGAGCGATCTTTTCGGTCTGGGCGGCGTTGTCGGCGTTCTGCTTGATATTGGCGGCCATCTGCTCCATCGAGGCGGAAGCTTCTTCGGCGGCGGAAGCCTGTTCGGTGGCGCCCTGGGANAGCTGTTCGGAGCTTGCCGAAAGTTCCTGGCTGCCCGAAGAGACGTTGTCGGAAGCGGCAAGAGCGTCGCCGACCACGCCGCGCAGGCGCTCGATCATGGTGTTGACGTAGCCGAGCAGTTCGCCGATCTCGTCCTTGCTGGTGATCGTGGCAAACCTGGTCAGGTCGCCGTCGGCAACGTTCTGGACCGCCGTCACCGCGTTGCGCAGGCCCCTGTTGATCGAAAGGGCGATCCAGAGGGCGGCCAGCACGGCGATCAGGAAGGCGGCGCCTGCGACCGAGATCATGATCAGACGGGTCTGGGCGTAGTCCAGATCGGATTGCTTGTCGGCATCATTGAGGCGGCCTTCCTCAAGCTTGACCACGTCGCTGAGCAACACGTCGATCTCGTTGGTGACGGTGCGCGCCTCGTTGGTTGAGATACGCAGTGCGGCGGCGGTGTCTCCACCCAGCATCAGGCTGCGGATACGGTCATCCTGCTTGCGGAATTCCGCCGTGAAGCCGGCAAGCTTGGCCCACAGGGCCTTACCCTGCTCGGTTGCGAGGGCTTCCACCGATTTGAACGTCTCGTCGAAGGTTCGGCGGGCGTCGTCGCTCTTGGCGATATATCCCTGCATCTCCCCCGGGTTTGCCGCCAAAAGCAGGTTTTTTTGCTGGCGGATCTGCTGGAGCTGCTCATTGTTGAGGTTTTGAGCCAGTTTCAGACGCAGTGCCGGCCCTCGCAACACATTTTCAAGTGTTTCGTTCAGGCTGCCGAGACTGAAAATGCCATAGGTGGCGGTCGCAAGCAGCATGATGATGATGAAACCGAATGCTGAAGCCAGCTTGAGCTTTATTGAAGCGTGCATTTTNTGAGTCCATCAAAAGGGTGATCAACCGTGGGAGGCCCCGGTCGCGGAGTGGTCATGTTGGGCAGAGAAGATCACCTGGAGATTGGGGAGGATGATGAATTCCGCCCCCCGTTTGACGAGGCAATCGATAAAATCCGGTCGCCAGCGCATGCCCACGCTCGGCGGCGGCTCGCCGGCGGCGCGGAGCAGGGTGGTAACTTCATGCACTTTATCTGTACGGATGCCTGCAAGAACCGGTTCGCCATCGATGTTGATCGAGATCACGATGATCCGGCTGTCGATTGTCGGCTTGGTCGCCTCCATGCCGAACGCAAGCCGGATNTCGGCGAGCGGGATGACCTTGCCGCGGAAGTTGATGACGCTGCCGACGAAGGCTTTTGCGCCCGGCACCATGGTCTCCGGCAGGAGATCGAGGATTTCCTGGACGCTGACCGCTTCCAGCGCGAACATCTCGCCGGCGATGTCGAATGTCAGGACTTCCAGCTCCTGGCGGCCGTCCCAGAGGTTTTCGGAGATCTTTCTGACTGCTTCGTTCATCCGGCCGCGCGCAGATGCGCCTCCTGTTGTTGTCCTGCCGCCACGAGATGGCCGACGTCGAGGATCAGCGCCACGTCCCCGTCGCCGAGGATGGTCGCGCCGGAGAAGGTCGCGACGTCATGGTGCAGTTTCGACATGCCCTTGATGACGGTCTGGTGGTCGCCGATGATCTGGTCGACGACCAGGCCCACCCGTTCGGCACCGGTGGAAATGACGACGACCTTCTGGAACGGATCCGGCTTGGTGCCCGTGCGGAACAGGTCGCGAAGCCTGAGGAACGGTACGAGACTGTCGCGCAGCGAGATGAAGCTGCGGCCGCGCGAGCGCATGTCTTCCTCGATCGAGAGCTCGAGGCATTCCTCGACCGCCGAGAGCGGGATGACGTAGCGACCGGCGCCGACCCTGACGAGCAGTCCGTCGATGATCGCCAGCGTCAGCGGGATCGCCAGCGAAATCTCGGACCCCTTGCCTGGATGGCTGGCGACGTTGATCGTGCCGCGCAGCGCGTCGATCGTCCGCTTGACCACATCCATGCCGACACCGCGGCCGGAAAGGTTGGTGACCGTCTGGGCCGTCGAGAAGCCCGGCTGGAAGATCAGCTGGTAGAGCTCCTGATCGGTGAGGTTGGCATTCGGCGCAATGAGCCCGGAGGACTCCGCCTTGGCGCGCACCCGCTCCTTGTTGATGCCGCGGCCGTCGTCCTTGATGGTGATGATGACTTCGCCGGCCTGCTGGCGGGCGGACAGGAGGATATGGCCTGCAGCCGATTTGCCGGCAGCGAGCCGTTCCTCGGGCGTCTCCAGGCCGTGGTCGCAGGAATTGCGGACCAGGTGCACCAGCGGATCGGCCAGGCGTTCGATGACGCTCTTGTCGACTTCCGTGCTTTCGCCTTCCGTCACCAGCTCGATCGTCTTGCCGGTTTCGTGAGCCAGATCGTGCACCAGCCTGCGAAAGCGGCCGAAGAGCTGGGTGACCGGCACCATGCGCAGCACCATCATCGTGTCGCGCAGCTCGCCCGACAGGCGTTCCACGTCTTCCGAGACGGCCCTGAGCTGCAGGTCGCCGCTGCCGCCGGCAAGCTGGCTGAGGCGCGACTGGGCGATGACGAGCTCGCCGACCCGGTCCATCAGCTCGTCGAGCCTTTCGGCGGGCACGCGGACGTTTTCGGAGGCCTTGTTCTGTTTTACGTCGATGGGAGCCGGGGCGGCCGGTGCGGATGCCGCCAGATGCGGGGCCGCGGCCTGCGCGGTTGCAGCGGGCTGGGCCGTTGCAGTCTTGGCCGGCGTCTTTGCGGCGGCGACCGGCGCCTCGACGGTGATGACTTCGAGCTGCATCTCGTCCATGACGAAGATGAACACGTCGTCGATCGCCGAACGCGGCTGGGTTGTCAGAAGCTCGACCTCCCAGGTGACGTAAAGATCGGTCGGGGCGAGAAGATCAAGCGACGGGATGGCGGACCGGTCCGCCACGATCGTGCACTCGCCGAGCTCGCGCAGTTCGTCGAGAAGCGGCAGCGGATTGGTGCCGTTCGCCATCGCGTTCTGCGGGAGACTGAAGCGGATCTTGAAATGGTTCTGGCCCGGTGCAGCCTTGGCGGGGTTGCCCGCACCCGGGCTGTTGGCGCCGTCGACCGCGGCGCGCAGGGTGGCGAGAAGCGCTTCGCCGGTTGCCTCGTGATCGCCATTCGGCGTATCGACCAGGGCACGCATGTGATCCTTGGCTTCCAGAACCGCGGTGACCAGTTCCTGGGTCGCCGGAACCTCGCCCTTGCGGACGCGGTCGAAGGCGGTCTCGCAATGGTGGGTGAAGGCGGCAAGGGCGTCGAAACCGAACATGGCGCCGGAGCCCTTCAATGTGTGGAGGCCGCGGAAGACCGCGTCCACCTGATCCTTGTCGCCGAGGTTTACGTTCAGGTCGAGAAGCCCTGCTTCGATCTGTTCCAGAAGCTCGGCCGCTTCTGTCCTGAAAACCGCGATAGGATCGGGAAAGCTCATCTGCCGAGCACCTTTCGGACGATCTTGACCAGGCTTTCCGGGTCGAACGGCTTGGTGAGCCAGCCGGTGGCGCCGGCGGCCTTGGCTTCCTGCTTGATATCGTTGTCGGATTCCGTCGTCAGGAAGATGACCGGAACACCCATATGGGCCGGCATCTTGCGCAGTTCACGGATCATCGTCAGGCCGTCCATGTTCGGCATGTTGAGATCGGTGACGATCAGGTCGAACTGGCTGGCACTGAGCTTGGCGATGCCGTCCATGCCATCGACGGCCTCGGTGATCTGATATCCGGCATTGCTCAGGGCGACGCGAGTGGTCAGCCGTATGCTGGCGGAATCGTCGACTGTAAGGATGCTGGCGCTCATTGAATTCCCCCTTGATGAAGCCAGAATTGCAGGTCCTCGGCGGACATTCCCTCAAGGAAGCCGCTGCGCTTCAGGACATCGAGCGTCGGGCCGCTGGCAGGACGGCTTAACGCGACGTGTTTTCCGGCTGTACCGGCATAGATGCGTGCCGCTTCCATGAGTTGGATGAAGCTGATGTCCACCTGGCAGTCATCGTCGATGTCGATGGTTGCGGACGCGGTATTGGCGAGAAATTGCAGCATTTCCTGCTGGACAACGGTGATTGCGCGAACCGTCAGGTTCTGCGGCAGGCGAAAGTAATCCTCTTTAACATCGGAAGCAGGCATTCTTACCTCAATATATTTCCGAAAACGCTGAAATAGCTGCTCGAATTTGGACTTGCATCGTTAATCGCGAGTTAATCCGCGATGGCGACTTTTAGCGCAGCAATACTGATAGGTTGTATTTTACCACCTTGAACGGCGTAAAAATTAACCACAAGTCGCAAATGGGAACGCCATGTTCTGCGGGAATTAACTCCTGTCCGCTCAGAGTAGCTCTCACGCAGGACGGAACCATGCCACGAACTTGCTGGTGTGGAGCTGTCTCAAAACAATACGGACGAGTTCATCGTCATTATCTTCGGCAGGCGGAGGTCCCGCGGGACCTGAAAGGTGAAGCGAAGTGGCTGTCAGGGCACCCATTTTTGACGTCGCGGACAATTCGACAGGCGTNCTGGTNTTTGTCGACCGGATGGAAACGGCGCGTTCGCGTATCGAGGAGCGCTTTCTGGACGGCGGCGCCGCACTCCTGTCGATCCTCGACGTGCTGAACAAGCTGATTGCCTCGCTCGACCAGCTGACCGGTTCCCTGGATGAAGGAACGGCAAACGCCACGATGGCGGAGCTGAAAAGCACGGTCGAGCGGCTGTCGCAGCTGACCAGGCTCGAATCCGGCCGTCAGGTCGGCTTCCAGGAAATTGCCTGTGCCGAGCGCAAGCTCCGGCCGCAGATCGAGGAGATGCAGGAAACCTTGCGCTATCTGCGCACCTTCGCCGTGACCGCCAAGATCACCGGTGCCGGCATTGCCGATTTCGCCGGCTTCGCGGAGGAAATTCTGGCAAGAATCCAGGAAGGTTCGCGCCAGGTCAACGATTTGGCCGGAAAGCTGAGCACGCTTGGTCACGGCCTCGGGCCGGTGATGAGCAAGGGAAAGGCGATCCTGGCAAGTTACGATCAGACGGTGCCGCAGATCGTTACCGGTCTGTCGAACGGTGCGTCGGAAATCGGCAAGCACCGCAAGCTGCTCGTGGAGCGCGCCGGACGGGTTCGCGCCGTTGCGGGCGGCATCCAGTCGAAACTCGCCTCGACCCTGTCGGCCATGCAGGTCGGCGACATCACCCGCCAGCGCATCGAACATTGNCAGTCGAGCCTGCGCATCCTTTCGGAATATCTGGAGTCGCCCGCAGCCGCCGGGCTTACCGGCGAGCAGCGCGAAAGCCTCTCGCTGATCATCCGCAAGCTCGTGTCGTTGCAGCTCAATCAATCCATCGCCGATTTCGATCGNGATACGGCAAAGATCGTCGTCACCGTCGCAAGCTTCCGGTCCGATCTGTCGCAGATCGAGGCCNTGCGCGCGGCGATGACCGATACCGACGGCGGCGACAACGACAATGCGATCCGGCAGCTTGAAAGCGGCGTGGCCGCCGCCCGCGGCGCCGTGCGCGAAATCGAGGATGTCGCCCACCATGCCGGCGAACTGAGCCGGTCGACCAGCGATACCGTCCGGGAACTTCTCGACGGCATCGGCACGGTCAAGGTCGTGCGCACCGACATCCATTACATGGCGCTCAACACCAACCTGCGCTGCAGCAAGATCGGTGAAGAGGGCAAGGCCATCAATGTCGTGACCGCCGAACTGCGCAACTTTGCAGCCGCCCTCGATGAAACGGCCGAGAAAATCCTGGCCGAACTCCAGACGCTCGAAATCGCCGCCAACAAGCTGACCAGCGTGCATGGCGAAGAAGGCGAACAAAGTCTCGATCAGCGCCTTGAGAACGCACTCGAAAACATCCGCTCGGTCGGCGACCGGATGGANGCCCAGATGCTGGCGCTCAACGACCAGAGCAGGACGGCCGTCGGNGAGATGGATATCTCGCTTGCCAGGCTGAACTTCAACGCCGAACTTGGCGAGGTGCTGCGCTCCTGCGCCGACGAGATGGAACTGGACGGGGACGTTTTCGAAGCGCCGGGTTTGGGAGCNGCGCTTGCCGAGGTCGGCGGCCGCATCGCCCGTCTCTATACCATGGTGACCGAACGCGAGCTGCATGCCGCGGTGCTTGGCACCGAACCGCCGGTGGAAGCCGCGGTGGTCGTGGCCGTCATGTCGGATGACGATATCGACGACGCGCTTTTCTGATCGGCCGGCGGCGGCTGGAGCCGGTTGGCTGCTGCATCCGGCAGCTTATCCTGTTAAGATAAAGCGAAGGCGGCGCCTTGACCTTTGGGCGCGCCTGGGTCATGTGACCGCCTTTGCTGACGCAGCGCTTGGATTCCGGGACGAACCCCGCAAGTGCTCTAGAAGAGAAACAAAATGACCAAGGCAACCTCCTCGGCGCCCTCCCAGCGCATGCTTCGCGTTGGCGAGCAGGTCCGCGCCGCCATAACCCAGGTCCTGCAGCGCGGCGAAGTGCGCGACGACCTGATCGAAAAGACCGTGATTTCCGTGTCCGAAGTGCGCATGTCGCCGGACCTGAAGATCGCCACGGCCTATGTGACGCCGCTTGGCCTGCCGGATCACGCGGCGGTCATCGAAGCGCTGAACCGCAACGCCAAATATATCCGCGGCCGGCTCGGCGGCCAGCTCCGGCAGATGAAATACATGCCGGAAGTCCGCTTCCGGGACGATACCAGCTTCGACAACTACAANAAGATCGACCAGCTGCTGCGCTCGCCGGAGGTCCAGCGGGACCTCGACGGCGACAGTGAAGACGAAGAATAGTCAAGAGAACGCATGTCCAAACCCCGCAAACCAAAGGGCCGCCCGGTTTCCGGCTGGCTGATCCTCGACAAGCCGGTCGATTTTGGCTCGACCGAAGCCGTCTCCAAGATCAAGTGGCTGTTCAACGCCCAGAAGGCCGGTCACGCCGGCACGCTCGATCCGCTCGCCTCCGGCATGCTGCCGATCGCGCTCGGCGATGCGACGAAGACCGTGCCTTACGTCATGGACGGCCGCAAGATCTATGAATTCGCCGTCAGCTGGGGCGAGGAGCGCTCGACCGACGACCTCGAAGGCGAGGTGACGGCCTCCTCGGACACGCGTCCCGACGAACAGTCGATCCGCGATCTTCTGCCGAAATATACCGGCACGATCAGCCAGATCCCGCCGCAGTTCTCGGCCATCAAGATCGCCGGCGAACGCGCCTATGACCTCGCTCGCGACGGCGAAACGGTCGATATCCCCTCCCGTGAAGTGGAAATCTTCCGCCTGACCCTGCTTGGCGTGACCCCCGACAAGGCGCATTTCGAGGTGGAATGCGGCAAGGGCACCTATGTGCGCGCCCTTGCCCGCGATTTCGGCCGCGATCTCGGCTGCTACGGCCATATTTCCGAACTGCGCCGCACCTTCGTCGCGCCGTTTGCCGAGGAAAAGATGGTGCCGTTGGCCGATCTCGTGGCGCTCGAGGAGATCGAGGACCGCGACGAGAGGCTTGCAGCGCTCGACGAATACCTGATCGACACTGCCGAAGCGCTTTCCAGCCTGCCGCATCTGCCGATCACCGACGACCAGGCGCATCGGCTGAAAATGGGCAATCCCGTGATCCTGCGCGGTCGCGATGCGCCGCTCGCCGAGGCAGAGGCCTATGCGACGGTCCGCGGCAAGCTGATTGCCATCGGCGAGATCGGCCAGGGCGAATTCCGGCCCAAGCGGGTGTTCGGCTGAGCGAAACATCCGCTCTTCCAATCCGGGCATGAATGGTTTATAGGCAGCGCCAGCAAGAAGGCGGCCTCTGGCATTCATTTTGCTTTCACGGCCAATGCTGGACGACATCCCGGCCTTTGGCGTCCCTGTTTCCTCTCAAAAAGAAAGGATCATCCGATGTCGATCACTGCCGAGCGTAAGAGCGCGCTGATCAAGGAATATGCAACCGTCGAAGGCGACACCGGTTCTCCGGAAGTCCAGGTTGCGATCCTGACCGAGCGCATCAACAACCTGACCGAACATTTCAAGGGCCACAAGAAGGACAACCACTCCCGTCGTGGCCTGCTGACGATGGTTTCGAGCCGCCGCTCGCTTCTTGACTATCTCAAGAAGAAGGACGAAGGCCGCTACACCAAGCTGATCAACAGCCTGGGTATTCGCCGCTAACAAATCTTCCGGCGGGACTGGCAACAGTACCCGCCGGACGCCTTTTCGGGCCTGGGCCCGATGAAACGCTGGAACCGTGCTTCTCAAGACCTGCGCGGTAGAAAATCCCGGCGGACCCGGATGGGCCGGATCTGCCAAACAAACCGTTGACCTGTCATGGGGCAGGATTGCCGGATGCTTTCGGCCGAAGCCCTCGAGGCTTTAGCCACGGCTTCTCGTTCAGGATGCCGACGATACAAAGCCTCCCGTTGTCTTGCCCATGATGTGTCACATTGATTGCGGTCGACTGTGCGCTACGCCCCATATCGGCGATGCGTGTGCTCCCGCATTGAAGGACAAGACATGTTCAATACACATTCCGTCGAAATCGAATGGGCAGGCCGCCCGCTGAAGCTGGAAACGGGCAAGATCGCCCGCCAGGCTGACGGCGCCGTCCTTGCCACCTACGGGGAAACCGTCGTTCTCGCCACCGTCGTCTCGGCCAAGGCGCCGAAGCCGGGCCAGGACTTCTTCCCGCTCACCGTCAACTACCAGGAAAAGACCTATGCCGCCGGCAAGATCCCGGGCGGCTATTTCAAGCGCGAAGGCCGTCCGAGCGAAAACGAAACCCTCGTTTCCCGCCTGATCGACCGCCCGATCCGCCCGCTCTTCCCGGAAGGCTACAAGAACGACACCCAGGTCGTCGTCACCGTCATCCAGCATGACCTCGAGAACAACCCGGACATCCTGTCCATGGTCGCCACCTCGGCAGCCCTGACGCTGTCAGGCGTTCCGTTCATGGGCCCGGTCGGCGGTGCCCGCGTCGGTTACATCAACGGCGAATACGTGCTCAACCCGCATCTCGACGAGATGGACGAGTCGGTTCTCGACCTGGTCGTCGCCGGCACGCACGACGCCGTTCTGATGGTCGAATCCGAAGCCAAGGAACTCAACGAAGAAGTCATGCTCGGCGCCGTCATGTTCGGCCACCGCGGCTTCCAGCCGGTTCTCGACGCGATCATCAAGCTCGCCGAAGTCGCCGCCAAGGAACCCCGCGAATTCGAACCGGAAGACTATTCCGAACTCGAAGCCGAAATGCTGCAGCATTTCGAAGCCGAGCTTCGCGAAGGCTACAAGATCACCCAGAAGGCTGACCGTTACGCCGCCGTCGACGCCGTCAAGGCGAAGGTCAAGGCTCACTTCTTCCCGGAAGGCGTCGAGCCGAAGTACAATGCCGAAGTCATCGGCGCCGTCTTCAAGCACCTGCAGGCGAAGATCGTTCGCTGGAACATCCTCGACACCAAGAGCCGCATCGACGGCCGCGATCTGGAAACCGTCCGTCCGATCGTTTCGGAAGTCGGCATCCTGCCGCGCACCCACGGTTCGGCCCTCTTCACCCGCGGCGAGACCCAGGCGATCGTCGTCGCCACGCTCGGCACCGGCGAAGACGAGCAGTACGTGGACAGCCTGACCGGCATGTACAAGGAACGTTTCCTGCTGCACTACAACTTCCCGCCCTACTCGGTCGGTGAAACCGGTCGCATGGGTTCCCCGGGCCGCCGCGAAATCGGCCACGGCAAGCTCGCATGGCGCGCTATCCGCCCGATGCTGCCGACCGCCGAGCAGTTCCCCTACACGCTGCGCGTCGTCTCCGAAATCACCGAGTCCAACGGCTCGTCTTCGATGGCGACCGTCTGCGGCACTTCGCTCGCTCTGATGGACGCGGGCGTTCCGCTCGCCAAGCCGGTTGCCGGCATCGCTATGGGCCTCATCCTCGAAGGTGAGCGTTTCGCGGTTCTCTCCGACATCCTCGGCGACGAAGACCACCTCGGCGACATGGACTTCAAGGTTGCGGGCACTGCCGACGGCATCACCTCGCTGCAGATGGACATCAAGATCGCCGGCATCACCGAAGAGATCATGAAGGTTGCGCTGAGCCAGGCTCAGGGCGGTCGCAAGCACATTCTCGGCGAAATGGCGAACGCCATCACCGAGAGCCGCGGCCAGCTCGGCGAATTCGCACCGCGCATCGAAGTGATGAACATCCCGGTCGACAAGATCCGCGAAGTCATCGGTTCGGGCGGCAAGGTCATCCGCGAAATCGTCGAAAAGACCGGCGCCAAGATCAACATCGAGGACGACGGCACCGTCAAGATCGCCTCCTCCTCCGGCAAGGAAATCGAAGCGGCCCGCAAGTGGATCCACTCGATCGTTGC
>Ga0055531_10002469_pt1 | contig 12350 bp, 10 predicted proteins | sample AraplaCvi_mCL_r2_FD_55008 | JGI IMG/M metagenome (GOLD analysis project Ga0055531, IMG submission 55008) | Arabidopsis root microbial communities from North Carolina, USA - plate scrape MF_Cvi_mCL_r2 | ecosystem: Host-associated > Plants > Roots > Endosphere | place: USA: North Carolina...
CCGCCGGCGATACGATCGGCGAGAAGCAGGTGAACCGCGACATCGGCTATGTCGCGGGCATCGATATAGCCCACGCCGGCATCGAGGTTTGCCGCCGTCACCGGATGGCCCGCGCGAACCTGCCTGATCGTATTGGCAAGCGATACCTGCATCCACGCGTTCGGGCGCAGGCAAACGGACTCCACCGGCAGGCGGCGGAGATGCTGCTCGACCGCGGCGTGGGCGTCACCGGCAATCGAGCCGCCGGGCGGGTCGATCGTCCAGTCCGAGCCGGAAATCTTCACGATGCGCCGGACGCCGGCGGCTTTTGCCGCGTTCACAACCGCGATCTGACTTGCCGCGAGGCTCTGGCTGATCGGTGACAGCAGCAGAAGGCGGTCGATGCCCCGCACGGCGGTGTCGAGCGAGATGCGGTCGGCAAACTCTCCCGGCACGATCCGGACAGTCGTTCCGAACAGTTGGCGCGCGGCATCCGGGTGGCGGGTGAGGGCGTGGACGGTAAGCTTCTGCGCGACGAGCCGTTCCACGACGAGCTGGCCGAGCCTGCCGGTTGCGCCGGTGACGAGGATCGGGCTCATGCGGCCAGCCGGCGGTTTGCCGCTTCGAGCGGCCTGTGGTCGATCCAGGCGGCAGACGTTAAAATCGGCCGGAATGAAGTCCCATTCGAGCAGGAAGTTCTTGAAATGGTCGAACGCGGTGATCTGGTCCGCGTCGAGCGAGAGCGTCAGATGCCGGTATACGTCAGGACCATTTGCCGCCCAGATCGCATCTTCGCCAACGCCGATCTCGTTGGCGATGAAACCTACCGCTTTGGCGGGATTGACTTCTGCCCAGGTTGCCACCTCGCCGATGGTTTCGACCAGATCCGTGACCAGATCGAGATGCTCGTCGAGGAAGCGCGCATCGACGGTGAGCGGCCGGGGCGTGCCGTTGTTGATGCGGATCCTTGCATCCGGGTGGAAGCCGAATTCCGAGACGACGGAGGCGCCGATCTGATTGGCGAGCACGATGCCTTCCGCGCCCTTGACGAAGAAGGCATCGATCTCGCCCCGAGCGAGCGCCAGAAGTTCGTCGCCGTAGGGATAGCGGCGCTTCAGGCCGAGAAAGGCAGCATTGCCCCGTTCGATCAGGGTGGCCTCGGAGCTGTCGAGATAAACGAGGTCGACATCCGCATGGGTCAGGCCCTCGAGCGACAGGGCGGAGACGATGCCCTTCAAGGCCGTCGCTCGCTGGAAGTCGACGACCTTTTCGTCCGGCTTGCGTGGCACGCCGATGCGCCGCCCCTTCAGGTCGGCTCCGTTTCTTATGCCGGACGAAGGCAGCGCTATGATCGCCTGGAATTCGTCAGTGGTGGTGATGCCGATGACCCGGGTTTCTCGGCCGCCGGAGCGGGCCCAGATCGGCGGGATATTGCCACCCTGCCGGAAGGAATAGTCGAGCGCATGAGTGAAATGGCTCTGGCGAACAACAGGATCCTTGCTGTCGCGGATCGAACGGACGGCGATGCCGGAGGACTGGAACCGGCGGTCGATCCACCCGAGCTGGTGTGCGATCGAGAGCGGCGTCGGAGCCGGGCAGCGGGTGTACCAGACCGAGGAGAGGGATGACATGGGAGGCGCTCCTTGACTATCAGCCGACGACGGNGAGGCGCGGTTGCGGATGAGGACGGACGGGGACCGGTTCGAGCGGGGCCACGGATGCGGCGGCATGCCTGCCGAGTGCCGCCTTGGCCAGCANGGNGCGGATCAGGTTGTTCTGCGGCGCATGCGCCTTTCCCGAAAGCGCATCGCGATGATGCCGCTCCAGGGGGTTGTCGCGGCTGATGCCGGGATTGCCGCCAAGCTCCAGCGCCAGCGTCGTGGCCGCGATGGCGTTTTCCATGACGATATGCTTCACGGCGGCAGCATCCTGGCCGAACGGCCGGCCGGCATCGAAATCCTCGGCGATGGAGCGCAGCAGGCGCTGGTTCACCGTCAGCCAGACCTCGATCTGGCCGATGCCGTCCTGAATTCGAGGTACCGTTGAAAGGGGAGCGCCGAGACTTGCGGGCGCCCTCTTCGACGTGAAGTCGATCAGCCAGTCGCGGGCGCCGCGGGCGGCACCGTCATANATCGCCGGAACCAGGCTGAAATACCAGGCCCCCAGGCGTTCGTCGCGTTTGATGCCTTCGCTGGCGGGCGCCATGTCGAGCACGTCCTCCAGCGGGATCGCGACATCGTCAAGGATCAGATCATCGCTGTTGGTGGCCCGCATGCCCGTGGCGTTCCATGTCTTTTCCACCCGGATGCCATCGGCGCTGGTCGGCACAAGGAAGGAACCGAGGCGCGGCTCCGGCTCGTCGGTAATGGCAAGAACCGAGACCCAGCGCAGAAGCGGAATACCGGTCGCATAGGTCTTGTGGCCGGTGATCCGCCACTCGTTGCCGACTTTGCGGGCGATGGTTTCCGGCGGCGTGCCATGAGAGGGCGAGCCCACACGCGGCTCAACCTGTGCGGCATTGATGAGCGCCACGCCCTCACGATTGGCCTTCGTAACCCGATCGACCAGATGTTCCGGCCACTTGCCCGAAGCACGGATCGCATAGTGCTGGTTGTAGTGCATGGAAAGGACGAGCGCGGTGGAGGGCTCGCCGCGCGCGATGGCAGAAACGACCGCCAACGCTTCCGTCAGGCCGCCGCCGAGGCCGCCATGTTGGACGCCGGTCACGAGGCCAAGCAGCCCGGCCTCGTGAAGCGCTTCGAAATTGGCAAAGGGAAATTCGCCCGTCTCGTCATAGTGCCGGGCGGTGAGCGCAAAGCGCTTTCCCAGTTGCTCGGCTTTGGCAATCACCGGTGCAAAATCGATCGAAGCGGTCATAAAACTCTCCGGTCAGGCGACGGCACGGGTTTCGAGAAGCGCCCAGGGGCGATGATCGACCCATTCGCGGATATCGAAATTGGAGGCGAGGAAGCCCCATTCGTGCAGGAAATCCTTGTAGTGCCCGATTGCATCCACCAGTTCCGGATCAAGGCCGATGCCGAGATGCCTGTGCAGGTCCGGGCCGTTGGCGGAGGCGACGACCTCCTCGGAAGCTCCGACCTCACGGGCAACGAAGCGGCGCACGTCGTCCGGGTGGTTTTCCGCCCAGGCGCTGGCGCGCTTCAGGGTGTCGATGAGCTTTGCCACGAGATCCGGTCGGTCTTCGGCAAATCTCTCATCGACCGTCAGGATGCGCGGCGAGCCGGAATTGATGCGGATCTTCGGGTCGGGGTGAAAGCCGAATTCGGTGACCGTATGGGTCGCAAAGAGATTGGCGACACTGATGCCCGGTGTTCCCTTGACATAGATCGCGTCCACCTCGCCGCGCAGCAGGGCGGCAATCTCGGGGCCATAGGCCTGCCGGTTTCGCAGGCCATAAAGTTGCGGCCCCTCGCGATTGTCGAGCACGGAATCCGGAAGCGTGATGTCGACGATTTCCACGTCCCGGTGTGTGAGGCCTTCCAGGGAAAGCGCCGATGTGAGCCCCTTCAGCGCGGTGGCCGCCATGAAATCGACGATCCCCGGCGGCCGGCGGGCGACGCCGAAACGGCGGCCGACGAGATCTTTCGTCGTCCTGATTCCGCTGTCCGGCAAGGTAATGATCGCCTGGAACTCGTCGGTCCACGTGATGCCGACGAGCCGGGTCGGATTCCCCTCCGAGCGGGCCCGGATCGGCGGAACGTTGCCGCCGTGGCGGAACGAATAGTCGAGGTGATGATTGAAGTGGCTCGACCGGATGTTCCGGTCCGTGCTGTCGATGATCGAGCTGAGGGTGATCCCCTCCTTGGCGAAGGTTTCGTCCAGCAGGCCGAGTTGGGTCGCCAGACCCACCGGAGTGGGCACGGGGCAACGAGTATACCAGATCTGGGAAATGGCGTTCCGAATAGTCATCGAATCCTCCTGTGCCTTGCCCTTTGTCGCGGGCTTCCGGAAGCGTTTTTCTCCTAATCGACGCGAATGAGTGGCTTCTTGCCATTCGCCTGCGCCTATTAGGAAATAGTTGCTTATATTGAGCCATTGTGAGCATTTATGAAAACTGAATTTCATAAACTGTCGAATTCAGGTTTTATTTTCTCCAACAGATTTGACAAAGCCTATAGAATTAGTCAACTATGAAAATCAACGGAGGCCGAGAAAGGCATTTCGGAAACTTTGGGGCTGCAAACCTGTGGCCACTCCAACCCTAGAGGCGAGCACGATGCCGGCGCTGCTGAGAATTGGACGGACACTCCGTCGCACCTTGCTGCAGGCAATCCCGACGTTGCTTGGGATCGTCATCCTGAATTTCTTTCTGCTTCAGCTCGCTCCGGGCGATGCGGCCGATGTGATGGCCGGCGAAGCAGGCTCAGCGACGGCTGAAGGCATGGCGGCACTGCGCTCGCGCTTCGGCCTAGACAATCCCCTGCTCGTGCAGCTGGGGCACTACCTGAACAATCTCGCTCATTTCAGCCTCGGCTTTTCACCGCGTTATGGCATGCCGGTCGCCGACCTGATCGCGCAGCGTCTGCCCGGGACGCTCACCCTGATGGCAGTGGCATTGGCCATCGCCATTCTGCTCGGCGTGATCCTGGGTTCGTTCATGGCGACGTTTGCGGGACGTATTCCCGACCGCCTTCTGTCGATCTTCTCGCTGCTTTTCTATTCGATCCCGAGTTTCTGGATCGGCCTGATGCTGATCGTCTTTTTTTCCGTGAAGCTCGGTTGGCTGCCGAGCGGCGGTGCAGGCACGATCGGCTCGCGGTTGACTGGCCTGCCGGCGCTTCTCGACAAGGCGCGCTACATGGTGCTGCCTGCGACTTCGCTGGCGCTCTTCTACGTGGCGATCTACGCCCGGCTGACGCGTGCNTCGATGCTGGAAGTCAAGAACCAGGATTTCGTACGCACGGCCTATGCGAAAGGGCTGACGCCCTTCGGCGTCACGGCCCGGCATATCCTGCGCAACGCGCTGATCCCGATNACCACCATGGCCGGCATGCATATCGGCGGCATGTTGGGTGGCGCCGTGGTCGTGGAGACCGTCTACAGCTGGCCGGGCCTCGGCCGGCTCGCCTTCGAGGCCGTGATGGGGCGCGACTTTACCGTGCTGCTCGGCATCCTCCTCTTGTCCTCGCTTCTCGTCATCNTCGCCAATGCCGCCGTGGATATCATTCACGCCTGGCTCGACCCCCGTATTGGAGCCCGCTGATGTCCACGATCGATAGCGGAAGCTTCCGCGGCCTTGCAGCCCAACGTCCGTTCGCCGTGGAGCACGAAGCGCCCGCAACGAGCGCCGCGGACGACGGGGCGGCCTGGTCCAATATGAAGGCGCCGGATGCACGTTCGCAGCAGAGCGCGGCAGTCGCGGTGACCAACGGGCGGCGAGCGCTGAAGGTCTTCCTGTCGAACCCGAATGCCCTCTTCGGCACCGGTTTCCTGGCCTTCGTCATTCTCATCGCCCTGGCTGCGCCGTTGTTATATCCCGACGATCCCCTGTCCATGGTCGGGCGCCCGTTCCTGTGGCCCGGACAGAACGCCAGCTTTCCGCTCGGTACGGATTCGCTGGGCCGTGACGTGCTTGCCGGCATCCTGCACGGTTCGCGTATTTCGCTGTTCGTCGGACTGATGGCGACGGCGCTGGGGCTGACATTCGGGGTGCTGGTCGGTTCGACGGCGGGCTATTTCGGGGGCTGGATCGACGATATCCTGGTCCGGCTCATCGAAATCTTCCAGACGCTGCCGAGCTTCGTGCTGCTGGTGGTGCTGGTGGCGATAGCCCAGCCTTCGGCAGCGACGGTGACGCTCGCCATCGCCGTCATCTCGTGGCCGACAGTGGCGCGGCTGACCCGCGCCGAATTCCGTGCCATCCGCGAGAAGGATTTCGTCGTCGCGGCCCGCAGCCTGGGTTACGGCCATGCCCGCATCATTTTCCGGGAAATCTTGCCGAATGCGCTGCCGCCGATCATCGTCACCTCTTCCGTGATGGTGGCGACAGCCATTCTGATGGAATCGGCGCTCTCCTTCATGGGGCTCGGCGATCCCAACGTGGTCAGCTGGGGTTCGATGATCGGCACCGGTCGCGAACTGGTCCGGACCGCCTGGTATCTGACCGCGCTGCCGGGGCTGGCAATCGTCTTCACCGTTCTGGCCCTCAACCTCATCGGTGACGGCCTGAACGACGCGCTCAATCCCCGTTTCTCTCAGGATCGCTGACCCATGGCTTCATTGCTTCAAGTCGATAACCTGACCATCCGTTTTCCCCGCGCCGAGCCCGTGCGCAATCTCTCGTTCGAGATTGCCGAGGGCGAGACGCTGGCAATCGTCGGCGAATCCGGTTCGGGCAAGTCACTGACCGCGCTGGCGCTGATGCAGTTGTTGCCACGCGCGGCGCAGATCCCGAATGGCCGCATCGTCTTCGGCGGGCGTGACCTTGCCAGGCTCGGTCAGCGCGAGATGCGGCATCTGCGCGGCCGTGAGATCGCCATGATCTTCCAGGAGCCGATGACCAGTCTCAACCCGGTCATGACCATCGGCCGGCAGATCGCCGAAGTGTTGAAGGTTCATGAGAAACTGTCGGGCAGGGCGGCGCGAGATCGGGCGATCGAGCTTCTGAAGCTCGTCCGCATTCCCGCGCCNGAAAAGCGGGTGGACGACTATCCGCACCAGCTTTCCGGCGGCATGCGGCAGCGCGTGATGATTGCGATCGCCGTTGCCTGCAAGCCGAANCTGCTGATCGCGGACGAGCCGACCACGGCGCTCGACGTGACCATCCAGGCGCAGGTGCTCGATCTTCTGGACACGCTGCGGCGAGAACTGCAGATGGCCGTCGTCCTGATCACTCACGATCTCGGCGTTGTGGCGCAATGGGCCGACAAGGTCGTGGTCATGTATGCCGGCCGCAAGGTGGAACAGGCACTGCCGGACGATCTCTTCAACGATCCGCTGCATCCCTATACGCGCGGCCTCTTGGCGGCCTCGCCGCGGTTGAAGCACGATTTTCACTATCGCGACGGCGCCCTCACCGAAATCCCGGGCTCCATCGTCGGCCACCGGCGAAACGGGCTGTCCCTTTCGGCCGCGATGCAACCAGGCGCGCTCCAGCTGCGGCCACAACGTGCCCCAACTGATCGTTCCGGCCGCCGACCGGCTGGTTGCCTGCCCCTTCACGACATCCATCAAGGCCGTGCCGCATGCCGCTGCTCTCAGTCACTGACCTCAAGACCCACTACAGGAGCCGGGACGGCCTGTTGCGCGCCGTCGATGGTATCGACCTCGTCGTTGAACGCGGCGAGACGGTCGGCCTCGTCGGCGAAAGCGGCTGCGGCAAGTCCACGCTTGGCAAGACGGTTCTCAGACTGGTCGATCCGACGGCGGGCCGCATCGAATTCAAGGGCGAGGATATTACCGTCCTCGACCAGCGCAGCCTGCGAGGCGTGCGCAAGTCGATCCAGATGATCTTCCAGGATCCGTTCGCCTCCCTCAATCCCCGCCAGACGATCGGCGAGATCCTCGAAGCGCCGCTTATCGTTCACAGGGTCGGAGATCGCACCGGGCGACGGCAGATCGTCGCCGACATCGTCGCCAAGGTCGGGCTACCGGCGGAGTCCGTCAGCCGTTATCCGCATGAATTTTCCGGCGGCCAGCGCCAGCGCATCGGGATCGCCCGGGCGCTGCTGCTTAACCCGGAACTGATCGTCTGCGACGAGCCCGTCTCGGCGCTCGACCTTTCGATCCAGGCGCAGATCCTCAATCTGCTCGTCGAGATGAAGAAGGAATTCGGCCTTTCCTATCTTTTCATCAGCCATGATCTTTCGGTGGTGCGCTATTTCGCCGACCGCGTTATGGTCATGTATCTCGGGCGGATCGTGGAGAGCGCCGACAACGCGACGCTGTGGTCCGATCCGCGGCATCCCTATACGCGGGCGCTGATGGAGGCGGTGCCCGATCCGGCGCGGCCGCGCCAGGCAGCCCCGCTCGGCGGCGACCTGCCAAGCCCCAGCGACATTCCATCCGGCTGCCGGTTCCATACCCGCTGCCCGCTCGCGACCGACCGGTGTCGCACACAGGAACCCGAATTCCGCCAGATCGCGCCCGGCCATCAGGTCGCGTGCCATTTCGCGGACCACATCAACTGAAAGGGAGTTTCATATGGTTGAGTATCGTTATCTGGGACGCAGCGCGCTCAAGGTTTCGCCCCTGACGCTGGGGGCCATGATGTTCGGCAATCAGACGCCGGACGACGTCGCCTTCCGCATCATCGACAAGGCGCATGAGCAGGGGATCAATTTCATCGATACCGCCGACGTCTACCATGACGGCAAGTCGGAGCAGGTTGTCGGCCGCGGCATCAAGAAGAACCGCGACAGCTGGGTGGTGGCGACCAAGTTCGTCAACTCCCACAACAAGGGGCCGAACCTCGGCGGCTATTCCCGCAAGTGGGTCTATCAGACCGTCGAAAATTCGCTGCGCAATCTCGGCACCGACTATATCGACATCCTCTACTTCCACCGCGCCGTTTTCGATGCGCCGTTGGAAGAGCCGGTGCGGGCCATCGCCGATCTGATCAAGGCGGGCAAGCTGCGCTATTTCGGTGTCTCGAACTTCCGCGGCTGGCGCATCGCCGAAGTCGCACACCTTGCCGATCAGCTCGGCATCGACCGTCCGATCGCCAGCCAGCCGCTCTATAATATCGTCAACCGGACGGCCGAAGCCGAGCAGCTGCCGGCAGCCGCNGCTTACGGNCTCGGCGTCGTCTCCTACAGTCCGCTGGCCCGCGGCGTGCTGACCGGCAAGTACAATGTCGGCGAAGCTCCGGCTGCCGATACCCGTGCCGGCCGTGGCGACAAGCGCATGCATGATGTCGAGTTCCGCGACGAGTCGATCGCCATCGCCAAGCAGATCGCCGCGCATGCGCAGGCCAAGGGCGTTTCGCCTGCCGATTTCGCGCTCGCCTGGGTGCTCAACAACAAGCTCATCACGTCTGCGATCGCCGGACCGCGCACAGAAGAACAGTGGGATGGCTATATCCGGGCGCTCGACGTGAAGCTCGATGCCGAAGACGAAGCACTCGTGGACCGGCTGGTTGCGACCGGCCACCCGTCCACTCCGGGCTTTACCGATCCCGGCCATCCGGTTGAGGGCCGCGTTCCGCGTTCGGGAACTGCGTCCGGCGAGGTCATTCCGCTCGCCCGCCCGCAGCGGGTTGCCTGATCGATTTCCGCCCGGCCGCCAGACGGCCGGGCATCGTCTAAAATAAAGCCCCGGATTTTGGTCCGGGGCTTTTCATGGCGGGATGGTTTATTCCGCGGCTTGCACGTGAGCATCACGCAAGCCAAGCAACCGCCTCGCATTGCCGCCGGCAACGAGCCGGGCTTCCGCCTCCGAAAGGCCGGCTTCGGCGAGGCTCGCTGCGAGGCTCCTTCTGTCGAGGGCGGCAAGGATCGGCCAGTCGGTACCGGCCAGAACTCGCTCGGCGCCGAAGAAGCCGGTGAGCGTTCGAATGATCGCCGGGTCATGGCCCATCGTATCGAAGTAGATGTTCGGCCGCTTGCCGGCAGCCCGTTCCGCGCGGCCATAGATCCCGCCGCGCGCCGCCTGGACGATCGCGCCGAGGCCAAGGGTGGCGAAGACGAGGTGAAGATCCGGCAAGTCGTCGAGCAGTGTCGACTGGATAACGGAGAGGAAGGCGACGCCGTTCATCAATCCACGGCCGAGCGAATTGCCCAGCATGCCGGCGCCGGCGATCAGCGCCTGCGAATTGGGATGAGCGACCGGATGGACGAAGACCGGGACCTTGTAGCGCGCCGCAACTTCCAGCGTCGGCCTGACGGAGGGATCCGAAAGGAACTTTCCGTCGCGCGAGGAGTCGATCACGAGGCCCGACAATCCAAGTTCGCCGAGCGCCCGCTCCGCTTCGCGTGCACCGGCCTCACCGCTGAATGCGTCGGTGACGGCGAAGCCGGCCAGCGACTGACTGTAGTGCGGGAGAGTGGCAAGCCAGTCGTTGGCCTCCTGAACAGCGGCGGATCGACAGGCCCTTCGGCGCCGAACAGGCTTTCGATCGTCGCAGTGACGATTGCAAGGGAGACGCCTGCCACTTCAAACTCGTCCACCAGCGCCTGCGGCGTGGTGATCCTGCGGTAGATTTCCGGCGCGAAGCCGCTGGCGGGCTTGGCGTATTTTCCACCCGGCCCCCAGGCCGGCGGCCAGAGATGCGTATGAATATCGACGATATCGAGCGGCGCGGTCATTCTGCGGCTACCTTTCTGGCTTCACGTTCGGCAATCCCGGCCTTGACGAGCGGCACGACGTCCCGCCCGTAGGTGACGGTGTCCTCGGTGGGATAGAAGCCACGGACCAGGAAGTTGGAGACGCCGGCGTCGTAATAATCGAGGATGGCATCGGCGACCTGCTCGGGTGTTCCGACCAGTGCCGTGGAATTGCCGCCGGCGCCGCTTGCTTCGGCGATTTCCGTCCACAGCCGCTTGTCGAGCACCTTGCCCCGCCTCGCCGCCTCGCGCAGGCGCACCGAGCCGACATTCGAAGGCAGTTTCTCGCCATTGCCGCCGGCCACGCGCGCGACCTGGGATTTCACCTTTTGCAGGATGCCGGCCGCCTTTTCCCAGGCAGCATCTTCCGTCTCTGCCACCACCGTACGGAAGGCGAGCGTGAAGCGGATATCGTGGGGCGAGCGGCCGTTGGCGACGGCTGCCGCCCGAACCTTGTCGATCGTCTCGCGTGCGCCGTCCAGCGGCTCGCCCCAGAGCGCATAGATATCCGCGTGCTTGCCGGCGACTGCGATCGCAGCGTCCGATGAGCCGCCNAAGGAGATCGGGATGCGCGGCTTCTGGAATGGTTTCACCTGGCTGAAGGCGCCCTTGAACTTGTAGAAGCGGCCTTCGTGATCGAAGGGCTGGTCGCTCTCCCAGACCTTCTTGAGGACGGTCAGATATTCGTCGGTACGGGCGTAGCGGGTATCGTGGTCTTCGAAATCGCCATCGCGGGCCTGGTCGGAATCGGAACCGCCGGTGATGATATGGACCCAGACGCGTCCTTCCGAAAACTNATCGAGAGTGGCGAGTTGGCGGGCGCCGAGCGTCGGTGCCATCAGTCCCGGTCGATGGGCAAGCAGCGCGCCGATACGCTCCGTCTGGCTGAAGACATAGGACGCGATCTGGTTGTTGTCCGGCCATTGGGCGAACTGGCCGATCAGCAGCCGGTCGATGCCGGCCGCCTCCGCGGCCTGAACGTGGCTGCGGATATAGGCCTTGTCGATGACCGGCCCGACAGCGGGGACGACGTCCGAACCCTCGCGATTGGACGTATGGCCGATAAATTCGGGTTGCATCAATAGCTCCTGAAGGCGATCCGGTTTCAGTGCNCGGGCCGCCGCCCGTACCGTCTGTCGAGCGCCGCATNGGGCAATCTTAGTCTATTTCTTTGATAGACTTTGTCGATTGCGTTTTCTGAAGCGATCGTGGGACGGATTTTCAACGCGACGGCAGTTCGTGGGATTTCGTTCGCCGCGCGGGGGGAAGGCCTGTCGACGGCACGAGCTTCCTTTTGAGAATAAAATTTGCGGAGATCGACGGCTTTTGCCGGCACCCGCCAAAAATTCTCCGAAAATCCGCAAAACCCCGTCGCTTTTTTCAAATAGGCNTGGAGCTTTAGAAATAGAGTATCTCGATAAAGTTAGTAGATTTTATATCGTCAAGGCAATCACCCNCGCTTGGGTGCCGGACGAAATCCAGGCTGTTCCGCTTCGCGAATGGCTGCTTTGGGGGATATCTCATGACGATCAAAACTGCACGCGTACCGACGGCGACCCGCCGCGCCTTCCTGCTTTCCACGGTCGCGCTCGCGGCCGCGGCCGCCGTCCCGCATGTGTCTCGGGCNCAGGACGAGACACCNCGCGGCGGTTCGGTGTCGATCAATATAGGCACCGAACCGCCGGTTCTGGTGCTCATCGCCCATAGCGCCGGCGCCGCCTACTATATCAGCGGCAAGGCGACCGAAAGCCTCCTGACCTACGATCGTAACTTCAACCCGCAGCCGCTTCTGGCGACCGAATGGAAAGTCAGCGAAGACGGTCTGCGCTACTGGTTCAAGCTGCGGCAGGGCGTGAAATGGCACGACGGCAAGGATTTCACCGCTGAAGACGTGGCNTTCTCCATTCTCGCGCTGAAGGAAAATCATCCGCGCGGCCGGGCGACCTTTGCTTATGTGCAGAAGGCCAATGCGCTCAANACCCATGANGTCGAGCTCATCCTCTCCAAGCCTGCGCCTTATCTATTGAGCGCCTTCGCAAGCTTCGAAGCACCGATCGTGCCGAAGCATCTCTACGAAGGCACGAAGAT